>VYME01000388.1_pt1 | contig 15736 bp, 15 predicted proteins | sample 5115281 | NCBI WGS metagenome assembly VYME01 (sample SAMN12291780, study PRJNA351875) | freshwater metagenome | isolation source: freshwater lake | place: USA: Michigan, Wintergreen Lake | collected 2013-08-08
GGCCCGATTGTTTTCCTATTTTGCGTTTACGAATGCCACGGCTGTGTCGAGCATGCGATTGCTGAATCCCCACTCATTGTGGCTACGGCCGCTGCGCTTAACCTCGGCATTTGCCGAGGTTAGCCTGCGCCGCAATGAATGGGGCGCCGATCGTTTCGCTACTTCGCGTTCACGAACGCCACAGCAGTGTCCAACATCCGATTGCTGAAGCCCCATTCATTGTCGTACCAGGAGGAGACTTTCACCAGGGTGCCTTCCGACACCTTCGTGAGGGTGGCGTCGAACACGGACGAGCGGGGGTCGTGGTTGTAGTCCACCGAGACCAGCGGTTCTTTCGTGTAACCGAGGATGCCCTTCAGTTCGCCTTCGGCGGCGGCCTTCATGATCGCGTTGATCTCTTCGACGGTCGTCGGGCGCGCGGCGATGAACGAGAGGTCGACGATGGAGACGTTGATCGTCGGCACCCGCATCGCGTAGCCATCGAGCTTGCCATTCAGTTCCGGGAGCACCAGACCCACGGCGGCGGCGGCGCCGGTCTTCGTGGGGATCATCGACATCGTGGCGGACCGGGCGCGGCGGAGGTCCTCGTGATAGACGTCGGTCAGCACCTGGTCGTTGGTGTAGGAGTGGATCGTCGTCATCAGGCCGCAGGTGACGCCGATCTTCTCGTGCAGCGGCTTGACCAGCGGGGCCAGGCAGTTGGTCGTGCAGGAGGCGTTGGAGATGACGGTATGGCTGGCTTTCAGCGTGTTGTGGTTCACGCCGTAGACGATCGTCGCGTCGACGTCCTTGCCGGGCGCGGAGATGATGACCTTGCGGGCGCCGCCGGCGAGGTGCGCCGATGCGCGGTCCTTGCTGGTGAAGATGCCGGTGCACTCCATCACCACATCGACATCGAGCGACTTCCACGGCAGCTTGGCCGGGTCGCGTTCCGCGAACACCTTGATCGCTTCGCCATTCACGAGCATGCCATCGGAGGTCACCTCGACCTTGCCCTGGAACTTGCCGTGGGCGGTGTCGTATCGGGTGAGGTGGGCGTTGGTCTCCGGGCTGCCGAGGTCGTTGATCGCCACGATCTGGATCTCGCCGTTGCGGCCAGACTCGTACAGTGCGCGGAGGATGTTGCGACCGATACGGCCATAGCCGTTGATGGCGACGCGGATGGGCATGCTTGTCTCCTTGCTGGAAAAGGGTCAATTCTAGCCCACGGGCGCAGGCCTCTCGCCGGTCCCTGAGCAACGGTTCCCTATCGGACAGCCTGCGACCCATCCTGAGGGCGCGGTGTAAGGTCGCTGCAAGAGCGCAGGCGGATCCTCGCCTTGTACGAACTTGGAGACTTGCCGTGATACATCGACGCTCACCCGACGATCGGGAGATCCGCGAGGAGCTTCTGCACCTGCTGCCGCTGTCCGGTTCGCTGGCGGGGCTGTGCATCGGCGCGATCACGCTCTTCCGGTTCAACAACGCCGGTCGCATCGCATCGCTCGCCGATGATCTTCTGGCGATCTGTGCCCTGCTCTTCCTGATCTGCACCTACCTCATCTTCTGGGCGCTGCGCACCACCGGGGGCCGGCGCGGCCGCGTCCTCGTGCGGATCGTCGACGGGTGCTTCCTGACGGCGCTCACGCTGCTGGTGGCGGTCGGATTTCTGCTGGTTTACGCGATCGTTTAGGCAACATCCCCGAGGCAGATGCGAGGGCAACGGAACCTCTCAGAGAGAGATTTCGGTTGCTGCGGCGCACAAGCGCGTGTATCGTCCGCGCCTCGCGTTTCGAGCCCGGCAGTGGTGGGCAGGCGAAATGTGCATTCCTCATCGGCTCTGACTTCTCGTTCCCGGCTTTGCATTGGGAGATCGTGGTTGGCGGCGATGCCGTCGCGACAACCGCGACTCACCCGAGGTGCCACGTCCCATCAGGACGGCAGGCGCCCGATGCATTGGAGAAGTACATGACTGATTCCGCCCCGGCCATCGCCGGCGCCGAAGGCTTTGCAGCGCTCGGCCTTCACGATTCCCTCGTCCAGGCTGTCGCCGTTTCCGGTTACACCGAACCCACGCCCGTCCAGAGCGCCGCCATTCCCAAGGCGATCGCCGGGACCGACCTCATGGTCTCGTCCGCCACGGGCAGCGGCAAGACCGCCGCGTTCATCCTGCCGTCCCTGCACCGCCTCGTGACCCGCGATGTCCGCGCCGTCGCCGGTGCCGGCCCCAGCATCCTCGTCCTGACGCCCACCCGCGAGCTGTCGCTCCAGGTGACCCGTGCCTGCGAAACGTACGGTCGCTCGCTCCGCTGGCTGCGCACCGCCTCCGTGGTCGGCGGCGTGCCCTACGGCGCCCAGCTCCGCGCCGTGCGTGCCCCGCTCGACGTGCTGATCGCCACCCCCGGCCGTCTGCTCGACCTGCTGAATGGTGGTCGCCTGTCCCTCGCCCGCGTCGAAGTGCTAGTGCTCGACGAGGCCGATCGGATGCTGGACATGGGCTTCATCGAGGACATCGAAGCCATCGCGGCCGCCACGCCGAAGACGCGCCAGACGCTGCTGTTCTCGGCGACGCTCGACGGCACCGTGGCGAAGCTCGCCGCGAACCTGATGAACGCACCCGAGCGCGTCGAGCTCGAGTCGTCGCGCGAGCGTCAGGATCACATCACGCAGCGCCTGCACTGGGCCGACGGCCGTTCCCACAAGGATCGTCTGCTGGACCGCCTGCTGGCCGATCCGACGATCGATCAGGCCATCGTGTTCACGGCGACCCAGCGGGATGCCGAGCGCGTGGCCGAACAGCTGGAAGCGGATGGCCACGCGGTCGCGGCGCTCCACGGTGGCATGCCCCAGAGCATCCGCACGCGAACGCTCACGAGCCTGCGTCAGGGCCGTCTCCGCGTGCTGGTCGCCACCGACGTCGCCGCCCGCGGCATCGACGTCCCGACCATCAGCCACGTCATCAACTACGGTCTGCCGATCGCCGCCGAGGACTACGTCCACCGCATCGGTCGTACGGGTCGTGCGGGCCGCACGGGCATCGCCGTCACGTTGGCCGAGCACGCCGAGATCCGGAAGATCCGCACCATCGAACGCTTCACCGACCAACGCATCCCGGTCGCGGTGATCGAAGGCCTGGAGCCGACCCAGCGCGCGGCCTCGCCCGCCCGTCCCGGCCCGCAGCGCCACAGCCGCCCCGGCGGTTCGCGTTTCGAAGGCCGTCGCGAAGGTGGCTCGGGTCCGGCGCGGAAGACCGGCACCCGCTGACCGATCGCACCAAAGAAAAAGCCGCCACGGACTCCGTGGCGGCTTTTTTTTCGTCCGCGCCCGCGTGGGATGCGGCCGCGTCTGCGTCAGGCCGATGCCTTCAGGGCGGCAGCCTTGTCCAGCGCCTCCCACGTGAATTCAGGCTCCTCGCGGCCGAAGTGCCCGTAGGCGGCGGTCTTCTGGTAGATCGGGCGCAGCAGGTCGAGCATCTGCACGATGCCCTTCGGACGCAGGTCGAAGTGCTGCTTCACCAGTTCCGCCAGCTTCTCGTCCGACACCTTGCCCGTGCCGTAGGTCGTGACCATGATGCTGGTCGGCTTCGCGATACCGATCGCGTACGACACCTGCACCAGGCACTTCGAGGCGAGACCGGCACCGACGATGTTCTTGGCCACATAGCGCGCGGCGTAGGCGGCGGAGCGGTCGACCTTCGAGGGGTCCTTCCCGGAGAACGCGCCACCTCCGTGCGGCGCGGAGCCGCCGTAGGTGTCGACGATGATCTTGCGGCCGGTCAGGCCGCAGTCGCCCTGCGGCCCGCCGATGACGAACTTGCCGGTCGGATTGATGAGATAGCGCACCTCGCCCTTCATCAGTTCCTTCGGCAGCACCGGCTTCACGATGTGCTCGATGACCGCTTCCTCGATCTGCTTGTGCGTCATCTCGGGGGCGTGCTGCGTCGAGAGCACGACCGTGTCGATCGAGTCGGGGCGACCGTTGACGTAACGCACGGTGACCTGGGACTTGGCGTCCGGGCGCAGCCACGGCAGGCGCCCGTCACGGCGGAGTTCGGACTGACGCTCCACGAGCCGGTGGGACAGGTGGATGGCCATCGGCATCAGCTGCGGCGTCTCGTCGCAGGCGTAGCCGAACATGAGGCCCTGGTCCCCGGCGCCCTGATCGAGATCGAGACCCTGGCCTTCGTTCACGCCCTGGGCGATGTCGGGGGACTGCTTGTCGTACGCCACCAGCACCGCGCAGCCGCGGTAGTCGATGCCGTAATCGGTGTTGTCGTAGCCGATGCGCTTGATGGTGTCGCGGGCCACCTGCTGGTAGTCGACGACGGCGTTCGTCGTGATCTCGCCGGCCATCACCACCAGACCGGTGTTCACGAGCGTCTCGGCAGCGACGCGGGAGAAGCGGTCCTGGGCTAAGATCGCGTCCAGCACCGCATCGGAAATCTGATCTGCAACCTTGTCCGGATGGCCCTCGGACACCGATTCCGAGGTGAAGAGAAACTCGCTCATGTCAACCTTCGCGCGTATCAAATGGGTAGCGTGCGAGGGTAGCAGAATCCCTGCCCGATCCGAAGACGACACCATTCCCCCGATGCTCGCACTCCTGCTGCGCCTCCTGGCGCGGCTGCCTCTACGCTGGCTGCACAGGCTCGGCGCGATGGCTGGCTGGCTCGTTTACCTCACGTCTCCCCGCTACGCGCGGCGCCTTTCCGAGAACCTTGCGGCGAGCGGGCTTGCGCGCGACCCGGCAGAACTTGCCGACATGCGCCGCCACGTGATCGCCGAACTCGGCAAGGGCGCCTTCGAATTGCCTGCCATCTGGTTCCGTCCGCCGGAACGCGCGGACACCCTCATGCGGGCGGTCCACGGCTGGGACCTCGTCGAAAGCGCCCGTGCCGCCGGCCGCGGCGTCCTGTTCCTCACGCCGCACATCGGGTGTTTCGAGATCGCCGCTGTCCATGCCGCCCGGCGCATACCGATCACGATCCTGTACCGACCGCCCAAGCTCGCGTGGCTCGAGCCCCTTCTGCGCGCGGGCCGCACGGGGGGGCTCGGCAAGCTGGCGCCGACCAATCTCACGGGCGTGCGCCGGCTCCTGAAGGCACTGCGTGCCGGCGAGGCGGTGGGCCTGCTCCCCGACCAGGTGCCGGGCACCGGGGAAGGGGCCTGGGCCCCGTTCTTTGGACGGCCGGCGTTCACCATGACGCTGGCAGGCCGTCTCCAGCGGGCGACCAACTGTGTCGTCCTCGTCGCCTTCGCACGCCGACTCCCGGCGGGACGGGGATTCGAAATGACCCTCGAGTCGCTTGATGGCGACCTCGCCGGGGAGGACGGCACCGCGTTGCTGAACGCCGCGGTCGAACGCGTGGTGCGCCAGTGCCCCGAGCAGTATCTCTGGAGCTACAACCGCTACAAGGCGCCTCGGCGGGCGCCCCCCCGACCGGAAGCGGTGGCATGAGCAATCTCGCGCTGCGCTGCCTTCTCGGCGTCTTCCGTCTGATGCACCACCTGCCGCTGTCGGTGCTCGCGCCGATGGGGCGCGGCCTCGGTCGATTGCTCTTTCTGCTTTCGCGCGAGCGGCGCCACGTGGTGCGGACCAACCTGGCGCTGTGCTTCCCGCAGTGGAGCGAGGCCGAGCGCGAATCGGTGGCGCGGCGCCATTTCCAGTGCTTCGGGCGCGCCCTGCTCGAATCGTCCATCGCGTGGTTCGGTTCCGAGGCGCGGCTGCGCAGCGTGGTGCGCCTGGAGGACTGGCATCACGTGCCGTCGGACGGACGCTTCATCCTGCTCGTGCCGCACTTCGCCCCCCTCGATCTCGAAGGAATCCGGCTCACGCTCGAATACCGCGGCATCGCCGTCTACGCTCATCAGAAGAACCGGTTCTTCGACGAGTTCCTGGTCCGGGTGCGTTCCCGCTTCAACGGGGCGAAGCTGATCGCCCGCAACGAGGGGGTGAAGTCGATCCTGCGCGCCTACCGCGATGGCTACTCGCTCCAGCTCTCGCCCGACATGGACCTGGGCGCCCGCGACTCCATCTTCGTTCCGTTCTTCGGGGTGGAAACCGCCACCGTCACCGCGCTCTCCCGCATGGCACGCCTCACCAAGGCGCCTGTCGTGCCGGCCATCATCCGGCAGCTGCCCGGCGGCGAGGGGTATGTGATCCGCGCCTATCCGGCGTGGGACAATTACCCCGGCGACAGCGTGGAGGACGACACCCGGCGCATGAATGCCTTCATCGAGGCGCGCATCGTCGAGATGCCGGAGCAGTACCTCTGGCTGCACAAGCGCTTCAAGACCCGCCCCGAAGGCGCGCCGCGCATCTACTAGTAGAAGACGAAGAAGAATGAAGGGCCGCTCCGCCGCAGGGTCGAGCACGGCGCGGCAGGATCAACAGGAATCGAGGACACGAGGAGGAGAACGCATGCGTGAAGATCTGCGGATCGGGCCCCTGCACGCCGGGGAGATCGAAGCCCTGGTCGCGCTGACCCGCGACACGTGGCAGCACCACTACGCGAGTATCATCTCGCAGGCGCAGATCGACTACATGCTGGCCGAGCGCTACGCGCCGGCGTTGATCCTGGCCCAGCTCTCGCAGGAAGGGGTCTGGTGGGACACCCTCCACTGCGACGGCATCCTGACGGGGTTCGTGCAGTACGAGCGTGGCAGCGCCGCCGGCGAGCTGAAGATCGACAAGCTCTACATCCGCTACACCGAACGGGGTCAGGGCCACGGCGGCATCCTCCTGCAGCACGTCGAGCAGGAGGCCCGGTCCCTCGGCTGCCACAGACTCTATCTCCAGGTGAACAAGAACAATGTCTCGGCCATCGGCGCCTATCGCAAGCACGGTTTCGAGATCACCGAATCGGCGGTGTTCGATATCGGCAACGGCTTCGTGATGGATGACTACATCATGTCGAAGGCGCTCCCGCCGCTGCCGCCCGCGGCGGCTGGTCGATGAGAGTGCGCTTCACCAAGATGCAGGGTGCCGGGAACGACTTCGTCGTGCTCGATGCCACGCGGGCGCCGATCCCGCTCACGGCCGGGCAGATCCGCTTCCTGAGCGACCGGCGTTTCGGCGTCGGCTGTGACCAGATGCTCGTGGTCGAGGCGCCGCGCACCGCCGGCACCGATTTCCTGTACCGCATCTTCAACGCCGACGGCGGCGAGGTGCAGCAGTGCGGCAACGGCGCCCGCTGCTTCGCGCGCTTCGTCCACGACCGCGGGCTCACCGGCAAGCGCGAGATCCGCGTCGAGACGATGTCCGGCGTCATCGTTCCCCGCCTCGAATCCGACGGCCGCGTCACGGTCGACATGGGACCGCCCATCTTCGACCCGGCCCGCATCCCGTTCGACGCGTCCGCCGCAGCCGTCACGCACAGCCTCGATGTGGCCGGCACCATGCGCGAGATCAGCGCGCTCTCGATGGGCAATCCGCACGCGGTGCAGGTCGTGGACGACGTCGACCATGCGCCCGTGGCGACGGAAGGCCCGCTCATCGAGGCGCACGCCCGCTTCCCTCAGCGCGTGAACGCCGGTTTCCTCCAGGTGGTCGACCGCCACGCCGTGCGGCTTCGCGTCTACGAGCGCGGTGCCGGCGAGACGCTCGCCTGCGGCACCGGCGCCTGTGCAGCCGTTGTCGCCGGCATCCGCCGCGGGCTGCTCGACAGCCCCGTGCGGGTGGCCACCCGCGGCGGCGAGCTCGTCGTCCGCTGGGACGGCGATGCTGCGCCGGTCTTGATGACCGGCCCTGCCGAGACCGTCTTCGACGGCGAGATCGATCTGCCGGACGCGCGTGACGCATGACCCGCGTGCACCTCACCGGCGTTCCCCATCCTCAGGACCCCTTGGAAACCCAGACCCCCATGCGACTCAATCCCGACGACGTTGCCCAGTACCTGCGGGATCATCCCGAGTTCTTCGACGAGTACGCCGAGACCCTCGCCCAGATCTACGTCCCGCATCCGCACGGCGGCCGTGCCATCCCGATCGCCGAGCGCCAGATCGTCACGCTGCGCGACAAGACACGCACGCTCGAGACGAAGCTGCGCGAGCTCGTGCAGTTCGGCCAGGACAACGACCTCACGATCGAGCGGCTCCACCGGATCACGCTCGCGATCATGATGGCGACGGACCTCGAAGGCCTGCTCACCTCGCTGTACCACAACCTCCGCCAGGACTTCGGCGTGCCGGCCGTCGCGCTGCGCCTCTGGGGCGGCGCCCGGTCGACCCGTCCGGAATTCGGCGACATCAGCGCCGAGGTGCGCGTGTTCGCCGAGAGCCTGAACCAGCCTTACCTCAGCGCGAACCCGATGTTCGAGACTGCCAGCTGGTTCGACGACGGGGCGGGCAATCTGGCCTCCTTCGCGTACGTCGCGCTGCGCACCGAGCAGTCGTTCGGGCTGCTCGCGCTGGGTTCCGACGACCCGGGCCGATTTGCGCCCGACGTGGGGACGATCTACGTCCAGCGGCTGGGCGACCTCGTGAGCGTCGCCGCCGCCCGGCTGATGCCGCCCGCCTGAGCGCCACCGACCGGGACCCCCGCGCCATGGCTGCCAGTCCGGAGGCGTCGACCGAGGCCGATGAGCGCCTCGCCGGCTTCGTCGCCCATCTCGCCGAGGAGCGCCGGCTGGCGGCACTGACGGTCGAGAACTACGCCCGCGACGTCCGTGACCTGCTGCAGCTCGCGGCCGGCCGCCCGCTGGGGGATCTCGTCACCCAGGACCTCCGGCGCTTCGTCGCCCGCCTGCACGGTGCCGGACTCGGTGGCCGGAGCCTCGCGCGGAAGCTCTCCGCGTGGCGATCGTTCTTCGACTACCTCGTGCGGGACCACGGGCTCGCCGCCAATCCGGGCCGCGGGCTCCGCGCGCCGCGCTCACCGAAGCGCCTGCCGACGACGCTCTCTCCCGACCAGACCGCGCGCCTGCTCGACGGCACCGAGGGCGAGGACCTCGCCATCCGCGATCACGCATTGCTCGAGCTGGTGTACTCCTCCGGGCTGCGCATCGGCGAGACGCTCGCGCTCGAGATGCACGACATCGACCTCGATGCGCGGACGGTGCGCGTCACCGGCAAGGGATCCCGCACGCGCGTCGTGCCGGTGGGCACGCAGGCCGCGGAAGCCGTGGCGCGATGGCTCGCGCGGCGTCCGGAATGGGCCGCGCCCGACGAGCGGCGCCTCTTCGTGTCCCGCCGCGGCGGACCGCTCGCGCCGGAGACGGTGCGCAAGAGCCTGCGGGCACGCGCGCAGGCCCGCGGCATCGAGGGGCGCGTGTATCCCCACGCCCTGCGCCATTCCTTCGCCTCGCACGTGCTGCAATCCAGCGGTGATCTGCGGGCGGTGCAGGAACTGCTGGGGCATGCATCGATCTCCACCACGCAGGTCTACACCCACCTCGACTGGCAGCATCTCGCGAAGGCGTACGACGCCGCGCATCCGAGGGCGAGGCGCAAGCCGGGCGACTGAGGCGTCGTATCCGCCTCCCCTGCCGGACCCCTGAAACAACCCACGACCGCGGAACGCCTCCGCCCGCAAGGAGTGCAAGGCCCATGACCCGATCCCAGACCGCGCCCCCGCCACCGGCTCCGCCGGGCGAGCGCAAGACCGGCACCCCGCGCATCACGCTGCTGCCCGACCGCGAGCGGTCGCTGCAGCGCCGCCATCCGTGGGTGTTCAGCGGTGCGGTCGCGCGGACCGATGGCGACCCCGCCGCCGGCGACACCGTCGAACTCCGCTCGGCCAAGGGTGGTTTCCTCGGCTGGGGCGCTTACAGCCCGGACTCGCGCATCCGTGCGCGCGTCTGGGACTTCCACGAGTCCGCACGCATCGACGCGGCCTTCTTCGGCGAGCGCGTCCGGTGGGCCGTCGCGCAGCGGGACGACATCGTCGAACCCGGTGAGCGCCCGGGCATCCGCCTGATCCACGGCGAGGCCGACGGACTTCCCGGTGTCGTCGTCGACCGCTTCGGCGACTGTCTCGTCGTCCAGCTGTCGAGCGCCGGTGCCGTCCGCTGGCGCGACGCCATCGTCGATGCGCTGGTCGACGCCACCGGCATCGGGCGGGTTTTCGAGCGATCCGACGCCGAGGTGATGGCGCTGGAGGGCCTGCAGCCGCGCGTCGAGTCCCTGCGCGGCGACGCACCGACGGACCGGGTCGTGATGGAGGAGGCCGGGCTCGTCTACGAAGTCGACGTCCGGCATGGCCACAAGACCGGCTTCTATCTCGATCAGCGCGACAACCGTGCCCTGCTGCGCGATCTCGTCGAGGGTCGCGAGGTGCTCGACTGCTTCTGCTACTCCGGCGGCTTCACGGCGAATGCGCTCGCGGGTGGTGCCAGCTACGTCACCGCGGTCGACAGTTCCGCCGACGCGCTCGCGGCCGCCCGCCGCCACGTGCACCTCAACGGACTCCCCGAGGCGCGCGCCGATTTCATCGAGGCCGACGTCTTCGCCCAGCTGCGCAAGTTCCGCGATCAGGGCCGCCAGTTCGACGTGATCGTGCTCGACCCGCCGAAGTTCGCGCCGACGGCCGCCATGGCCGAGCGTGCGTCGCGCGGCTACAAGGACATCAACCTGTGGGCGCTGCGCCTCCTGCGGCCGGGCGGCCTGCTCTTCACGTTCTCGTGCTCGGGGGGCGTGTCGCGCGATCTCTTCCAGAAGATCGTTGCCGGCGCCGCCGCCGATGCGGGGACGAACGTGCGGCTGCTGCATCACATGAGTGCTGCCGCCGATCATCCCGTGAGCCTCGGGTTTCCCGAGGGCGAATATCTGAAGGGGCTCCTGTGTCAGTCGGTTTGACCACCTCCGCCGCGGCGACGCGGCTCATCGTCGTGCGCCACGGCCAGACCGAATGGAACGCCGCCGGGCGCATCCAGGGCCATCTCAACAGCCGCCTCGACGCCGACGGCCGCGCGCAGGCGGAAGCGCTCGCGGCGCGCCTCGTCGGCGAACCGCTCGCCGCGATCTACACGAGCGATCTCGGCCGCACGCTCGAGACCGCCGCGCCGACCGCCAGTGGACGCATGATGGACATCACCACGGATCCGCGGCTCCGCGAGCGCCACCTGGGCGTCTTCCAGGGCCTGACCTTCGCGGAGGCCAGCCGTGAGTTCCCGGCGATGTTCGCCCTCTACAAGGCGCGGGACCTGCACGTGAACTTCGAGCACGGCGAGAGCCTCGTCATGCTGCGCGAGCGTGTGGCGGAGGTGCTGACCGAGATCGCGAACCGGCATGCCGGCGAGGCCGTGCTCATCGTCACGCACGGCGGCGTGCTCGACCAGGTGTATCGACTCGCGACCGGCATGCCGCTCGACGCGCCGCGGACCTTCACCGTCGACAACGCCAGCATCAACCGGCTCGTGTGGGACGGCAGCCGCCTGCGCCTGACCCACTGGGACGACACGCCGCACGAAGGCCCTGCCCTCGCCGCCGAGTTCTGACGGGGTCCGGAAGCCCGGCGGGCCCGGATGACGTGACGGGCCGACAGGTCGGGGTGACCGGTCGGGATGACATCGGGCCGCGATTGCGACCAATGCTTGCGAACTTCCGTGTCGGGACACTAGACTCGTATCCCCGATCGCAACAAGGTTTCACCTCCCACCCCGTGTCGTTCCCGTGAGCCGGCCCGCCTCCCCGTCAGAGAACTTCCGCCTCGCACCCGCGCCGCTGCTCGCGTGGGTGTTGATGTGCGTCATGTTCCTTGCGCCGCTCGCGGCCGCGATCCACGGCGTGGCGCATGGCATCGGCTGGACGGCCGCGGTGGCCGACGCCACGCACGAGCACCAGCAGGGCGTGCCGCTCAAGGCCTGCGACGAGTGCATGGCGATGGCCCAGGTGCAGCCCGCGCCGGCGACGGTGCTGGCCGTGCTGCCCGTGGCGGACGTCCTCGGCACGCGGTTCGACGCGGTCGCCGATGGCCTCGCTGCCCGGCGCCCCGACGTCTTCCATTCCCGCGGACCTCCCGGCGCGGCCTGATCCGCCGCCGTGCCGTCGCGGTCCCCCAGCGGGCCGCAAGCGTTTCGACAACGCGTGTCCCCATCGTCAGCCCGCAGGTCCTGCCCTGCGGTCCGCCAGGAATGTCGCCATGAAGCTGTTGTCCCGTCTCGGTCTCACCGTCCTCGCTGCCTTGCCCGCTGCCGTCCAAGCCCAGCAGCCTCCCCGCGGCACCACCGGCGCCGGTTCGATCGAAGCGCCGCCCGTGATCATCACCGGCAACCCCCTCGGCAGTGCGTTGCTCGACATGGTGCGTCCCGCCGACGTGCTGGAAGGTGCGAAGCTCGGCCTCCGGCTCGAATCGACACTCGGCGAGACGCTCGCGAACGAGACCGGCGTGAGTTCCAGTTACTTCGGCCCGAACGCGAGCCGGCCCATCATCCGCGGCCTCGATGGGGAACGCGTGCGCATCCTCCAGAACGGCACCGGCGTGCTCGATGCCTCCGGATCGAGCCCCGACCACGGTGTCGCCGTCGAACCCCTCACCGTCGACCGCATCGAGATCGTGCGCGGGCCGGCGACGCTGCTGTACGGCGGCTCTGCCATCGGCGGAGTGGTGAACGCCATCGACAACCGGATCCCTTCGTTCGCGCCGGACAAGGGCATCGGCGGTGCGGCGCAGCTCCGGTTCGGCGGTGCGGCGGACGAGCGCGCCGGTGTGGTGAAGCTCGACGGCGGGAACGAGCGCTTCGCACTGCACGTGGATGCCTTCCGGCGCGACACGAGCGACCTGCGCATCCCCGGTCTCGCCTGGTCGGCCCGGAAGATCGCCACGGACCCGACGAACCCCGAGAACACCGCGCGCGACCGCCTGCCGAACAGCGCGAGCACCAGCGACGGCATGGCGGTCGGAGGCTCCGCACTGTTCGACCGGGGCCATCTCGGCATCTCGGCGGCGCAGTACAACAGCAACTACGGCACGGTGGTCGAGCGCGCGGTGACGATCGACCAGCGCCAGAATCGCTACGACCTCGCCGGCGAGATGCGTGATCTCGGCTTCGTCGAGACGGCCAAGCTGCACGCGGGCTACACCGACTATCGCCACACCGAGTTCGACGGTCCGGACCCCGGCACGACCTTCAAGCACAAGGGCTACGACGCCCGTCTCGACCTGCGCCATCGCAAGGTCGGGCTGCTCGAAGGCGCGTTCGGATTCCAGCTCCAGAACTCGCGCTTCCAGGCCCTCGGCGACGAGGCGTTCGTGCCCCCCGTGACCACGCGGACGGCGTCGGCCTTCGTCTACGAGGAGGCTCCGGTCGGGCCGCTGCGCTTCTCGGCGGGTGCCCGTGTCGACAGCGTCCGCATGACCGCCGACGAAGTGCTCCCCAACTTCACGCCGACGGAATCGCGCGACTTCACGGCGAGCAGCGGATCGGTCGGCGCGCTGTACCCGTTCGGCGGCGAGTACGCCGTGGCGGCCAACCTCTCCTACACGGAGCGCGCGCCCAACTACGCCGAGGTGTTCGCCAACGGCCCGCACATCGCGACGGGTCTGTTCGAGGTGGGCAATCGCGGGCAGCGGCTGGAGCGCTCCACGGCCATCGACCTCGCCCTGCGCAAGCGCACCGGGTCGACGACCGGCAGCATCGGTGTCTTTACGCAGCACTTCTCGAACTTCATCGCGCTGCTCCCCACCGGGGCCGTCGATGGCGGCTCCGGACTGCCGATCTCCAGCTTCGAAGGCGTCCGCGCCCACCTCCGGGGGGTCGAGGCCGAGGCGCGCTTCCACATCGTCGACATCGAGGACCGCGAGTTCCACATCGACGTTCGCGGCGACTACACGCGTGCCGAGAACACCACCTCCGACACGCCGTTGCCGCGCATCGCCCCGCTGCGGATGTCCGTCGCCGCCACGTACCGCGAGGGCGGCATGATGGGCCGTGTGGAAGCCATCCGCGCGAGTGACCAGAACCGCGTCACGACGAACGAACTGGCGACCGACGGCTACACGCTGTTGAACGCTCGCGTCACCTACAAGGTGCCGCAGATGCTCCCCGTGAAGCTCGAACTCTTCCTCCGCGCGAACAACCTGCTGAACCAGGAGGTCCGGATCCACACGTCGACGCTGAAGGACATCGCGCCGATGGCGGGGCGGAACTTCATGGTGGGGGTGAACGGGTCGTTCTGAGAGAGGGACGATCGACCGCCGACGCGGGTGTGGGCTGGCCCGGCGGTTGCACCCCGCCCGGGGCCGCGATTACCCTTCGTCCTCTTCGCTGACGCACAGGTCACGGCCGGCGGTTCGTCGCTGCCGTGAATTCCGCTCCATGAGTTCCGATCCCTTCGAAGTGACCGAGCTGGCGCCCGGACTCCCCGATGCCGTGCGGCAGGCCGCGCTCATGCACGCGCGCGGCGACACGCCGTCCGCACGTGGCGTCCTGGAGGCGGCGGTTGCGGCGGCCTCCGAGGTGGCCCGTCCCTGGCACCTGCTCCTCGAGATCGAGCGCATGGCGGGTCGGTGGACCCAGTACGAGGCCCTGGTCGCCCGGTATCGGATGCGCTTCGGCGAGGACCCGCCCACCGAGCGCGACCGCCACCAGCGCGAGTCCCGCCTGCCGGAGGTGCTGCGGCCCGGCGGTCCGGCCTGCGTGTCGCTCGGAGGTGTGCTCGACGCGGCCCAGATGGCGGCTCTCGCGACGTTGCGGACTGCAGCGGACCGCCACTCGGTCGTGCATCTCGATCTTTCGCGACTCACCTCGGCCGAGGCCGTCGGCTGCGGGCTGTTGCGCGGGGTCCTGCAGGACCTCGTGAACGGCGGCACCGGCCTCGTGCTGACGGGGGCCGAGTCGTTCGCGCGGCGCCTCGCACCACTGCTTGCCCAGCGTCCGGCGCTCACGGCGGTGTGGGAGCTGCAACTGCTCACGCTGCGCCTCGCGCAGGATCGCGAGCGCTTCGAACGCACGGCGCTGGAGTACGCGCTCGCCGCCAATGTCGCGGCACCGGCGTGGGAGGCGTTGCCTCTCCCGCAGGCCGCACAGCCCATGGCCGCCGAGCGTCGCGAGGAGCCCCGGTACACGAAGCGCGAGACCCTGCGGCTCTCCGGCAACATCACCGGCGCCGAGGATCCCCAGTTGATCGCAGTGGCCGAGTACGCGGCGGTGAACCAGTACGTGAATCTCGACGTGTCGTCCGTGGACCGCATGGACCCGCTGGCCGCGCAGACGCTGGCCGGCATCGTCGAAGCGGCCGCGGCCCAGTCGCGCACCGTGCGGCTCATCCGGCCCAATCAATTGGTCGCCGTGCTCTTCGAGCTCTTGAATCTCGGGCGCAGTGCCACCATCGTCGGCCTTCCACAGTCGTGACGGAACCCCAATGAGCGAGCAGTTCCACGGCACGACCATCGTGTCGGTCCGCCGCGGCGAGCGTGTCGCCCTCGGCGGCGATGGCCAGGTCACCCTCGGCCACATCGTCGTGAAGTCCACCGCGCGCAAGGTCAGGCGCCTGCACCACGACCGCATCCTCGCGGGCTTTGCGGGCGGCACCGCCGACGCCTTCACGCTCTTCGAGCGCTTCGAGTCGAAGCTCGAGAAGCACCAGGGCCACCTCGTGCGCTCGGCCGTCGAACTGGCGAAGGACTGGCGCACCGACCGCATCCTGCGGCGCCTCGAAGCCATGCTGGCCGTCGCGGACCGCCAGAGCTCGCTCATCATCACGGGCACCGGCGATGTCCTCGAACCCGAGCTGGGCCTGGTCGCCATCGGCAGCGGCGGGTCCTACGCCCAGGCTGCGGCGCGCGCGCTGCTCGAGAACACCGAGCTGGGCCCGGGCGA
>VYME01000393.1_pt1 | contig 15487 bp, 17 predicted proteins | sample 5115281 | NCBI WGS metagenome assembly VYME01 (sample SAMN12291780, study PRJNA351875) | freshwater metagenome | isolation source: freshwater lake | place: USA: Michigan, Wintergreen Lake | collected 2013-08-08
GAGGCGCTCCGCCAGGGCGCCGGCGCCGGCACCGTCGAGGCCCACCAGTTCGAGGAGCCGGGCCAGCACCGCGACCTCGGCGGTCACCGGTCCGGCCGGGCCCGTCAGATTGCGCAGATTGAAGCGCGCCTGGGCGTCCTCGACCCGCCCCGTCACCCAGGCGGATTCACCGCGCCCGCCTTCGATACGTGTCAGTTCCAGCGGTACCGCCCAAGGCTCGCCGACGTGGTCGACCAGCGTGCTGCGTCCGTCCTCGCGCAACACGGCGCGCACCCAGTCGATGGCACCGGTCAGCAGCCAGCGCGCCTGGGCACGCGCGGCATCGTTCTCGACCTGCCTCACCATCACGCTCTGCCGCAGGAATGCGCCGCTCACGAGCAGCACGCCGAGCGTCATCACGAGAAGGGCCAGAATCACGGCCGCGCCACTCTGCCGGCGTCTCGTACCGAGGCTTCGCTGGACAAGCATCACAACTCCACCACCTGCACGTACCGCTCGCCACCCACGCGCTCGATGCTCATCTCGAGCGCGGCGACACGGCCACCGGCGAGCCCCGCATCGAGGTACGCGCGGAGGTCGGTCCAGCCGGCCGCGAGGAGCACGCGCACACCGAAGCGATTCACGCCGTCGACCAGCACGACGCGGGTGGATTCACCGCCCGTCGCGCTGCCCGTCGCGGCGGGCGTCGCGAGTCGCGCGAGCACATTGCCGTCGACCGCGTACGTGACGCGCTCCGCGCCCGGCACGTCGGCACGCGATCGGAGCACCGCGAGACCGGACCGCCCTCTCGCATCGATCGCGAGTTCGACGGCCATCGGCAGCCGGTCGCCGCGGACGTCACCGCCGCCGAAGAGCACGTCAGGCACGCGCCGCTCGAGATCGACCCGCATCTGTTCGAGCGTGCGGACGACGCGCTCGGTGTCGCGCGTCTCGGCATCGATACGGCCCCGGGCGTGCACCAGCCCCTCGACGCCACGCCAGGACAGCACGCCGAGGATGGCGAGGATCGCGAGCGCGACAAGCATCTCGACGAGCGTGAAGCCGCGCGGGTGCGGACGGTTCATCGCATCGGCTCCAGCGGCAACAGCCCCGCAAGTTCGGCCAGCGCGAAATCGGGTGCGCCTTCGAGATGCACGCGCACCTCGACGCGGCGGAACTCGGCGTTCGGTGTCGTCTTCACCTCTTGGCGACAGACGAGTGCCAGCGCCCCCTGCGGGCAGGGCTCGCTCGTCACACCCGTCGCGGGGAAGCTGCGTGTGGCGTGCAACCACGCGAGACGATTCCGGGCGGAGAGGTCCGCCAGCAGTCGCTGCCTCAGTTCGATGCCGCTGCCCGACATCACGCCCATCGCACGCGTCGCGGCCATCAGCGTGACGGCAACGATGGCCAGCGCCACGAGCACCTCCACCAGCGTGAACCCGCGCGCGCTCATGGCTTCACGGTCGCCTCGCCCATCGCATCGACAGCGAGGGTGAGCGTGCGTCCCGGCGTCGCGATGCGGATGTCGACGGCGGTGAGCAACGGTTCGCGGCCGAAGCGCACTTCGCCGGGCGTGACGGCATCGATGGGAAACGGCCACGCGCGGGGCCGGAGGGGATCATCGCTGCTGCGCTGACCGGCGACGCCGGCGGTGTCGAAACGGTACCCGTGACGATCGGCACGCCAGACGATCTCGCGGGATCGCACCCGGGATTCGTCCTGCGCGAGCCGGAACAGGGCGGCGAGTCGCGCACCTTCCTCGTCGACGCGTCGGGACTCCGCCGGCGCGAGCGACACTGTCACGGCGCCGACGACGATGGTGAGGATGGCGAGGACCACCAGTACTTCGAGCAGCGTGAAGCCGCGGCGGCGATCAGAGATCCCAGGAACCGAGGTCCGCATCCGCACCGGCGCCTCCGGGCTGCGCGTCGGCGCCGAGGCTGAACACGTCGATCTCGCCTTTCGCGCCGGGATTCAGGTAGAGGTACGGTTTGCCCCAGGGGTCCTTCGGCAGGCGTTCGAGGTAGGACTTCCAGTTCGTCGGCACCGGATCACCGGTCGGGCGCGTGACGAGGGCGTCGAGCCCCTGCTTCGCGGTGGGGTACCGGCCGTTGTCGAGGCGGTAGAGCTTGAGCGCCTGCATGACGGAAGCGATGTCCTGCTTCACGGCCACGGCCCGGGCGTCATCGGTGCGCCCGACGACGCGCGGCACCACGAGCGCAGCGAGGATGCCGAGGATCACGACGACGACCATCACCTCGATGAGCGTGAAGCCGCCGGGGCGAAGCCGGGCGCGTGCGCGGGCGGGGGGCCGCTGCATGGGTGTCCTTGTGCGGGATGGTTGCCGTGGTCGGCGGCGCTGACGCACACTGGGGCTCGTCCTCGCCGATCGCTTGCCGCCTGCATGAAACCACGAACCCGGTCCGCCCTCAACCTCGCCCTGCTGCTCGGCATCGCGGCGTCGGCCACGTGGTGGACACTGCCCTGGATCGGCGCGGAAACGTCGGCAGAGCGCGTCGTGGCCGTCCCGGTATCGGACTCGCAACAGCGATCGCTGCCGGTCGACATGGCACCCGTGGCGCGCCTCTTCGGCACGGCAGTCGCGGCGCAAACCGCACCGGCGAGGACGCGGTTGCTGGGCGTCATCGCGGAGGGCGGCCGCGGGCGCGGCGTGGCATTGCTCGCGACGGACAATCTTCCGGCGCAGGCCTATCGGGTCGGGGACGTCGTGACGCCTTCGCTCATGCTGTCCGCCGTGCGGGCCGACGGCGTCACGCTCACCGGCAAGGCGGGCACCGAGGAACTCGCACTGCCGGCTGTGGCGGCGCCATCGGGCATCACGCCGGCCCGCTGACGGCCCAGCACCTCCCCCCGATCACGGCGGCGTCCCGCCGATGATCCAGTTGAGGAACAGGTTGTAATTGCTGAAGTCGCCGCCACCGAATCCCGCGTGCCCTGAACCCATCGTGCGGCAGCCGTTCGCCGGGCAGTCGACCAGCAGGCTCGTTGCAGGATTCGTGAGGTCGGCCCGCGCGGCGACGCGGGTGTAGAGCGAGTTGCCACTCAGGTCATTGATGTCGGTGAACGACGGCTGCCCGCCCCCGAGCGGGACGAATGCCGTGGAACCGAGATCGTGACAGGCGTTGCAGGCCGCGGGACTTGTCACCACCGCCTTCACTGCCGCGAACGACCGCGAGGCCACCGGGACCGCGACGGTGATCGTCTTCGTCGCCACGGCCGGCCCGGTGCCGTTGTCGACGGTCAGCTGCAAGTCGTAGCTGCCGGCGCGGTGGACGGTCAGCGTCGGATTCGCTGCCGACGTGCTCGACAGCGCGCCCAAATAGCTGCCGGTGGCTGTGCCGGGCTGCGACGTGATGGCCCACGTGTAGGTGACACCGCCCCCGCTGGAGCTGCCGGTGCTGTCGAGACTCACCGTTCCGGCGGGGATCCCGGCGGTCGACGGCACCGACGGATTCGTGAACGACACCGTCTGGGACGCCCCCGTCGCGATGGCGGCCGCCGACGCAGCCGCCGCGCTGCCGATCGTGAACGTGTTGGTGGCCGAGGAGGTGTTGGCCGGGTCCGCCAGGCCGTTCACGGTGAACTGGATCTGCACCGATGCACCCACGTTCGCGAAGGCGACGTTCAGCGTGACGGCGGAGCAGGTGTTCGTGGCCGAGAGCGTTCCGGGGCCGCTCAGCTTCGCCCACGTGCAGGTCGCGGGGCTGCCGACGTTCGTGGGCGTGAGCGTGATGTCACCCACACCGCCCGAGAACGTCACGAGCGGCGTCGTGCCGTCGCCCGGGGTGAAGCTCGTGGTGACGGCCGTCTCGGCGATCGTGATGACGCGCGTATCCGTGGACGTCACCGTGCCGTCGCTCACCGCAAGCTGGACGGTGTAGGCGCCGACCCTGGCGAAGCTCATCGTCGTCGACGCGGACGACGGACTCGCGATGGTCGCGTTCCCGCCGGTCGGCTGCGAGAGGACCGTCCACGCGTAGCTCGTGATGCTCCCGAGGCTGGCGCTGCCGTTCAGGCTGACACTGGCCGTCGGGCCGGCCGAGAACGTGACGGTGTTGGTGGAGTCGGCGCCGGCATTCGCGGCGACACCGCCCGCGGGCATCCCGGCGAGGATCCAGTGATAGAGCTTCGAGTAGTTCTCGCGGCCGGCCAGCGTGGAGAGGTCGAGCACGTTCGACCCGTTGTGGTGATTGCCGGTCGGCTTGCGCAGCAGAGGGCTCGCGGTGACCTCGGTCAGGTTGACGCGCCCGGCCACCTCCTTGTAGAGCCAGTCGTCGTCCGTGGCCGTGACGGTGCCGCTGTTGTCTCGGTCGAAGGCGTTGTAGAACACAGGCGGCACCGGCGATCCGCTCGCCGCGTGGCAACTCTGGCAGGTCTGACCGGCGGAGTGCGTGACGTTCTGCAGGAGGTCCTTCACGTTCAGGAAGCGCAGGCTTGCCGGATCGGGGAACGTACTGCTCACCTCGATCGAGATCGTGCGCGCCCGGTCGGCGCTGCCCCCGCCGTTCACCGCGAGCCGGACCGTGTAGGTGCCGGTCACCGTCGCGCGGAAGGTGGCCGTCGCCGACGTGGCGTTGGTGATGGTCGCGTCGCCGCCGCCCGGCTGCGTGACCACCGTCCAGAGATAGCTCGTGGCGAAGAGGCTGTCGGTCCCGGACAGCCTCGCGTCGGCGCCGGCGCGTACCACGCGGTCCGGCCCCGGGTCGGCGATCGGACGCCCCGGGCGCAGCGGGGCGCCGGCGCTGTCGGTGGCCGTCTGGGCGCCGAGCACGGAATCGAGATAGTTGGCGAGGGTCTGGACGGCCGAGTTGTCGCGCCAGAAATCCTCGTACACCAGCGCGGCAAGCGGCATGTTCCCGCGATCGAAGACGTGTGTCCGGATTCGGGCAGCGTAGCTCTGGAACTTGGCGAGGGTGTGCAGATCGATGTCGCTCTGGGCGCCGGTGCCGCGCACGATGTGGCACGTGCGGCAGTAGGGCACGAGGACGGTCCGGTAGAGCGTCGGGTTGCCCGACCATCCCGAGGGCACGTAGGTGTCGTCGTAGGTGGCGTTCCCCATGCCGGCACCGCCGTACCATGACTTGATCATCTCGGCAGCGGTGCCCTGCCATTCGCCCGCTGTCGCGACGCGCCGCGACGTGCCCGCGCAGACATCCTCCGGGTTGCCCGTCGGCGTCGACGTGCCGCTGGGAAGCGGGTAGGTGCACAGCACCCACTTGTTGAAGTCCTTGAGCTTCGATTCCTGGTCGGCGCGGGTCCAGTTGGCAGTGGTGGCGAAGCCGAAGGTGTCGATGCGGAACGGCTGCAGGCGCGCCTGCGTATCGCCGCGCTTGCGTGACGCCGAGTTGCCGGCTTCCGCGAAGCGGGTCTGGGAAGCCCCGTCCACCGGTGTCAGCGGGTCGCCCCGACCACCGTGACAGCTGACGCAGGGCCCGGGCATCGCCTTCGCCCCCTTGCCGTCGAGGTCGACGGTGAGTTGCCGCGCCCCGGTCGTGGGCGAGTAGTTGTAGAACTTCGCGAACTTCACGTTGGGGTCGCACGCCGCGGGATCCTTGGCGGAATCGCACGGTGTCGCGCTGTACTCGATGGCATTGACCCCGACGTGCCAGCGCTGATCGCGGGCGACCGCGGCATCCACGTTCAGGCTCGAGTAGGTGCCGGGCACCACGGAGACATCGTAGTTCTCGACGATGAAGGCGACGGAACCGTCGGTGTTCAGGCGGCCGGTCATCCGACGCCCGTACCCGAGATCCTGGACGTCGCGGAACACGACGGTGTGCTGCGTGCCGGTGCCGCTGTCGAAACCATTGACGGCCTTGAAGGCCGTGAGCGTGGTGCGCTGCCCTGCAGCGTCGACGGCCCGATAGTAGGCCTCGGCGTAGTCGGTGGTATTGGTCTCGAAGGCACTGCCGCTCTGCACCGGGTTCGGGAACAGCAGGAAGCGATCGATGCCGGTGGGCACCGCCACGGCGCCGGTGGACGTGGTGGTGGCACCATCGCCGGAGTTGCCCTGCGAGCAGGCACCCACGAGCACAGCGAGCGCAGGCAGCAGGCCGAGGAGCGCGGAGCGGAGGTTCATGGTCACTGCCCTAAAAACGCAGAAGGTACGCGGCCGAGAGCTGATTCACCCGATACTCGATCGTCCCGGCGTAGAGAGTGGACCTGGTCGTCGGCGTCGTCTGGATCCAGCGCCAGGAGAAGTCCAGGGAATGGCGATTGCCCAGCGGCCAGTTGTAGCCGACGGTCGCGATGATGGTGTCCGCCTCGAAGCGGTAGGCGAAGCGCGACTGCTCGGTGAAGACATCGTCCTGCACGAGGGACTTCGCGACGTCGATCATCGCGAGCCACGGCACCCCGACCGAGATGGCGTCACCGCGGCGGTATTCACCCCCGGCATACAGCGTGTGGCGGCCGAACAGCGTGTAGTCGGCATTCAGGCGCAACGACCAGTCGGAACCGTCGAAGACGGTGCTGCGGCCGTCGCGGCGGCTGTACTGCGTCGTGCCGGAGACCTCGATGCGGTCGGTGATCGGCTGGCGGACCGTCAGGCCGGCGGCATAGCGGAAACCGTCGCGCAGGCTGGACTCGTAGCGGTCGACGAGCCAGCGGGCGAACAGCGTGAAGGTGGGCGAGCGGAAATCTCCCGAGGGCCGGTACTGGAGTCCGAGGGTACCGCCGTAAGTGAGGCGAGTCAGACCATCGAAGTGCACGAACTTCTCGCCGCCGCCCTGCAGCGCGAGGGTGGCACGAAGGTTCGAGCCGAGGGGGCGGACGAACGTCTTGGTGGCGTTGACCGCGTAGATGCTGTCCGACAGGACGTCGCGGCTGCCCTTCCGGCCCCGCGTCACGTTGTCGTCATGGGTGTAGCCGGCCTCGAAGCGGAGCCCGAGACTTTGCGCGTGCGCGGTCGGTGCAATGGCCGCTGCCAGGAAACTGCCGAGAATGACTGCCGAGGGGGATCGGCGTCGCGGGCGGATGACAATCGGCACTCCGCGACGCAGGGGCGTCCGAGGAGTCGGGGTGCTACCGACATGGCGGTGCGGCGCTGGCGGCTCTTTCACGTGGTCGTCCCGGCATGCAATCCGCCACGATGGTACGTAGAGTCGACGCGTTATGCCACCATCGTCAGGCTGCGCCCGACGGCACGTCGACGGTCAGACCGGCGCCTTCGCCGGGTCCACCGACGGGGTGAAGGCATCCGAATAGAACTCGTCATCGGGCAGACCGCAGTGCGTCGTGAAGTCCCCGTGCGCCGCTTCCACCACCACGGGCGCACCGCATGCATACACCTGGTGACCGGACAGATCGGGGAAGTCTTCCATGACCGCGCGATGCACGAAACCGGTCCGGCCGCTCCAGGCGTCGTCGGGCTCGGCGTGGGAGACCACGGGGACGTACCGGAAGTTGGGATGATCGCGCTGCCATCCCTCCGCGAGCGACGCGAGGTAGAGGTCCGCCGGGCGGCGCCCGCCCCAGTACAGGACCATCGGGCGCTCGATCCCGACGTGGAACGCGTGCTCGATGATCGCCTTGATGGGCGCGAATCCGGTCCCGCTCGCGACGAGAATCATCGGCTTGTCGGAATCCTCCCGCAGGAAGAAGGTGCCGAGCGGCCCTTCGAAGCGCAGGATGTCCTTCTCCTTCATGGCGCTGAACACGTACTCCGTGAAGGCCCCGCCCTTCATGTTCCGCACGTGCAGTTCGACGATGGCATCGACGTGCGGCGGATTCGCCATCGAGTACGCGCGGCGCTTGCCGTCACGCATGATGATCTCGATGTACTGTCCGGCGAGGAACTGCAGGCGCTCGTTCGCGGGCAGCTTCAACTCGATCACGGCGACGTCCGAGGCGGGACGCGCGATCGACTGGACGCGCGCCGGGAGCTTCTTCACCTGGATCTCGCCGACGCCGCCGATCTCGCGGACATCGATGACGAGATCGGACAGCGGCTTCGCGCAGCAGAAAAGCGCGTGGCCCGACTGCTTCTCGCTCTCCGTGAGCGTATAAGGCTGATGGGCACCGTAGTCGACGGACCCTGCCACGATCTTGCCCTTGCAGGCGCCGCAGGCGCCGTTCCGGCATCCGTAGGGCAGCGTGAGCCCGGCGGCGAGGGAAGCCGCGAGAACGGTATCGCCATCAGGTACGTCGAAGGTGTGGCCGGACTTCTGGATCGTGACTTTGAACATGGCTCGCGTGGGTACCGGGGCGTCGGCCCGTCGCCGGGGCGACGGCACTCTCCATTAGAATTCGGGACGTATGAGAAGACTGCTGATCGTTGGCTGCGGGGATGTGGCCCTGCGCATGGTGCCTGCCCTGGCCGGCCGTTACCGGGTGTATGCCCTCACCCGTTCCGCCTCACGAATCGGCCTGCTGCGAAGTCTGGGCTTGGTACCGATCCCCGGCGACCTCGATGATCCGGACTCTCTCGGCCGGCTCTCGGGCCTCGCCCACGAGGTGGTGCACCTGGCGCCCCCACCGAACTCGGGCCCGCGGGATACGCGTACGGCAGCGCTCGTACGCGCTCTCGGACGCGGGGCGAGCGTACCACAGCGTCTCGTCTACATGAGCACCAGCGGCGTCTACGGCGACTGTGCCGGCGACCTGGTGCCGGAGACCCGCCCGCTCAATCCGGAGTCCGCCCGCGCCGTGCGCCGGGTCGACGCCGAAGACCGGCTGCGGGAGTGGGGACGGACCACCGGAGTGTGCGTGTCGATCCTCCGCGTTCCCGGCATCTACGCCGACAATCGTCTCCCGCTCGACCGCCTCCGCAAGGGCACCCCGACACTCGCCGCCGACGCCGACCCGTTCACGAATCACATCCATGCCGACGATCTCGCCCGCATCGTGGTGGCCGCCCTGCTGCGCGGCCGGTCGGGCCGCACCTACAACGCGTCGGACGACAGCGACATGCGGATGGGCGAGTACTTCGATCTCGTCGCCGACCACCATGGCCTCCCCCGACCACCCCGGCTCCACTGGCCCGAGGCCATGACGGCCATCCCCGAGAGCCTCCTCTCGTTCATGCGCGAATCCCGTCGCCTCGTGAACGACCGTCTGAAGCGCGAACTCCGGGTCCAGTTGCGCCACGCGACCGTCGCGGACGCGCTCGCGCAGCTGCCCGGCGGCGGGCCTTAGTGTTTCGTCGGAGCAGTGGCTTGCCCGGAGGCCTGCGCACCGAAACCGTTGAGGGCGCCGGACCGTACATCCGCCGGGGTCCGCACCTGGCCTCCCATCACCTCACTCGACGAAGGCGCCCGCTCGATGACACCCGATGAATGCCTGATCGTCATCACCAACCTGCCCGACGCCGACACTGCGGATCGCGTGGCCCGGCGGATGATCGACGAACGGCTCGCTGCCTGCGCGAACATCCTGGCGCCCTGCCGGTCGGTATACCGATGGCAGGGGGCCATCGAGACCGCACAGGAGGTCCCGGTGTTGTTCAAGACCACTCGCGCCAACTACCCTGCCCTCGAATCCAGCCTCCGGGATTCCCATCCGTACGACGTCCCGGAGATCCTCGCCGTCCCGGCGACAGGCCTGCCCGCATACCTGGGCTGGGTGGTCGACGAAACCCGGAGCACGCCATGAGTCCCCTGCGCAGACGTCTCATTGCATCCGTTGCGCTCACGCTGGTCGCGGCGTTCGGACCCGCGCAGGCCGGCGACCTGCTGCCCGCCGCGCAGGCATTTGCGCTCGCAGGACGGCTCCAGGATGGTCAGGTGATCCTGCGATACCGGGTCGCCGATGGCTACTACCTGTACCGCGACAAGTTCCGGTTCTCCGTCGAGCCGGACGCGGTGCAGATGGGAAAGCCTGCGCTGCCGAAGGGGCTCATGAAGCAGGACGAGTTTTTCGGTCGGGTCGAAACGTACCGCGGTGAGGTGGTGATCCGCCTCCCGCTGCGACGAGCGAAAGCCGCCGAACCGATCGTCGTGACGGCGGTCTCGCAGGGCTGCGCCGACGTCGGCGTCTGCTATCCGCCGCTCCGGGTCAGCATTTCCCTGGCGTCGGGCCAACCCGAAACGAACGCGACCGCACCAGGCGCCCCGAGCGGCAAGTCATTGCTGGATGCCCTCGGCGGCAAGCCCTGACTCCCCCGGCACTTCCCACACACCAATTCCTCCCGAGGTGATTCATGCAGAAGGCGAGACAGGGTTTCCTGTTCGCGGCCGTTGCCATGGCAGCGCTGGCCGCAGGTCTGTACTTCCGGACCTCCGACGAACGGGTGACGACCACCGTGCAGGCCGCGCCCGCCGGCGTCATGGCGACGGCGCTGGCGACGAGCGACGGTGGCAAGGCCAAGCTGGAAGACTGGAAGGGGAAGGTGCTGGTCGTGAATTTTTGGGCGACTTGGTGCGCGCCTTGCCGGAAGGAGATCCCCGAGTTCATCCATATGCAGACGCGTCTTGGCAGCCAGGGGCTGCAGTTCGTGGGCATCGCGATCGATGAGCTGGACAAGGTGCAGGCGTACGCCCGCGAGGCGGGGATCAACTACCCGCTGCTGGTCGGCGAGATCGACGCGGTCGAAGTCTCGCGGGCGTTCGGCAACGAGATGGGCGCGCTGCCCTTCACGGTGATCATCGACCGCAAGGGCCAGGTCGTCCGCACGGAACTGGGCGGCACGAACGAACAGCGACTCGCGCCGATCGTCGAAGAGCTCCTCAAGGCACCGGCAAGCTGACGACGAGCGGGCACGGACTCGAGTTGCGCGATTCCCGGGGAATTTCCCCGAATACCGGCAAAACCCTCGGCTTCTTCGAGTTCGATCGCCCGCCAGGAGCCTGACCTCCGGTGGCACCCGCAAGGCGCACGACGCCGGTCGAGACGCCGCCTCTCCTGAACCTCACAAACCGGCCAATTTTCGGGATCTTCTGGACAACCCCGGAAAAACTGCGGCAAACTGCATCGATATTGCCCGGTCGAGACAGGGCGCAGGCACTGCGGAGATCGCATCGATGGCGCGAAAGGTTCTGGTCTTGCACGGCCCCAACCTCAACCTCCTCGGGCGGCGGGAGCCGGAAAAGTACGGCTCGACCACCCTGGACGAGATCAACCGCGGGCTGGTCGAGCAGGGCCGGAAGGCCGGGGCCGACGTGGAGACCTTCCAGAGCAACAGCGAAGCTGACCTCGTCGGGCGAGTGCAGCAGCTCATGGATGCGCCCGTCGACTTCGTGATCATCAATCCGGCCGCCTTCACGCACACCAGCGTGGCGATCCGGGATGCGCTCGCAGCGGTTCGCGTGCCCTTCATGGAAGTGCACATCAGCAACGTCTTCGCGAGAGAGCCTTTCCGGCACCACTCGTACTTCACCGATCTCGCGGTGGGCATGATCTGCGGCCTCGGGCCGCGCGGCTACGAACTGGCACTCGAGTACGCACTCGGGCGCCCCTGAATTCGAGGAGCTTCCCATGGATCTTCGCAAGGTGAAGGCCCTGATCGACCTGGTCGAGAAGTCCGGCATCTCCGAACTGGAGATCACCGAGGGCGAGGAGAAGGTACGCATCTCACGCGCGCCGTTCGCCCAGACCGTCCAGCTGGCACAGATGCATCCGCAGCAGATGGCGCCGATGCAGTCGATGGCCCTGCCGGCGGCGGCACCCGCCGCGTCGGCCGCGACACCGGCGGAACTGGAGGCACGCATCACGGCCGCCGAGGCAGCCGCCGCGGAAGCCGAAGGGCACGCGGTGAAGTCTCCGATGGTCGGTACGTTCTATCGCTCGGCATCCCCCGGCGGCAAACCGTTCGTCGAGGTGGGCCAGACGGTCGCCGAAGGGGACACCCTCTGCATCATCGAGGCGATGAAGCTGTTGAACGAGATCGAATCCGACAAGAGCGGCGTCGTGAAGGCCGTCCTCATCGAGAACGGCCAGCCGGTCGAATACGGCGAGCCTCTGGTGATCATCGGTTGAGAGGCCGGACGGCCGGGCACCGCCAACGGGCGGGCGTCCTGGCCCCGACCTGACGGCCATCGATCACCCGGCCCCGTCGTCCCGTCCCTCACGCGCGGAACCCCGACCCATGTTCGAGAAGATTCTCATCGCCAACCGGGGGGAGATTGCCCTTCGGATCCAGCGCGCCTGCCGCGAGCTGGGAGTGAAGACCGTAGCGGTCCATTCCGAGGCCGATGCCGACGCCAAGTACGTCCGGCTCGCCGACGAATCCGTCTGCATCGGCCCGGCGCCGTCGTCCGCGAGCTACCTGAACGTCCCGGCCATCATCAGCGCAGCCGAGGTCACGGATGCCGAGGCGATCCACCCCGGTTATGGCTTCCTGTCGGAGAACGCGGACTTCGCCGAGCGCGTCGAGAAGAGCGGCTTCGTGTTCATCGGGCCACGGCCGGAAACGATCCGCCTCATGGGCGACAAGGTGAGCGCGAAGAACGCGATGCTGAAGGCCGGCGTCCCGGTCGTCCCCGGCGTCGACGGCGCCCTGCCCGACGATCCGCAGGAAATCATCCGCATCGCGCGCTCCATCGGCTACCCGGTGATCATCAAGGCGTCCGGCGGCGGTGGCGGCCGCGGCATGCGCGTCGTCTACACCGAGGCGGCACTCCTGAATGCCGTCAACACGACCCGCGCCGAAGCCGGGGCCGCGTTCGGGAATCCCACGGTCTACATCGAGAAGTTCCTCGAGAACCCGCGTCACATCGAAGTGCAGGTACTGGCAGACGAGTACCGCAACGCGGTCTCGCTCGGCACCCGCGACTGCTCGATGCAGCGCCGCCACCAGAAGGTCATCGAGGAAGCGCCGGCGCCGGGGCTCACGCCGCGCGAAGTGGCGAAGATCGGCGACCGGTGCGCCGAGGCCTGCCGCAGGATCGCCTATCGCGGCGCCGGCACCTTCGAGTTCCTGTACGAGAAGGGCGAGTTCTTCTTCATCGAGATGAACACCCGCGTGCAGGTCGAACACCCGGTGACCGAGATGATCACGGGCATCGACATCGTCCAGGCGCAGCTGCGGATCGCCGCCGGCGAGAAGCTGCCGTTCAAGCAGCGCGACATCCAGTTCCACGGCCACGCCATCGAGTGCCGGATCAATGCCGAGCACCCCTACAAGTTCACGCCGTCGCCTGGACGCATCACGTCGTGGCACGTGCCCGGCGGGCCGGGGATCCGGGTGGACTCGCATGCGTTCGCGAACTACTTCGTCCCGCCCTACTACGACTCCCTCATCGGCAAGCTGATCGCCTACGGCGACACGCGCGAGCAGGCCATCGCCCGCATGCGCATCGCACTCTCCGAGATGGTGGTCGAAGGCATCCTCACGAACCTGCCCCTGCATCAGGAGATCATGCTGGACGGCGAGTTCGTGCGCGGCGGTACCAGCATCCACTACCTGGAGCAGAAGCTCGCCCAGGCCAGTCGCGGCGAGTGAGCGAAGCGCCATGAGCTGGCTGCGCGTCCTCTTCGTGGTGAGCGCGGCCGATGCCGAGCGCGTGTCGGACGCCTTGATGGACGTGGGCGCGCTGTCGGTGGATGCTGCCGACGCCGCTGCCGGCACGGCCGATGAGCAGCCGATCTTCGGGGAGCCCGGCTCCGCCGCCACCCCGTGGCCCGAGACGCGACTCGCCGCACTGTTCGCGGACGATGCGCCTGCGGAAGAACTCGCCCGCCAGGCATGCGAATCCGCCGGGCTGGCAATCCCTTCGATGACCGTGGAGTCCGTCGACGACGAAGACTGGGTGCGTCTCACGCAGAGCCAGTTCACCCCCATCCGCATCTCCGACCGACTCTGGATCGTCCCCACGTGGTGCGAACCGCCGGAGCCGGGCGCCATCATTCTTCGGCTGGACCCCGGCCTCGCGTTCGGGACAGGCAGCCATCCGACCACGCGGCTGTGCCTGGGATGGCTCGATCGCCACCTGCCCGCCGGCGCGACCGTCATCGACTACGGATGCGGCTCCGGGATCCTGGCCGTGGCGGCGGCGCTGCTCGGTGCCGGACGCGTCGTCGGCATCGACATCGACCCGCAGGCGGTGACGGCCAGTCGGGACAACGCGATCGCCAACGGCGTCACCGCCGAGTTCCATGACGCGCGCCCCGTGGCGTTGGCGCCCGCAGACGTCGTGGTGGCGAACATTCTCGCGAATCCGCTGCGCGTCCTCGCACCGCTCCTGATCGGCCTCATGAAGCCGGGCGGGCACATCGTGCTCTCGGGGATTCTCGAAGGACAGGCCGACGCCGTCATCGACGCCTACTCCCCTGCCGTCGTCTTCGACGAGCCGATGCGCGAAGACGGGTGGATCTGCCTCCAGGGCATTCGCCGCTGAGACCGCCGCCATGAGCATGCACACCCGATGCACGCATTGCGAAGCCGTGTTCCGGGTGACATTGCTGCAGTTGCAGTCGTCGAGCGGACGGGTCCGGTGCGGGGTCTGCCGCGAGGTCTTCGACGCCTTCGTGCACCTTCGCGCGGCCGATCCGCCACCTGCTCCCGTCGCGGCACCCGAACCCCTTCCGGAGATCGACCTTCCGAAGGTCGAGACGCCTCGGGTGGACCTCCTGCAGGAAGCCGCCGATCCCCGGATCGAAGACCCCGGCATGCCCGAAGTTGCCGCGGAAGCGGATCCGCCCCCCGAGGCGCAAGAGGCGCCGCCCACTTGGCAGGACGCCGATGACATCGGCGCAGGTGCCTCCACGACGTTGCCCGCGGAGAACGACGAGTTCGTCATCGAGGAGATCACGGCGTCCACGGCTCACGGCACCAGCCCGGTCAGCGCCCGGAACGACGATACGCCCGGGGAGGCAGAAGGATGGCCATCGGGCGAAGACGACGATCCACCGCTCGAGGCACTCCACGACGCCATGGAGGCCAGCCGGTCAACCGACGCCGACTCGCTGGCTCCTGCGCTCGACGTGTCGGTACCCAAGGTCCGACCGCGACGCTGGCCGCTCGTGATGGGCGTTGCCGCTGCGCTTGTCCTGTTGGCCGGGCAGGCAACCTATCTGTTCCGAACCCCCATCGCGACGGCACTGCCCGCGCTCAGACCGGCGCTCGAGAGTGCGTGCGCCCTCGCCGGATGCAGCGTCCCGCTGCCTCGCCTCCCGGAACGCCTGGTGATCGAGACCTCGGACCTGCGAGCCCTGGACCCGTCGCGACCGAACCGGGTCGTCCTCGCGACGACGGTTCGAAACGCAGCCCCCGTGGCGCAGGCGTACCCGATGCTGGAACTCTCCCTGACGGACGCCCGCGACAAGTTGACGGCCCGCAAGGTGTTCAGCCCGCAGGAGTATCTCGACACGCCGCCTCCCAAGGAGGCCGGCCTCGGTGCAAACACCGAGTTCTCGGTCCGGATGCAGCTCGACATCGGCGACATCGAAGCCTCCGGCTACCGCATCTACCTGTTCCACCGCTGATCCGGGTCCTGGTCCACGCCTTCCCATGCCCAGGCGCGCCACCGTCGCGCCATGTTCGTTGTCGCACCGCGGCACGCTTGGCATACTCGAAGGCCGGTCGGAGCCTCGGTGCCCGCATCGACGTTCC
>VYME01000395.1_pt1 | contig 15391 bp, 9 predicted proteins | sample 5115281 | NCBI WGS metagenome assembly VYME01 (sample SAMN12291780, study PRJNA351875) | freshwater metagenome | isolation source: freshwater lake | place: USA: Michigan, Wintergreen Lake | collected 2013-08-08
GCCACAGCGCGCGCACGCTCGGCCAGCTGATGCGCGAGTGCGGCGACGACCTGGTCGGCCGCGGCGTGCCGCGCGCGCACGGCGGGCGCTTCCCGCTGCTGCTGAAGTTCCTCGACGCGCACGACGGCCTGTCGGTGCAGGTGCACCCGAACGACGCCGAGGCGCAGCGCGACCGCGACAGCGGCAAGAACGAGTGCTGCGTGATCCTGCACGCCGGCCCCGAGGCCCGCATCGTGCGCGGCCTGAAGCCGGGCGTGACGCGCGAGCACTTCGTCGCCAACGCCGCGACCGAGGCGGTCGAGGACCTGCTGTTGGCGTTCCGGCCGATGGTCGGCGACACCATCCACATCCCGCCGGGCACGGTGCACGCGATCGGCCCGGACGTCGTGGTGTTCGAGGTGCAGCAGAACAGCGACCTGACCTACCGCCTCTACGACTGGGGCCGCGGCCGCGCCGTGCACGTGCAGAAGGCGCTCTCGGTGCTGCGCCAGGACGCCGCCAACGACGAGCGGCCGGTGGTGAAGCCGACGCAGCTGCCCGACGGCGGCACGCAGCTGATCGCCACCCCGGACTTCCGCGTGCGCCGCTACTCGCTGCGGCAGCCGATCCAGATGGCCACCGACGGCCGCTTCGCCACGATCACCGTGATCAGCGGCAAGGCGACGTTGCAGTGGCCCGGCGAGCGCACGATCGGCACGCTACCCATGGCGATGGGCGACACGGCGGTGGTGCCCGCCTGCGTGGCGAAGTACTCGCTCGTGCCCACCGACCACGTGAACTTCATGATCTGCGACCCGGGTATCCGCTGATGGCCAGACGGCACGAAGACCGCGCACCCGGACGACGATTCGTCCGCGACGGCGGCAAGCAGGGGGCAGGTGGCCCGTTCAAGAAGCAGGGGGCTGGCGCCCCGTTCCAGGGCAAACGACCGGTGCGCACGAGCAAGCGCCGCGCCCAGGGCCTGGTGGTCACGCCGGCCGGGGTGCCGGAGGCCGGCGCCAAGGACGGCAAGGTCCGCCTGAACCACTTCCTGGCGATGTGCGGCGTCTGCAGCCGCCGCGCCGCCGACGGCTACATCCGCGGCGGTCGCGTCGAGGTGAACGGCGAGCTGTGCACCGAGCTCGGCACGCGCGTCGACCCGCAGAGCGACGACGTGCGCTGTGACGGCAGCCGCGTGCAGCCGGAGCGGCCGACCTACGTGCTGTTCAACAAGCCGAAGGGCGTCGTCTGCACCAACGCCAAGCACGAACAGAAGAAGCGCGTCATCGACTTCCTGCCCGAGGTGCGCGGCCGCCTGTTCACCGTCGGCCGGCTCGACCTCGACAGCGAGGGCCTGATCCTGCTGACCAACGACGGCTCGTTCGCGCTCGAGATGACGCACCCGCGCTACGGCGTGCCCAAGCTCTACGCCGTGCTGCTGCGCGGCCGCGTCGAACAGCAGGACCTCGACAAGGCGCGCGGCGGCGTCTGGCTGTCGGAGGGTCCGACCGCCGGCATGAACGTGCGCATCGAGCGCACCGGCAAGGACCGCACCTACCTGAAGGTGACGCTGCGCGAGGGCAAGAACCGCGAGATCCGCCGCGTCTTCGCCAAGCTCGGCTACCCGGTGATCGACTTGAAGCGCGTGCGCATCGGCGAACTGAACCTGCACGGTCTGTCGGCCGGTGGCTGGCGCTTCGTGCAGAAGCACGAGATCGACGCGCTGCGTGCGCTCGCACGATCGCACGCCGACGGCAACATGCTCGAGGAGGAAGGATCGTGACCGAGACGACGATGCTGCCCGACGTCGAAGTGGTGGAACTCGACAACGGCTTCAAGGCGCTGCTGGTGGAGCGCGGTCCGCTGCCCGTGGTCGCGTCCCTGCTCTGGTATCGCGTCGGTTCGCGCGACGAGCTCACCGGCGAGACCGGCGTGTCGCACTTCCTCGAACACATGATGTTCAAGGGCACCGAGCGGTTCGCGAAGGGGCAGATCGACCTGCAGACCAGCAAGATGGGCGGCAGCAACAACGCCTTCACCGACAACGACGGCACCGCCTACTACTTCGCCATGGCCGCCGATCGCTGGGAGACGGCGCTCGAGATCGAGGCCAGCCGCATGCGCGACTGCCTGCTCGACCCGCACGAGTTCGCCAGCGAGAAGAACGTCGTGCTCGAGGAGTTGGCGATGGGCGAGGACGACCCGTGGCGCCCGCTCTACCAGGCCACCGAGTCGCTGCTCTACCAGGTGCACCCGTACCACCATCCGGTGATCGGCTACCGCCAGGACCTGGAGCGGCTCAGTGCGCAGCAGATGCGCGACTACTACCGCCGCCACTACGGCCCGAACCGCGCCTTCCTGGTGGTCGTCGGCAACATCGACCGCGCGCGCACCGCCCAGCGCATCCGCGAGTTGTTCGGCCCGATCCCGCGCGTCGAGGAGCGCCGCGAACCGCTGGCCGAGCCAGCCCCGCAGGGCGAACGCCGCGCGACCTTGCGCACGCCGCACTCGGTGACGCGCCTCTGCTTCGGCTTCCCGACCTGCCGCATGGGCGAGCGCGACGACTACGCGCTGGACGTGCTCGCGCACGACCTCGGCAACAGCAAGAACAGCCGCCTCTACCGGCGCCTCGTGCTGAAGGAGGAACTGGTCACCGACGTCAACGTGATGAACGAGACGCGGCAGGAGCCGGGCGCCCTGTTCTTGTTGTGCGAGCTGCGCGATGGCGTGCAGCCGGCGAAGGTCGAAGCGATCGTGCGCGAGGAGATCCGTGCGCAGATCCGCGAAGGCGTCGCCAAGAAGGACCTCGCGCGCATCCTGGCGCAGATCAAGGCGTCGTTCCTGTTCCAGGACGAGTCCGTGCTCGATCTGGCGATGAAGCTCGGCCGCTTCGAGGCGGGCACGCCCGGCGGCTACCGCACGCTGGCGACGGTGCTCGGCACCTACGACTCGCTGACGCAGCAGGAGCTGCGCGCCGCGGCGGCGAAGTACTTCGACTTCGATCGCATCGCCGTCGTCTACGGCGTGCCCGGCAAGCGCCACGAGGCCGCCGGCGAGGCGAAGGGCAAGCCGGCGAAGGTCGAGAAGGTCGAGACGGCCAAGAAGGCCGGGAAGCGCGAGCCCCGCGAAAAGAAGGCGGTGGCCGGCAAGGCGGCGAAGAAGGGCGGGCCCGGCAAGAAGGCCAAGGCGGGCAAGAAGCAGAAGGCCGGCAAGAAGGGGAGGGGCGCATGAGCGTTCCGATCCGTCTGTCGATCGCCGAGCGCGAGCTGCCTTCCGGGCTGACGCTGCTGGCGGTGCACAACCCCGGCGTGCAGACGTTCGCCTGCGTGATGTCGCTCGACATCCGGCCCGGCGACGAGCCGGCCGATCGTTCGGGCCTGGCCAACCTGGTCGGCGAGTGCCTCGACGAAGGCACCGAGCGCCGCGACGCGCTCGAGCTCGCGGCCGCGGTCGAGGAACTCGGCGCGATGATGGAAGGCAACCATCGCGGCGGCATGGTGCTGTCGCCGGCGGCGGTCGCGAAGGACGCGATCGGGCTGCTGCACGAGATGACGCTGGAGCCGGCGTTCCCGGGCCGCGAAGTGCGGCGCGTGCAGGCCGAGGTGCTGACCGAGATCAAGGCCGAGGACGACGACCCGCGCGCGGTCGCATCGCGGCGCTTCCGCAAGGAGATCTACGGCGACCATCCACTCGGCCGCCCAGGCCACGGCACCGCCAAGGGTGTTTCGAAGCTGAAGCCGAAGGATCTGCGCGGCTTCCACCGCGACACGTTCCGTCCGGCGGGCGGCTTCGTCGCTTGTGCGGGCCCCGAGGATCCGGAGAAGCAGCTCGATCGCCTCGAGAAGGCGTTCCGCAGCTTCCGCGGCAAGGCGCCGAAGCACCCCGCGACGCCCGATGTCGACCTCGGCGACGCGCCGCGCGACGCGCATCTGCCGATGCCGCGCGAGCAGGTGCACGTCTACCTCGGCCACGTCGGCATCCGGCGCACGCACCCCGACTTCTACACGCTGTCGGTGATGGACCACGTGCTCGGCACGGGCCCGGGCTTCACCTCGCGCTGCTCGCGCAAGCTGCGCGACGAACAGGGACTCTGCTACTCGGTCAGCGCCGGCATCACCGCCAGTGCGGGCGAGGAGCCGGGCACGTTCACCGCCTACATCGGCACCAGCCCCGAACACCGGCAGCGCGCGATCGACGGCTTCCTCGACGAGATCCGCCGCATCCGCAGCGAGCCGGTCAGCGCGCAGGAGCTGCAGGACGTGAAGGACTACCTGACCGGCAGCTTCGTCTTCGCCCTCGAGCGGAACAGCAACCTGGCCGCCTACGCCATCCGGGCCCGTCGGTTCGGCCTCGGCTTCGACTACATCCAGCGCTACCCGGAACTGATCCGCGCGATCACGGCCGAGCAGGTGCGCGAGGCCGCCGAACGCCACCTGCACCCCGATCGTCTCGTGGTGATCAGCGCCGGCGCTTCCTGAACGCCCATGCCCACTCCCTCGCTCGCCGAAGTCGTCGACATCCTGCACGAGATCGCGCCGCTCGAACTCGCCGCCGACTGGGACAACGTCGGCATCGTCGTGCAGGCGAAGCAGAAGCCGGGCAAGGTCGCGCGGGTGCTGCTGTGCGTCGACCTGACGCTGGCGGTCGTCGACGAGGCGATCGCCGCGCGCGCCGACCTCGTCGTCGCCTACCACCCGCCGATCTTCCAGCCGCTGAAGCGCCTCGTCGCCGACGGCGGCGTGCGCGAAGCCGTGCTGCGCGCGGCCGCCGCCGGCATCACCGTCTACTCGCCGCACACGGCGCTCGACGCCGCGTCGACGGGCCTCGCCGACTGGCTGGTCGAATGCGTGCTCGCCGGCGACGTGCCGAAGGAACTGCGGCCCTGCGGCGACGGCGAGTTCGGGCGCGTGGTCACCCTGGCCAAGGCGATGCCGTTCCGCACGCTGCTGCAGCGCTGCAAGCGCCGCTTCGGCGTGCGCACGCTGACCGTGGCGCGCCCGGCGAAGGCGCCGTCCTCGGTGCGCTCGATCGCGGTCGCCGCCGGGGCCGGCGCGTCGGTGCTGCGTGGCTCCGGTGCCGATGTCTGGATCACCGGCGAACTGTCGCACCACGATGCGCTCGCCGCCGTCGCCGCCGGCACCTCGGTCGTGCTCGCCGGCCACAGCAACACCGAGCGCGGCTTCCTGCCGGTGCTGCGCCGTCGCCTCGCGGAATCGTTCGACGGCGACCTCGACGTGCGCGTCGCCAAGAGCGATCGCGATCCGTTCGTCGTGGTGTGAGGCTGGGTCGCCATGCGCCGTTGGCTGCTGGAATCCTGGCGCGGTGGCGCCAGCACGCCGGACGAGCTGGTGCGCTCGTCGCTCGAGGTGGCCGCCGCCTGGCAGGTCACGTCCGACGAGGAATGGCTCGAACTCGCCGGCTCGCGCACTTCCTGGGGGATCGACGATCTCCAGCGCATCCAGACCGTTCCGCCGGCGGTGCGGCAAGCGCTGCTGGCGTGTGCTTCGTTGTCGAGAAGCGGCCGAACTCGTGAGGCGGTGGTTCGCCTGGCGGGCGACTGGTCCGACCCCGCAGCGCTGCGCTGGCTGCTGTCGCGCCTCGTCGACTGGGTGCCGGAGGTTCGAATCGCTGCGCTGGCGGTCGCCGTGCAGTTGTTCGAGCGACTCGACGCCGGCCGGCGTTTCGAGCTCTGCCGACGACATGCCCGGTGGTTGCTGAGTCAGGAACGAGCCGAGGTGACGACCTTCGTACGCGTGCTCGCCGACTCCTTGTCGACCGAGTGTCGCGAACTCGTGCGTGCGTTCGTGCTGTCGCAGGCGAGTGGTTGTGGGCCGATCGTGCGGTTGCTGCTCGCTCTCGAAGACCCAGACCTGTCCCTGTTGGCGGCATTCGTTCGGGCCCAGGATCGCTCGGTGCGCCAACTGGTGGCCAGCCGCCTCGCTCGCCGGGCAGTCGAGCTCGACGGTGCGACCGTCGACTTCCTTCTCGGGTCGGCCGGACCGGAGGCGTGCTCCCGCTTCCTCGCTGGTCTCACCTCGACGGAAGCTGTTCGCTACGAGCCGCAGCTGCGCGCCGCTTGCGGCAGTCGGCAGCGACGAGTGCGCATGCAGGCGCATTGGCATCTGGCGCGCCTCGGCGTGGACCTCCCGGCGTTCGTTTCGCAGCAGTTGGCCAGTGCTTCGGCGAACGAAGTGTCGGGTTGGCTGCAAGCTCTAGGCGAGTGTGGCGATCGTTCGCGGCGCGGCGAGATCGAAGCATGGCTCGCAGCCCCCGACCGGCGGCATCGTCGTGCGGCCTTGATGGCGCTGCAGCGACTCGTCGGCGATGCGATGTGGGATCTCGCCGCCGACTGGATGGAGGCGGACGACGAAGCGGCAGCTCGGACGGCGATGCGCATGCTGCGACGCACTCGTCGATCGTCGTGGCTCGACGCGGTTCGGCGGCTCACGCAGTCGACGGAGGTCGCGGTGCGGGAGCGTGCCTACGATCTGCTGACGAGTGACGTCGGCAAGTTGGGCTGGCAGGTCGTGCCCGACCTGCTCGCAGCGCTGCTCGCGGGGCATCGGCCGAGCGTCACCTGGCGGCGGTTCGGTGAAGCACTGGGCAACCAGAAGGCCCGATGCTGGGCCGTCACCGATCCCTCGACGCGGCGTGCACTGAAGCAGGTCTGGCAGCAGTGGCGGGCCGCACCCCTCGTGCCGCCCCCGGAATTCGAACTGCGATTCGCCGCGTTCGAGCGGTCGATCGCGGCGCAGGTCGCGATCGCGTGATGGGGTTTCGCCTCGGGGTTCTCCCCTAGTCCGGCTCGAGGGCCGTTCGGAATCGCTGCAGTGGAGTGCCGCACTGCGCGATCGCGGCGCCGACCCGGCGACCGGCGTCTTCGCCCGCGGACGCGACGGAATCGCCGATTTGGGTGCGAACTCGCAAGGTGAGCAGCGCCGCGTCAGGGACTTCCCCGATCTCAAGTCCGACGCCGAGACGCCGTGAACGGACGCACGAACGGCAGTCGGAAATCGCTTCGGGCCGCGCCATCGCGGCGCCGATCGACTCTTCGCCATTCGACTCGTGCCAACCCAGGAATCATGAGCAAGAACCAAGTCCTCCTCGTCTGTGCGTCCTTGTTCGCCGTCGGCGCCCTGCGCGCACAGGATCCCGACGTGCAGAAGGAGCTGAAAGCGCTGCGCGAACGCCTCGACGAAGTCGAGGACCAGCAGGCGAAGACCTCCGAACGACTCGGCAGCCGTGCGCTGGCGCAGGCCTACACCGCGCTGAGCCTCGACGTCGGCGGTCACGTCACGTCCGTGTTCTCGTACATCGACGGCGAGAGCGACAGCGAGATCGGCCACCAGGTCAGCCTCGTCGAGCTCTACCTGAAGGCGCAGCTCGACGACCAGTGGTCGCTGTTCGCGACGCCGGGCTTCTACACGTTCAACGGCGCGCTGCTCGACAACCCGGGCACGCCGGCGACGAACGGCGACCCGACGTTCACGCGCGACGAGATCGGCACGTCGAGCACGTTCCTGTCGCGCATCCTCGCGCAGTGGAAGTACAGCGACGCGCTCGTGGTCCAGGGCGGTGTCGTGGGCTCGCCGCACGGTGTCACCAACCGTGAATACTTCATCCCGTCGCGCGCGGTCGCGGCCGGCAACCTGCACTCCCGCATCTTCCTGAGCAATCAGCTGTATCCGCAGCTGTTCGAGGGCGCGAAGGTGTCCGGCAAGTTCCCGGTCGGCGCGAACTCGCTCGACTACGACGTCTACTTCGGCACCGAACCCGACAGTGCGTCGGACGCCATCTACGGCGGCCGCCTCGCCTACACGTTCAGCGACGCCGGCCTGACGTTCGCCGGCAACTACGGCCGCGGCACGCGCGAGACGCTGCCCACCGCGCCGGTCAACCTGACGCTGACCAACTTCGGCGCGCTGCAGTCGCCGTACTCGGGTCAGTTCAATCTCGGTCGCGACTACGAGTTCGGCGGCCTCGACATCGATTGGCGCACCGGTGACCTGATGATGCGCACCGAGGCGTACTACAGCCGCGAGGACGGCTTCCTCGACCAGAAGGCCGCGTCGACCGAGTGGACCTACTGGCTGCACCCGCAGTGGGGCGTGACCTACCGCTTCGACTACTACGAGCGCGGCAGCGACCTCAACATCTTCGCCGCGGCGGTGACGTCGCTCGGCTGGGCGACCGAGCACGTGATCGGCGTCAACTTCAACCCCAACCCGTCGGTGCGCCTGCGCCTCGACGTCCACCACACCAACCTGCCGAACACCGACGACACCGTCGACTACGTGAACTTCAGCTGGTCGGCCAGCTTCTGAGGAGGAGCCACCCATGACGAAACTCGCCATCACCGCGGTCCTCGGCCTGCTGTCGCTGTGCGTCGCACAGGACAAGCAGGAGAAGAAGACCACCTACGCGCTGGTCGTCAACGCCAACAGCAAGTGCACGCTGACCGGCGACGAGGCCAAGGCGCTGATCAAGAAGCTGTTCCTGCGCGAACTGACGCAGTGGCCGGGCGGCGTCGAAGCCAAGCCCTACGCGCGCGAGGCCGCCGCGGCCGAGCAGGTCGCGTTCCTCAAGGACGTGCTCGGCATGACCGACGCCGAGCTCGCGCGCCACTGGCTCAAGGTCAAGAACACGAACGGCACGACGCCGCCGAAGGACGTCGACAGCGAGCGCATGCTGCTGAAGCACATCGCCAAGAGCGACGGTGCGTTCGGGGTCGTCAAGATCGACGCCGCCAAGGGCGCCGAGGGCGTGAAGATCCTGTTCGAGTTCTGAGTCTCCGCCTGCCGCCGCCTTCGCACCGCCGTCCCCTCACCGAGGTCTCCGTGTCGATCCGTCGCAAGCTGTTCTTCTCGTTCTCCAGCGCGCTCGTCTTCGTGCTGGGTCAGCTGCTGGTCACGCAGCACTACCTGGACCGCATGGCCGGCGCCGTGGTCAACCTCGACCACGCCGTCACCGTCAGCCAGGCGGGCAGCCTGGCGCTCGAGGCGCTCGGGGGTGCCGGCAAGTCCTTCAAGGACGCGGTTGCCGCCGAGGAGCCTGGCGAGATGCTGAAGACCGCCGACGTCTACCTCGAGGAGGCGCAGCGGCAGATCGGCGAGATGGAGGCGGTGCCGGCGGCCAGCGAGGAGCTGACGAAGTTCTTCGCCGCCGCGAAGGCGCAGCAGGCGGAAGCGTTGAAGGAGGCCGCGGCGGCGAAGTCGGCTGCGAGTGCGAAGAACAAGGACGGCGTCGAAGAGCATGCGTCCTTCGCCGAGGACGCACTCAGCACGCTGCACGGCGAGCTGACGAAGGTCCTGGTGGGTATGCGCGACGTCATCCGCGCGGCGGGTGCGGAGGAGCGCTCGGTGCGCAACCTGCCGAGCACCGTGGCCTGGGTCTCGTTCGTGGTCGTGGCGCTGCTGATGTCGACGTTCGCGGCCGTGTTGTCGCGCCGCTTCGTGCGGCCGATCGTGGCCGTCGCCGACACCGTGCGGCACATCGCCGAGCACAAGAACCTGACCGCCAAGGTGGCCGTGACCACGAAGGACGAGCTCGGCGACCTGGCGGCGGCGATCAACTTGCTGTCGGAGGAGTTCCAGGCCTCGCTGCAGCAGGTGCGTTCGTCGGCGCGCGACATGGAGGACCAGAGCAAGTCGCTGCGGCAGACCAGCGGCGTGATCGCCGAGTCGTCGGCGACGCAGGCCGGCGCCATCAACCAGCTGTCGCGCCGCCTCGGCGGCATCAGCAGCGAGATGGCCGGCACCGTGGAAGCGACGACCACCGCGCGTGCGTTGGCGACCGAGTCGCGCGACAAGACGAAGTCGAGCTGGGACCAGATGCAGGCGCTGAGCCGGGCGATGAGCGAGATCGGCGAAGCCAGCGTCGAGGCGACGAAGGTGGCGGCGGTCATCGACGAGATCGCGTTCCAGACCAACCTGCTGGCGCTGAACGCGGCGATCGAAGCGGCGCGCGCCGGCGAGGCGGGCAAGGGCTTCGCGGTGGTCGCCGAAGAGGTGCGCGGCCTGGCCAAGCGCAGCGCCGAGTCGGCGAAGAACTCGGCGACGATCATCCAGCGGTCGCGCGAAGGTGCCGAACGCGGCGCCGGTGTCGCCAAGACGCTTGCCGAGACGCTGCAGCAGGTCGTCACCACCGTCGAGCAGGTCGACGGCCACCTGGCCGAGGTCAGCGCCACCGCTGGCTCGAAGTCGACGGAGCTGCAGCAGCTCAACGAAACGCTGGCCGAGGTCGACAAGGCGATCCAGTCGAGCGCTGCCGGCGCGCAGGAGCTGGCGGCGACGGCGTCGCACAGCAGCGAGCACTCGGCCGCGCTGCGCACGATGGTCGAGAAGTTCCAGCTGGCGAAGAGCTGACGAACGCTCGCGTTCAGTGCGCTGGGGTGTCCGGCGCCGGCTGCTTCCGGATCGCGTGGCGGAACACGTAGTTCATCACCGGGATGCCGAGCAGCAGGCCCCAGACGCCGAACAGCTTGCCGCCGATGGTCAGCACGATGAGCACGAGCACCGGGTTCATGTGCATGTGGTGCCCGTAGATCTGCGGGTTCAGCACATAGGTCTCGATGGCGTGGATGATGCAGATCAGCAGGATCGCGATCATCATCGAGCCGACGCCGTCGTCCTGTAGCGCCAGCAGGCAGATCGGCGTCGAGCTGATGAACGTGCCGGCGACCGGGATGAAGCTGCAGAAGAACACGATCGTCGACAGCACCAGGATGTTGGGCAGGCCCATCGCCCAGATGCCGATCGCGGTCAGGATCGTGTTGCAGATGGCGATGAACAGCTGCGCTTCGAGCGCCCGGCCCAGCACGAGGCCGAAGCCGGCGATGTTGTCGGCGACCTCGTCGTAGACGAACCCGAGCTTGGTGTTGCTGATGCCCTGGATGCTCTTCTTCAGCTTGGGCAGGTCGAGCACGATCAGGAACGAGAACAGCAGCGACAGCAGGAACGACGACGCGTAGCCGAGGCCCGATTCGACCAGCGCGGTCGGGTTCTGCGAGATCGACTCGATCGCGTTGTCGTAGAGCTTGCGCACGATGTGCAGCTGGCCGCCGATCGGCGGTTGCGCGCCGTTCGTGGTGCCCGGGTCCTTGGTGCTGGTGCCGGCGGCCGCCGGATCCTGCTTGTCGCCCGGCTTGGCCTCGGTCGCCGGCTTGTCCGTGGGCTTCGCGTCCGTCTTCGGCGGCTCGTCCGTCTTGGGCTCCTGCGGCGGCCCTTCCGGCGGCTGCTGCTTCGTCTCGCCGTTCGCCGGATCCACCGCCTCGCCGTCCTTCTTCTCCGGTGTCTCGCCACCAGTGGGACTCGGCTTCGTCGGCGTGATCACCGGCTCGGTCAGCACCTTCTGGTTCTTGGCCAGACCGCCGTAGATCGACGGGTACTGACGGAAGAACTTGTCGAGCTCCTGGTCCGCCTGGGCGATGTACTTGTCCTTCTTCTGGAAGAAGTCGTTCGCCTGCTCCTTCACCTGCGGCACCAGCGTGAAGCCGATCGCGAACAGGGTGCCGAGCACGACCAGGCCGACGAACACGACGCGCACCGTGCGGCTCTTGATGCGGTGGGCGAGCCCGTCGACGCCGTGCGCCTGGATGTAGGCGAACACGAACGTCAGGAAGACCAGCAGCAGGAACGGCCGCAGCACGTACAGGACCGCGATCAGCGTCGCCCAGACGAACGCCTTGCTCGTCAGCGAGAAGATGCGGTCCCAGGGCGGGGGAAGGGTCTTTTCGGTGGGCTCCGGTGCGGACTTCATGCCGCGGGCGACGGTACGCGCGCTGCTGCGGAGGCGCCAGCCGGCAGGGCGCGAAGGTTGGATGGTCCGCGCGATGGCCGGTTGGACGCCTCGCCGCTGGTCGCTCGCCCCGCCGGTCGCGATGATCGCCGCATGCTGCGCCTTGCCGTCCCGACGCTGCTCGCCTTCGCCGTCGCCGTCGCCATCACCTGTTCGAAGGCGCCGGAACTCGATCCAGCGCTGCCGGCAACCGCCACTGCGGTGCCCGGCGCCGCCGGCCTGTTCGCCGAGCCGCTGGCCTCGCGCAGCAAGACCGACGGTGCGCGCTTCCAGAAGGTGGACCCCGCGCGCTCCGGTCTGCGCTTCCAGAACGAACTGCGCCGCGAGAACTCCGTCGCCTACGTCTACACCGGCGCTGGCGTGGCAGTCGGCGACTACGACGGCGACGGCTGGCCCGACGTCTACCTCGTGTCGCAGGACGGGCCGAACAAGCTGTTCCGGCAGACGGCGCCGCTGGTGTTCGAGGACGTGACCGCGAAGGCCGGTGGGCTCGACGGTGGCGAGGCGTGGGGCAACGCGGCGTCGTTCGCCGACGTCGACGGCGACGGCGACCTCGACCTCTACGTCTGCAACCTCGAGTCGCCGAACCTGCTCTACCAGAACCGGGGCGACGGCAAGTTCGTCGAGAAGGCGGGGCCGTTCGGGCTCGGGCTCGTGGCCGCCAGCATGGGCTGCGCGTTCGCCGACTACGACAACGACGGCGACCTCGACCTCTACGTGCTGACCAACCGCATGCTGAAGAACCTGCTGCCGGACGAGATCATCGCCGGCGTCAGGTTGCCGAAGGCGATCAAGAAGACGAAGGCGGAGCTGCTGCCGCCCTACCCGACGTTCCCGAAGGACGAGAAGGGCGACCTCGTCGTGCCGCCGGGCTACGAGGACCACTTCTTCACGGTGCCGGGCTCGTCGTCGCCGTTCCTGGCCGGGCAGTGCGACCGCCTGTTCCGCAACGACGGCTACGGCCACTGGGTCGACGTCACCAAGCAGGCCGGCATCCACGACCAGGGCAATGGCCTGTCGGTGGTGTGGTGGGACTTCGACGGCGACGGGCACATGGACCTGTACGTCGCCAACGACTTCCAGTCGCCGGACCAGCTCTACCGCAACCTCGGCAACGGTCGCTTCGCCGATGTGACGAAGGAGCGTCTGCCCCACACCGCGTTCTTCGGCATGGGCTGCGATTTCGGCGACCTCGACCGCGACGGCCGCTTCGACCTGTGCGTCGCCGACATGTCGAGCACGCAGCACTACTGGGGCAAGATGCTGATGGGCAGCATGGACCAGCACCGCTGGTTCCTGATGAACGCCGTGCCGCAGCAGTACATGCGCAACGCGCTGTACGTGAACACCGGCACCGATCGCTTCCTCGAGGCGGCGTACCTCGCCGGGCTCGCCAGCAGCGACTGGACGTGGGCCGTGCGCTTCGCCGACCTCGACGACGACGGCTGGCTCGACTTCTACGCGACGAACGGCATCCCGGTGTTCACCGACAACCCGGACATCGGCGAGCGCTTCACCAAGCTGTGGCTCGAAGGGGCGCGCCAGCAGGCGGTCGAGCTGTTCCGCTCGATCCCGAGCGTCGCCGAGAAGAACGTCGCGCGCCGCAACGACGGCGCCGCGTTCGGCGGCCTGCACTTCACCGACGTGGGGGCGGAGTGGGGTCTCGACGAGAGCGGCGTCTCGCACGGCGCCGTCGTCGTCGACCTCGATCGCGACGGCGACCTCGACGTGCTGACCAACAACTGGAACGCGCCGTGCAGCCTGTTCGAGAACCGCGGTAGCGAAGGGCATCGCGTGCTGGTCGAACTGCGCGGGGAGAAGAGCAACTCGCGTGGGGTCGGGGCGGTGGTGACGGTGACGGCGAGTGGGGCCACGCAGACGGCGCAGGTGTCGCTGACGCGCGGCTACATGAGTGCCGGTGATGCGGTGCTGCACTTCGGGCTCGGGGCGGTGACGACGATCGACGTGCTCGAGGTGCGGTGGCCGAGCGGGGCGATGCAGCGCTTCGAGAAGCTCGCGGTGGATCAGCGCTACACGGTGGTGGAGAAGGTGTCGGTTCCGCCGGACTTTGGCGGCTTAGGCCCGGCCATTCCAAAGCGACATCGGCGGTCGGTCGGGACGGGAGTGGCGCACGTCGAACGCGACTTCGACGACTACGCCTTGCAACCGCTGCTGCCACACCGCCTGTCGCGCCTCGGCCCGGGCGCTGCGGTCGGCGACGTCGACGGCGACGGTCGCGACGAGTATTGGGTCGGCGGAGCCGCCGGCCAGGCGGGCAGTCTGGTGCGGTTCACGGGCGGCGAGGATGTTCCCATCCCCGGCCCCTGGCGCGACGACGCCGAATGCGAGGATCTCGGCGCCTGCTTCCTCGACTTCGATCGCGACGGCGACCTCGACCTGTACGTCGCCAGCGGCGGCGTCGAAGCCGGCGAACGCACCGAGCTGCTGCGCGATCGCTTGTACGTGAACGACGGCAAGGGGTCGTTCACGCGCGCACCCGACGGCGTGCTGCCGGACCTTCGCGACAGCTCGAGCTGTGTCAGCGCAGCCGACTTCGACCGCGACGGCGATCTCGACCTGTTCGTCGGCACGCGCGTCGTGCCGGGCCGCTTCCCGCAGTCGGGGCCGAGCCGCCTGCTGCGCAACGACGGTGGCCGCTTCGTCGACGTCGCCGGCGAAATCGCGCCCGGCCTGCGCGACGCCGGCATGGTGACGAGTGCGGTGTGGACCGACGTCGATGCCGACGGCTTCGTCGACCTGGTCGTCGCCGCCTCGTGGCAGCCCGTGCGCGTGTTCGGCAACGAGCGCGGCGAACGGCTCGTCGACCGCACGCAGGCGCTCGGCCTCGCGGAGCTGCGCGGGCAGTGGAACGGCCTCGCCGCCGGCGACCTCGACGGCGATGGCGACGTCGACCTCGTCGCCACCAACCTCGGCCTCAACACGAAGTACAAGGCCTCTCCGCAGAAGCCGCAGCGGCTCTATGCGCGCGACTTCGACGGCAACGGCACGTTCGACGTCGTCGAGTGCAAGGTCGCGGCCGAAGGCGAGCTGCCGGTGCGCGGGCTCAGCTGCAGCAGCCAGGCGATGCCGTTCGTGCGCGAACGCTTCCCGACCTACGACCAGTTCGCGCGCGCGAAGCTGGGCGACATCTACGGCAAGGCGCTCGGCGACTCGCTGGTGCTCGAGTGCAACGAACTGCGCCACGTCGTGCTCGAACAGCGCGACGGCCGCTTTCACGCTGCACCGCTGCCATGGCTGGCGCAGGTGTCGACGGCGTTCGGGGTCGTCGTCACCGACGTCGACGCGGACGGTGTGCAGGACGTCGTCTTGGTGCATAACTTCTTTTCGCCGGAGCCCGAGACCGGCCGCAGCGACGGTGGCCTCGGTCTGTGGATGCGCGGCGTCGGCGGGTTGCGGTTCGAACCCGTGCCCGGGCGGCAATCAGGGCTGCTGGTCGAAGGCGACGCGAAGGCCTTGGCGCTGCTGGATGACGGCGACGGTGCCCATGCGCTGCTGATCACGAACAACGACGCGAACGCACTGCTGCTGCCCTCGCTGCGCGGTCCCGGCGCCGGCGCCGGGACCGCGCAGCGAGGGCAGCAGCAGTGCGTTCGCG
>VYME01000396.1_pt1 | contig 15382 bp, 16 predicted proteins | sample 5115281 | NCBI WGS metagenome assembly VYME01 (sample SAMN12291780, study PRJNA351875) | freshwater metagenome | isolation source: freshwater lake | place: USA: Michigan, Wintergreen Lake | collected 2013-08-08
CCTAGCCCCTAGCCCCTAGCCCCTAGCCCCTAGCCCTTCACTGCACCCATGGAAATTCCGCGCACGAGATACCGCTGCATGAAGCCGACCACGATGAACACGGGCAGCGTACCGAGGACGGACATCGCGGAGATCTTGGCCCAGAAGTTCGACTGGCTGCCGAAGTAGTGGGTGACCTGCACGGTGTAGGTCGTGACCTCCGTGCGCGTGAGCACGAGGGCGAAGATGAAGTCGTTCCAGGCGAACACGAACGTGAAGATGGCCGTCGCGAAGAGGCCCGCGCGCGACATCGGGAACACCACCTTCCAGATGACCTGCCAGCGCGAGCAGCCGTCGACCAGCGCGGATTCCTCCAGCGCCACGGGGATGTCGAGGATGTAGCCGCGCATCATCCAGATCACGTACGGCAGGTTGAATGCCGTGTAGAGGATGATGAGGCCCACGTACGTGTCGACGAGCTGCAGCCACACGTACAGCAGGAAGATCGGGAAGACGACGGCGATCGGCGGGACCATGCGCTGCGAGATGATCCAGTTGGCGAAGTGCTCGCCGCCCGTGCGGAAGCGCGCGATGCTGTACGCGCAGATCGTGCCGAGGAACATCGCCAGTACGGTGCTCGTGCCGGCCACCACGAAGCTGTTCCAGACCGTCTTCGCGTCGCCGTCCTTGAAGAGCACCACGTAGTTGCCGAACTGGAACGTCTCGGGCCACCACACCGGCGGAAAGGCGTAGATCTCGTCGGCGGTCTTCAGCGAGATGATCGACAGCCAGTAGATCGGGAACAGGAAGAAGGCGGTGATGGCGACGGCAGCGGCGAGGCGGAGGGCGGTCTTCATGGTCGTGTCCTCAGCGGGAGAGCTGCACGCGCTTCAGGAGCTGCGTGACGAGCACGGTGAGCAGCACGATGATGAGCAGCGCGACCGCCGCGGTGTAGCTCGTCTCGAACTGCTGGAAGCCCTTCACGTACGTGAACATCGAGACGGTTTCCGTCATGGTGCCCGGGCCGCCCTTCGTGAGCGCCCAGACGATGTCGAACAGGCGGAAGAGGTCCAACCCGCGGATCAGGATCGCCACCGCCATCACCGGCCAGATGGCGGGCAGCACGATGCGGGTGAAGGTGCGCCAGAAGCCCGCACCGTCGATCGATGCGGCTTCGAGTTGCGACTTGTCGACGGCCGACAGCGCGGCGAGCAGCAGCAGGAACATGAAGGGCGTCCACTGCCAGATCTCCGCGACGAGGATCGCGGGGTAGACGAGGTCCGGCTTCACGGTCCACAGGATCGTGACCTCGTGGCCGGCGAACCATCCGATGATCTGGTTGATGGGGCCGAAGCGGTTGTCGAACATGAGCGACCACGTGGCGCCCGCGACGATGGGGGACACCACCACCGGCAGCACGAGCAGCGCCACGAAGATCTGCCGGCCGGGCAGGCGGTCGATGAAGAGCTGCGCCATCGCGAGCCCGAACAGAAGTTCGAGCGGGAGCGCGATCGCGGTGAAGGTGAGGGTGTGCAGCAGCGACTTCCAGAGCCGCGTGTCGTCCAGAAGGGCACGGAAGTTGAGCAGACCCTGGAACGTCGTGTCGTTGTCCGTCATCGTGATGCCCTGGAAGCTCACGAGCAGCAGGTACACGAGCGGGAACACGCCGATCAGCAGCAGGATGAAGATGGACGGGGCCACCAGCGTGTAGCGGAAGCCGCGCTCGCCGGGGCGCCTGTTGCCGGATCTCATCGCACCGGAACCCGGGTTTCCTGCAGGAGCCACTTGGATTTCTTCCTCTTCCAGACGGCGCGGAGGCGGGTGAATCCACCCGCCTCCGCGATCACATCACAGGCTGTGCGATCCGCATCGGATCACGCGGCCACTGGTCCACGCCCCATCACTTCGGGTACGCGCCGCCCTTTGCAGCCCACGCGTTGTAGACCGCCTTCTGCTTGTCGACGCCGACCTTCTGCGTGACCGCATCCCATTCCTTCGCGACGTCGTCGAGGATCGCCTTCGGATCCTCGCCACCCCAGAGGCGGCTGATGCCCTGGCGCAGCGCTTCCTCGTACTTGTCGGTCTGGATGAGCGACAGGTCGAGCAGACCCGTCTTGGAACCGGCCTGCAGCGTGGCGAGGTATTCCTTCGCATCCGGCCAGAGCTTCAGGTAGCCCGGGTTGGTGAAGTGCGAATTGCGGAAGGGATCGCGCAGGGCGTACGGCAGTTGCACGCGCTGGTTGGAGATCTCCTCGCTGTTCAGCCACTGGATGAAGAGGTACGCCGCTTCCTTCTGCTTGCTGGTGGAGGCCACCGAGAGCGCGAAGCCCGCCGCGAGTTCCGGATGTCCGCCGGGCGGCAGCGCATAACCGACCTTCCCTGCGACCGTGGACTTCGGCACCCAGTCGAGCGCCTTCTCGTTGGCGAGGTAGCCCGCCGCGAACCGGCCGTACGGCGGCCACGAGATGGTCATCGCGCTCTGACCCTTCACGAACGTGGCCAGGTTGTCGACGAAGCCGAACTTCTCCACGCCCGCGGGCATGAACTTGTTCTCGGCGATCCAGTCGGTGAACACCTTCACGCCGGCGGCGGAGTTCACCGTGGCCTTCATGGTGTTGCCGTCGAAGAAGCGGCCACCCTCGTTGCGGAAGCGTTCCTGGAAGAGGAAGTTGCCGTAGCCCGCTTCACGGAACATGGACGCGCCGTACGTGCCCTTGTCCTTCAGCTTCTCGGTGAGGAAGTTGCCGATCTCCCCGAACTGCTTCCAGGTCTTGGGCGGGGCCAGCTCGTAGTTGAACTTCGCCTTGAAGTCCTTCTTCAGGGCCGGATCCGCGAAGATGTCCTTGCGGTAGTACATGACGAACACGTCGCCGTCGTCGGGGAAGCCGTAGATCTTCCCGTTCACCGTCATCTGGTTGTCGCGGTACGTGGCGGCGATCGTCTTCAGTTCATCGCGATAGCCGTACTTGTCGACGTAGCTGTCGAGCTGCTCGAGCGCGCCGGCCTGCACGAGGTCGGGCATCCAGGCGGGGATCACGTTGAGGGCGTCATACGCACCGGTGCCGGCGCGGTACTCCTGCATGATCTTCGTGAACATCTCGGCCGTGGCGACTTCCACGACCTTGACCTTGCAGCCCGTCTGCTTTTCCCACAGCGGACCGGAGAAGTTCAGCGGGTCGAGGGACTGCAGGCCGGCTTCCCAGACGATGGTGATGGTCTTGCCACCGGCGCAGAGCGGCTTGGCGGCGTCGACGGCCTTCTGTGCGGCGCTGGCGGCGAAGGCGCCGTTCGAGAGCGCGAGCATGCCGGCGGCCATCAACGGTGCGCCGAGTTGGCGCAGTGCGGTGGCGATCGGGCGCAACGAGAGTGCGTGACTCATTTCGGTTGTTCCTCCCATGACTGTTGGTGGGCGGGCTGCGCCGTGTCGAGCATGGCGTTCGTTGGCTGGCCCCGCGTTCGTGTTGCGGTGCATCGTGCACGTGTCACGACACACCGGTCGCGGATTATCAGCAACCGATCTGCATCAGGCAAGGAAACACGAAGCGGTTCCATGCGCGGTGTGTGCGGGAGCTTGTGCGTTACGATCCACGCCCGATGTCGGACCGGATCGCGCAGGGTCCGGCGGCATCGTCCAGGTCATTCGGAAGGGGAGAAGAACATGCGTGGCAATCCGGTGAAGGAGAAGCTCGCCCGCGGCGAGGCCAGTTTCGGGACGATGGCGTGGGAGTTCATGACGCCCGGGCTGCCCCGGATCTGCCAGGCGGCGGGCGCGGAGTTCCTGCTCCTCGACATGGAGCACAGCGGCGTCAGCCTCGAGACCATCAAGACGCAGATCGCGCTGACGGCGGGGCTCGACATCCTGCCGTTCGTGCGGGTGCCGACGGGTGCCTACCAGTATGTCGCGCGGGTGCTCGATGCAGGCGCGCTCGGCGTGATGGTGCCGATGGTCGAGACGGCGGAGCAGGCGCGCGAGATCGTGAAGTGGTCGCGCTACCCGCAGCAGGGACGGCGCGGTGCGGCGTTCGGATCGGCACACGACGATTACCTCGGCGGCCCGGTGGTGGAGAAGATCGCGACGGCGCATGCACGCACGTTCACGATCTGCCTGATCGAAACCGAGGTGGGCCTGAAGAATGTCGACGCCATCGCGGCCGTCGAGGGTGTCGACTGCCTGTGGCTGGGGCACTTCGATCTCACCGACTTCCTCGGCATCCCCGCGCAGTTCGATCACCCGAAGTACGTGAAGGGCGTCGAGCGCATCGTGGCGGCAGCGCGCAAGCACGGCAAGGTCGCCGGCTTCATGGCGGCGGACGAGACGTGGGCACGCGACTACTACGCGCGCGGCTTCCGGCTGATCGCCTACGGCATCGACACGCTGATCATGCAGAACGGCATCGGTGCCGGCATCCGGATGCTGCGCGGTCTCGCGGCGTCGGAACCGGCGGCGTCCGCTGCCGGCGGGAAGAAGTCCTCGAAGTCGTCCGGGAAAAAGTCCGCGAAGGGGAAGAAGTGAACGCCGCGCGGATCGACGAAGCCGCGGCGTTGCTTGCGGAGCATCGCCTCGCGCGACAGCCGCTCGATGCGTTGCCCGTGCATCTGCGGCCGGTCGATGAGGCCGAGGCGTACGCCGTCCAGGATGCGCTGCACGGGCGCCTCGTGGGCTCGCTCGGCGCAGTCACCGGTCACAAGATCGGGTGCACGACGAGCGTGATGCAGGCCTTCCTGAAGATCCCGAATCCGTGTGCCGGCGGCGTGTTCGCGCGGACGGTGCATGCGAGCCCCGCGGTCGTGCCGCACCACGGATTCGTCCGTGTGGGTGTCGAGTGCGAGATCGTCGCGCGGCTCGCTTCGCCGCTCGTGGCGCGCGCTGCGGCGTACACGCGGGACGAGGTGGCCGGGGCGGTTGGTGCGGTCATGGCGGGCATGGAGATCGTCGACGCTCGCTATGTCGACTACACACGCCTCGACACCCCGACGCTCATCGCCGACGACTTCTTCGACGCGGGCTGCGTGCTGGGGCCCGAGGTGACCGGCATCCGCGACATCGATCTGTCCGCAGTGGCGGGCGTGACGTGGATCAACGGCATCGAGGTGGGGCGTGGCCGTGGCGGCGATGTGATGGGACATCCTTTCGAAGCGCTCGCGTGGCTGGCGAACAAGCGCGCGCAGCGAGGGCTGGGCATCGCCGCGGGTGAGTTCGTGTTCCTGGGCAGTGTCGTGGAAACCAAGTGGGTGGCGGCCGGCGACCACGTGGTGATGGAGATCGATGGCCTCGGTCGCATCGAGGCCCGATTTCCCGGGACTGCCGCCTGAGGAAACGTCAGCGCGGTTTTTGCGGCAGTCGCCGCGGCGGCGGACCCAGCGGCGAGAATCCGCGCACTGCAACGCGCACCTTGGTCTTGCCGAGGTGGATGAACCCCAGCCGCGCAGCCAGCGCCCGGGAGACATCGACGATGCGGCCGCGCACGAAGGGTCCGCGATCGGTGACGGTCGCCGTGACCACCTTGCCATTCGCGAGATTGGTGATGGTGATCTCGGTGCCCAGCGGAAGCGTCCGGTGGGCGGCGGTGCTTCCCGACGCATCGAACGGATGGCCACTCGCCGTGCGGCGTCCGTGGAACCGTTGTCCGTAGTAGCTGGCGTAGCCCACCTCGCCAGTCCCGTCGTCTGCGGTGTCGGCGGCCGTGTCCTCGCCGTCCTTCTCATCCGCGGCGGCGGCTGGCGGCGTCCATGGCTTGACGGGGGCGTCGGACGCCTCGAGGGCCGGCTCCCAGGGTTCGAGGTCCGTGCGCTCGACCTCCATCGCCTGCGTGGCCGGCACGAACAGGCACGCGCTCAGACACAATGATGCGAGACCTCTGACGAGCAGCATCCGGTGGCGTCGTCGCGTGTGGATATTCATTGGGGATATTCCCGGGGCCCAGAGACACCGAAGCCCGCACAGGGCGGGCCTCGATGCGACGGCGATGGCGGAAAGGAGATCAGGTCAGCGTGCCGCCACGGGTTTCCACGTACACCGAGTACAGGGACGTCGAGCCCGTCATGAAGAGGCGGTTGCGCTTGCTGCCGCCGAAGCACACGTTCGAGATGATCTCGGGCATGCGGATCATGCCGATGCGCGTGCCGTCGGGTGCGAACACGTGCACGCCGTCGTAGCCGTCACCGACCCAGCCCATCCCTGCCCAGACGTTGCCGTCCTCGTCGCAGCGGATGCCGTCGGCGAAACCGATCTTGCCGTTCATCTCCATGCTCGCGAAGACGCGCCCGTTCTTCAGGCGCTTGCCGTCGACGTCGTACACCCAGATGACGCTCTTCGCCTCGGCGTAGTGCGACAGCCCGGTGTCGGCCACGTACACCTTCTTGAAGTCGGGCGAGAAGCACAGGCCGTTCGGCTTGAAGGGTTCGTCCGCGACCTTCTGGACCTTGCCGGGGCCGTCGCAGCGGTAGATGGCTTCCTTCTGGACCGGTTGCGGGCTGCCCGTGTTAAGGCGCACACCCTCGTAGTGCATCAGGCCGCCGTAGCCGGGGTCGGTGAAGAACAGCCAGCCGTCGGGATGGGCCATGCCGTCGTTCGGGGCGTTGAACTCCTTCCCGTTGTCGGCCTTGTCCGCGAGGATCGTGTAGCTGCCGTCCAGTTCGTACCGCGCGACCCGGCGGGTGCCGTGCTCGAAGGCGATCTGGCGACCCTGGTAGTCGAACGTGTTGCCGTTCGAGTTGTTCGCGGGGTAGCGGAACTGGCGCGAGACGTGGCCGTCTTCCTCGATCCACCGAAGCTGCTCGTTGTTGGGGATGTCGCTCCAGATGAGGTAGCGGCCGACGCCGTTCCACGCGGGGCCTTCGGCCCACATCGTGCCGCGATACAGCCGCACGATGGGCGTGTTGCCGAGCTTGTACTTGAAGCGCTTGTCGAGAACGATGACGTCGGGATTCGGGTACCGCGCGATCGGACCGTCGGGGTCGTACTGATCGATGAAGTTGCGCGCGAAGGCTTCCGGCGCCATGGCGGTCAGCGCCGCGAGGCCGGTGACCTTGCTGAGGAACCCCCGGCGGGTTTCCGCCGCCGGCACCTTGGCAGCATCGACGGGTTTGGACAGATCCACGAACTCGTGCTGATGTACACGTTCCATTTTCTTCCTCCTCCTGCGAGTGTTGTTCGGTGTTCCGCGGTCCGGACCGGACGCGCGCGACTCAGGATACCTCATCAACGACACCGAGTTGCATCTTCGACGTGCTTCCGGTCGTCCGACCGATGTGTGATGCTGCGCCGCAGGACGCTGGGGTCGATCCGCTACACTGCGCCGGATGGAACAGGACTCGGACATCCGCCAGAGCGCTCTTGCCGCACGGAGGGGCGTCAACCCGAAGGCCGTGCTGATGGTACTCGCCATGGCGCTCTGCTTCACCGTGCTGGAAACGACGGCGAAGTGGCTGAGCCGGACGTATCCCGTCCCGATGGTCGTGTGGGCGCGGTACGCGGGCCATGTCGGTCTGATGGTGGTGCTGTTTCTCCCGACGATGGGGACGCGCCTCGTGCGGACGGTCCAGCCCACGAGCCAGCTGGCGCGGGCCACGCTCATGCTCGGGTCCACCCTGTGCAACTTCGGCGCGATCAGTTTCCTGCCGCTCGCCGAGGTGAAGGCGATCAGTTTCGTGTCGCCGCTGCTCGTCACCGTCTTCGCCGTGTGGATGCTGAAGGAAAGCGTGTCGGTCAGCCGCTGGGTCGCGATCCTGGTGGGCTTCGGCGGCACCCTCTTCATCGTCCGACCCGGCAGCGCGATGCTGAATCCCGCCGTGTTTCTCGCGCTCGGTTCGGCGTTCTGCTACAGCCTGTACCAGATCGTGACGCGGCGCATCAGCGGCGGCGACGGTCCGATCACGGCGCTCTTCTATACGGCGCTGGTCGGCTTCGTGTTCATGTCGTTCATGCTCCCGCACACCTGGAAGACGCCGGAGCTCGAGCACCTGCCGATCTTCCTGCTCCTGGGTGCCGCGGGGATGAGCGGTCACTTCCTTCTGATCAAGGCGCTCGAGATCGAGCGGGCGTCGGCGCTGTCGCCGTTCGGATATACGCAGCTGCTGTGGATCAGCCTCGCCGGCTACCTCGTGTTCAACGACGTTCCCGACCTGCATTCGCTCATCGGGATGGCCGTCATCGTGGCGAGCGGGTTGTACGTGGCCTGGGGTCACCGTTACGTCAAGGATGAGGAACCCGAGAGCGCGATCGAGTAGCGCCTCAGCCCGCCAGATTCATCGCCGCCAGCGCTTCACGTGGGGCGGGATCGGCGTCTCGGCGGGCAGGCGCGGATCGGGGATCGGTTTGCCAGCCTTCAGCTCGAGGGGGATGACGCCGGCCCAGATCGGCAGCGCATAGTCGGGCTCGTCGTCGCCCGGGGGGCCGGTGCGCACCTTCGCCGAGGCCTCCTCGATGGGGATCTGCAGGACGGCGGTCGCATTCACTTCCTTCCGCTTGATGGGCCGCAGTTCCGCCCAGCGCCCGCGCAGGATCTGCTCGGAGATGACCTCCATCGCGTGCACCTTCCGATCGGGGGCCACGACCTCCGCCTGCCCGAGCAGCATCACCGACCGGTAGTTCATCGAACTGTGGAACCCCGACCGGGCCAGCACGAGCCCGTCGAGATGGGTCACGGTGACGCAGACGGGCACCCCTGCGGCGAGCGCTCCCAGGGTGCGACTCACTGCCGACCCATGGACGTAGATCATCCGGTCTTCGCGGCCGTAGGCCGTGGGAACGACGTACGGCTGACCCTCCGCCACGAAGCCGAGATGGCACAGGAATCCGGCATCGAGGATCTTCGCCACCGTTTCGAAGTCGTAGCTTCCACGCTTGGGCATTCGACGAACGGTGGTGCGAGGGGTCTTCAGCGACATGGCCGGCTCCGGTCGAGGGGGATCACCGAACGATAGCGGCAACCGGGCTCCGGGTGTACGTTACCGCTCTGGGGCCAGGAATCGCTCCGAAGGTGCCTGGGGCAAGGGGTTTTTTGCCGACCGCCTCTATGAATTTTCGTGGGACTTGTTAAGCTATTGATACTGTTGTGAAGAATATTTGCGGTTGGGCCCTCAAGCGCGAGCCGGCCGGGCCGCAAATAAAAGCAGGTCTCCTCCCCCCGCTAGGGGGTTTCGAAGGGCAGCCCCTTAAAGGCTGCCCTTTTTTTTGTCCGGATTTTGTCCAGAAGTTTCAGGATGTTCCCGGTGGGTCAGGCGCGGGGTGCGTGCTTGCCGAGCTTCCGCTGGAGGGTGCGCCGGTGCATGCCGAGCGCCCGCGCCGTGGCCGAAATGTTGCCGTCATGCTCGGTCAGCACCCGCTGGATGTGCTCCCATTCGAGTCGATCCACCGACAGCGGGCGGGCCTCCTCCGCCACCGAGAGCAGCGGCGCGGCATCCCCGAAGGCCGCCACGATCTGATCGGCATCGGCCGGTTTCGCGAGGTAGTGGGTGGCCCCCAGCTTCATCGCGCTGACCGCGGTGGCGATGCTCGCGTACCCAGTGAGCACGACGATCCGGGCCTCGGGGGCCTGCCGGCGGAGGGCGTCCACCAGTTCCAGGCCCGACGCGCCGGGCATCCGCAAGTCGACCACGGCATGGCTCGGCGGCCCCTCTGCCATGAGCAGCAGGGCGTCCGGGACGCCGGCAGCGGCCCTCACCTCGAATCCGCGGCGCATGAGCGCCCGCGCCAGCACCGTCCGGAACGTATCGTCGTCGTCGACGAGCAGCAGCCAGTCCGATGATGACGTCATCAGGCGGCGAGACCGGAGAGGGGGAGTTCGATGCGCGTGCAGGTGCCCCGGTCCGTCCGGCTCGTCAGGGTGACGCGCCCACCGAAGCGTTCGAGGGCGGCGTTCGCGATGAGGAGACCCACCCCGTGGCCTTCCGGCTTGGTGCTGACCGGCATTCGCCCCACCCTCGACAGCGTCGCCGGCGCCAGTCCGTCGCCGCGGTCCCGGATCTCGACCGTCAGCTGGTCGGTGGTCCAGTACCCCTGCATCTCGAGATCCTCGCCGGAGGCGTCGGCCGCATTGTTGAGGAGAGTCACCAGCGTGTGACCCAGCGTGCGTTCGGCGAGGATGCGCGGTGGCGGCGTCGAACCGTCGAGGCGCAGCGACAGCTCGATGCCCGGCCGCTGCAGGCGCCAGGTCTCCACCGTGGTGGAGAGGAAGGTGTCGATGGCCTCGGCGCGACCGCCTTCACCCCGCGTCTGGCCGGCAGCGGCGACGAGATCCGAGATGATCGACTTGCACTGGTCCACCTGTTGCCGTACGTCGCGCAGGTCCGTTCCGAGGTCGGGATCGTTCCGGAACTCGTGTTCGAGTTCACGCAGCATCACCGCCATGGTCGCGAGCGGCGTGCCGAGCTGATGGGCGGCGCCGGCTGCCAGGGTGCCGAGTGCGAGGACATGCTGGTCGCGGAGCGCGCGCTCACGCGCCGCCGCGAGTTCCCGATCGCGATCCCGCAGCGACGCGGCCATCCGCACGACGAACCATGCGATCACCCCGGCCGACAGGACGAAACTCACCCACATCCCGAGTACGTGCAGGCCGAACCCGCCATCCTCCCCGTGGTGCACGTGAGGCAGCGGCACGTTGAAGAATCCGAGCAGCGTGTAGCAGACGAAGGTGACTGCGGCCATCGTCCACGCGTGGCGCGCCGGCATGACCGTCGCGGCGATCACAAGTGGCAAAAGAAAGAGCGACACGAACGGGTTTGACCATCCCCCCGTGAAGTAGAGCACTGCCGTGAGGAAGGCCGTGTCTGCCAGCAGCTGTGCCAGCACCTCCCGTGGTCGCACGGGCCACGGCCGCGAGACGCGCCATCGGGTGAAGCCATTCAGCGCCGCAGCGGCGAGGACGACCACGGTGAGCGGTGCGATCGGGAGATCGATTCCGAGCGCGAATTGGACGGTCGCGATGGCGCCGGCCATCGTCGCGAGCGCGATCCAGCGCAGTGTCACCAGGCGGCGCAGATGGCGCCGGTCCGGGTTGTCGTCCGTGGCGATACGGCCAGTCGGGACTTCACCCGGGGCACCAGTGGAACGGAAAGCGCGCGACGTCACCATCCGTCGATTTTACCGGCTGGGCTTCCGATGCGCCTCTGCGACAACTTGTCGCACCGTGCGGTCTCGAAGAGACCGTCGAGGGGCGGCGCGGCCGAACAGGAAGGGGCGGGGCACAGACCGCCCGAAAACGCGGAGTCGCCATGGACCTCTCCCAGGCAGCCGTCGCACGCCGATCTCCCCCATGCCATCCGGGTGCGACGGAATGTCGCGCGACAACACGTCGCATTTCGTCCGCGGGGCGAAGCTCCTAGAGTCCGTGCCGGCGTCGCAGCAACCCCGGTGGTGTGCTCCCCGGCGTGCGGACGCCGTCACGACAATACAACCCCAAGGAGATACCCGATGCGTCTCGCCCGCCCGTTCGCAGGCCTCGCCCTGTTTGCCGCCGCTTCTGCCGCCTCTGCCCACGTCAGCTACACGGGCCGCGACTTCATCATCAACGGCACGTTCGATGGCGTCGGCACGTACACCCTCAACGGGCAGCGCGTGCGGTCGAACTACGGCTGGGCCGATGCCGCGGACGCCGACTGGGGCGACAGCCATCGCGGTCGCTTCCTGAGGTTCACGCTGACGGAGGCGGCCAACGTCACCATCGACGTGGCCGCGCAATCGGGCGCCGGGTCGGTTCTGGGAGATCTGATTCCGGGCTTCTCGCTGTACCGGGGTGTCGTACCGAACCTGGCGCACGAGGGTTCCGATGCACCCGGCTACGTCGCGAACCATCCCGGGTTCCTGCCGACGTCGCCGTACTTCGTCGAGAACGGCTCGCGTGTGGGCGACAAGGAAGGCGCCTGGCGCGCCCTCGACAGTTTCTGGCTCGGCAACGATGCCGGCGAGTCGGCTGAGGTCGTCCATCTGGGCCACGCCTTCGACGGCAACGGCATCGACGTGAGCGATGATGGCGTGACCGATCTCGTCGGCGACGGCAACCCCGATGGCCGTGTCACGGCGCAGTTCCTTCTCGGACTTGGCACGTACTCCGTCGTCGTCGGTGGTGCGAGCTACATCAGCCAGTACACGGAGGATGCCGCCACGTTGATCGCCAATCGGGCGTTCAGTGCGTCGATCACACTCGCGCCTGTACCCGAACCCGAAACGTGGGCCCTAACCGGGGTCGGGTTGGTGATGCTCGGTCTGGCCCGTCGCCGTCTCGCAGCTCGCGCCTGACGGCGGGAGGCAGGTCGTTCCCCCCAGGCCGCCAGGGGAGCCTCGCAGAAAGAAGAAAGGCCTGCGGTTCCGCAGGCCCTCCACGTCAGGTGTGCGGCGACCGGTTGCCCGTCACGGGAGTGCCGACCGGCGTCAGGCCTTCTTCGCCCAGGCGCTGCACCAGCCCTTGCCGTTCACCTGCTTGCCCTGGAAGAGCGGACAGGCGCCCCAAGGATCGCTCGCCTTGCCGCCGTAGAACTGGCAGTTGGCACAGGCCTGCGTGGCGGCATGCTTGGGGAACTTGGCCTTGTCGACCTTGGTGGTGTCATGCCGATACCCGAGGCCGATCGCCTGCGCGTCCTTCTCGTCGAGCCGCGGGGACTGCGCCGACGCGCGGCGAGTGACAAGCACGGCGGCAGTGGAAGCGACCGCTGCCGAACCCACTCGCAGGAACTGCCTGCGATCGATACCGATGACTTTCGTGTTCATGAGAGGCTCTCCGGAGACGTGAATCGGTCAGTGCGGACATGCACTGCGGAGACGACTGACCGATCCGCGGCCGTCGGGTTCCGTCCACGGACGCAAACGCCTCACGGAGTTCGACAGGTCCGCGTGTCCAGGGGGCGGCGTCTATGCCGCCGCGAACTCCATCTGGGTCGCCATGTCGGCGAGGAACGCCATGGCCTGGTCGAGCGTCATCGACTCCGGATCGAAACGATCGCTGGGCAGACCGGCGCGGGCGAGGGATCCGTCCACGCCGTAGGCGAAGAAGCCCATCGACCAGTTGCTGAACCGGCGATGCGGGACGGCGTGGTAGCCCAGCAGCTGCACGTGGTGGTGCCGGGGATCGCGGAGGATCTTCTCGTACAGCTCGTTCACGGCCGCAGGGGGGCCTTCGACCGCCTGCAGGAACCGGTCGGAACTGAAGGTGAGCATGCCCGTCAGGCCGTTTCGCGTGTTGTTGGTGCGCGCCGTGTCGAGAAGTTCGACGATCTCGGTCATCGACATCGGGTTCGTCATCCGGCTGGTGTAGATGAGTTCCACAAGATTCACAGGCGCACCTCGCTGCGTTGGATGGCAAGGTCCTGTCCGGCGAACCGGAGGATCTCGCGGGCGATTTCATTGAGCGGCACGATGTGATCCACCGCACCGAGCTTCACTGCTTCCTTCGGCATGCCATAGACGACGCAGGTCGCCTCGTCCTGGGCGATCGTCCGGGCACCGACGTCGTGCAGTTCCTTCATGCCGCGGGCGCCGTCATCCCCCATGCCGGTCATGATCACGCCCATGCAGTTGCGTCCTGCCTGCTGGGCCACGGAGCGGAAGAGCACATCGACGGACGGGCGATGACGGTTCACGACCGGGCCGTCGATCACGTTCGCCTGGTAGTACGCGCCGCTGCGCTGCACGAGCATGTGCTTGCCCCCGGGGGCGATCAGTGCGCGGCCGGGCATCACGCGGTCGCCGTGGACGGCTTCCTTCACGTCGATCTGGCACAGGCTGTCCAGCCGCTGCGCGAACGACGCGGTGAACTTCTCGGGCATGTGCTGCACGATGACGATGCCGGGGCACACGCGGGGCAGGGCCATCAGCACCTCCTCCAGCGCCTGCGTGCCGCCCGTGGAGGTCCCGATCGCGATGAATCGCTCCGTGGTGCGAGCCATTGCCTGGGGGGCCGACGGCAGGACGGCATCCGCCGACAGCTTCGGCGCCGGTGCGGCCATGGGGGCGGGGCCGCGGCGGATCGCCCTCGCGTTCACCTTGGCAGCGGTCTTCACCGCACCGATGAGTTCCGCCGCGGATTCGGTCAGGAAGTCCTTCAGGCCGATCTTGGGTTTCGTCACGAAGCTCACCGCGCCGGCGGACAGCGCCTGCATCGTCGTCTCCGCGCCCTTCTCGGTGAGTGTGGAGCAGATGACCACCGGCGTCGGCTTCTCGGCCATGATCTTGCGCAGGAACGTGATGCCGTCCATGCGTGGCATCTCCACGTCGAGCACGATCACATCGGGCCAGGTGATCTTCATGCGCTCGATCGCGAGGAGCGGGTCCGCCACCGCCGCCATCACCTCGAGACCGGGATCTCGCGATAGCTGATCGGTGAGCACCTTCCGCACGACCGCGGAGTCGTCGACCACCAGGACCTTCGTCTTCGTACCCATGCGTTCCTCAGTTCTGCGAACGGCAACGGGTTGCGCCCGGCTGCAATTCGAAACGGACATTGACCGCGCCGGTGGCGATGTCGAAATCCACATGCCGGTGACCTTCGCCGCCGGTGTCCTCGCGGTGCAGCGTGAACCGGTAGTGCGCAAGCAGAGCGCGGCCGGCCGCCACGTTGCGTTCGCCCACCTCGGGGATCGCCTCCCGATGCAGCAGCGGGAACATGTGGCCGCCACCCACCAGCGTCGTGCGGTACTCCGCGGGGCGACTGCCGGCCCGCGTCACGGCATCGAACAGCTTTGCCATCGCGATGTCGGCGTAGGCGCCCGGCTTGCCGCCGGTCCTCGGCCGCCCGGTGGGCAGCAGGTAGTGACACATGCCGCCGATGCGGCGTTTCGGATTCCAGAGCACGATCGACACGCAGCTCCCCAGGAGGGTCGACACCCGCGCGGGTGCGCCGCCGAAGAACAGGTCCCCTGGCATCAGGAAGACGTCCTGGCTGACGGGTTCGGTTGCCGCGGCCATCACGCGGCGGCCCGGGTCCGTGCGTATATGGTCGGGATCTCGGCCTGCAGCGCCGCCGTGATCCCGTTCAGGCTCTCCGAATGGCCGATGACGAGTCGGCCGTCGGGGACGAGGCACTGCGCCAGACGCTCCACGAGGGACTTCTTCGTGACCGCGTCGAAGTAGATCATCACGTTGCGCAGGAAGATCACGTCGAAGAGCGCGCCCTCGGGGAACGGGCGCTGCAGATTCACCTGCCGGAAATGGACGCGTGACCGCAGGGCCTTCGAGATCAGGAACTGGTTCGCATACGGACCGCTGCCGCGCAGGCAGTAGCGCTCCAGGAGGGGCTTCGGAATGTGTTCCGCCCGCTCCATGGGGTAGAGGCCCGTCCGGGCCGACTCGAGCACGCGGGTCGAGATGTCCGAGGCCTGGATCTCCCATTGCCGGTCTCCCAACGTGTCTGCCGCCACCATCGCGATCGTGTAGGGCTCCTCGCCGCTCGAGCAGGCAGCGCTCCAGATG
>VYME01000397.1_pt1 | contig 15355 bp, 11 predicted proteins | sample 5115281 | NCBI WGS metagenome assembly VYME01 (sample SAMN12291780, study PRJNA351875) | freshwater metagenome | isolation source: freshwater lake | place: USA: Michigan, Wintergreen Lake | collected 2013-08-08
CGTCGGCGGCGGCTCGGGAAGCGATGGCACCGGCAGCCCAGGCGCAGCGACCGCCGGGCCCGAGCGCGGCGACGAGTTCCGGCATCCGCCACCGAGGCCTTGCCTGCACAGCGGGTTGCGGTATCTCGGTGCCCCCGCCATGGACCCGTCGTCGCTGTCGCCTGCCGCCGCTGCCACCGTGCTGGGCCTGCTCGCCGACGAGCGCCTCGACCCCAGCTACCTGGCGTTCGTCGCGCGCCACCTCGACCAGCCCGACGAGGGCTGGCGCTGGTGCTGCGGCAGCAACTGCGACCCGTGCGTGCAGCGCCTGGCGAACGTCGTCGACCGCGCCCGGCAGGCTCTTTGCACGGCGCCGACGAACACGACCGGGGATCCCCGTCCCGCTTGACGAGGCGTAGCGTTCCGGCATGGACACGCACCGACTCGTGCTCACGGCCGAGCACGCCATGCAGCGGAACGTCTTCGTCCTCGCCCCGGAAACCCCGGTTCTCGATGCCGTTCGAGAGCTGACGGTCCGCGGCTACTCCGGCGCCCCGGTCGTGCTCGGCCGCACGGTGATCGGCGTCTTCAGTGAACGCGATGCGCTGAACGCGATCGCCATCGCGCACTACGAGGACGAGCCGCCCGGCACGGTGTCGCAGCACATGCGCCGCGACTTCGCCGTCGTCGGCCCCGGCGCCGACCTGTTCGAGGTCGCGTCGCTGTTCCGCGAGAACCCGGTGCGCCGCGTGCCCGTCGTCGACATCCACCGCCAACTGCTCGGCATCCTGTCGCGCAGCGACGTGCTGCGCGCGCTGTCGGGACAGTTCCCGCACCGCCAGCGCTCGCAGTACGAACGACTGCAGGCGCACATGGCGCAGATGCAAGGCGCCTACTTCTGAGCCTGCTCGCCCGCTGGGCGACCAGGCTCAGCGATTGCCCGGACGCCGCAACGCGGGGCCCATCCACCGCGGGATCCACGCAACCAGCCCCGCTGCGTCGTCTCCCTATCAGCGGATCCGCTGCACGAGCGAAGCAGTCTCAGAGTCCGAGCACCGCCGTCAGCCCGTTCGACGTCGCCAGCAGCAGGGCATTGCGCGTCGTCAGGCCGACGGCCTGGCAGTGCACCGGCAGGCCGGCGAACGCGGCGTTGTTCGGGATCGGCAGCGCCGCGGCGAAGCCGCCACCGACGCTGGCGAAGATCGCCGACGTCACGTCGCTGCTCTGGTAGGCACGGCAACCCGGCGCACCCAGCAGGGCGAGATCGATGCCCGGCAGGCTCGCGGAGCCGAACACCAGCAGGCCGACCGGCGAGATCGGCTCGAGGTTCGTCGCCTGCAGCTGCCAGACCAGGCCGAGCCGCGGCTGCGTGCCGTCGACGGCCAGCGGCAGCTGGTCAGGGCCGAGCGCCACGAACGGCGCCGATGCGGACAGGTCGCGGGAACCGCTGTCGACCGACACCGGCCCGCCGGCGACGTTGCGGTTGCCCTTGCTGTAGCCGACCAGCACCGAGCCCGCCCCGCTGGCCGCCGGCAGCAGCGTGCGGTAGCGGAACTCGAAGACACCGTTGCTGCGCAGCGCCACCTGGAACGTCAACGACGTGCTGCCCGCGGTCGGCGTCTGTCCGCGGCGGTCGGCGATGCCTAACCAGGTGACGTAGGCGGCCTGGCCGGACGGATCGACGTCGAAGTGCACGCCGCTCTGCGGCGCGACCGCGGTGTTCAGCGCCACCTGCCAGTCACCCCACAACGGCAGCAAGCGCGGCTGCAGCGTGTGCAGTTCCGCGGCCGTCGGCGTGAAGTCGCCGCTGATCGACGTCGTCGGCCCGAGGTGCACGAAGCCGTTGGCGTTCGCGTGCACGACGCCGACCGCGCCCCCGGGGAACGGGAACACGAACGGCAGCACCAGCGCCCGCGACATGGTGTCGTCGGTCATCGCCGCCGGTGTCGTGTGGTTGCTCGGCACCGGCGCGCCGGTCGGCGCGAACCACGCCGGCGCGCCGAGCGACACCGTGTAGCCCTGGGCGCCGTTCGGCGTCGCCACCAGCACCGTCTCCGCGCCGGGCGCGCCGCCGAGATCGCAGGTCGCGAGGCCGGCGAACGTCTCGTACCACGAGTCGCCGAACGGACCGTAGCAACCGGTGCCGAACGTCGTCTTCGTCGCCAGCGGCACGCACGCGGGCCCTGGCGTGGCACCGACCGTGTAGCGCAGCGTGCCGTTCCAGGTGCGGTCCCAGAACGGCGCCGCGCCGAACGGCGTGTTGGCGATCGCCGCATCGCCACCGAGATAGCTCACGTCGCCGTTGCCGACGGTCACCGCCCCGAAGCTGTTGGTGTAGCGCAGCCCGAGGCCCGCGTGCCGCACGCAGACACCGTGTGTGCCAGGAGCCAGGAACACGCCGGGGCCGAAGCACACCGGCGACGGCACGCCGAGGCCGTTCGAACGGCAGGCGCCAGCCGCGCGCAACGTCCAGTTCGCGGCAAGCTGCTGCTGGCCGGCGTAGGTGGTCGGCGTGGTCCAGAACTCGATGGCGCCGAGCGTGTCGACCGGCGACGAGCTGTGCACGTCGAGGCCGACGACGGTGATGCCGTTCGGGTTCGTCACCGTCAGGTTGAAGAACGATGCCGCGCTGGCGACCAGCCCGTTGTTGGCGTTGAACGGCAGGCTCAGCTGCAACTGCGCGCGCGCCGACGCGAGCAGCACGCCCAGCATGGCGACGAACGTCGCGGCGGACGAAGCGAGGGCGTACAGCGATCGGCGGTGGCGCATCGGCGGAACTTCCAGCCGCATGCGCGGGACCTGCACCGACCGGAGGGCGGGAAGCAAACGCGGCGCGTCCCTCGAATGGAAGCTGTCGCCGAAGGCAATCGCAGGGCTGGGCGGGGATCCGGGCGCACCTTGCGGCGGCGAACCGACGCGCCGGACCCTGGTGGCACACGAGCGCGCGCCGACCTATCGTCGCGGCCCCCATGGACCACAGCACGCTGCGCACGACGCCGCTCGAGAGTTTCCCGCCGCCGAGCCGCTGGGACGATTGGGAGGAACTCGACGCCAAGGCCTGGCCGAACCGCGTCACCCGCAAGTTCTCGCTGGTGCCGACGATCTGCTTCAACTGCGAAGCCGCGTGCGGGCTCGTCGCCTATGTCGACCAGGCGGACGGCAAGATCCGCAAGGTCGAAGGCAACCCGTACCACCCCGGCTCGCGCGGCCGCAACTGCGCCAAGGGGCCGGCGACGATCAACCAGGTCCACGACCCCGAGCGCATCCTCTACCCGCTGAAGCGCAGCGGCCCGCGCGGCTCCGGCAAGTTCGAACGCGTCAGCTGGGACGAAGTGCTGCAGACGCTCGGCGCGCGCATCCGCAAGGCGATCGTCGACGGCCGCAAGACCGAGGTCATGTACCACGTCGGCCGCCCGGGCCACGACGGCTACGTCGAACGCGTGCTGCAGGCCTGGGGCGTCGACGGCCACAACAGCCACACCAACGTCTGCAGCGCCGCCGCGCGTCTGGGCTACACGCTGTGGAGCGGCTACGACCGCCCGTCGCCCGACTACGAGAACGCGAAGTTCACGCTGCTGATCAGTTCGCACCTCGAGACCGGCCACTACTTCAACCCGCACGCGCAGCGCATCATCGACGGCAAGATGAAGGGCGGGAAGCTCGCGGTCTGCGACATCCGCCTCAGCAACACCGCCAGCATGGGCGACTACTGGCTGGCACCGCGGCCGGGCAGCGAGCCGCTGATGCTGCTCGGCTTCGCCCACGTGATCCTGCGCGACGGCCTGGTGGCCTGGGACTTCGTGCGCGACTGGGTCGACTGGCGCACCTACCAGCGCGCCAAGGGCCGCAGCGAGGACTTCGCGAGCTTCCAGCGCGACCTCGCCGCCGACTACGCGTTCGCGACGCCGCAGCACGTCGGCGAAGTGTGCGGGCTCGATCCGAAGGTCGTCGAAGAGGTCGGCCGCGGCATCGGCCAGGCGGGCAGCGCCTTCGCGTCGCACGTGTGGCGCAACACCGCCGCCGGCAACGAAGGTGGCTGGTCGACCGCGCGCAACCTGCAGTTCGTCTCGGTGCTGGTCGGCGCCGTCGGCACCATCGGCGGCACCGCCGGTTCGGGCACCAACAAGTACGTGCCGTCGCCGTTCAGCAAGCCGCGGCCGCAGGACGTGTGGAGCGAGCTGCTGTATCCCAACGAGTGGCCGCTGGCGCACCACGAACTCAGCTACCTGCTGCCGCACCTGGTGAAGAGCGGCCGCGGTCGCATCGACACCTACTTCACGCGCGTCTACAACCCGGTCTGGACCAATCCCGACGGTGCGATGTGGATCGACATGCTGGCCGACGAGGCCGCCGTCGGTTGCCACGCGGTGCTGTCGCCGACGTGGAACGAGACGGCGCGCTGGGCCGACTTCGTGCTGCCGATGGGCCACGCCACCGAGCGCCACGACCTGATGTCGCAGGAGACGCATGCGGCGATGTGGATCGGCTTCCGCCAGCCGGTGCACCGCGTGCTCGCCGAACGCCAGGGCAAGCAGGTGACGTGGACCTACGAGGTCAACCCGGGCCAGGTCTGGGAGGAGGACGAGTTCTGGATCGCACTCAGCTGGCACGTCGACCCCGACGGCTCGCTCGGCATCCGCAAGCACTTCGAGTCCCCCTACCGCCCCGGCGAGCGCGTCACCGTCACCGAGTACTACCGCTGGATCTTCGAGAACTCGGTGCCGGGCCTGCCGGCCGCGGCGGCGAAGGAAGGGCTGTCGCCGCTCGAGTACATGCAGCGCCACGGCTGCTTCCTGGTGCAGGACCAGGTCTACAAGACGCACGAGAGCGAACTCGCCGGCCCGTTCGAAGTCGACCAGACGCAGGGCATCGTCACCAAGGACGGCAAGCTCGCCGGTGTCTTCGCCGGCGGCAAAGCCCGCGTCGGCTTCCCGACGCCGAGCAAGAAGCTCGAGCTGTGGTCGACGACGATGGTCGACTGGGGCTGGCCGGAGTTCGCCGCACCGGTCTACGCGAAGAGCCACGTCGACGAGCAGAAGCTCGACCGCGCCCGCGGCGAGATGGTGCTGGTGCCGACGTTCCGCCTGCCGACGCTGATCCACACGCGCAGCGCCAACAGCAAGTGGCTGACCGAGCTGTCGAACACCAACCCGGTGTGGATCCACCCGAGCGACGCGCAGCGCCTCGGCCTCGCCATGGGCGACCTCGTGCGCGTGGCGACGCGCATCGGCTACTACGTCAACGCCGTCTGGATCACCGAAGGCGTGCGCCCCGGCGTCGTCGCCTGCAGCCACCACATGGGCCGCTGGACGGTCAAGGGCGACCAGGTGTCGGGCAACCACTGGCAGCTGCACGACGTCGACCTGCGCAAGGTCTCGGACACGGCGTGGCTGATGCGCCGCACGAAGCCCGTCGGCGCGTTCGCCAGCAACGACAAGGACAGCGAGAAGGTCTGGTGGTCGTCGGGCGGCGTGCACCAGAACATGACGTTCCCGGTGCAGCCCGATCCGGTCAGCGGCATGCACTGCTGGCACCAGAAGGTCGTGGTGACGAAGGCGGAGCCGGGCGATCGCTACGGCGACGTCTACGTCGACACCGCGAAGTCGATGGCGGTGTTCGAGGAGTGGATGGCGCGCACCAAGCCCGCCGACCGCTTCGGCAAGAACGGGCTGCGCCGGCCGCTGCACCTGAAGCGGGTCTGCCGGCCGACGGACGACGCGTTCAAGCTCTGATGCCAGCGCGGCGCGGCGCCCGATGCACTCCACCACCGTCGTCGGCGCGCTGCTCGCACTGCTCGCGTTCGCGGCGAACTCGCTGCTGACGCGCGCGGCACTCGGCGACGGCGAGATCGGTGCCTCGACGTTCACGGCCATCCGCCTCGGCAGCGGTGCCTTGGTGTTGGCGCTGCTGGCCTGCCGCGGCCGCTTCGTCGCCAGCACGCTGCGCAAGCGCGGGTTCGCCGGACCACTCGCCCTGTTCGGCTACGCGTGGCCGTTCTCGTTCGCCTACCTGCGCATCGGGGCGGCGACCGGCGCCCTGGTGCTGTTCGGCAGCGTGCAGGCGACGATGCTCGCCGTCGCCGTGCGCGCAGGCGAACGACCGCGGCCGCTGGCGTGGCTCGGCTTCGTGGTCGCGCTCGGCGGCCTCGCGTGGCTCGTGCTGCCGAACGCGAGCCGCCCCGACGTCGTCGGCACCGCGGCGATGGCGATCGCCGGCGTCGCCTGGGCCGCCTACACGATCCTCGGTCGCAACGAACGGGACCCGGTGGCGGCGAACGCGCGCAGCTTCGTCTGGGCGACGCCGCTGGCGCTCGCTGCAATCGCGATCGCGCCGGATGCGAACGGAGTCACGGCGCGTGGCGCCACGCTGGCCGCGATCTCCGGTGCGATCACTTCGGGGCTCGGCTACGCGATCTGGTATCGCGTGCTGCCGCAGCTCGGCGTCGCCCGCGCAGCGTTCGCGCAGTTGGCGGTGCCGGCGATCGCGGCGCTCGGTGCGGTGACGATGCTCGGCGAACCGTTCCCCGCGTCGGTCGCCGGCGCCACGTTCGTCGTGCTCGGTGGCACGGCGCTGGCGTTGGTGGCGAAGCACGGTCGCGCCGGCTGAACGCGCGGCAGCAGCGCAATTCGCGTTGCCGATCGCGATTGCACGGCACATGGTTGAGTCCCTGTTCGAACCGCGCGGCCTCGCCGCGATGCTCGCCCGCGTCGATGCCCTGCGACCGGACAGCGTGCGCCAGTGGGGCAAGATGGACGTGGCCCAGATGCTCGCCCATTGCCAGCAGCCGCTGCGCGTGGCACTCGGCGAACTGCCGCTGCGACGCGGGCTGATCGGCCTGCTGTTCGGCCGCCTCGCGAAGCGCATGCTGCTGTCGCCGAAGCCGTGGAAGAACGGCATGGCTACGGCGCCCGAGTTCCTGGTCACCGACCGCCGCGACTTCGCCAAGGAAAAGGCGGCGCTGCGCGCGCTGGTCGAGCGGCTGGGTCGCGGCGGGCCGGCGGCGCTGACGAAGCAGCCGCATCCGTTCTTCGGGCCGCTGACGGTCGACGAGTGGCAAGCGCTGCAGTGGCGCCATCTCGACCACCACCTGCGGCAGTTCGGTTGCTGAGCTCGGTTGCTCCACCGGCGATGCGACGGCGCACCAATGTCGCCGTCGCTCGTGGGTCGCTATGGTGGCTCCATGATGGTCTACGGGTGGACGTTCTCCATCGTGGCGATCGTCACGATCGCCAACCTCGTGCATGCCCTTTGGAGCCGGCGCTTCCGGCTCTTGGTCCAGCCGAGCGGCCCCATCGTCGCCGCCTTTGCGGTGGCGACCATCGCAGCGGTGGTCTGCGTGGAAATGCAGGTCAGCTGGGCCCGCCCGCTCCTGTCCGTCTGTTTCGCATCCTGGCTCACCCTGATTCAGGCACTCGCCATGATCGACCGCTCCCGCACCGGCGTGAACGCTCGCTAGCGCCCCGGGTCCAGCGGCCTGCCCGGCGCGAGCGACAGTCCAGTTCCTTCGCTTGCACCGACGACCAACGGCATCTCGCGCCAGGCCGTGCGACTGCGAAATCGGGTGACGCAGCTGCCGTGCCGCGGGAATGAGGCCAACGATGCACACGCCCGCCGAAGCGCTGTTCCTTCGCTACCGCAGCACCGGCCAACCCGAGCCGCTCGGCGAACTGTTCGACCTCGTGAGTCCGCAGTTGCTGGCCCTGGCACTGCACCTCTGCAACCATCCCGCCGACGCCGAGGACGCGCTGCAGCAGACGTTCGCCGTCGCCATCGATCGCGCGGCGAGCTGGGACGCGACGCGCCCCGTGCTGCCCTGGCTCGCCGGCATCCTCGGCAACCACTGCAAGCGCATCGGCGAGCGCCGCGCGCGTCGGCGCGAACAGGAACTGCCGGCGGAGCCCCTGGTGCTCGACGACGGCTCGCCGCTGTTGGCGACCGAACGCCGCGAACTCGTCGCCAAGCTGCGCGAGCACATCGATCGCCTGCCGGTCGAGCAGCGACAGGTGCTGCTGTTGCAGCTGGAGCACGGCCTCTCGCCAGCGGAGGTCGCCGAGGTGCTGGCGGTGCCGCCGGGCACCGTTCGCATGCGCCTGCACCGGGCGGTGCAGACCCTGCGCGGCGTGCTGCCGGCCAGCCTGGTGGCGCTGATGGTCGTAGCACTGCCGTCGCGGGGCATGGCGGCGGTGCGTGGTGCCGTGCTCGCGCACGCGGCAACGGCCGGCCTCGTCGGCGGCAAGCTGCTGCTGAAGAAGACGCTGGCGGCGGCGCTCGCCGTTCTGCTCGCCGCTGCGGCCGCTCTCGTCTGGGCGATGCCAGAAGCACCTGCGAACGACCGCGACCCGGCGGTGCCGGCGGCGACCGGCACGGTGGTGCGCGCCGAAGCGGCGATGCAGGTCGCAACCTCGGCAGCGACGGCACCAGCCGACCGCGACGTGCCCCTCGAGCGGGAGCGCGTCGTGCAAGCGCCCGCCACCGGCTCGCTGTTGGTGCGCGCGTTCGATCGCGAAGGCGGCACGCCGGTGCCGCTGCTGCCGTTCCGCTACCGACGGGTGGAAGGCGAACAGGAACGGAATCTCGGCTTCGCCTATGCCCACACCGATGCCAGCGGTGTGGCGCGCATCGACGGTCTGCGGCCCGGCCGCTGGTGCGTCGAAGGACTGGTCGGCTTGACGAGTCATGCGACCGTACGGGAGCAAGGCGTCGGCGAAGCCATCCTGCAGAACGCACGCTTGCTGCCGCTGATGCCGCTGCGGTGCCGCGCCGTGCTGGCCGACGGACGGCCGGCGGCAGGGGCGGCGATCGTGTTGGGTGGCATGGCCCTTCCCGGTTGCGTCGTGATCGGCCAGGCGGGAGCCGACGGTCGGTTCGCTGCGGAGGTCTCCTCCGGGAACGTCATGGTCGGTGCGCGGCTGCCGGGCTACGCGGCGGTGCCGATGACCAACGTGTCGTATCGCAGCGACAGCGAGATCACGCTGCGGTTCGCGGGACCCGAGGCGCACCTGCGTGGCCGCATCGTCGATCCGCACGGAAACCCGATCGTCGACGCGATCGTCGAGATCGGCTCGTGGAACGAATGGCGGCCGTACGAGGATGCGCAGGGTGAGGCCTTCCTGCCGCCTGTGCCGCAGAGCACGACCACGGACGCCGCGGGGCACTTCGCCTTCGCGGAGCTGCGCCCGTGGGTCATGCGCGTCCAGGTGCGCGCCAAGGGGTTCGCTGCGTTCGACGCCGAGTTCGTGCCGCGCGCCGGTGCTTCCGACGAGGTCTGTTGGCAACTCGCGCCCGGCATGCTCGTGCGCGGTCGCGTCGTCGACGAAGGGGACCAGCCGGTGCCGGCATGGGTCGCTCTGGACGATGCGGAGAACGGGCCTGTACGGGAGTGCGGCACGGACGGATGCTTCGAGTTCGCGAACGTGCCGCACGGTCCGCATCGGCTGCTGGCGAGCGCGCGTGGCTTCGAGATCGTCGCCATCGACGTGCCCGACCAACCCGTCGCGGAGATCCTCGTCCAGCTGCCTGCCACCCCCGAGCATCGGCTGCGACTCGTCGACAGCACCCGCCGACCGCTGGTCGGCTGGGCCGTCAACCTGCGGCCGCGCATCACCAGCGACCGCTTCGTCACCGACGAGACTGGATGCGTTGCCTTCGTCACGGGCAAGCTACGCGAGCACACGCTGCTCGTGGCACCACCGGGCTCGATCGATGCGATCTTCGAGCTGCCGCTTCCCACGCAAACCGGTGCGGACGGCGTGCTCGAAATCGCCGTGCCCGACGCGATGTTCGGCAGTGCGACGATCACCGGCATGGTCGCGTCCCGCGACGGTGCCCCCCTGTCCGAGGCGACGGTCGAACTGCGCACGGGCAGCGGGCTCTACCTCGCGCGCACGCAGACGGCGGCTGGGCACTTCACGTTCGAGCGAGTGCCGCCCGGCGACTGGCGACTGTGGGTGCGACGCCCGCAGCGAACGGGGTTCGATCCGAGCCGCGTGGTCGACGCGGTGCACGCGGGCGAAGTGCGCGACCTCGGCGTGCTGCGCGCCGTCGCCGAGGGCGCGATCCAGGCCAGCCTGCACAGCCGCGATGGACAGCCGATGCGGAACGGCGCGCTCTGGGTGTTCGATGCGGCGGGAACGGAGTGGCACGTCGCGTGCGACCAGGCGCCCACACCGCTGCCGACCGGTCGCTATCGCTACGAGGCCCGCGCCCTCGACTGCTGCCACACGATCGGAACGATCGACGTGCGGGCGGGCGAGACGACGCTGCTCGAGGTCCGGTTTGCCGCGGGAACGGAACGCCAGGTCAGCCTGCGCGTGCCGCCGGAGTCCGGCCTCGACCTGCGCCGCGCCCATTGCGTGGTTCGGCACGCCGACGGAACCGTCGCGTACGACGACGTGCACGAGCACCACCCGGAGGACGACGTGGGCCGGATCACGCTCCCCCGCCTCGGCCTCGCGGTGGGAACCTGGCATGTCGAGGTCACCTTGGCCGCTGGCCAGCGCTTCGTCGGCACGTTCCCGATCGACACGCTGCAGCCGACCATGGCGCCGCTCGAGGTGCCGCTGATGCGCCCGCGCTGACGACGCTCCTGCGGCTGCGGCCGGACAACAGCCGCCAGCAGCCGCTGCGCGTGGCGCTCGACGAACGGAAGTGGAAGCGGCTGCTGATCGGCATCCTGTTCGGCCGCCTCGCCAAGAAGAAGCTGCTGTCGCCAAAGCCGTGGCAGAACGGCATGCCGACGGCGCCGGAGTTCAAGGTCACCGACGCGCGCGACTTCGTGAAGGAAATGACAGCGCTGCGCGCGCTGGTCGAGCGCTGCGCTCGGTGACCTGTGGCTCTCGGGCGGGCTCGGTGGAGTGCCAGGGGCCTGATGTCACTGCGGGACCAGCTCTACGCCGAAGGACCAGCCGAGGACCGTGGGCAGACTCCCCAGCTCGGTCCGACGCGCGGCGAACGACTCGCACCAGATGTGCTGGAGCGAGCCCACCATCTGGTCGGCAGCCAGCCCTAAGGTAGGCACCGCCGAGCAGCCGATGCCATGGGACCTCCGGCGACTCCCCCATGGCCCACCCCGCACGCTTCCCGCTGCCGACGAAGGAGATCCACGTCTGGGTCGCCTACCTGACGGCGCGCTGCAACTTCGCCTGCGACTACTGCATCCAGAAGCCGCAGATGATCCCGGGCCAGAAGCGCAAGCCGTGGGGCCGCTACCAGGAGCTCACCGGAGCGCAGTGGGTCGACGCGCTGAACGGCTTCCCGGTCCGGCCCGAGCACCCGCTGATCCTGACCGGCGGCGAGCCGTCGCTGCACAAGGACTTCGCCTTCATCGCCAGCCGCCTCGAGGGCTACGCGCTCGACATGACGTCGAACCTGACGTTCGACATCGACGCGGTGGCGCGCGAGATGCGCGCGCACGGCAAGCAGTTCGTCACCAGCTTCCACACCTACCACCCGAAGTTCATCGCGCCGGAGAAGTGGATCGACCAGGCCGAACGGCTGCGCGACAGCGGCCTGGTGAAGGCGCCGACCTTCTCGATGGTCAACCTCGAGCGCTTCCCGCACTTCCGCGACGACGAGCACGACCTCAACCTGGCGAAGCTGGTGCAGCTCGCCGACCGCCGCGGGCTGCTCTACCAGTTCAACGAGTTCCGCGGCACGCACATGGGTGCGCCCTACGAACGCGCCGGCAAGCAGGCGATCGAGTGCACCAGCGCGTGGGTCAACATCGATCCCGAGGGCGCGATCTACAACTGCCAGTACCACCTGACCGAGCGCAAGAACGCGTTCGGCAACGTCACCGCGATCGAGCAGTGCCGGCCGCTGCCGGCGATGGGCGAGTGGTTTTCGTGCAGCGACTTCGGCCACTGCGATCCGTGCCACGAGAACAGCGGCCACGGCGCCTTCCGCGACGCCAGCGGCACGATCTTCCGCCGCACGGCCGACGACGCGCGCGTCTACCTGAAGTGGATGGAGCCGGCGGCGATCCGCACGGTGGCGCGCCGCTACTTCGCGCAGGGCGAGGCGAACGAAGCCGAGTTCGCGCTGCTGGCGGCGATCGGCAAGGAACGCGACGCGGGCCAGGAGAACGGCGAGACGTGGGCCGACCTCGGCGTCACGCTCTACGAAGTCGGCAAGAAGAAGCAGAGCCTGGCGGCGCTGCTGCACGCGATCGACACCGGCGTCACCCGCACCGAGATCGTCGCCAGCGCGCTGCAGGTCGCGCGCGAACTCGCGCTGGTGGCGCATGCGAAGGCGACGATCCAGCGGCACGTGCCGGCGCAGATCCTCGCGCGCATCGAAGAAGCCCTCGACGCCGTGCAGCCGGTGCCGGCGGCCTCGCCCACGGCCCGGTGAGCGCATGGACGTGCTGATCGACTACCAGGGCACCTGGGGCCTCGGCGACCTGCTGTGCAGCGACCCGATGCTAGGCGGGCTCGTCGAACGGCACGGCCCCGACACCCGGATCTGGCTGCGCGGCAAGGTCGGCAACGTGATCCACAATCCGCTGGCGCTGGGCATGGCGACGCCGGGGCAGCGCTTCGACCGCACCGTCGAAGTGAAGCTGTTCACGCACATGGACCGCGACGCCTACGCGAAGCTGGAGGCGATGCCGAGCCTGATCGAGCACATGTGCAGCTACGCCGATGTCGCGCCGAGCGACCGTCGGCCGAAGCTGCACCTGCGTGCCGACGACCTCGCGATCCGTTCGCAGCTGCCGGCGGCGAACGGCCCGCGCATCGCGATCTGCGCCGACTTCGTCGATCCGCTGCGGCACTGGCCGATCGAACGCTGGCGCACCGTCGCGCGTGTGCTGCACGACGCCGGGGCGCAGGTCGTCGGCATCGGCACCAAGGACCGGCTCGGCGTCGGCGTCGACGCGGTCGGTCGCTTGTCGATGCGCGAGACCGCGGGCCTGCTCGGAGCTTGCGATCTGTTCGTCGGCAACAACTCGGGGCCGTTCCATTACGCGCAGGCGGCCTCGGTGCCGTGCGTCACGCTGTTCTCGCTGGCGACGCCGAGCCGCTTCGTGCACCCGGGTGCCACGGTGCACGTCGTGCAGGCCGACGGCCTGCCGTGCCTCCACTGCATGAGCCGCTGCTTCCGCGCGATGCAGAAGACGGGCTGCATCGCTTCGCCGCGTGGCCGCTGCATGCTCGACCTCGGCGAAGAACAGGTGCTGGACGCGATCGACCGCGCGCTGCAGGCACTGCCGCCGCGGCGCGAACGCGCCCTTCAGCGCGCGTAGATCCCGGTCGCCGACACCAGGGACCCGGGGCCCCCGGTCATCGCCACCGGCGGCACGTGCACGACCACGGCCTTGCCGTCGATCGCGACCTCGACCCGGGCGGCCTTGGCTTCGAGCGCGTGCTGGGCGAACGGCATCGGCTGGCCGACGGCACGTTGCACCATCTCCGCCGCAGCGAGGCCGAGCATCGTCACTTCGAAGCGGTGGCCGGCGACTTCGACCCGCGACGTGGCGCGGTCCCCGACGATCTGCGTGTCGATGCGCCCCACCAGCGCCGGCGCCTTCTCGAACGGCGTGCCGGCGAACACGTGCGGGCCGAACCAGGCCGCGAGCTTGGGATCGCTGCTGACGAAGCCGATCACGGCGGGCGGGCCCTTCGCATCGGGCTGCCACAGCACCATGCCGGACGGCGCCGAACCGACCGGCGTGTGCACCATGCGGGCCACGTGCACGATCAGGTTGGGCATCGGCGAACCGGGAACAGTCGACGCGACCAGGTCGACGCCACCTTCCCACGACATCCACGACGAGACGGGCATCGGCCCACTATCGACGGCCCGCCGCCATGGCTGGAAGTGGCCGATCAGCCCGGCTTCTTCGTGTTCATCACCGACAGCTCCTTCAGCTGCTCGTCGGCGACGACGCTCGGCGCTTCCGCCATCAGGTCGAAGGCCATCGAGGTCTTCGGGAACGCGATGACGTCGCGAATGCCCTCGCGGCCGAGCGCCAACGTGACGATGCGGTCGACGCCGAGTGCGATGCCGCCGTGCGGCGGGCCACCGAACTTGTACGAGTCGAGCAGGAAGCCGAAGTTCTGGCGCTGCTGTTCCGGCGAGATGCCGAGGAACTCGAACACCTTCGCCTGCAGGGCCGGCCGGTGGATGCGGATCGAGCCGGAGCCGAGCTCCCAGCCGTTCATGACGAAGTCGTAGGCGCGGCTGCGGATCTGGTCGGTGTCGACCGAGAAGTCGGTGACGTCCCAGTTGACCGGCGCGCTGAACGGGTTGTGCGCGAACTGCCAGCGCGCCTTCTCCTCGTTCCATTCGAACATCGGGAAGTTCAGCACCCAGCAGCAGCGGAACACCTTCGGATCGCGCAGGCCCAGGATCCCGCCGACCTTCAGGCGCAGGTCGCCCAGCGCCTTGTGCACGACCTTCTTCTGGTCGGCGACGAAAAGCAGCAGGTCGCCGGGCTTCGCGCCCATGTGCGCGATCAGCTCCTTGCCCTTGTCGCCTTCGTAGAACTTCGCGATCGAGCCTTCGACGCCGGCGGCGGTGACCTTCGCCCAGGCGAGGCCCTTGGCGCCGAGACCGGTGACGAACGCCGTCAGCTCGTCGATGCCCTTGCGCGAGAACTTCTCGGCCGCCCCTTCGGCGCAGATGCCCTTGACGATGCCGCCACTGGCGACGGCGCCGCTGAACACCTTGAAGTCGCTCTTCTGTGCCAGCGCGGTGCAGTCCTGCAGCAGCATGCCAAAGCGCAGGTCCGGCTTGTCGCAGCCGTACTTGTCCATCGCCTCGAAGAAGTCGAAGCGCGGGAACGGCTGCGGCACGTCGATGCCGAAGCCTTCCTTCATGCCGTGCACGAACATCGCCTCGACCACGTCGAGCACGTCGTGCTCCTCGACGAACGACATCTCGAGATCGATCTGCGTGAACTCGGGCTGGCGGTCGGCGCGCAGGTCCTCGTCGCGGAAGCAGCGCGCGATCTGGTAGTAGCGATCGAGGCCGGCGACCATGCACAGCTGCTTGAAGATCTGCGGGCTCTGCGGCAGTGCGAACCACTTGCCCGGATGCACGCGGCTCGGCACCAGGTAGTCGCGCGCGCCTTCCGGCGTGCTCTTGGTGAGGATCGGCGTCTCGATGTCGATGAAGTTCTGCTTGGCCAGGAACGTGCGGATCGCGGTGACGAACCGGGCGCGCTTCTGCAGTGCCTCCTGCAGCGGGCGGCGGCGCAGGTCGAGGTAGCGGTACTGCATGCGCAGCTCCTCGTTGGCCTCGGCCTTGTCGAGGATCTCGAACGGCGGCGTCTCCGCCTCGCTGAGCACGGTCACCGACAGCACGCACAGCTCGATCCCGCCGGTCGTGCGGTTCTTGTTGACGTTGCCTTCGCCGCGCGGCCGCACCTTGCCGC
>VYME01000400.1_pt1 | contig 15309 bp, 12 predicted proteins | sample 5115281 | NCBI WGS metagenome assembly VYME01 (sample SAMN12291780, study PRJNA351875) | freshwater metagenome | isolation source: freshwater lake | place: USA: Michigan, Wintergreen Lake | collected 2013-08-08
CAAGTCGACGCTGCTCCTCCAGGCGCTCACCGGCATGGCGAAGTCGTGCAGCGTGCTCTACGTGAGCGGCGAGGAGTCCGCCCAGCAGGTGGCCCTGCGCGCCCGCCGGCTCGGGCTGGAAGGCAGTCCCGTCGATCTTCTCGCCGAGATCCAGCTGGAGCGCATCCTGTCGACGCTCGAGACCCGCAAGCCCGAGATCGCGGTGATCGACTCCATCCAGACGGTGTACTCCGAAGCCCTCACCTCGGCACCGGGTAGCGTCGCGCAGGTGCGCGAATGCGCAGCGCAGTTCACGCGCTTCGCGAAATCGCGCGGCACGGCGCTGGTGCTCGTGGGCCATGTGACAAAGGAGGGCGCGATCGCGGGGCCGCGCGTGCTGGAGCACATGGTCGACTGCGTCCTGTACTTCGAGGGCGACTCGCACTCGAGCTTCCGCCTCGTGCGCGCGATCAAGAACCGGTTCGGTGCCGCCAACGAACTGGGCGTGTTCGCCATGACCGAGAAGGGGCTCCGCGGCGTCTCGAATCCGTCGGCGCTGTTCCTGTCGCAGCATGGCGGCGCGGTGCCGGGGTCGTGCGTCATGGTCACCCAGGAGGGGACGCGCCCGCTGCTCGTCGAGATCCAGGCGCTCGTCGACGAGGCCCACGCGCCGAATGCCCGACGCCTGTCGGTGGGTCTCGAGCAGAACCGGCTCGCGATGCTGCTCGCCGTGCTGCACCGCCATGCGGGCATCGCGTGCTTCGATCAGGACGTCTTCGTGAATGCGGTGGGTGGCGTGAAGATCGACGAGCCCGCGGCCGACCTGCCCGTGCTGCTCGCCATCGTGTCGTCGCTCCGCAATCGCGCGCTGCCCGAGAAGCTCGTGTGCTTCGGGGAGGTGGGCCTTGCCGGTGAGGTGCGCGCCGTTCAGCGGGGGCAGGAGCGCCTGCGCGAGGCCGCGAAGCTCGGGTTCACGCGGGCGGTGATCCCGAAGGCGAACCAGCCGAAGACGCCGATCGAAGGGTTGACGACGATCCCGGTGGAACGCATCGACGAGGCCGTGCAGGCGATCCGCGGATAGTCCGGACGCGCGGGGAGCGTCGGCTGCGCTGCCGCCCGACGCGGCCGCCACATCGACGCGGCCTGTTTTACGACGCCGCGATCCTGCACAACCCCTTGTCGGCCGCGCGTGCGGTCATCGCCGCGCGTCGGGCGGCGAGCAGCATCGCCTCCGCGGAGGGGTAGTTGGCCGTGCTCACGGCGATCCCCGTGCTCGCGCTCACCGACAGGTCCCGGCCATCGATGCGCATCGGTTCGGCCAGCATCGCGCCGACCCGCTCCGCGATGCGCAACGCCGCGTCGCCGGCATCGACGGCCGTCACCGCCGTTTCGACCGGATAGCCCTCGCGAAGGTCCGTCAGCAGCACCGCGAACTCGTCACCACCGGCACGCGTCACGGTGGTGCCCGGCCCCTTGAGGACCTTGAAGCGGCGCGCCATCTGCGCCAGGGCACGATCGCCGAAGTCGCGTCCGAACCGGGCGTTGACCTCGCCGAAGTTGTCGAGGTCGATCCACAGCACGGCGAACGGATAGCCCCAGAGACGCGTCTGGTCGAGCACGAAGCCGAGGCGATCATCGAAGAGCGCCTTGCTGGCGAGCCCGGTCCGCGCGTCGAACCACAGGCGGCGCTTCGCCTCCTCTTCCGCGCCGCGCCGCGCACTCACGTCCGTGATGAATCCTTCCAGTGCGAGCAGGTCGCCCGTGGACGAGAACACGCCCTTGCCCTGTTCCCACACCCACTTGACCTCGCCCGCGGCGTCGACGATCCGGTAGGAAAGCTGGAACCCCTTGCCCTGCGCCAGCTGTGTCTCCACGAGGGCCCACACGAACTCGCGGTCTTCCGGATGGATGAGATCGCCGAACGCCACCCGCGCGTTGTCGACGATCTCGCGCGGCTCGTAGCCCGTCAGCTCGGAGCACCCGTCGCTGACCCATTCCATGGTCCAGTCGCGATCGTGACGGCCGCGGTAGACCATGCCCGGCACGTTGTCGAGGAGCGTATTGAGGTGCCGTCGACTCGAGCGCAGCTGCTCCTCCCGCTGCTTGCGACGGGTGACTTCCGTGAGCGAACCCACCACGACGGGCGATTCGTCGCCCGGCGGGTTCATGGCTCGGGCCCGCAGCTCCACCCAGTGCAGCGTGTCGTCGCCGGCGACCAGACGCACCTCCATGAGCAGGTGGTCGAGTGCGCCGCCCGCCACCGAGTGCAGGCGCGCCTCGGCTTCTTTCCGTTCGCCGGGATGCAGGTGCTCGACCAGGGGTTGCCCGATGGCCGTCGACGCCGGATGCCCGGTGAGGCGTCGCCATGCCGCATTGACGAAGGTCAGGCGCGCACTGGCATCCAGCTGGAATATCACTTGCTCGATCTGATCGATGATCTGCGGAACGCCGTCGGTGCCGTCTGCGTTTCGTGCCGGCGCGGCAGGGGTCACGCCGAGTTGGAGCAGGAAGGTATCGGGGATCGGTGACGTCGTGGAGACGCTGATCTCCGAGCGCATCAGGGTGGCGTCGGCGCGCGTGAGCCTGAGATTCGCACCCGCCGGCGTGCGCCGGTCACGGGCCTCTTTCAGGAGCGTGGCGCATCGGTCATGGTCCAGCGGGTGCACCACGTTGGTGAACGGCATGCCCACGATCTGGTCGTCGCGGCCGGCGAGACCGATGACTTCCAGGAAGGCGCCGTTCGCGAAGATGACCGTCTGACCCGACAGGACGGCGGCGGGCGTGGGGAGATCCTCGGTGAGCTGCCGCCCCCAGGCGCGCTGCTGCTCCGTGTCGATGCCCGAGTCGAGCGCGGGCGAGGCACCGCGGCGACGATAGCCCGCGAGCAGGAAGACGGCCCAGCAGGACAGCACGACGAGCGGTAGACCCCAGGCCACGCCCCGGTCGTACCAGCTTCCGATGATGATGGCGCAGACGAGCGTGAGGCCCCATGCCGAAAACAGGTACAGCTGCATCGTTGCCTCCATTGCGGACCGGTCGGGTACTCGCGGCCTATCCGTTGTTCTGGGCGCTGTCGGGGATGTGCGCCATCGTCTGCGTCGCACCGGCGCTGATGATCACCGGGTCCCTCCTCCTCGCCGACTTCACGCTCGGCGGATTGCACGATCTCGAGCTGGCCTGGACTGCCTCGGCACTGAGCCAGGGCGGTGTCGCCGGCCCGGCAACGCCCAATCCTGCGCAAACGCTGCGCCAGATCGTGGAATCGCGTCAGTCGCAGACCCTGCTGCTCCAGTGCCTGTGCATGGCGCTCACCATCGCGGTGGCGGTCGGGCTCGCACGGCGTGGCTGGACAGTGCTCGTCCGACGCGTCGACCGCGCACTGTCACTGCTGCCTGCGGGCACTCCCGTGGCGGTCGGCGACGAGATGGACCGCCTCACGCAGGCTCTGGTCCGTCTCGCGGCCCGGCGTGCCGGGACCGACGCGGAGGCGGACTGGCAGCGGGGCTTCAATGCCGAACTGGCGCGCCGCAACGCGGAGGACCTGCACTGCCTGACGCTCGTCGCGGAACTCCTCGAGAGTGCGCCGCCCTCGGGCTTCACGATGGCGAAGGCGCTCGATGTCCTGGTGCACAAGCTCGGCGCGAGTGCGGCCGCGCTGCAGCTCGGTGTGCATGCACAGCGGGCCCTGCACAGCGAGGACATCGTGGCGGCGCCGCGCGTCCCGGTATGCCTCGCCGAGGGGCGTCTCCACACCGAGATCGCCGCGATGTCGATGCGTCAGGACATCGCGCCCGACGGCCGGGGGGTTCGCTGCCTCGTCGCCCCGATCCGGCGCGACGACGAGACCATCGCGCTCCTCGTCGTCGAGGGCGAGGACGCGTTCGACTTCGATCCCGCGCGCGTCCAGCTCGTCCGTACCGTGGCCCGGCTCATCGCGCTCGCACTGGTCGGTGTGAGTCGCGGACACGAGGAGAGGCGGGCGGCGCTGCTCGAGGAGCGGGCAGCGATCGCGCGCGAACTGCACGATTCCCTCGCGCAGTCGCTCGCGTTCCTGAAGATCCAGGTGGCGCGCATGCAGGTGGCACTGCGGGAGGCGCCGGGATCGGACACCACCGCCGCCGTCGCCGTCCAGGTGCGCGACGGCGTATCGAGTATCTACCGCCAGGTGAAGGAGCTGATCGCGGCGTTTCGTGTGCAGATGGGCAGTCGCGGTCTCGTCGAGGCCCTGCACCAGGCCGTTGCGGAGTTCGGTCAGAAGAGCGGCGGGATCGCGATCGCACTCGACATCCGGATCGAGGGGTGCCGACTCACGGTGAACGAGGAGTTCCATCTGCTGCAGGTGGTGCGCGAGGCGCTCTCGAACACCGTGCGCCACGCCCGTGCCACGCATGTGCAGGTGAGCGTCGCCACGCTGCCGGGGGGCGCGGTCCTTGCAAGCGTGGACGACGACGGCAAGGGCTTCGCGCCGGCGACGGGTGAGATTCCGCACTACGGCCTCGCCATCATGCGCGAGCGTGCGCAGTCGCTGGGCGGTCAGCTGCAGGTGCTGACGCTGCCCTCCGGCGGCACGCGCGTCTGCCTGGAGTTCGTCCCGGAATCGATGGCGCCCGAACGCGCCGCGCGAGGTCTCTGAAGTGCCCTATACCGTGCTTCTCATCGACGACCATGCACTGTTTCGCAGCGGCGTGGCGCAGTTGATCGGGGCAGACCCCGACCTGAAACTCGTGGCCCAGGCGGGTTCGGGCGAGGAGGGGCTCGTGCTCGCCCGCGATGTGGATCCCGATCTCATCCTCATCGACCTCAACATGAAGGGGATGAGCGGGCTCGACACGCTGCGCGCGCTGAAGGCGGGCAAGGTGCGTTCGTGCTGCGTGATGCTCACCGTGTCCGACGACGAAGCCGATGTCGTCGAGGCGTTGAAGCACGGGGCGGACGGCTATCTGCTGAAGGACCTCGAACCGGAGGATCTCTGCGACCGGCTGAAGAGCGCCGTGCGCGGCAACGTCGTGCTGGCCGAGGGCGTGGCGAACATCATCGCGCGATCCATGCGGCTCGCGGATCCGACCGGCAGCGTCCCGGACAGCCCCGCGGCTGTGGACGATGCGCGCATGAAGGAACTCACCGATCGGGAGCGCGAGATCCTCGGCCACATCGCGTCCGGTCTCAGCAACAAGCAGATCGCTCGCGTGCTCGGCATCAGTGACGGCACGGTGAAGGTCCACATCAAGAACCTGCTGCGCAAGCTGGGTGCCCACAGCCGGCTGGAGGCGGCGCTCCTGGCGGTCGAGGGGCGACCCCAGAAGCGCGTGCACTGACCGCTTACCTGCGGTGAAGGCGGCGCCCGGACGAGTTCTCCGCCGGCCGCCGTTTCGGTCACGGCTGCTGCTTCGTCCAATCCACGTTCTGTTCGTACGCGTGGGCTGCCTTGTAGATCGTGGCTTCGTCGAAGTGGCGTCCGACCAGCATCAGCCCCACCGGCAGGCCGTCGCTCATCCCGCACGGGATGCTGATGGCCGGATGGCCCGTGACGTTGGTGGGCTGGGTGTTGGCCAGCATCTCGAAGGCGCGCTGCACGTACTCGGCACGCGGCGCGTCGGGGCCGGGGATCTTCGTCGCCTTGACCGGCAGCGTCGGCATCAACAGGAGGTCGTACTTCTCGAGCGCCGCGTTGTAGCCGGCATTGAGGCGACGCGCGAGGTTCTGTGCCTTGGCGTAGTAGTGACCACGATACTTCTGCGTGAAGTAGTGCCCCGCCATCAGGACCACCTTGAGGGTGTCCGACAGTTCGTCGGCGCGCGCCCGCCAGGCGGAATGCGCGTCCAGCAGGCTGGTGGTGTACATGCCCTTCCAGTTGAAGCCCATCCCGTTGCCGATCATCATCTGGGCGGTGCCGCCCTCGTGGCCGATGGGGGCCCAGATGGCCGGACCGGCAGAGTGCATGGGCAGGGAGACTTCTTCGACGACGGCACCCAGCTTGGCCAGGGCGGCCGCGGCCTTCCGGACCAGGGCGTCCACGTCGGGTTCGGAGTTGGCGAAGCCGAAGCCTTCCCGCACCACGCCGATCCTCAGGCCCTGGATGCTCTGTCCGAGCGCCGTGGTGTACGGCGTCACCTTGATGTCACCCTGCCGGGGATCCAGCCCGTCGGCACCCGCCAGCACCTCCAGCAGCAGCGCGTTGTCCGCGACAGTCGCCGTCATCGGGCCCGCATGGTCCAGCGTCGCCTCGATCGGCATCACGCCGGTGTAGGGCACGAGCCCCCAGGTGGCCTTCATGCCGACGATGCCGCAGTACGAGGCCGGGATCCGGATCGAGCCGCCCTGGTCCCCGCCGATGGTCATGTCGACTTCACCCGTGGCGACGACCGCGGCACTGCCGGATGACGAGCCACCGGCGGAATAGCCGTGCTTGCGGGGGTTGTGCACTGCGCCGCCCGCGCTGGTGTGGCTGCCGCCCGAGAAGCAGAAGTACTCGCAGCGGACCTTGCCGAGGATCGTGGCACCCGCGTCGAGCATGCGCGTGACGATCGTCGCGTCGACGTCGGGCGTATACCCTTCGAGCGTCGATGCGCCGTTCATCATCGGCACGCCGGCGAGGCAGATGTTGTCCTTCAGAGCGACCGTCTTGCCCGCGAGCTTGCCCGTCGCCGCCCCGGGAATGCGGCTCTTCACGTACCAGGCGTTGTTCGGATTGTCGTCGCCGATCGGGAAGTAACCCGGCGTACGCGGCCACTTCACCTGCGGCACCTCGTTCGGCATGTCAGCGAGCGTGTTGTACGCCGACACGACCCCGGTCATGAGGTCGAGGTAGGACGTGACATCTGCATCGGAGAGATGGATGCCCAGTTCGGTCGCGACTTGCTGCAACTCCTGCGGCGTGGGCTTCTGGACTACGGCCATGACATTGCTCCTGTTCAGCTGGCGAGAAGTTCTTTCAGTGCGTCGTCGAGGAACTTGACGTCCTTCTGCGACAACCCGGAGCCGCCTGCGAAGTGGCCGTGGTTGGAGTCGAAGGGACGGAGTTCGGCGTCGGGCATGTGGGCGACGGGAACCTGTGTGGTTTGCGCGCAGTGGAAACTCAGTGCGCCTCCGAGGCGTCGATGCCGACGAACTCGTCGGCCAATGCAGCGACGCCCTCGGCGGCGACTTCGCGGATGAACGTGCCCTTCTGGATCACGAGCACGCGATCGGAAAGCTTCCGGATGAACTCGAGCGACTGTTCGACGAGGATCACCGTCAGCCCGCGCGAGGTCCGCAGGCGGAGCAGCGTCTCGCCGATCTCGTCCACGATGGACGGCTGGATGCCTTCGGTCGGCTCGTCGAGCAGCACGAGCTTCGGCTCTGCGCAGAGACAGCGAGCCACGGCGAGGATCTGTTGTTCGCCTCCGCTCAGCACGCCGCCCGCGCGATCGAGGATCGGCTTCAGCCGGGGGAAGTCTTCGAGGACGCGCTCGATGCGCTGTTCCGCGTCCGTCGTGCCGATCGCCCCCATGCGAAGGTTCTCGCGCACGCTGAGCCCCCCGAAGATCTCGCGACCCTGCGGCACGAAGCCGAGGCCCAGCCGCGCACGTCGATGCGGCAGCGCAGAGGTGATGTCCTCGCCACCGAACGTGACGCTCCCACCGGTGGAACGCAGATGGCCGGCCAGAGTACGCATGAGCGTCGTCTTGCCCATGCCGTTGTGCCCGAACACGCCGATGAACTCGCCCTGTCGCACGGCGAGATCGATGCCCATCAGGATCGGGATACGGCCGTAGCCCGACTTCAATGCCTTCGCTTCGAGCATGTCAGACCACCTCCCGCTTGCCGAGGTAGACGTCCCGGACCCGGCGATCCCGCAGCACGGTTTCCACGTCGTCCTCCATGAGCACCTGACCCTGGTGCAGCACCGTGACCTGCCGCGCGATCATCCGGATGAACTGCATGTCGTGCTCCACCACGATGAGCGAACAGGTGCCGCGCAGCCGCATGACGAGAGCGGCGAGTCGCTCCACTTCGTCGTGGGTCATGCCCGCCGCGGGTTCGTCGAGCAGGATCAGGTCGGGCTGGGCGCCGATCACCATCGACAGCTCGACCATCTGCCGCTGCCCGTGCGCCAGCTGGCCGACGGTGCGATCTGCGAGATGCGAGATGCCCATCGATTCCATCACTTCGTCGACCGCGATCGGCACCTCCTTCAGGAGGCCGCCGGTGTTCGCCATCCGGCGTTTCACGGCGAGCCAGATGTGCTCCCGCGCCGAGAGGCCGTCGTACAGGCTCGGCACCTGCGTCTTGATGCCGATGCCGCGGCGCGCGATCTCCACGCTGGGCAGTCCGCCGATCGGCTGGTTCTTGAAGCGGATCTCGCCACCGCTCGGGTGGTACTGGCCGGTCAGGCATTTGAAGAACGTGCTCTTGCCCGCACCGTTCGGTCCGACGAGACAGCGCAGTTCCCCCGGCGAGATGCCGAAGTCGATGCCGCGCAGGACCTCGACGCCGCCGAAGCGCATCACCAGTCCGCGGGTCTCGATGATAGGTTCCACGTGTGTGGTCCTGACGGTGGCGGCAGCGGGTGCGTTCATGATCCCCCCAGCGTGTTGGTGGCGGGCCCCGACACGACCGGCGCGGGGATGGGATCGGAACGCTTGACCGGCGGATTCACCACCGGTCGCGCAGCGGGCTCGACAGGTGCCGGCGTCTTCGGGCGGCGCATCCGGTCGAAACCGGACTGCAGGACCGGCAGCAGACCCTTGGGCACCAGCAGGACGAACACGAGCAGGATGGCGCCGAGCACGACGTTCGGATCGATCACCTCGAGCGTCCCCAGCTTGGCGACGATCGTCTGCAGCGCGATGGCCCCGATGATCGGGCCGAGCAGGGTGCCGATGCCGCCGACGGTCACCCAGATGATCACCTGGGCGCTGTAGAAGAGACTGAACATCGTCGGGCTCACGAACACGCAGTTGGCGAAGAGGATTCCCGAGATGCCGGCCATGGCCCCGCCGATGGTGAAGATGCCGAGCTTGTAGCGCCGGACGTCGTAGCCCAGCAGCTCCGAGCGCCGTTCGTTCTCGCGGATCGACACGACCACCCGTCCGAACGAGGTGCGCAGCAGCCAGCGCGATCCGAAGTAGAGGATGACGAGAAGCGACGCCGCGATGTACCAGATGTCCTCTGGCGCCAGAGGCGTCCCGACGTCCCATGGGAGGTTGAGTGGTGGTGTGGACGGGATCCCGTTGAAGCCGCCCAGCCCGGCCTTGCCGATCTTGTAGGCGTCGCCGGCCGTCGCGTTGAAGAGCTTGAAGAAGATCAGCGTCATCGTGAGCGTGATCACGCCCAGGTACACGTCACCGATCCGACCCCAGAACATGAAGTAGCCGAGCAACGCCGCGAAAAGCGCCGGCACGACCATCGCCAGCACCACGGCCCACGTGGAGTCACCGAAGTTGATGGCGGCGACGGCGTACGTGTAGCCACCCAGGCCGAAGAAGGCGGCCTGCCCGAAGCACAGGATGCCGCCGTACCCCCAGATGAGGGCGAGGCTCAGCGCGAGGATCGCCATGCTCACGTAGATCGTCGCGTTGATCAGCGTGAAGAGTTCGAGCATCGAGGGCAGCATGAAGATCGCTGCGACGGAAAGGCCGAATCCGATGAGGGAAGCGGCCATGCTTGCGCGCCGGGTCATAGCGCCCTCCGGAAGAACTTGCCGGTGATGCCCTGGGGCAGGATCCGCAGCAGCACGATGGCTGCGAAGAGCAGCGTCACCTCGCCGATCACGGGAGTGGCAATGAAGGTGGCCAGCGTGTTCAGCGAACCGAGCAGCGTGCTGGCCGAGAGCGTGCCGGTGATGATCGCCGCGCCTCCGCTGATGACCGTGATGAAGGCCTTCGCGACGTACGCGACCCCCATCGTCGGCACCACGCCCGAGAGCGGCGAGATCAGCGCGCCGGCGAGGCCGCTCAGCGCGGCGCCCGCGCCGAAGGTGACTGCGTAGACCTTGCTGGTGTCGATGCCCAGGGACGCGGCCATCGCCGGGTTCTGCATGGTGGCGCGGGCGATCAGTCCGGCCTGCGTGAACCGCAGTACGGCCATCAGGGCGAGCACCACCGCGGCGACGATCGCGACGATCACCAGCTCGTAGAGACTCGTCTGGTACTGACCGATCGTGATGCCACCGAGCGGTGCCGATACGCCAGCCGTGACGTTCCCGAAGATCATCGTCGCGGCGCCGATCAGCAACAGGCTGAGGCCCCACGTCGCGAGCATCGTGTCGATCATCCGGCCGTAGAGGAACCGGATCACCGTTCGCTCGACGACGATGCCGATGAGGCCCACCACGATCGGGGCGACCACCAGCATCGCCACCCACAGGTTGACGCCCCATCGGGTCGCGTAGATGACGGCGTAGGCCCCCAGCATGATGAACTCGCCGTGGGCCAGGTTGATGACGCGCATCATCCCGAAAATGACCGCCAGCCCGATGCTGATCAGCACCAGGCTGGCGACCGCCGCTATCACCTGCAACAGGACTACGACCGCAAGATCCACGGCGCTTCTCCGGCTGACGTCAGACCTTCACGTCGATGATGTACTGCTGGTTGTCGTTCGGATTCTTCTTGAGGTCGCACACCGCCGCCGTGTCGGCCGGCTTCTGCTGCGAGAACGACTGGAGCAACTTGAACTTCTTGTTGTCCGCCTCGCCGATGTAGACGTCGAGGATGTCGTGGTGCGTCGCCGAGTCGATCGTCGACTTGCCGGCCGGGCCCTCGTAGGACATCCCGCTCTCCAGCGCCTCGATCACCTTCATCCGGTCGACCGTGCCTGCCTTCTTGACACCCTGCGCCCACAGCTGGAAGCCGTGCCAGGTCATGGCCGCCACTTCCGTGAGCGGTGCCGCCTTGTCGCCGAAGCGCTTCTGATAGCGCTTGATGAACTCGGTGTTGGCGGGCGAGGAGACTTCGTGGAAGTAGGCGTAGGAGGCCAGGATCCCGTTGCCTTCCTCGGGCGAGACGACGACGTGTTCGTTGCCCAGGCCGAAGGTGGTGGACGCCATCGGGATCTGCTTCTTCATGCCCGAGGCGGCCCACTGCCGGTAGAACGAGATGTGGGAACCGCCCACCAGCACCGACATGATGATGTCGGGCTTCGCGGCCTGGATCTTCTTGATCGTCGGACCGAAGTCCGTCACGTCGAGCGGGAAGAAGTCGATGGCGACGATGGAGCCGCCGTCTTCCTGGGTGTACTTCTTCACCCACTTCGAGGTGATCTGACCGTAGTTGTAGTCCGCGGCGAGCACGTAGATCTTCTTGCCGTTGAACTTCTTCATCGCGTACGGGATGAGCTTCTCGACGGTCTGGGCCGGTGTCGAACCCGTGCAGAAGCAGTTGCGGTCGCACACGCCACCCTCGTAGAGCGTGTTGTAGAAGTACAGGGTGTTGAAGCGCTTCAGGACCGGCCGGATGGCCTCGCGCGACGCCGACGTGATGCCGGCGTGGACGACGGCGACCTTGTCCTTGGTGGCCGCCTGCGTCGCGTACTGGGTGTAGTACTGGATGTTCGACTGGGCGTCGTAGTTGATCAGCTTCAGCTGCTTGCCGAGCAGGCCGCCGGCGGCGTTGGCTTCCTCGACCGCCATCGTCAGCACGTCGATCATCGGACGACCGAGCAGGTCCAGGCCGCCGGAGGCGTCGTGGATGCCCGCGATCTTGATCTCGTCCGCGGCGTAGAGATCCTTGATGAACCACGGACCCGTGGCAGCGGTGGCGGCGCCGGCGACGGCCGCTTTCAGAACCTTTCTGCGTTCCAGCATCGAACTCATGAACAGACTCCCAGTTGAGGTGGCATTCCGTCGGCCGCTCCGTGTGGGGAGTGGCCGTCCTTGCGAGAGAAACGATCCCCTTCCGTGGTCGGCGCCCGGGGGCCGGGCGCCTGCGTCGCCGTGGTGTCGCTGGCGATCTCGTTGTTCATGAATGTCAGGCCACCTGCAGTGTCGGTGCGTCCCGCAGGCTGCCGGCGACCTCGGTCCAGTACGGCACCGTGCGACGCATCAACATCGCGCGGAACTGTTCCGTGGTCTTCGGAAGCAGCTCGCCACTGCCCCAGTCGACGATCACGCCGAACTGGCGGATCAGGTCGAGCATGTCGAGGGACTTGGCGCGGTAGCGGGCGGCCACGGACTCGGCGTCCTCCGACAGCCAGCCGAGGCGGGCCGATCGGATGCGGGCGCGCTCGGCGTGGGAGGCGTTCACATCGACCTCGTACTGGGCGAGGTCGGCGTCGATCGTCTTGATGATCACGCCGTAGTCCTTGCGGGCCCGGGCGATCGAGACGTATCCGTCGGCGACGTCCTCGCACACGGCATCGAGGTCGCGCTCGAGCGGGTCGCCGAGGCCGCCACCGCCGGCCGAGGGCCGCGTGATGGTGTCGCCGGCGGAGATCGGCACGCTGGAGAAGAGCGAGCCGAGATAGCGCTCGTTCTCCTTCCCGGGGTTCAGCCACACGCCGTGCGGGATGGAGGGCAGACCGCCCCAGAGGCCCCACGTGACGGACCGTTCGCGGTCGCAGCAGTAGGAGACGACGGAGCGCTCGGCCAGCGTCAGCGTCCCGCCCTTCTCGACACCCATGCCGCCGCGGGACTTGCCGGGGCCACCCGAGTCGACACGCAGTTCGTGCTCGGTGGTGACCACCGGGGACAGCCGCTCCTGACCTTCGAAGGGTTGGGTGCCCAGCTGCACGCCGAACACCGGACCGCTCGCGGCCCAGCCGTCGCGGCCGTTGCGCGCCCCCCAGCCGCCCACCATCCAGTCGTACCACATGAAGTACGGCCGCTCCTCGTAACGACCGTCGCGGCCGCCGATCAGCAGGTACTCGAGGTTGAACGTGCAGGCCATCGCGCGCTCGGGGAGGATCTCGGCCCACAGCTCGAAGATCGAGTTCATGATCTTCTCGAAGGGGCCCGAGCAGAATCCGGCGACCGGCGTCGGCCAGCTCGCGTTCACCACGGATCCCTTCGGCCCGAGGTCCACCGTCACGACGCGGTAGAAGCCGGAGTTGAGCGGGATGTCGGGGAACTGCATCTTGGTGCCCGCGACGATGGCCGCGAACGAACCGCCGAAGCACGAGTTGAGGAACGTCGAGATCGACTTCGGGTGCGACTTCGACAGGTCGTAGTGCACCTGGTCGTCCTTGATCGTCATCTTGATGCGGATCGGCACGAGCCCTTCACCGGCCGCCGGATCGACGTCGATGTAGTCCTCGGTTTCCCACACGCCGTCGGGCAGCTTCGAGATGCGCTGGCGGGTGAGCGTCTCCACGTAGTCCTGCACTTCGCGGAAGGCGGTCTTGATCGTCTCGATGCCGTACTTCTCGACGAGGCGCTGGATCTCCGTCTCGGCCACGTGCGTGGCCTGCGCCTGGGCCTGCATGTCGCCGATGATGTCCGCCGGAGCGCGGGTGTTCGAGGCGATGAGGCGGCCCACGTCGGTGAGGTACTGCCCCTTGCTCCAGACCCGCGTCGGCGTGATGCGCAGGCCTTCCGCCATGTGGTCGAGCGCGCTGACATTGAACGAGCCGGGCACGGCGCCGCCGACGTCCGCCCAGTGACCGTTCGCCTGCGCGAAGCCCAGGAGCTCGTCCTTGTAGAAGATCGGACGGACGATCCGCGTGTCGTTGAAGTGCGTCCCGCCCTGGTACACGTCGTTCACGACGAACACGTCGCCGGGGTGGATGTCGCCGGGGAAGTTGTTGATCACCGCCTGCGCCGTGTAGTGCAGCGTGCCCACGTGCGCGGCGATGTCACCGCTGCCCTGCATCACCGTGTTGCCCTGCGGATCGCAGAGGGCGGACGAGAAGTCCCGCGAATAGATCACGAACGAGTAGCAGGTACGGAAGATCTGCTCCGCCATCTGGTCGACGATGTTGATGAAGGCGTTCTTCAGCACTTCGAACGTGACCGGATCCAGCGTCTGCGTGTGTTTGACCGGTGTCATGGAATGGCTCCTCCAGAGGTCTCGGAATCGGGTGTCGGCATCAGCCGGCGAGCGGGATCTTCATGATGATCGTCAGCCACGGATCCACCTCTGCTGTGACGCCGGGCGGCACGACGGTGGTGGAGTCGAGCTGGTCGATCACGGCCGGGCCGGTGATCACCGATCCCGCCGGCAGCTCGTCACGGTTGTAGAGCGGCGTGCGGATCGGGTCGGGTGCCTCGTCGAACACCACGTCGCGGTAGCCCACGGGCGTCGGCGTGATCTTCTTCAGCTCGTGCTTCGCGAACTCGGCCTTGGGGGTCAGGCCCGTCGCCGACACCGTGAGGCGGTAGACCTCGACGGGCGCGTCGGTGCGCGTGTAGTTGTGCTCGCGGCCGTGCTCCTCGTGGAAGATGGCGATGGCCTCGTCGAGCGACTTGATCGGGGCGGTCACGGGGACGGCGAGCGAGCGCCACTGGCCGAGGTAGCGCATGTCGACGAAGCGCTGGAACAGCATGCGGTCCGCCGGCACGCCTTCGTTCTGCAGGCGCTCCCGGCCTTCGTCCTCGAGGGACTGGAAGGTCTTCTCGACGATGGCCGGATCGATCTCGGTGGCGTTGCCCAGGAACATCGCCGTCACGTCGTGCTTGATGTCCACCAGCAGGCAGCCCAGTGCGGAGGTGACACCGGGATTCGGCGGCACGAGCACCGTCGGGATCGACAAGTCCTTCGCGAGCGCCGCGCCGTGCAGCGGGCCGGCACCACCGAAGGCGACGAGCGCGAAGTCGCGCGGGTCGTAGCCGCGGCGGATGGAGATGAGGCGCACGGCGTCGGCCATGTTGGCGTTCGCCACCTTGATCACCGCGGAGGCCGCCTCGGTGAGCGAGAGACCGAGGGGCTCGGCGACGCCCTTGCGGATCGCTTCGACTGCCAGCGCCTTGTCGAGCTTCACGGAGCCGCCGGCGAGGTTGTCGCCGAGGCGCCCGAGCACGACGTTCGCGTCGCAGTTCGTGGGGTTCTTGCCGCCGCGGTCATAGCACGCGGGGCCGGGGTTGGAGCCTGCCGACTGCGGGCCGTTGCGCAGCGAGCCCGCGTCGTCGAGCCACGCGAGGGAGCCGCCGCCGGCGCCGATCGTCAGCACCTCGATGCTGGGGAAGCAGATGGGGTAGCCGTACTCCACGTGCCAGTCCTTCGTCACGCGGAGGTTGCCGCGATCGCACAGCGACACGTCGGTGCTGGTGCCGCCCATGTCGAGGCCGATGGAGTTCTCGTAGCCGGCGAGCTGCGCGACGTGGCGGCTCGCGATCGCGCCGGCGGCGATGCCGGAGGCGGCGAGCCGCGCGGCGAACTTCTCGGCCGTCTTCGCCGTCATGACGCCACCGCCGGA
>VYME01000401.1_pt1 | contig 15283 bp, 12 predicted proteins | sample 5115281 | NCBI WGS metagenome assembly VYME01 (sample SAMN12291780, study PRJNA351875) | freshwater metagenome | isolation source: freshwater lake | place: USA: Michigan, Wintergreen Lake | collected 2013-08-08
TCGACCTTCGCGGCGCGGCTGCCGAGCGCGTGGCCGGCGGCGGGCGAGGGCGGCATCTCGACCTCGGCGACGCACGCCTGCACGGCCGTGATGATGTTGCGGTAGCCGGTGCAGCGGCAGAGCACGCCGCCCAGCGCATCGAGGATCGCGGCCTCGTCGGGGTTCGGGTTCCGGCGCAGGAGGTCGGCGGCGGCGACGATCATCCCGGGCGTGCAGATGCCGCACTGCGTGGCGAGGTGCACGTGGAAGGCGCGCTGCAGCCGTGCGAGATCGGGCTCGCTCGCGAAGCCTTCGATCGTCGTGACCTCGCGGCCCGCGACGCGACCCACCGGCGTGAGGCACGCGCACACCTGACGGCCGTCGAGCAGCACGGTGCAGGCGCCGCAGTCGCCCGCGTTGCAGCCGATCTTCGTGCCGGTGAGGCCGAGGTCGTCGCGGAGCACGTCGGCGAGGCGGCGGCGCCCGTCGGCCGGCATGGCGACGGTGCTGCCGTTGACGGTCCAGGCGAGGGCGGTGGGTGCCGAAGGCGCGTTCATCTTGGGGCGGGAAGTTCGTCGAGGAGGCGCGCGACCAGCGTCCGCGCGGTGTCGAGGCGGTACTCGCGGCTCGCGCGGACGTCGTCGATCGGCGAGAGCGGGGCGAGGTGTTCGTGGACCACGAGATCGCCGAGGCCTTTGCCGAACGGGATGCCGGTCAGGCGCTGCTCCAGCGTCGGCAGGCGGCGCGCTACCGGCGAACACGCGCCGACGGCGACGCGCGCGGTGCGGATGGTCCCGGTGGCGTCCACTTCGAGGCACGCGGAGGCCATCACGATCGAGATCACCAGGTAGCGCCGCGCGCCGAGCTTCGCGAAGCGGCTGGTCGCGAGGTGCTTCGGGCGCGGTATCAGCACGGCGGTGACGAGCTGGTCTTCCGCACGGCGGGTGCGACGCGGGCCGAGGATGAACGACGACAGCGGCACGGTCGTCGTCTCGGTCAGCGAGCGGAGTTCGACGACGGCATCGAGGGCGAGCAGGGCCGGGATCCCGTCGGCCGCGGGCGATGCGTTGCAGAGGTTGCCGCCGATCGTCCCGGCGTTCTGGATCTGGGGGCCGCCCACTTCGCGGGCTGCCTGCCGGAGGCCGTCGAAGACGCCGGGCAGCGGCGCGGCGAGGAGGTCAGTCCAGGTGGCGGTGGCGCCGATCCGCCAGTGGTCGGGCAGTGCCTCGATGCTGCGGAGTTCGGCGAGGTCCGCGATGTCGAGCAGTGCGGCGTCGGTGGGGCGGCCCACCCGGGACGGGTAGTAGTCCGTGCCGCCGGCGATGATGGTGACGCCCCCGGCGCCGATCCGTTCCAATGCGAGCGCGAGGCTCGCGGCGCGTTCGTAGGCGGGGGCGGCGGTCGTCACTGCGAACAGAGCCCCGCGAGCTGTTTCTCGGTGTCGCGCTGTTCGCCCTTCATCTCGTCCATCGCATCGCCACCGCCGCCGTCCTGCTGGCGCTTGCGAAGCAGGGCCATCGTGCGCTTGAGTTCGTCGCACTGCGCCTTGTTGGGTCCGCCTGCCACTGTCGTGCCGCCGGCGTTGGCGGATTGGGCGCGGGCCTGTTCGGTGGCGGCCCTGTCGGCGGCCGCCTTGTCGGCGGCGGCTCTCTCGGCAGCGGCCGTCTTCGCAGCCGCCTTCTTGTCCGAGACGCAGTCGGCCTCGACGAGGGAGCGGATCTCCGCGGGTGAGCCGGTGGTCTGGTAGACCTTCACGACGAACTTCTTGCGCAGGGTGCGCTGCTCGTAGGGGAGGCCGGCCTCGTCGACGCGCTTCAGCGCCTGGGCCGAGGTGACACCGTTTGCCTTGCCGCTGGCGAGTTCCTCGGCGTCATCGGCCATGGCCACGCATTCCTTGTCTTCGCCGGGGACGGCTGTATAGCGCTTGGTGGTGGTCACGACCCGCTGACCTTCGCCGCAGGGCTTGTCGGCGTACGAGCCGTCGGGGCAGCGATAGACCTTCGCCGCCTGCGCCGTCGGGGCGAGGGTCATCAGGGCGATGACGGCCACGAGCGGTGCGATGGCGATCCGCGCCAGGCGGGACAGTGACATCCGGTGCGACATGCGGGGCGTTCCGGGGCGTGAAGGCGTCGGCATCATAGCGTTTCCCTGGCGATTTTCGTGGATGGGCGACGGGTATCATCGACCCCCACTTCCACGACTGGAGCTTCCTGCATGGCGCTCGCCCTCGACATCGTCTCCGACGTGGTCTGCCCCTGGTGCTACATCGGCAAGCGCCGCGTCGAACAGGCGCTCGTGCTCTGGGCCGAGCGGCACCCCGACACACCGGTGTCGGTGACGTGGCACGCCTACCAGCTGAACCCCGACATGCCGCGCGCCGGTGTCGGTCGAAAGGACTACCTGGAGCAGAAGTTCGGCGGCCCCGAGCGGGCGAAGGAGATCTACGCCCGCGTCGAGCAGGCGGGCCGCGAGGTCGGCATCCCCTTCGAGTTCGCCAAGATGCAGATCCAGCCCAACACGATCCAGGCCCATCGCCTGGTGGCGTGGGCGACGCAGGCGGGGGATGCCGGGCCGCTGGTCGAGGCGCTCTTCCGGGGTTACTTCCTCGAGGCGCGCGACTTCACGGACGACAACGTCCTCGCGGCGCTGGCCGGCGAGGCCGGGCTCGACGCCGCGGCGGCGCTGGCGTTCCTCCGGTCGGATGCACTGGTCGACGACGTCGCGGCCGACGATCGCATGGCGCGGCAGATCGGCGTGCAGGGCGTCCCGTTCTTCATCTTCGAACGCCGACTGGCCGTCTCGGGCGCGCAGCCTGCCGAGGTGCTGGTCGATGCCATGGAAGAGGCCCTGGCCGCGGACGACGCGTCGGCATGATCGGGCGCGACGCCATCGAGGCTGCGGCCGCGCGGATCGCGGGGCACGTGCGCGTCACGCCGGTGATCCGCCCCGCCGCGTGGGGTGACATCACGCCGGCGGACGTCACCCTCAAGCTGGAGCAGTTGCAGCACACCGGGTCGTTCAAGGCCCGCGGCGCCTTCAACCGCATCCTGAGCGCTCCGGCTGTCGAGGCAGGCGTGATCGCCGCCTCCGGTGGCAACCATGGGCTCGCGGTGGCGTACGCGGCCCGCGCCCTGGGGCAGCGCGCCGAGATCTTCGTGCCGGAGATCGCCCACCCCGTGAAGATCGAAGCCCTGAAGGCGCAGGGGGCCACCGTTCACGTCACCGGCCGCGACTACGCCGAGGCCTACGAGGCGAGCGAACGCCGGCGCCTCGAGACGGGCGCCACGCGGGTGCATGCCTACGACCAGCCGGAGGTCGTGGCGGGGCAGGGGACGACGGGCCGCGAGTTCGAATCCCAGGCGCCGGACCTCGACACCGTGCTCGTCGCGGTGGGCGGCGGCGGGCTGATCGGTGGCATCGCCGCGTGGTTCGGCGGGCGCGTCAAGGTGATCGGCGTGGAGCCCGCGACCTCCCGGGCACTGCATGCGGCGCTCGAGGCAGGCGCCCCGTTGGACGTCCCGGTGTCCGGCATCGCCGCGGATTCGCTGGGGGCGCGACGGATCGGGTCCATCGCCTTCGAGATTGCCCAGACGCACGTGGAACGTGTCGTGCTGGTCGACGACGCGGATATCATCGCCGCACGCCGGCTCCTCTGGCGCGACCTCCGGGTCGTGGCCGAGCCTGGCGGGGCTGCCGCGACGGCGGCGTTGCTCTCCGGGCGCTACGAGGCGGCTCCGGGAGAGCGCGTCGGCATCCTGGTGTGCGGCGCGAACTGTCATCCAGGCGACGTGCTCTGACACGTGCCCCCGATGACCCAAGGAGGCAATGCATGAGCAATCCGGTGTCGCCGACGGCTTTCTACTGCGGCGGTGTCCGCATGGTCGACGCGCAGAATCCCATCCCCGTGGTCGGCGATCGCCATGCGGCGACCCTCATGGGTGACGACGGCCGGAAGATCTTCGCTGCCTTCGAGCGCTTCACCAACCAGAACGGCAGCCATATCGCGCGCCATCGCGTCCTCGACGACATGCTGCGCGATCGCTTCAAGGGCCAGCCTCTGCGCCTCACGGTGCTGCTGGGGGCCGGTCTGGACAGCCGTCCGTTCCGGCTGGGTTCGGGACGCTGGGTCGAACTAGACGAGGCGCCCATCATCGAGCGCAAGGAGCGGCTGCTTCCCGCCGCGAAGTGCCCGGCTTCGCTGACGCGCGTCGCCATCGATTTCGCCAGCGATTCCCTCGAGGCGAAGCTCGCACCGTTCGCGACGACCGAGCGCATGAGCGTCGTGATGGAAGGGGTGCTCATGTACCTCGACGAGCCCACCATCCGCCGCACGTGCGGCGTGCTGATGAAGCTCTTCCCGAACCACAGCCTGCTGTGCGATGTGATGTCGGAGAAGTTCTTCAAGCGCTACGGCCAGGAGATCCACGCCGAGATCGAGCGGCTGGGCGCCCGGTTCACCTGGACGCCCAAGGACCCCGCGGCCCTCTTCACGTCGCTCGGCTACCGCGAGGCCGCCAAGGTGTCGATTCCCCTGCGGGCCGCCGAGTACCGGGCGATCTCGACCCCGGTGTGGATGATGCGGACGTTTCTTCGCACCCTGCGCGACGGCTACTGCGTCCACGCCTTCAAGGTCGACTGATCTCGGCGAGGGTCGTCCGCTACGCGAGGCGTCCCGGCGCGCCCGGTGAGTCCAGGGCCGGCGCGTCTTCCTTGAGATCCACCCCCGAGAGCTTCCGCCGCCGCGATTCGGTCATCAGGAAGTGCAGCTTGTGGGCTGCGAGCGCGTACGAGAGCCCTTCGGGCGGGCGGATGTTCGAGATGCAGTTGCGCTCGGCGTTGCTGCGACCCGGCAGCGGATCCCACGTGAGGTAGAGCCCCAGGCTGTCCGGCGAGGAGAGCCCCGGGCGCTCCCCGATCAGGATCACCGTGAGCCGTGCGTGCAGGAGCGCCCCCACCTCGTCGGCGACGGCGACACGACCCTGCTCGACGATGGTGAGCGGGGCGATCCGCCAGTCGTCGGCGTCGAGTCTCGGCAGGATCGTGTCGAGGAACGCGACGGCGTGCGCCTCGACAGCCATCGCCGAGAGACCGTCGGCAACGACGAACGCGACATCGAAGGGCTCGGCTGGGGCAGGTCGGCTCTCCAGCGCCGCTTTCGACGAGGCGCCCAGGATGCGGCCGAGGTCGGGGCGCGCGATGAACGTGGCGCGGTCGCGCGCGGCGCTCGACAGCGTCAGGACCTCGCGACCGGTCGCCTGAAGCCTGGCCGCCATGGCCTCGACGTCGAGGGCGTGGTGGACGGCGTCGCGGGCCCGGGCATGCGAGAGCTGGAAGGCGAGCAGGGGGCGCGTCGGCACGCTCCCGCCGGCGCGGCCCAGCCCGATGCGTGCCGCCGTGAACTTGCCGAGGATGTTCCAGGGGTCGGGGATGCCGGCCGGACCAGCGGGCTTGCGCGGAACGTCGCTCATGAATGCGCGGCCTCGGCGAGGGCCAGCAACGGATGCGAGGCGTTGGCAGGTGCCAGTCGGAGGCCATCCTCCAGGATGCCCATCCGTGCGAGCCATGCCTCGAACTCCGGTGCGGGGCGCAGGCCGAGCGCCTGGCGCAGGTACAGCGCGTCGTGGAACGAGGTGCTCTGGTAGTTCAGCATGATGTCGTCCGCGCCCGGCACCCCCATGATGTAGTTCACGCCGGCCGTGCCGAGCAGCGTGAGCAGGGTGTCCATGTCGTCCTGGTCGGCGTCGGCGTGGTTCGTGTAGCAGACGTCCATGCCCATGGGCAGGCCGAGCAGCTTGCCGCAGAAGTGATCTTCCACGCCGGCCCGCACGATCTCGCGGCCGTTCAGGTACTCGGGGCCGATGAAGCCCACCACGCTGTTCACGAGCAGCGGCCGGTACTGCCGCGCGAGGCCGTAGGCGCGGGCCTCGACGGTCTGCTGATCGACCCCGTGGTGCGCGTTCGCCGACAGCGCGCTGCCCTGGCCGGTCTCGAAGTACATGACGTTGTCGCCGACGGTGCCGCGACCCAGCGCGCGCGCCATGGCGTCGGCCTCGCCGAGCATCGCGGCGTCCACGCCGAAGCTGCGGTTCACGGCCTCGGTCCCGCCGATCGACTGGAAGACGAGGTCCATCGGGGCGCCGCGCCGCATGGCGTCCATCGACGTCGTGACGTGCGTGAGGATGCAGCTCTGGGTCGGGATACCGTAGGTCTGGATGACCTCGTCCACCAGGTGCAGCAGCCGGGTGACCTGCTCGAGATTGTCGGTGGCGGGGTTGATGCCGATGACCGCATCGCCGCAGCCGTAGAGGAGACCATCGAGCAGGGCGGCCGCGATGCCGCGCACGTCGTCCGTCGGGTGGTTCGGCTGAAGGCGGCACGACAGTCGTCCGGGCAGTCCGAGCGTGTCGCGGAACGCCGTGACCACGCGGACCTTCCGCGCGACGAGCACCATGTCCTGGATGCGCATCAGCTTCGACACGGCGGCGACCATCTCGGGGGTGAGGCCGGGGGCCAGGGCCCGCAGGACGATATCGTCGACCTCGTACGAGAGGAGCCAGTCGCGGAAGTCGCCGACGGTGAGGTGCGCGACCGGCGCGAAGGCCGCCCGGTCGTGCGTGTCGATGATGAGGCGGGTGATCTCGTCGGTTTCGTACGGCACCACGGCTTCGTCGAGGAACCGCGAAAGCGGCACCTCGGCGAGCGTCATCTGCGCCGCGACGCGTTCCTCGGCCGATGCGGCCGCGATGCCGGCGAGGCGGTCTCCGGACCGGGCCGGCGTCGCCTTGGCGAGCAGCGCGCGGAGGTCCTCGAAGTGGTAGGTGACGGTGCCGACGGTTTGGGAGTATCTGGGCATGTTGACCTCGGGACGCCGGCGGGCCCGTGGGCTCCACTCGACGCAGGATCCTGAACGATGCCGGCGATGGTACGCGCCCGGATTCCCGGGTGGAACGGGTGCACCTCCCCGGAGCGTGCCTGCGCGTCGGGATATGGCGACCCGGTTATCCCCGCGGGCGACCCCGCCGGGCCGATGCCATCGTCGTGCCGTGGCGACGAAAAGCCGGGTTCGTCGCCCTCTCGCGTGCCTGAACCTATTGAATCCAAAGGTTTGTGCTGTCCTGGCCACAGAGTTGCGTAGAGGCCTCCCCGTGACGCCGCGCCCGTGGTGTCCCCAAGCATGGAAACGGGAGGACGACGATGGCATTCACGCGAGAGGATGCGGCCCATCTGCTGCGGCGGGCCGGCTTCGGTGGCTCGCTCGCGACGGTGGACCAGTTGCTGGCCCTCGGTCAGGCCGGGGCGATCGAGTGGCTGCTCGAGTACGAGCGGGTGGCGGATCCGGTGTGGGGGAACGACAACCCCTTCGGGATCGCCAATGTCGACAACGAGTGGGACGGTGTGCAGACCGCGCTGCTCTGGCAGTTCCTCAACACGCGCCGCCCCCTCCAGGCGAAGCTGCTCTGGTTCTGGCACGGCCACTTCACGACCCCGCTGTCTGCGGTCGGGAACAAGCTCTTCCGGCGGCAGATGGCCACGTGGCGCGAGCGCGCGGTCGGCCCCTTCGCGACGTTCCTCGTGGCGATGTACAAGGACGGGGCGATGCTGCGCTACCTGAACGGCGCCGGCAGCCATCGGGATCATCCCAACGAGAATTTCGCGCGGGAGTCCATGGAGCTGTACACGACCGGGACGGGGCCGTACCGCGAGGCGGATGTGCGCGAGGCGGCGCGAGCGCTGACCGGCTGGGATGTCACATGGCCGGACGAGAACGTGGTGTTCGATCCCGACCGGTTCGACCCGGGACCCAAGACCATCCTCGGCCGCACGGGCAGTTTCGGCGGGGACGATTTCATGAACCTGCTGGCAGCCCGGCGCGAGACGCCGCGACGCATCTGCTCGCGGCTCTACCGGTTCTTCGTGAGCGAACGGATCGGCCTCGTCGATCTGTCCCGCATGACGCAGACCTGGGCGGCCACCGGCGGCAATGTGCGCGCGGTCCTGCGCACCATGTTCTCGCTGCCCGCGTTCTGGGACGTCCGCAATCGCGGCTTCCTCTTCAAGGACCCGCTCGATTTCGGGCTCGGGCTCTTCCAGCGCCTCGGCATCTCGATGGATCTCGACCGGGCGCGGAGCTGCGCGTGGAACTTCCAGCAGATGGGCCACAACCCGTTCAACCCGCCGAACCCGGCCGGCTATCCGACCGGATTGCGACTTGCGGGCGCCAGCATGCTGTTGCAGCGGACGCAGTTCGCGTGGTGGGTGATCTACGACCTCGCGACCGAGGCGCAGATCGTCGCACTGCACGGGACGATCGCCGCGCCTGTCGCCCCCGACACGCTGGTGACCACCATCGCCGCGCGCCTCGGTGTGCCGCAGTTGTCGACCAACACGCGCACCGCCATCGTCGCGTGGCTGGGCGCGGCCCCCATCGTGCGAGCGGATCTCGTCGATCGCACCCGCGGGATCGCGTTTCTGGTCGCCGCCAGTCCCGAATACCAGGTCATGTGAGGAGTCCGCGATGACGATCGATCTCGAAAGAAGACGCCTGATCCAGGCCGGCGCGGGACTCGCAGGGCTCGGTGTCGTCCCCGGTGTGTCGGTGCTCCGGAGCGCGAACGCTGCGGCCGGTCCCGGGACGGCCCTGGTGGCCATCCACCTGACCGGCGGTATCGACACGGTGAACACCGTGATCCCCTACGCGAATCCGGCCTACTACACGGTGCGCGGGCCGCTCGCCATCCCCCGAGGCACGGTGCTGGCGCTCGACGCGCGCAATGCACTTCATCCGGCGCTCACGACATTGAAGACGCAGTGGGACCGACGCCGCCTCGCCATCGTGCATGGCGTGGGGTACCCGGCCTTCGACTACTCGCATTTCCAGGCGATGGAGATCTACTGGAGCGGTGATCCGACGCGCGCCACGTTCAGCGGATGGCTCGGCCGCAGCCTCGACTCGTTGACGGCGACGCAGGCATCGCCGGCGGTACTCAGCGGTTTCTCCGTGGGGTCAGGGCTGCCGCCCAGCCTGATCGGACGCCGCTTCACGGCCCCGCAGTTGCCGGCGAACGCGGACTGGTTCGGCTTCCCGACGTGGAACGACCGGCAACGCAACGCCCTGAAGGCCGTGCTCCTGCAGCCACCGGCCGGGTCGAATCTCTTGTACGACGCGTACCTGCGCAACAGCCGCGCCGCGGTGAATGCGTACGACACGGTACGCGCCGCCGGGGCGCGCACGACGAGCGTCGTGTACCCCGATACCTACTTCGCGTCGGGCCTGCGCTTCGCCGCGCAGTTGCTGCGGGAGGACGCCAGCGCGCGCGTCATCACGATGGAGCAGGGGGCGTACGACACGCATGAGGACCAGTTGCCGCGGCACGCCGAATCGCTGGCGGAACTGAACGCCGGTCTGGGGGCGTTCATCGCGGACCTCGACCTGCACGGCGTCGCGAACCGCGTGCTCATCCTGCTCTGGAGCGAGTTCGCGCGGCGCGTCGAGCCGAACGCCTCGCGCGGCACCGACCATGGCGCGGCGCAGGCCATGTTCCTGATCGGGCCCGGGGTGCGGAACGGCATTCTCGGCACGCCACCGTCGATGGCCGCTGCCGACCTCGTCGACGACGGGAACCTGCCGATGCAGTACGACTTCCGGCGGCTCTACGCCACCTTGCTGTCGGGCTGGCTCGGCGTGAATGCGACGTCGGTGCTCGGCACCGGCTTCGATCCGCTGCCGGTGCTGCTGTGAGCCGCGATGCCCTCGATGCCCGCCAGCGTTCCCGCGCGCGGACACCCATTGCCTGCCTCCCGGAGCCATCCATGATCCGCAGCCCGTTGCATCGCGCGCTCGTCGCGCTCGCCCTGTCCGCCCTGTCGACGACTGCCCCGGCGGCCATCATCGATTTCGAGAGCCTTGCCCACGACGGCGCGGATGCCGTGACCCTCGGGCAATACGAGGAGGACGGTTTCCGTCTCGTCAGCAACATCGACCCGGTGTTCGCGGATCAGGCGTTCGGCGTGTGGGGCAGCGCGTCGCCCGAGTTCAACGGCTCGGCGGCGCTCTTCAACGCGTACCCGGGGTTCGTCACCACGCTCACGAGCGTGGCCGGAGAAACCTTCACGCCCGTCTCGATCGATGTCGGCCCCCTCGCGGCCGACATCGCGGGATCCATCACCTTCCTGGGCGTCACCGCCGACGGCGTCGAGGTGATGCAGTCGTTCGCGTTCGGACCGGATCTCGCGCCGCCCGCGCGTCTCGTTTTCGCACCCGCGTTCGCGTCGCTCGCGTCGCTGCGCTGGGAGCAGGAGAGCGTGCAGGCGCACCAGTTCGACAACATCGACATACTGCAGACGCCGATACCCGAACCGCGCACCGCCGCGCTCGTGGCGGCCGGGCTGCTGCTCGGGGTGGTGTGGACAGCGCGGCGCCGATCGCGACCGGTGCTGGTGCGGTCGGAACGCTGACCGTCAGCCCGCCGAGAGGCAGTGTTCGAGTCGGTTGCCGGCTGCGCCCTGGTCGAGGATCGCGAGGACCTTCTCGACGATCACGCTCCCTGCCTCGAACGGTGGCAGCCCGCCGGCGTGGATGTTCGACACCACGCTGTACTCGTGCGCGATGTCGGCATTGCCGCTGAAGCGTGCAGCCTCCGCCTGCGCGGCCCCGTCGAGGCGCAACGCGAGGTAGGCGGACAGGCTGCGTGCGGCCTGGGCGTCGCCGCCCGGTCGCTCGCCGATCAGCATCACGACGACACGGCAGTGCAGGCGCCCGGTCAACGCCTCGGCCAGCTTGACTCGTCCCAGGGGCGCGACGATCGTCCGGCCGACCGCGAGTCCGTGGGCGCCGAATCCGTCCAGCAGCACCGGCAGCAGCACGGGCACGTTGTGGTGGACGGCCTCCGCACTCAGGCCATCCGAGATGACGATCTGCACGTCGGTGTGTTCGGGCCTGAGCGCCTCGGCATCCTCCGGCGCCAGCTGGGCGCCGAGGGAAGGTGAACCGAGGTGGGCTTCCTTCGACGGGGCCGCGGTCCGGACGTGGCGGAGATCGGCGTTGACCGATGTGCCGATGTCGAGCGGGGCGCGGATCGCGCTCCGGGCCACGGCCTGGTGGGCACGCATGCGCCGCGCGACGGCGTTGGCCGGCCGCGGCCCCGCGCACTCGAAGCCGTGGGCGGCCGGGACGGCCTCCATGAGCCGCTGGAACTCCGCCTCGGAATCGCAGAACTGCCGCGGATCGCCCCATTGCGGTCCGCGCGCGACGCTGCCGTTTTCGTTCATCACGAAGATGCCGCGCTGACACGCCCACTCCAGGTACTCGGCGGCCGGGCGCAGGCCGTGGACCTCGCGCAGGGTCTGGTCGTCGTGGCCGCTCGTGTCGAAGTAGGCGAGCATGCGGTCGCTGGTGAGATGCACATCCATGAAGAAGTTGGCGCCGGCCGCGGTGAGGAGCTGGGTCGCGATCTGGTGCCCTTCCTGCCCGATGCGCGAGTGCAGCGTGTAGCAAGGCGCCATGCCCATCGGCAGGCCCATCAGCTTGCCCATGAAGTGGTCCTGCAGGTTCGAGACGATCATCTCCATGTCGTCGGCGTGCGTCTCGGGGCCGATGAATCCCGTGACGTTGTTCACCATGAACGGGCGGTACCGGCGGGCGAGGCCGTAGCAGAGGGCCTCGCAGACGGTCATGTCCATCCCGTCGTGATTGCCGTAGCTCACCTCGCTGCCCTGACCGGTCTCGAAGTACATGAACTGCTCGGCGACACCGGCGAGCGCCCCGCGAGTGGTCATCGTCGCCCAGGCTTCGTCGAGCAGGGCCACGGTGCAGTCGAATTCGCCCGTCAGGACGTTCGTGGTGCCGGCCAGGCTCTGGAAGAGGATCTCCACGGGGGCGCCGCGGGCGAGGCAGGCGAGTTGCGTCTTCACGTGCGACAGGACGCAGATCTGGGTGGGGACGCCCAGGGTGCGCCGCAGGTGATCCAGCCGATGCAGGAGTGCCGCCACGTTGTCGACGGTGTCGATGGCCGGATTCACGCCGATCAGCTGATCGCCCGCCCCCAGTGCGAGGCCCGCGTACACGAGCATCGTGATCCCGTCGGGATGGTCCGTCGGATGGTTCGGCTGGAGCCGCGAGGACAGCGTGCCGCGTGCCCCGAGGAGCGTCCGCGCCCGGGCCGACGGCTTCACTTTCTTCGCGACGAGGATCAACTCGTGGACGTCCATGAGCTTGGCGAGCGCCGCGACCATCGGTCCGGTGAGGGCGCGGCCGATCTCCGCGACCTCCGCCTCCGATGCCGCGAGCAGGCGATCCTTCAGAGCGCCCAGCGTCAGCGGCGCGATGCCGGCGAACCCGTCGCGATCGATGTCGTAGTTCGCGCGCATCACCTCGTCGATCCGGCCGTCGGGGGCGGTGAACGGGCGGTCGTGCAGGTGCTGCAACGTGAGGTCCGCGAGGATCGTCCGGGCGGCCTCGCGCGTGGGCTCGTCCGGGGCAGCGAGACCCGCGATGCGGTCACCGGCCTTCGGATAGTCCGCCGCGCCCAGCAACGCCGCGAGCCCCTCGAACACGAACGATCGGCCGAGGAGGTCGAGACGGTAGGTTTCCGGCGGGCGCGGTGCCGGGACGAGGATCCGATCGAGCGGCGTGAGCACGTGCATGGGAGGTTCCTCAGGGCGAGTGTGGAGAGAGGGGCGGGCGTTCGTCATCCGTAACACAGGCGTTGCGAATGCCATGGAAGGCGACCGCGACCACGCCGTCGCGCAGTCGACCGATCTGCGCGAAATGTGCGTGGCGATCGGGCACCTCGTCGATGACGATGAGCGGTGCCGGCCGGCGACCCCAGTCGGTGATGTACTGGCCCAGTGTCTTGCCGGTATTGGCCGAGGTCAACACGACGAGCGGTCGGGGGCTGCCGCAGGCGGCGATGGCATCCCGCAGATGACCGGCGAACGTGCGCACATCCCCGGGTGCAGGCACGCATTCCGGCGCCGGCCAGTGCAGGCATCCGCCGGTCGCGCTTCGCGCGGCGAGGTCCATGGCCCGGTGAACGGCGCCGGCATCGGCATGCAGCGGCAGGCGCGCGACGATGGGCAGGTCCGCCAGCGGCAGCATGCCGGGGTCGGGCAGGTACAGCGTCGTGCCCGACACTTCGGCGCCGTGCAGGGTCAGCCCGGTGACCGTGGCGCGCCCGGCGTTGGCGGGGACGTGCTGCCGGATGTCCCGGGCAAGGACAGGTGACGCCACGATGCGGCGGGCGAGGTCGATGCCGAGATCGCCGTAGGCCGTGGTTCCCGGGAGCGGCTGGCTCGACGCGATGCGATAGACGAGCGCGCCGACGCCACCGGAGAAGGTGACGACGGCGTCCGCGCCGGACGGCGGCCGCGTGAACGGCACCTGCTCGTGCAGGCGACCGGCGTCGTCGTCGAAGTGGGCGGTGTCGCCGCCGACGATCGCTTCGAGGCCGGCCACGTACCAGTCGAGAATCCGCTCGCGAGCGTCGGCTGACAGCTCGGCGCCGACGGATACCTCGGCACCGAGATGTCCGGCGAGCGCTTCCCCGTGTGGGGACATGCCGACGAGTTGCCAGGTGCCCGGCACGAACCGGAAATGGCGGGCCCCGATGAAATGGCAACCGGTGGAAATCACGGTGCCGCCCACCCCGAGGGCGCTGTTGGTGGTGCCGCCGCCGATGTCGAGGTGGATGATGGGGCGGCCCGCGCAGGCGTGATGCAGGGTGCCCACGCTGCCCTGGAAGGCGAGCCACGATTCGAGGCATGGGTCGTCGGTGGCCGCAACGACGGCGTTCCCGATGCGGGTGCGCACGAACCGGCGGATGGCGTCGGCCGTCGTGCCGCGCGCCGCGAGGCCCGTGACCAGGGCGCCGGCCGAGAACCAGGCGTCCGGTGCGTCACCTGCTGCGGCCAGCCAGCCATCCACGATGGTCTCGAGGGCAGGCAGGTCCACGGCATCTGCCTTGAACGGCGTGAACACCGGGTCCGGATGCCGGACGACCTCGGCCTCGGCGAGTTCCATCCGCCCCGACACGCCATGCCCGCGGAGCGTGGCCCGGACGATGAGGAGGCTGCTGGTCGTGGACCCGACATCGAGGCCTGCGAGCAGCACGGTGCCGGGACTCGGGAGGAGGTTCATGGACGCGACAGGGTCAGCCGGGGGCGCCGGATCGAATACCGCCGATGGTATGTCGCGAAGCTGCGTCGGGCTACGACTGCACCGCCATGGAGTCTCGCTGGGGTGCGGTGTCCGTGCCGACGCGGCAGGGGTCAGTCCGTGCGCCAGCCCCGACTGCGCGTCACGGCGTCGGCGAATCGGGCGTGCAATGCGGCCGGGAGCGGCTCGGTGGGCGCGATCGTACGCAGGGGAGGCAGCACGGGCGGCAGGCCGTCGATCGGCCCCAGCCCGCTTCCCACGAAGGCGAGTTGCGCGCAGCCGAGACCGGTGAGTTCCGGCGCCGACGGGATCACGATCTCGCGGCCCAGCGCGCGTGCGAGGAAGTCACAGAAATAGCGGTTGTGCGACAGGCCGCCGTCCACGGACACGGACCCGGCCAGCGGGACCTGTGCGTCCATGGCGGTCAGCGCCTGGGCGCTGCGCAGGGCGATGCCTTCGAGGACCGCCTGGAGCATGTGACTGCGGGTCGTCTCGAGACCCATGCCGAGCCACAGGCCGGCGGCCGAGCGATCCCAGTACGGGCAGGCGAGCCCCGACAGGGCGGGGACGAAGACGATGCCGCGTTCGATGGCGGTGGGGCCCGGGAAGCTGTCGATCTCGCGGAGATCCGTGAAGAGGCCGAGGCCGCGCACCCAGTTCAGGGCCGAGGCCGCGTTGTACACGCCTCCATCGATCGCGTACCGGGTCTGGGTGCCGATGCGCCAGGCGACCGTCGGGAGCATGCCGCCGTCGCCCGCGGGTGGCTTGTCCCCCGCGACGGCGAGGGCGAAGGCGCCGGTGCCGAAGGTGATCTTGATGTCCCCCGGGGCATGGCATCCGTGGCCGAAGAGGGCCGCCTGCTGGTCGACGATGGATGCGGTGAGCGGCAGCCCGCATCCCCGGATGACGCCGTACGGATGCACCGATGGCAGGATGGGCGGCAGGAGGTTGATCGGCACCCCGAACAGTCGGCACAACTCGGGATCCCACGTGCCCGTGGCGAGGTTCATCAGGCTCGTCCGCGAGGCCGTGGTGACGTCCGTGGCGTACACGCCGCACAGGCGGTCGAGGAAGAAGGCGTCGGAGGTGCCGAGCCTCAGGAGCCCCTGCCGCGCCAGTCGTCGTGCGTCGGGGGCGTGGTCGAGGAGCCAG
>VYME01000404.1_pt2 | contig 15244 bp, 17 predicted proteins | sample 5115281 | NCBI WGS metagenome assembly VYME01 (sample SAMN12291780, study PRJNA351875) | freshwater metagenome | isolation source: freshwater lake | place: USA: Michigan, Wintergreen Lake | collected 2013-08-08
TGTGTAAGACAGTACATGGTTTTTTAACTGTGGTATGCGACGGTGGTGGAAGCAGAAACTTAAATCGTGAGGTTTAGGAATCGCCGCACTTTTAGGGCGGCGAGGATGTCAAGCAGTTGTATTTACCTTTGTGCGATACTTGGGTGATCTATGATAATTCTGGGGATGAGCCGCACTTAGTTGCTGAACGTCCCTTCAATCAACAAGTCATTATCTATGACTCCTCTATCTGGCAACAAATAACCGAGGCAGCCCATGACTGAGCCAATTCCTGATAAATTATCGGAACGAATCGATACAGGTGTTAGAGTCGCAATCGCAGAAGCAATTGAGAGACACCGCCTCTTAGGAGAGTCTATCAGCATTTTCAAAGATGGCCAAATTGTCACCTTAACAGCCGCGCAAATTCCGCCAAAACTTGCCAAAAAAACGGAAGTGTAAAAAATTGGTTGACTGTATCAAATTTCACTATTCATAGAAACAGTTTCACCTATCCGAGGGATTTATATAGGGCTTGCTGAATAAATGTGAAATATAGACGAGGTAAGGGTTTTAGGGTTCTGTTTTGCTCTCACAGGTGCAAGATTTTGAGAGAATCTTCGTTCAAAACCTTGCGTCTTCATCGGCCCGTGTCCTGTAGGGGCGAAGCATTCGGGCAATAACCTATCGGTGAAACCGTAGATTTTCTATCCGAATGCTTCGCCCGTACTTTTTCAGCAGACCCTATATAGATGTCAATTTTAGCAAATTCCCGTTACGAAAATCAAAAGTACATAGTATAATAGTACTGTTCTTTACCTTTCGAGGTGTAAATATGAGTCTAACAGAAAATCAAAAAAACCTTTTGCGATGGATAGTTAAAGAAGTACGGGCTGGTCATCTTCCCGAGGGCAATATTTTGTGGGGTTGTCAGGTTTTCGGAGGTCCTAGTTGGCCAAATTACACGGGTTCTGATAGCTGTCCTGAGGTCGAATTCACAGAGCTCGCTATATTACAAGACCATCGTTATATTAAGTGGCAAGGAATAGCCTCGGATGAATACAAGGGCGCTCTAACACAAAAAGCTTATGAAGCGGTTGATTCTAACTTTGCTGAACCCAATCGCTCGGCTATTCGTCATCTAATTCCCTTGACTGAAGTTGAACATTTAGACTGCGAACTATGGGAGAGAGTCCGTTTTTCTGTGAGTGCGGGTGGAGATAATCCAAAAGCGTGGGATACTGCGATTCGCAATGCGACAGTGGTTTTAGAAGACCGCATGAGGAAACTGGGAAATATAGATAATATTAATCAAAAAGCCACGGGTAATGGTATTGTTAACCTAATTTTTGGAAGCAATAAATCTCTACAAAAAGATAAGCTTCCATCAGAAGAATTAGAGGCATACCGTGATTTATATTCGGGTACAATGAAGCTTTTTCGTAACCGTTACGCTCATCGACTCATCGATCCTAAACCAGAGGAGGGTGGAGAAATTATCGTATTCATTAATTTATTGTTGAAGATGCTAGATAATTTAGATTGGGAGACAGAAAACGAGAATACATAAATCTCTAATTCTTGTCTGGTTTAACGGTGGATTACGCTGACGCTAATCCACCCTACTGTAGGATAATTGTCTTCTAGCTTCGTAGAGGATGACAGCAGTAGCGATCGCAACATTTAAAGATTCCACACCACCAAAGAGGGGAATTTTCACCGTTTCATCGGCTAAAGTCGCTAATTGGGGTGATAAACCGGCTCCTTCATTGCCTAATAATATTAAAGTCGGACGGGTAAAATCAATCTCCCAGTGGTTTTTGGTGGCTGTGGGTAAAGTTGCGATCGCTTTTACCCCCTCTGCTTGATATTTTTTCACTAAAGCGGATAAATCCGATTCTACCACCAGGGGCGATCGAAACCATTCCCCGGCGGAACTGCGGATCACTTTCGGGTTATCGATTTCGACGCTATCGAGACTTAACCAGATACCCTGTACTTCCGTAGCCACGGCAGTGCGAATAATAGTGCCGAGATTACCCGGATCCTGCAATCTTTCCAAAACTAAGCCCAATTGTAGCGGATTTTGGGGGACTGGATGAAGGTGATGACGGGAAATAGTGGCAATCACACCATCGGGATTAACCGTTGTTGCAAGGGAAGCGAGGACTTCCGGGGAGACTATCTCGACTCGTTTGGCTTGATTTTGAAGCTTCTGCGCTAATTCTCCCTGTCTTTGCCGCCACTTTTCAGTATAAAAAACTGTCTCTAGGGAACAATTCACCGCTAAAGCTGTCTCTAGTAAGTGCGTTCCCTCAATTAAGGACAAATTCTGCTCCTGTCGCTCTCTAGTGCGGTGTAGCTTGCGAATTTGCTTGATTAAAGGGTTTTGAACACTGCTAATCATAGCCGTTACAGGAGAGCGATCAAGACTATAGCCAATAGGATTTTTCACCCCGCTAGGCCTACCCTAAACAACCACGTCTTGAGGGAGATAATGCGGAACTCGGGACTTGAACCCGAAAGTCTTTGCAGACACTAGAACCTGAATCTAGCGCGTCTACCAATTCCGCCAGTTCCGCATTTTTCTTTCACAATCTTTTATTATACTATCGGACAATCCATAAGTCAAGATGGTTCAGATAATTAAGACAAAAATCGCTTTTCGGGGTAGAATCACCAATAATTTCCTCAAAAATCTGATAAAATGCAGTGTCATTTTGCCGAAGCTATCCTTAGCCAAGACTGCCAACCAAGATAAATGAATGATCCTATGACCATCGATACCGAGCATCCCTATTTAGAAATTCAAGGTCGTCACTCTCTCAAGGGTGAAGTCAAGATCAGTGGTGCCAAAAATGCCGCTCTAGTCATTATGGCGGGGGCTTTACTCTGCTCCGACCAGTGCCAGATTAGTAATGTACCTGCCCTGGCCGATATCGAGCGGATGAGTCAAATTCTCTCGGCCTTGGGCGTGCAAGTCCGTCGCACCAAAGATAGACTAGAGATTGATGGCAGAGACCTCAAACAAGCTCAAGCACCCTACGATCTCGTCTCCCAGTTGCGGGCCAGTTTTTTTGCCATCGGACCGATTTTAGCCCGTTTAGGAGAAGCAAAAGTTCCCCTCCCCGGCGGCTGCGCCATTGGGGCCAGACCGGTGGATCTGCACGTTAGGGGTCTCCAGTCAATGGGTGCAGATGTATTAATCGATAGCGGCATGGTACACGCCCGCGTTAAAGGTAATGGTCGTCTGAAAGGGGCGAATATTTATCTGGATTATCCCAGTGTGGGAGCGACGGAAACCCTAATGATGGCGGCGACTTTAGCGGAAGGGGAAACCATTCTCGGTAATGCGGCCCAAGAGCCGGAGGTGATTGATTTAGCCGATTTTTGTGTTTCCATGGGTGCAAAAATTCGCGGTGCTGGGACCAATACAATTGTCATTGAGGGAGTTTCCCGTCTGCACAGTACCGATTACAGTATCATTCCCGATCGCATTGAAGCCGGAACTTTACTGATAGCCGGGGCGATTACCCGCTCAGAAATAAGTCTTTATCCCGTGATTCCCAGCCATTTAGCTTCGGTAATTGCCAAACTGCACGAAATCGGTCCGGAAGTGGTGGAAGATGGTCCCAATCGTCTGCGGATTATCCCTAAGGACTTAAAAGCCACCGATATCGAAACCCTGCCCTATCCCGGTTTTCCCACGGATATGCAGGCCCAATTTATGGCTCTATTAACTTTAGCCGAGGGCAGTAGTGTGGTTAATGAAACGGTTTTTGAAAACCGTCTGCGTCATGTGGCCGAATTAAAGCGTCTGGGAGCAGATATCAAGGTCAAAGGAAATGTGGCTTTAGTGCGCGGTGTGCCTTTCCTATCTGGGGCGCCGGTGATGGCCACGGATCTACGCGCTTCGGCAGCTTTGGTGGTAGCGGGATTGGCAGCCCGGGGGACTACTATTGTGCAGGGACTCCATCACCTCGATCGAGGTTACGATAATTTAGAGGGTAAATTAAGAGCATTAGGGGCAAATTTGCGCCGGGTTGATCCTTTAGCCTCAGAATTGGCTACCTTGAGCCAATCTTAATAGGATGATTAGTTATCGCTGTTCTATCGGTGTTGAGTGGATTTCCCGTGGGCAACAATATAGAACAGCGTTATATTCAATCTAGTTGAGGAGATAAAAAATTAACCTAGTTTCTCCTGATTTCAGAGTTGCGACTCTAGGTTAATCTCACTTTTTTACCACCTATTCATCCGCTGTAAAATAACGCTCTAGAAAATCGAGAGCATGATTTCTCAAATCATAATATTCTTGAGTTTCTCGCATGGCGTGACGATCCCGGGGATGGGGAAAAGGGACTGTTAAAATCTCACCGATATTAGCATGAGGCCCATTGGTCATTAAAACAATGCGATCGGACATAAAAATTGCCTCATCTACATCATGGGTAATCATGATCACCGCTTGCCGGTGACTCTCCCAAATTTTGAGAACTTCCTGTTGTAATTTTCGCTTAGTTAAAGCATCTAAAGCCCCAAAAGGTTCATCCATCAATAGCATTTTCGGTCGAGTTACCAAAGCGCGAGCGATGCCCACCCGCTGCTTCATTCCGCCGGAGATTTCTTCGGGATATTTATCAGCAGCGGCCGTTAAATGCACCATAGCTAAATGTTCATTAACAAGGCTATTTTTTTCAACTTTACTAGCACTTTTAAGAACTTCATCCACCGCCAAACGAATATTTTCTCGCACTGTCAACCAGGGCAAAAGAGAATAATGTTGAAAAACCATCATGCGGTCGGCCCCCGGTTGACGAATTAACTTTCCTTCTAAAGTGACCTGTCCCGAGGAGGCTTGTTCTAAACCAGCGATAATTTTTAAAAGCGTCGATTTGCCACAACCAGAATGACCGATCACCGAAATGTATTCTTGGGAACCAATAGTCAGATTGACCCCATCGAGAACGACAAAATTACTGCCATCAGCTTTAGGGTAAGCTTTAACGATATTTTTAATCTCTAAAAATTCCTCCCCAGAAAAGGAACCTGAGATCGAGTTAGGAACAGAGGAGAATTGAGCCATAATAATTAATTATCCCTGCAAATAAAAGAATTGAGGTAAATTGGCGCGAATTTCAAAACTATTGAGATAACCAACGAGATCGCTAGGATCAAAAGCTTTTTGATCAATAAAAGACCTTGCTGGTACAACGTAATAATCCTCGCTGGGACAAATAATACCCATATCGTCGGCGATTTGACGGTATAAATCAGTTCTCCAGGCTTTTTTGGCTATTTCTTCGGCATTTTTGGGTATTTCAGCAATCTGTCCCCAGCGAGCGGCTTGGGTGATTAACCAAAGACTTTCGGATTGCCAGAGAAAGGTAGAATGATCGTGATCGGCTTTGGCAATATCCTCGGGCATGGCGAAAAAAATTGTCGTGGCTATGTCCTTAACCAGACGTTTTCGATCATCGAAACCGCCATAGTTGTAATCGCCAACAATGCCGGGGCGGGTCAATTGTGGTTTTGCCCCTGTAAACGAGCGCCCGGAAATGATCGTCGCTACTTCCTCTCGATTTTCAGGTCGATCGCAATACTGACAAGCTTCAATCATCGCTTTGACTAAAGAGCGATAGGTTTTCGGGTTTTCTTCGATAAAAGACTCCATCACCGCTAGAATGCGATCGGGGTGTCCTTGCCAGATTTCCCGTCCCTGGGCAAAGGTAAAACCGACTCCTTCGTTACCCCTAATCGCCCTAGTGTTCCAGGGTTCGGCCACCATATAAGCTTGCATTGTGCCAATACGCATATTGTTGACCATCTGCGGTGGCGGAATAATCAAAAGACGAAATTCCTCAATGGGATTAATGCCCATCGATGCCGTCAGATAACGCAGGAAGTATTCATAGATGGAGGAACTCAAGACTGCTGCCCAGATGCGCTCTTCTGGGGGGATACTCTGGAAATAGGCGTGCAGTTGCTTGCCCGCTTGCTGAAGATCGCCATTATACTCTCGCCAAGGTCGAAGGCCAAAATCCCACATCGGCCGGTTCATGGTCATAGCGTTGCCGTGTCGATGAATAGTCATCGCCCCACACAGAGGGGCAACCCGCGCCCCTTCTGCCCCCGTCCTCGCATTGGTAATCGCCCCGGAGACCACGGGAGAAGCGTCCAAGCGTCCGAAGATAATCCCATCACGGGAATTCGCCCAACTTGCTTCCCGACTGAGGGTGACATTCAGTCCATACTTGCGAAAAAAGCCTTTTTCCCAGGCAACCGCGAAGGGGGCGCAATCATTGACGGGGACATATCCCACGGTGAGGTTAGGTTTTTCTAGGGTTTTCGGATCGATAATCGGGGTTACGGCCAGGGCTGCCTCGGTTAATCCCGTCGGGTTGCGACTGGCATTGATAGTACAGGCAGTCAGGCTACCAGTAACCAGGGTCGTCCCCAATCCTTGAAGGAAGGTACGTCTAGATATGGGGGGAATCATGGTATTAACTGCCCGGTTTAGCGGGACGATGGGTGACAAGGACTTGTAAACGGCTAATTAGGTAATCGAGGATTAAACCGGTAACGCCAATGACAATCACCGCCAGAAAGACGGAACTAAGGTTTAAGCGATTCCACTCATCCCAAAGAAAAAACCCGATTCCCACACCTCCGGTTAACATTTCCACGGCTACGATGACTAACCAAGCAATTCCTAAACTTAAGCGCAATCCCGTAAAAATGTAAGGCAAACTAGCGGGGAGGATAATTTTTAAAATCTGGCGATATTTGGGCATTTCTAGGACTCTGGCCACATCGATATAGTCTTTGGGTACACTACCGACTCCTAGGGCTGTATTAATCATGGTTGACCAGAGGGAGGTGATAAAAATAACAAAAATGGCCGAGGGTTCCGCGACTCCAAACATGGCTAGAGAGATGGGTAGCCAAGCTAGGGGGGAAACGGGGCGTAGAATTTGAATGATCGGATTGAGGATGAGCATAGCCGGCCGGGATAGCCCGATGAGAAACCCGACCGGAATAGCCACTAATGCTCCCAACAGAAAACCAATTAAGACGCGTCGCAAACTGGCCAGCAATAGCCAACCAATGCCGAGATTGCCCGGACCGCGACGATAGAAGGGATGGAGAATATAATCCAGATTGCTAGTCAAGGCCTGCCAAGGATTGGGCATCAATTCACTTCGGAAAGTCGCAATTATCCACCAGAGGGTAATCAGACCGATAAAACCCATCGCCGGATACAGTACCACATCCTTGAACAGCCAAGCTTTCGCTTGCCTGCCTGTGGCACGCGCAGCGACTAAAATAGCCGCAATATTCATGTTATTTACCCTTATATGAGGATCGAGGTACAGATAATGAGCAGTACCAACCAAGAATCCTGAAAGAGTCAGAATATTTGCAGGAATATCTCCTATTCTGTTTCCCTTCAGTCTTCCCCCAATGCCGACGAAGTTAGCTGACGGGCTAGGACTGAGAGATGTCCTTTTCATTGACTGAAATGCGCCCCAAATTCGGTTCCTCCGCTTCAACACACCGTCGTTGAATTAGGCTGACTTACTCTATTTGCTCAGAATGATAGCACATTCGATCGAGTTGTGGGAAAATCCCGGTCGCCTCTGATACTAAATCCTTTTTTAACAGTATGATTAACTCCCAATCCAACTTTAAAAACCCACTCCCCACTTCCCACTTCCCCACTTCCTTACTTCCTAATTCATAACGGGAGTCCGAAGCGATCGCATTCACCAAATCTTAGCCATTACTAACTCAAACCCCGGCAATTCTGGATCACCACTAACGGTTTCAGGATCATTTAAAATTTCTGGTTCTCGATGGGGGCGATAAATATAGACTTGGCGATTTTGGCGATCGATTAACCAACCCAATAAAGTACCATTGGCAATATATTCCTCCATCTTTTTCTGCAAACTGGATACTCTATCACTAGCAGAACGTAATTCAATGACAAAATCGGGACAGATGGGGGCAAAAGAGGCTTTTTGTTTTTCTGTTAAAGCATTCCAGCGTTCTAATTTAATCCAAGCAGCATCGGGTGAACGAGTCGCACCATTGGGCAGCGTAAAACCCGCACTAGAATCAAACCCCAGTCCCGTTCCATCTAGTTCTGACCAGTTCCAAAGTTGAGCGGCGATATTAAAATTGCGATTACCCGTATCTGAAAAAGCAGGGGGCATAACGATCACTTCTCCACTGGCACTGCGTTCAATGCGTAAATCTCGATTGGCTAAACAAAATTCATAAAACTGCTCCTCCGTCATCGGCATAATCCAAGGAAGATCGATCATCAGAGGAGCCGAGGTCGCTTGTACAAGTAGTGTCGTCATGAATTACACGAATTAACAACTGAATGCCCTTCAATCTTAACTTAGCTCTTGTCATCGGCATTGTTGACTACTAGAGATAGAATGCGATCGCTCTTAACCTTGCCAAAGAAGCCTGACGGAGCGGAATGTAAATATTTATAAAAATGTATTTTAGAATACAGTTCTGGGGGGGGGAATGTGTATTGTTTTGCTATCTCCTCTTTGGCATTGGGTTGGGTTATTGCTTGACCTGGCTGCGAGGGAGGGCGATCACAGTGTGAGGATTAATAGTATGTTGTCGAAAAGCGTAAAGGTCATCTCCCTTGTTACTCAAGTAGCTTTTTTATCTATCGGTTCTATTGGGTATATCTCATCAAATCCGGCACAAGCTGCTGATCTTAATTGCCCTCCCCCTCCGGGAACTCCAAAAGACGGTGATGCTGATGGTGATGGAAAAAACGATTGGTTTTTCCAAGATTCAGAACAAATAGACAAGCAAGGCAACAAAGTACAAATTTGGTGTCTAGATAAGAACATACCCTCATTTGGTTATCGATATGTCCCTAAAAACGGGCAGCCTGTGTGGGCTGGAGCTTGTCTATTTATGGGCGGAAAAAACCGTTATAGTAAGTGCAAAAATCCTCTAACAGGTGAATTTTTTTCTTTAGATTGGAAGAATGTTGATGATGATGATGATGATGACCCTACGACACCAGGACGAGATGATTGGAAATGGGTTTATGACATCCCCAGCAAACGATTACTCACCATTAAGACACTGGATGGCAAACCTGTCGCTCAAAGGATAGGCTCTGCACTGGAAAACTTTAACGATATCACCTTTGGCAGTTCACCACTCTCAAACAATGACAGCAATCCATTACCTATGGTACTCGATCCTGTCATTAGCTTAGTTAATATTTCTAGTGGTTCAACATGGCAATATGGACTTCTTACTCCCCCTGGATATCCTGATCGAGTTAGCGATCAATCGTTGATGGTAACGCAAATTAAAGCAGGGGATTCTCTTTTTATCAATGGGGGTGGTATTATGAACCCTAGCGTTACAGGAAAAGCTGTTCTTTCCGAATTTGGAGCTTGGGAGTTAACATTTTTGAGAGATGATTTAGTCTCTTTTACAGCTACTCAAGATGCCATTATCCAACCAGATACGCTAATAGATGGTTTCCAATTTGTCAGTGCAAATCCTGCTGGTCAAATTCAATGGATAACTAACGGGGAGGAAATTTGTTATGACAGCACTATTATTGGTCCAGTTTCAGTCCCTGAATCTAGTTCGGTCTTCAGTCTTCTATCACTTGGTTTTATAAGCATAGGTTCTACATTGCTCCGACAAAAGCAATCAAGGGAAGAAAATAACTAACTAAGTTAATGACTTTGATGATTACTAGAAGCCTAATTATGAGAATACAACCAGACATTAAATTTCAACTTTTACTGGCATTTATAAGTTTAGTTTTAAATCCTACTAAATTAATTGCTGGTACGTTAAGTGTGAATAATCTTCCTCCTGGGGTTACAGTTTCGATATCCAATAATGATAGATCTGTCATCATTAATAAAAATTTCTTTAATTTAAGCCCAATAGATATAACCTTTACAATCACAAATGATGGAGGGCAGAATCCAGATAGATATAGGTTTACCGACTCCGTTGATAATTCAACTAACCAAAATTGGACTGATTACCATCTTGAGCTTGGCTTTTTGGACAAAAATGGTAAATTTACCCGTTCAGGTAATAACGATCTTTTAGATTTTGGAACTGGACTACCCAATCCTCCTGCACCACCTCCTATTTCAGATCCATTTGGTGAAGGACAACATGGGGATAATGGAAACACGATTGATTTCCCAAAAACTCTCGGTCCAACCCTTGAACATGACGGATCGGGTCTTTTTAACTTTTCTGTGGATGTTCCAGACAATCTGAAAAATTTTACTCTTCGTCAGCAGCCTACTGTCTGTCCTATACCTAAAGGAAATCGTCTTTTGTTGGGTGAGCCAGCAGACTACTGCATAAGAGTTCCCGAACCCACCTCAACCCTCAGCCTCCTCGCCCTCGGCACTCTAGGCGCAGCCTCAACCCTCAAGCGCCAATTGAAATCCTCTAAATCCTCAGAAAAAGAAACCACAAAAGTATCTTAATACCATCAATAAAATCCGACAATTCCCCTTCATTAATTGGAGGGGGTTTTATCAGTTGTCAGTTGATTGTTAACTGTTCCGCGAGCGAGATTTGAGGATAATTCAGCAGATAAACTACCATAAATGCTTGGGGATAGTTTTTCCTAGCTTAGGGGGACTGAAAGTTTAATTTTCCCTCTGTTATTCAAATAGAATTATGAAACCCTCTTGCTGAAAATGATTGTCGTGAGTTAACACTTGACTGATTTTTAAGCGCTGCATGACCGTCAATGAAATACAATCTGTCAGCCTATATTCTTTGTCTGGACGGCGGCGGTATAACTCGAAGCCTTGCAGGAATGATTCTCGGTTTTGCGGAATGACTTGAAGGCGGGGATTCTGGAGCAGATCATCGATAAATTCGACAGTACGCCGCTTCCGATTTGCTCCCCGGACTGACATAAAATTCAGTAGCTCTACCAAAACTTCATCCGTCGTCACAAGTTTAACGTTTTTGAGACTGGACGTAACTTCTCTGGCTCGTTGATGCCAATTATCTTGGGGATTGATTAAAGCAACCCAGTAGAAAGTGTCGGCAAAAATTTGTTTCATTGCCTTTTCTTGGGACTCCCATAAAGATAATGGTCATGCTCTTCTGCACCGTCAGATGGAAGCGGATCAAGTTCTTCTTCAGGGAAGTTCAGATTCAACCTATCAACTATCTTTAAAATTGATTCTCCAGTCTCCTCTTGAGATATATCAGAAGCCATCAGATGAGTTTCCAGGGCATCTTTCAGTCGATTTAAAACGCCTTCTAGAGAGCTATCCTGGTAATCAATTGCTGCTAATTCAGGAGATTTGAGTGAATATCCGTCGGGATTCTTGGAGATGACAATGCTGATTTGATTGACCATAATCCTTCCTATCTCAGGCTAATCAAGAATTGGGACTTCTTTAGTCTAGCAAAATAAGCAGGACATTTATAGCAGTTTTCATCAGAATGAGGTATGGGCAAGGGGCTTAAACCCTTTGTTAGCAAAACTTGTCGATACCTCAGTAACGTGAAAAGCGCTATAAGGTTCTTCAGGATTTGGAAATGATTGTTGATCGGGAATTTTAATTGTCTGTTTTTGAGATTGGGACTGAAAGTTTAATTTTCCCTGAATCTTTCTAACAGTTCTGAGCGAGATAAATTCGCCAGAGAAAGAAGTAACCCGGTGCGTTCGGAGACGGGAAGTTGGACAATCTGTTCCACCAGACCAGATAATTCTGCATCTAGGCTGCCAAAGCGTCCTTCCAGAAGACTGGTTATCAGGGAATACCGTTCTTCTAAACTGCCTCGTTGTATCCCTTCTTGTATCCCTTCTTGTATCCCTTCTTGTATCCCTTCTTGTTTCCACTCTTCCCGTTGTTTTAGATAAGCTGGTGATAGGTTCATAATCTCCTCCTGTTCTTCGGTACTTAAATTATCTCTTAATTCCAAACTCTGCCGCCAGTTGGCCAGAATTTCCAGTAAATTCTCTTGGAAAGGATTACCTTCAGGCAATTGCACTAATTCTTCTACTGCTCGTTTCTGTGTCCCTCCTTTCCCTAGTACCCTCAACCATAAAGTCTCCTCATTGACTGGTAATTGATGGATGGCGACAATTCCTGTTTTGAACAGCGTGGGGGAAAAATAAACTCCTTTTCCCCACTCCTCTTTCATCCCCTCTTCCGGTAGGAATGAAGGGGGGATTCCCACGAATTCTTCAATCATTCTCCCCGAAAAAGTAGGCGTTAAAATCCAGAGAACTGGTAGTTCAGCTTCTGTTAGAGTTTTGCTTGTCCTTTTCGCCTTCCTCAAGACCTCGCCATGAACCGCATATAACTTTGAGATGCAACTGCGAATCTCTACCTCGGAGGGTGGGTTACGGAAAGGTTCAAATAAGCAGCAAGTCGCCGCCATTTTAGCGAGTAAACCCAAGGGTAATTCCGTCCTTGATGCTGAGGCTGGTTCAAACCAGACATCGATTTCTTGGACTTCACTCTTGACTTTCTTGCTCTTTTTAATCGTCCCTAGAGACGCTAAGAGTTCCTCTAAATATTCCTTGGCAAATTGGTCGTGAATTTGGCGAGTCATTGAAGTGGATAATTAAGCCGAGAAAGTGCAGTAACAATCTTGTTAGATCATAGCAAGTTTTGAGAATTTATCTTTTTAATCAACTAGGTTTCAATTAAAGATAATGCAGGACATTTAGGGCTGGACGTAACTTCTCTGGCCCGTTGATGCCAAGAACAGCGTTGATCGGATAGATGAGGTACAATAGCAGCGGTGTACGAACCAATCTTGCTTAAAGGCCTCTTCTCAAGTTCCCAGAGCTTAGTCACCAATATTCCGAAAGTGACGGAAAAGGGATAATCTTCCACTCAATTGCCCAAAATAAAGGCTAGAATCGAAATATAGTATCGATCGCTACGGATTTTTCATGAATTACAGAAAATTTTGCTTGGCTTTTTTGCTGTCCCTTATCCTCATCAACACCGGATTAGTTATGCCTAGTTACGCAAACACAAGAGAATTGAGGACAATTACCGTGACGGGAGAAGGAATAGAAAATATCGCCACTTCTCAAGCAATAGTGCGCTTAGGGGTAGAAGTTCAAGGCAAAGAAGCGGGGAAAGTGCAGCGGGAAGTCGCCAGTCGTAGTGATGCGGTAGTTAAATTTCTCCGTTCCCGTCAAGTGGAAAAATTGGAAACCACCGGCATTAGTTTACAGCCCAATTACGACTTCAGCAACAACCAAAGACGTTTAATCGGTTATATCGGGGCTAATTTGATTAGTTTTCAGATTGATATAGCCGAAGCGGGTAGTTTAATCGATGAAGCGGTGAAAGTCGGGGCAACACGCATCGATGGGGTCAGTTTTACTGCTGGCGAATCAGCGATCGCAGCTGCCCAAAGAACCGCTCTCATCAAAGCCACGGAACAAGCTAGAGAACAGGCGACAATCGTGTTACAAGCCCTCGGTTTATTGCCGAAAGAAACGGTTTCTATCCAAGTGGGTAATACCGGTAATCCCGTGCCAATAGCCCGCTCAGAAGCGGTTTTTCGGAGTGCCGATGCTGCCAGTAGCCCGGTTATCGGAGGGGAACAAACCCTGCGCGCTGCTGTCACCCTCGAAATTAGCTATTAACATCTGTAGCTAGAGACAATTAATTACACATATCTAACTGCCTCTTGCCTCTTGCCTCTTGCCTATCTTCACTAGGAAATTAATTTTGCACGACTACTTAACTACACATATCTAAACACCTCTTGCCTTTTGCCTCTTGCCCCTTGCCTGTTGCCTCATCAAACTTTCGCCCTCATCCGTGAATTATCCTAACTTTTTACCCACTGTTAGCGAGGGATTGAGCGAAGATACCTCCCTTGCTCTCCTCCAGAATATCCAGCAAATTGCCATCGATAGCCCTATCTATCCTCGATCGATCCTAACCACCTATAGTCAACAAGGGCAAGGTCAACCGCCTTTTCTCCTCCTACACGGTTTTGATAGTTCCCTGCTGGAATTTCGGCGTTTACTACCTTTACTCGCCCAAAATAGGGAAACTTGGGCGATAGATCTACTCGGCTTCGGTTTTACTGAGCGATCGCCATATTTAGAAGTATCTCCGAAAACTATTAAAAGCCATCTTTACCATTTCTGGCAAACTGCGATCGCCGAACCGATAATTTTAGTCGGTGCTTCCATGGGGGGTGCAGTGGCCCTCGATTTTGCCCTCTCCTACCCGGAAATAGTGGCGAAATTAGTCCTCATTGACAGCGCAGGACTAGCTAATCCCCCGGTCTTGGGTAAATTGATGTTTTCTCCCCTCGATAAGTGGGCAACTAATTTTTTAGCCAATTCCCGCGTGCGTCAAAATATCAGTCGTACCGCCTATTTTGATCAAACTTTGGCCACTGTTGATGCTTGCACCTGTGCTAATCTGCACCTGAATTGTCCCCACTGGAGTGAGGCTTTAATCTCTTTTACCAAAAGTGGCGGTTATGGGGGATTTTTGCCGAAATTAAGCCAAATAAACCGAGAAACGCTGATTATTTGGGGCGAAAACGATCAAATTTTAGGCACAAAAGACGCGAAGATATTTCAGCAGGCCTTACCCAATAATCAACTGGTCTGGATTCCTCGCTGTGGTCATGTTCCCCACCTCGAAAAACCAGAACTTACCGCAGCCGCGATAGTTAAATTTGCGAGCTAAAAACTTATAATGGGATTATTTGACGCTATAGTGCCAACTTTTATGAAATTTTTGCCGATCGCTCTCGCTGCATTCAGCCTTCTGAGTTTATCTGTCAATATTCCCGCTACTGTGGCCACACAACAGCTTTTTTGTCGAGGCCGCATGAATAACGGTTGGTCCTATTCGGCAGAATTTCTCAATGGACGTTTTGAACGCATTCGCTGGACGCGTTCCGGTCAACCTCCCCAAGTTTCTAGCCTTAGTTTTAAAAATACCAACAACAAAGGACAACCGATTTATCGTGGCAGTTTATTCGCCGCAGTCAGTGTGACTCTGATAGACTTATCGAAAGGAGATGTCCGTCCCGGTTCGCAAATTTCCGTGGGAGTGGAAGAATGGGGTTGGTCGCGGGGAAACTGCGCTCTTTCTAACCGTTGACATCCTCGCCGCCGTAAAACGGACGGCGATTCCTCACCACGCCACCTTTTTAGAATGGTCGCGTCAATGGGGTTGACGCGACCCGGGATGCTGCTTCTTTAACAGAAGTC
>VYME01000405.1_pt1 | contig 15210 bp, 14 predicted proteins | sample 5115281 | NCBI WGS metagenome assembly VYME01 (sample SAMN12291780, study PRJNA351875) | freshwater metagenome | isolation source: freshwater lake | place: USA: Michigan, Wintergreen Lake | collected 2013-08-08
CGCAGCTGCACGTCGCGGCCTTCGAGGCGGCGGAGGCCGGCGATGGCGCGGTCGAAGCCACGTGCCGCGGCGTGCATGTCGCCGGTCTCGTAGGCCAGCAGGCTGCGCAGGTAGACCGCCTCGGGCGCGGCCGTCTCCGGCTGTTCGGCGACGTGCTGCAGGCGAACGAGCCCGCGCTCGCGTTCGGCGCGCTCCTGGCGAGGCTCGACGCTGACGGTGTCGTGCTGGCGCAGTTCGCCCAGCGCAGCGACCAGCGCGGCGGCGCTGGCGAGCATCGGCTGCCCGGCGGCGAGCCGTTCCGCCTTCTCGGCCGCTTCGATCGCCATCTGCCATTCACTGGCGGCCAGCAGGCGTTCGGCCAGCGCGCGGTGGTAGCGCGACTGCACATCGGCAGGCAACCGTTCGAAGCCCGACATGCCGAGCACCTTGCCGAGGATCGACGCGGTGCTCTCCTGGTCGTCGGTGTCGATGCGCGATTCCAGGCGGCCGAGCAGGTCGGTGACCGCGGCGTCGACGATGACGTCGAGCTCGCCGGTGCCCGGCTCGGCGGCGAGGTACTGGATCGCGCGCACGGCGATCTTCAGGTCGCCGGACCAGAACAGCGAACGCACGACCAGCGGCAGCACGTTGCCGGCGAGCGTCGGGTCGCTGAGCAGGTCGAGCAGCGCCTGCGGATCCTCGAGCACGGCGGCGATCTTCTCGCGTTCGCCCTTGCGGTCGTGGGCGCGGATGACGCCGAACAGGTTCCAGCGGCGCGTCTGCGGCTCGGTGCCGCCGGACGGCAGGTCGATGCCGAGCAGCGTGCGCGCATAGCCGAGCAGGAAGCAGCTGCCCGGTCGCGGCCCGGCGCACTGCCAGTAGTCGAGCAGTTGCTGGCGGACGTCGGCTTTCGTCTCGCCCTTCTCGGCCAGGTGGATCTGTTGCAGTAGCAGACGATCGAGCGCAGTCTCCCAGGCCATCCGGAACCTCCGGCCGGGGCTATCGGCCCACCGGGGTCCCGCACTCACCGCTGCCGCGCATGGCGCGGTGCGAACGAGCTCACTCCATCAGCTCGCGCGCCTGCTCCGGCAGCACCACCACCAGGCCCTGCAGCGTGCGCTGCGAGCCACCGCTGCGGGACGGCGCCAGCGCGCCGAGCACCAGGTCGCCGACCTGCAGTTGCGCCGCCACCGACTGCGCGGTCGTGATCCAGTGCGTGCCGCCGTCGTCGTCGCGCACCCCGAAGCCGGTCGGCCCGACGTCCTCGATCTGCAGGATCCCGGGCCGCGCGGCCGGCCGCTGCTCGTTCGACAGCGCCTGGCTGGCGGCATGCAGGCGATCGAGCTGCGTCAGCAGGGACCCTTGGCAATGCGTCAGCACGCTGACGAAGTCGAGTTCCTGCGTGCTGGCGGCCCACTCGTAGAACAGGCGCAGTTCGGCGAACGCGTCGCGCACGGCGGCAGCGCGGCCCGTCGGGGCAGCGCCGAGGTAGACGTGCAACAGCAGGCGCATCAGGTCGCCGGGCGTGACCTGCTCGAGGTCCATGCGCGGCAACGGCGCGTTGCGCTGCAGCTCGGTCCACAAGCGCAGCGGCGTCTCGGCGCTGCCGCGCTGGCTCTCCCACAAGTACTCCTCGACCAGCGGCTCCAGGTCGCCGGCGTCGGGGTCGCCGAACGCCGCCGCGCCGTCGCCTTCGTCGTCCTCGTCGACGTCGCTGCGACGCGCTGCCGCACCACGCTTCGCCGCCGCTCGCCCCGCCTGTCCCGGGCTGCGCTCGCCGTCGGCGTCTTCGTCGCCGAGATCTTCGTCGTCGCCTCCGTCGCCGTCGAACGCATCGGCGTCGACCGCATCGTCGTCCGCGTCGTCACCGTCGGCGGCCGGATCGGCAACGTCCTCGGCTTCCTCCGGCTCGGGTTCGATGCCCGCCATCTTCTCGAGCTGCGCGAACAGGTCGGCGACGTCGCGCTTCTGCGCCAGGCCTTCGTCGAGCGTGCGCACCAGGCGTTCGCCGAGTGTCTCCCCCGGCGCCGCACCGGGCACCGGCCCGTCGACCGCGGTGGCGTCGTCCTCTTCGGCGTGGTGCGCGTTCCAGATCTGCAGCAGCAGGTCGCGCAGGCGATCGAGGTCGACGTCGCTGTCGAACGCCATCTCGTCGAGCAGCGGGCCGATCACCTGGCCTGGGCGGGCCACCAACGCCAGCTGCTGGCTGATGGTCGTCGCCGACAGCTCGCTGCCGCCCTCGCGCAGCAAGCGTTCGAGATCGGCTTCGAGGTGCTCGAGCGGCACCGCCGGCGGTGCCTCGGCCGCGGACGTGCCCGCGACCTGACCAGCAGCGGCAGCAGCCGCCGTCGGGCTCTGCGTCTGCTCGGGCCGGCGCAGCAGCAGGTGTTCGAGTTCGACCTGCTGCAGCCGCCGATCGAGTTCGAGCCGTTGCACGTCGCGTGCGAAGGCGCGGCCGAGTTCCGCCCCGGGGCGGAACACCGCGCACGCCGTCGACGGCGTGTAGGTGCCGGGCCCGCTCGGGAACAAGCGACCGACCAGCAGATCGCCTTCGCGGAGCGACTGCGGCGGCACCATCAGGTCGAGCACGGTGTCGTCCTGCAGGTCGCGGGCACTGACGGCACCGCCGATCGCATCCTGCACCAGGAACACGCCGGCCTGCGAGCCCAGCAGGTCGTCGGCGAACTCCGCGTAGGCCGGCAACTCGACCGGCACGTCACCCAACGTGTCGCAGGTGCGTTCGAGCGCGAACCACTCGGCGAAGCGGTGTTCGGCGGCGCTGGCGGCGCCGGGCACGGCAGCGGCACGGTCGTCGTCGGCGCGGGCGCTGGCGCCGAAGAACTCGCGGCGGGCCCGCTGCACCTCGGCGCGCAGGCGTGGATCGGCTGCCAGCTTCGCGGCCAGCTTCGCCACCAGCTCCTCGGTGGCCTTCGCTTCGTCTCGGCTCATCGCGGCAAAGACTGACGTTCGCAGCCACCGAAAGCAATCTGCTGGCCTCGGGCCTGGACCTGGTCCGCAGCGCCGGCATGATCGGTTGCCGTGATCCAGGACCCTGCAGCAGGCGGCAGCGTGCCCGGGGCGGCGGACGTGCAGCACGCGATGCACGAGCTCGCCACGCTGACCTGGGTCGACCACACCGCGCTGGCGGTCCTGCTGGTGTTCTTCGTCATCGGCCTGTTCAAGGGCCTGATCTGGCAGGTGAGCCGCATCGGCATCCTGGCGGCGGCCTACGTCGTCTCCTGCCGCTTCGGCAACGACCTGGCGGCGCTGTTCGCGCGCACACCGGCGGTCGGCGGCGACGCTGCCGCGCCAGCGCCGACCGAGACCACGCTCTACCTCGCCTACGTGCTGCTGTTCCTGGCGGTGCTGGTGGCGCTGAGCCTGCTGGCGATCGTGCTGCAGCGCCTCGCCGACAAGGCCGGCCTGACGTTCTTCAATCGCCTCGGCGGCGGGCTCGTCGGCGTCGGCACCGGCGGCGCCGTCGTGCTGTTCGCCCTGTTCGTCGTGCACATGTTCTTCAGCGGCAGTCCGCTGGCGCAAGCGGCCGAACGCTCCTACTCGCGCCGCCTGGGGCGACAGGCGATCGACCTGCTCGGGCCGCGCGTGCCGGACGAACTGCGCGCCGTGTTCGACCTGCCGGCGCTGCGTTCGCCGAGCATCCTGCCGGGCGACCTGTTGCCCGGCATCTCGAGCCCCGGAAGCGACGGCGGCAACGGGTCGGCACCGCTGCCGACGCCGCATCCGCGCTGACCACGTTCCCGCGCCGACAACGGCGACCGACAGCAGCGACCGGCCGACGAGGCGCAAAGCGACGCGCCGAGAAGTGCCGCAGCGTTCGCTTGCATCGCCAGCCCATCGCCCTGATCGTGCGCGCACTGCTTGGGGGCGCCGCCGCACGGTGCGCCGGCTGAGATGCACCCCTTGAACCTGATCCGGTTCGCACCGGCGTAGGAAACAGCAGCCATGACGACGATTCCCCGCCCAGGGCTGCGGCCATTGGCCGAGTCCTTCCCCCGCTCCCACAAGGTCCAGGTCGGCGACCTGCAGGTGCCCGCGCGCGAGATCGCGCTGACCGACGGCTCGCTGCTGCGCGTCTACGACACGACCGGCCCGCAGGGTTGCGACCCGCGGCACGGCCTGCCGAAGCGCCGCCAGCCGTGGATCGACACGCGCGTGCAGCGCGGCGACCGGAACTTCTCGCAGATGCACTACGCGCGGCGCGGCATCGTCACCGAGGAGATGCGCTTCGTCGCCATCCGCGAACAGTGCGACCCCGAGTTCGTGCGCAGCGAGATCGCGCGCGGCCGCGCCATCATCCCGGCCAATCGCAAGCACCCGGAATGCGAGCCGATGATCATCGGCCGCAACTTCCTGGTGAAGATCAACGCCAACATCGGCAACAGCGCGCTCGGCAGCTCGATCGACGAAGAGGTCGAGAAGCTGCAGTGGGCGATCCGCTGGGGCGCTGACACGGTGATGGACCTCAGCACCGGCAAGAACCTGCGCGAGACGCGCGAGTGGATCCTGCGCAACAGCCCGGTGCCGATCGGCACGGTGCCGATCTACGAAGCGCTCGAGCGCGTGCAGGGCCGCGTCGAGGACCTGAACCTGAAGATGTTCCTCGAGGTGCTCGAGGAACAGGCCGAGCAGGGCGTCGACTACTTCACGATCCACGCCGGCGTGCTGCTGCGGCACGTGCCGCTGACCGCCGACCGCGTCACCGGCATCGTCTCGCGCGGCGGTTCGATCATGGCGAAGTGGTGCCTGCACCACCACGAAGAGAACTTCCTCTACACCGGCTTCCGCGCGATCTGCGAACTGCTCGCCAAGTACGACGTGTCGTTCTCGCTCGGCGACGGCCTGCGCCCCGGCTCGATCGCCGACGCCAACGACGCGGCACAGTTCGGCGAGCTGGACGCGCTCGGCGAGCTGACCAGGATCGCCTGGGATTACGACGTGCAGACGATGATCGAGGGCCCCGGCCACGTGCCGATGCACCTGATCAAGGAGAACATGGACCGCCAGCTCGCGGTCTGCCACGAAGCGCCGTTCTACACGCTCGGCCCGCTGACCACCGACATCGCACCCGGCTACGACCACATCACGTCGGGCATCGGGGCGGCGATCATCGGCAGCATGGGCACGGCGATGCTGTGCTACGTGACGCCGAAGGAGCACCTCGGCCTGCCCGATCGCGAGGACGTCAAGCAGGGCGTCATCACCTACAAGATCGCGGCGCACGCCGCCGACCTGGCGAAGGGCCACAAGGGCGCCCAGGACCGCGACGACGCGCTCAGCAAGGCGCGCTTTCAGTTCCGCTGGGAGGACCAGTTCAACCTGTCGCTCGATCCGGAGACGGCGCGCAAGTACCACGACGCGACGCTGCCGCAGGACGGCGCCAAGGTCGCCCACTTCTGCTCGATGTGCGGCCCGCGCTTCTGCTCGATGAAGATCACCGAGGAAGTGCGCGAGTACGCGAAGAAGGGCATGGTCGCGAAGAAGGAAGAGTTCGCGGCGCGCGGCGGCGTCATCCAGTGATGCTGGCCGAGCTCGCGCCCGCCGACCGGATCACGCGCCGGCATCGCCCGCGGCGTCCGACCGGACGTCGGCGACCGGCAGCTCGACCCAGAACGTGCTGCCCTTGCCGAGGGCGCTGCGCACGCCGACCTCGCCGCCGAGGTTGCGCACGGTGTTCTTGACGATCGACAGGCCGAGGCCGGTGCCGCCGAGGTCGCGGGAGCGAGCGCGGTCGACCCGGTAGAACCGCTCGAACACGCGCTCCCGGTCCTCGGGCGACAGGCCGATGCCGGTGTCCGAGACCTCGAGGCGGCAGCGCACACCGGCGAACGGTGCCAGTCCGCCACCGCCAGCCGAAGCACTGGGCACTGCGTTCGTGCCACCCGTCAGCAAGACGGCGACGCGACCACTGGCCGGCGTGTATTTCAGCGCGTTGTCGATCAGGTTGCCGGCGACCTGGCGCAGCGCCTCGCGCTCGGCCCGGACCCAGACCCCGTCATCGGGCACGTCGGCGAGCAGGTGCAGCGCGCGCTTCTCGGCCAACGGCTGCAGGTCGCGCACGGTGTCGCGCAGCACCGCGGCGAAGTCGCACGGCGGCACCGGTTCGTCGTGGCCGCCGTCGTCGTCGAGCCGCGACAACGTCAACAGGTCGCCGACCAGAGTCGTCAGGCGCTCGGTCTGCCGCGCGATGCGCTCGAGGAAGCGCTGGCGCGTTCCCGGCGGCATCTCCGGATCGTCCTGCATGGTCTCGACGAAGCCCTGGATCGCCGCCAGCGGCGTCTTCAGCTCGTGCGAGACGTTGGCGACGAAGTCGCGGCGCAGCGACTCGAGCCGCTTCAGGCGGCTCTGGTCGTCGATGCCGACGACGCAGCCGAGCCCGGGCAGCGGCGTCACCCGCACCGCCAGGTCGCGGCCGTTGCCAGCGATCGCGGCGAGGTCGAAGTGCTGCACACCCGCACCGGCGCGGCAGGCGTGCAGCGCCTGGTGCAACTGCGGCCACGCCACCAGATCCTCGAGCCGGCGGCCGCGCAGCTCGCCGTTCGGCAGACCACACCAGGCGACACCGGCCGGATTGCTGGCGACCAGCGCTCCGTCGAGGTCGACGACCAGGAGCCCGTCGCTGGCCCCGGCGAGGGCGGCGACGAGGCGCGCGCTGTCGGCGTCGCGTGATCGGGAACGTTCTTCGATCGCGCGCCGCTCGGCTTCGGCGTGGGCGGCACGGCGGTTCGCCACCCGCAGGCGCCACCAGCCCAACGGGACGAGCAACAGGGCGCCGGCGACAGCCGACTCGACCAGGGTCATCATGAACGTCGGCGCCGACTACTTGCCGGCGTCCGCGAAACGGTAACCGACGCCGCGCACGGTCTCGATACAGGCCGCCTGGTCGCCGAGCTTCTGCCGCAGCGCGCGCACGTGCACGTCGATGTTGCGGTCGGTGACGATGGCGTCCTCGCCGATGACGCGGCTCAGCAGGTGCGCGCGCGGGAACACGCGGCCCGGGTGCGACGCCAGGAAGTGCAGCAGCCGCATCTCGGTCGGCGTCAGGGTCAGCAACTCGCCGCCGATGCGCGCCTCGTGGCGGCCGAGGTCGATGGCCAGGTCGCCGCGCACGACCCGTTCACCGCCCCCGCTCTGTTCGCGCAGCGGGCCGCGCCGCAGCACGACCTTGACGCGTGCCACCAGTTCGCGCGGGCTGAACGGCTTCGCGATGTAGTCGTCGGCGCCGATGCCGAGGCCGAGCACGATGTCGCTCTCTTCGCCCTTCGCCGTCACCATGATGATCGGGATGGCGCGGGTCACCGGGTCGGACTTCACCTGCCGGCAGACTTCGACGCCGTCCATGCCGGGCAGCATCAGGTCGAGGATCACGAGGTCCGGATTGTCGGTGCGGATGCGGCTCAGGCCTTGCTCGCCGTTGCGGCAGGCGATGACTTTGTGGCCCTCGCGCTCGAGGTTGTATTGCACGACTTCGAGGATGTCGGGCTCGTCTTCGATGACCAGGATCTTGGGTTTCGCCACGGGTTCCGTCTGTCGCGTGGTTGCGCCGGTGTGTCGCACCGACCAGCGCCGAAAGGACTTGCGGCGCCGAAGAGGAACCTAGGTAGGGGTGGAGAAGGAACCATGAAGGCCGTCGGAAGGTTCGCTTCGCCAGTTGGTCAGCCGCGGCATCGTGCACTCGAGGCTGTGGCCGATGGCACGGCACTGTCCGCGCCAACCACTTCGCCGACCCGTTGCGGTCACTTCCGCGGCGAGCCGGTCGAGCGCCAGCGGGAACGGCAGGCTGCCCGCTTCGGAGCGGAAGCGGATCAGCACGTGCAGATCGCTTGCTGCTGGTGCCAGGGCCACGCTGATCGTGCCTTGCACACCATGGGGCACCTGATGCACCAAGGCCCGCAGCGTCTCGGCCACCAGCGGCACGAAGTCCCCGACCTCGACGAGGCAACGGCTCGGCGCCGACTTCGGTCGCTGCCACTCGAGCAGTTGGTGCGCCTCGCGCACCGGCACCCGCGCCAACTCGGCCAGCTGTTCGCCGAGCGTGAAGGCATCGACCGGCGCGCTGGTCGGCTCGCCGAGCAGGTGCCGCAGCAGCCGCAAGGTGACGACGCCGCGATCGCTGGCGCCGAGGATCGCGTCGCGCGAACGTTCGAGCTGTGGTTCGGCGGGGCCGAGGTTCAGTGCGTGGCCCTGGATGGTCAGCAGCAGGTTGCCGAACTGGTGGACGAGACCAGGCGCGAAGAAGGCGATGGTGTCGGCGGTCGAGCGATGCACAGGATGGCGCGCCGGCGGATCGGCTTTTGGGAGTCGCGGGTCAGTTCGCGGAATCCGCGCGGCGAGGTCCGACCTCACCGAGCGTGGCGACGATCGGATCGTGAACCCTGCCGTCGCGCAACAGCTGCAAGGCGAGCTGCTTGCCCGGATGCGAGCAGACGATGCGCTCGTGCAGCGCCTTGGCGTCGCGGATCGGGTGCCCGTCGACGCTGAGCACCACGTCGCCCTTGCGCAGTCCGGCCCGGTGCGCGGGCTGGCCCTCCACCACGTCGACGATCACCACGCCGCGCGGCGTGGTCGCGGCGCCGTCCTTGTTCCACAGGCTGGTCGCGAATTCGATGCCCAGGTAGCCGCGGCGCACGCGACCGAGCGGCTCGCGCTGCATCGCCTCGATCGACCAGCGCAGCGTCGCACCCGGCACGGCGAAGGCGATGCCCTCGGTGTCGACCGGCGCCTGCGTGGTGACGCCGACGACATGGCCGCGCAGGTCCACCACCGGCCCGCCCGAGCTGCCGACGTGCACCGGCGCACTCACCTGCAGGAAGTCGTTGGTCACGCGGCAGTCCGAGTGCGGCAGGTGCCGACCGACGAAGCTGACGATGCCGGCGCTGGCCGTCTGCGCGAAGCCGAGCGGATTGCCGAGAACGACGATCCAGTCGCCAGCCCGAAGCGAGTCGCCATCGTCGATGCGCAGCGCCACGAGACCGGGCGGCGGCGCGAGCAAACGCAGCAGCGCCAGGTCGGTGGCGAAGTCCTCGCCGACCAGTTCGGCGGCGAACTCGCCGTGCCCGGGCACCACCACGTCGATCCGTTCGGCCCCGGCGACGACGTGGCGACAGGTGACGATGAGCCCTGCCGCATCGCGCACGAAGCCGGAGCCCGAACGGCGGCGCATCTTCGGCTCGTTGGCCGGCAGCGTGGTGCGGCCGTCGGGCGCGGAGTCGAGTCCCGCCGAACCGTCCCCGTCCCGCGACAGCAGGGCCGGCACCGGACCCGTGGCGCGCACGGCGACGACGCCGGGTCGCACCGCAGCGACGACGTCGGCAAACGACGGCAACGCCCCGGCGACTGGCGCGTCGGCAACCGGCACGCCCGCGGGTGCCGCGGTCGGCAACGAGGCGCGCCCCGACCACAGCGTTCCCAAGGCCGCACCGAGTGCGAGGCATGCTCCACCGAACACGACGATTCGGCCCTTCGAGTGCCGCGCGAACATGCTGCGGAGTCTAGCTGGCCCAGGCAGGCGCACCATCCCCCGGCCCCAGCTCCATCGCGGTCGTGTCCCAGGCTTCGCGGTCGGCAGCGCCTGACCTCACGCTGGCAACGGGCTGCATTGTCGCCACCAGGCGACCAACGTGTCCGGCGACAGTTGTTCCGCGCGACCAGCCAGCAGTTCGGGCGCCAGCGGCGGCGGCACACAGCCGATCGCCGCCGCCGCCGCCGGCAGGGTCGTGCGCAACACCTTGCGCCGCTGCTGGAACAGCTGCCGCACGAACGCGGCGAAGGCGCGGCGCTCCCGACCCGAGCACTCGGCCAGCAGCCCCGGCTCGCGCCGCACCAGGCCGAGGATCGCCGACATGACCTTCGGCCGCGGCCGGAACACCTGCGGCGGCACGTCGCGCAGGGAGCGCGCCTGCCACGTCGCCTGCACCAACGCCGACAGACCGCCGTAGTCGTCGGCTCCGCACGGCGCCGCGACCCGCTGCGCGAGTTCCTTCTGCACCAGCAACACGGCGCGCTGCGGCAGCACGTCGAGCGCCTGCAACTCGGCCAGCAACGGTCCCGAGATGGCGTAGGGCAGGTTGGCGACGACCAGCAAGGAACCACCGGCGGCGACTGCGTCGCGACCGGCAGCAGCCACCTCGGGCACCAGCGTGCGGCCAGGCCCGCCCAGCGCGTCGCCGGCGACCCACTGGATGTTGGCGGCATGGCCGAGCTCTTCCTGGGCCAACTGCATCAGACGATCGTCGATCTCGACGGCGACGACCCGCTGCGCACGCGCCGCCAATTCGCGCGTCAAGAAGCCGAGCCCGACACCGATCTCCACCACCACGTCGCCTGGCCCCGGCGCCGCCTGGTCGGCGATCCAGCGGTGGAGCGACGGGTCGAGCAGGAAGTTCTGGCCGAGCACGCTGCTCGGCGTGAAGCCGAGTGCCTCCATGCGCCCGCGGTAGTGCGCGAACGAATCGCGTTCGTCGCTCATCGCGGCAACTCCGCGCCGAACAACTCCTGCTGCAGCAGGCGAAGCATCGGGGTCGTGGCGCCCCCGGCGGGGCTGGTGCCGTCGACCGCCGGCGGTCCGACCCGCCACGCCGCCAACAAGGCTTCGCGGTGGCGGCCGCGCCGCACGAATCGCCGCACCTGCACGTCGTCGCGTCCGTCCAGCGGTTCGTCGAATGCCAGCAAGGCTGCGAGCAGTTCGCGCGCCGAACTGCAGACGCGCAGCCCCGTGCGCGCGCGCAGGTCGCCGGCGGGGACCTGCTGCACCTGTTGGTCCATCGGTGTCTGGAAGTCGCTGCCGACGACGATTCGCGGCACCGCGCCAGCGCCGGCGGCGACGAGCCAGCTCGGCGGGAACACGCCGCCGGGCAGCGCGTACACCGCGAGGGCCGGCATGCGCAACAGGTCGCGGCGCATGCGCACCGGCCCACTGACCACGTCGCTGGTCTGCCGCCACCACAAAGGCGCCACCGACTCGGTCCACTCGCTGACGTTGCCGACGAGGTCGTACGGCTGGTCGCCACCGCTGCGTCGGCCCGATTCGAACGTGCCGACCGGCGTCGGGCCGCCGAGACCGAGTTCGCTGGTGTTGGTCTTCAACGGGTCCTCGCGCCCACCCCATGGGAACCGGCTGCGGCCGTCGGTCGCGGCCGCGACCAGCCACTCTTCGCGACGCGGCAGGCGCAGGAAACGCCAGCTGGCGAAGGCTCGCGCCTGGCTCAGGTCGACACCGCCGATCGGCAGGCTCGGATCGCCGCCGACGACGGCGCGCGTGGCGCCGACCGCGCGACCCGCCGGGGAAGCGGCGAACTCGCTCCAGTCGCCGCGGGTGACCTCGAACCGATCGACGAACAGCACGTCGCCGTCGATCGGATCCGCGGTCGCGAACAGCACGAGGTCGCGCAGGGAGCCAAAGCGCCCACTGCGCTGCAAGCTCGGGCTCCGGTCCGGCGCGGCGCTGTCGCAACTTGCCGGCAGCCAAAGCGAGCCGAGCAGAAGGGCGCCTACGGCACGCCGCCGCAGCACCGCGGGCGGCGCCTGTGGCAGCAGGTCTGCGGCGCGTCGGCTCACCGGAGCAGCCGACTCACTTCAGCAGCAGGATCTCGACGCGGCGGTTCTTCTGCCGCGTGTCGTCGTCGTTGCCGGTGCGCGCCGGACGGTTCTCGCTGTAGCCGGCGACGTTGACGTTCTGCGACTTCAGCCCCGCGGTCTTCGTCAGGTAGTCGGCGACGACCATGGCGCGCTCGACCGACAGCCGCAGGTTGGTGCCCCACTGGCTGCGCGCGATCGGCTGGTCGTCGGTGTGGCCTTCGATGCGGATCGCCTGGTTCTGCAGCTGCGACGCCAGTTCGCTCAGCGTCTTGCGCCCCTGGTCCGACAGGTTGTTGGAGCCGGGCGAGAACAGGACTTCGCCGGGCACGCGGATCGCCATGCCTTCGGCGGTCTGCACCATCTCGACGCCGTTGCCGGTGGCCAGCGAGCCCGAGCCGTAGCGCTCCATCAGCTTCGCCAGCTGCTTCTTCTGGTCCTCGATCCACGACGCATCGGCGGCGCGGCGCGACAGGTCCTCGTTCTCCTGGCGCATGCGATCGTGCTTCTCCGCCAGGATGCGCTGCTGCTCGGCCATCGCGGCCATCTGGGCCTGCAATGCGTCGTTCGCGTTCAGGACTTTGCGGTGGGTTTCGGAACTGACACAGGCTGCCGCGCACAGCAGCGCGGCCATCGTCAAGGTGTGCTTCATCGGGTGCCCCCTCGCCTCATGGCGGGTTGCGGTGCCGCCGACCGGTGGCGAACAGCCGCAGGCCGCGCACCGTAGCTGGACCAGGACGGTTTTCCAATGTTGCTGGAAACGACGAACGGCGCCTCGCCAAGCTGGAGATCGTCCAGTGGCGGGCGCCGTTCGGCGGGCGTGCACACGGCCCAAGGGCCGCGCGCACTACGTGCAGCTGCTCACTTCTGCGCCCAGGCGCTGGTGAACATGCTGTCCTTCGGGTTCGCCTCCTGGCTCGCCCCGTAGCACACCATCATGCCCCACATGACGACCAGGAAACCGAGGGCGGCAACCGCCGTCACCCACACCGGTTCCTTCGTCGCCGTCGTCGCCGCCGGGGCGGCAACCGCCGCGCGCGCCGGCTTCGCGGCCGCAGCGCGCTTGGGCTTGGCGACCTCTTCGACATCCTCTTCGGCGAGCAGCGTGTCCTCTTCCGACAGCTGCTCGGTGACCATGCCGGTGTCGTCCTCGAGCGAGTCCGACAGCGACAGCTTGGTGTCGCCTTCGCGCTGGGCCTTCAGTGCGGCCACGTCTTCGGCGCGGAACTGGGTCTGACCGTGGCTCGGGCGATGCGCGCGGATCGAGCCATCGGAAACCAACTTCTGCAGCTCGCTCGCCTGCATGCCGAGCTCGCGAACCGCAGCGTCGAAGGACAGGAAGTCGTCTTTCTTGTCGGACACGGACCTACCTCAAAATCGTCGGGGGACGAATCAGGGGGAGAAGACTGTCGGGGGGAGAGGGGACGCGGGGCGACAGCGTCGCGACCAGCGTGGCGAAGTCTAGCGCACAGCCGTGGTTTGGCCAGCCACTACTTCTTCTCGGGCACGGTCGGGGCGAATGGGGTGGGCTGCTTCTCGGCCTTGCGATCGCCCTTTTGGAACAGTTCCTCGAGGGCGCGATAGTCGTACTCGCTGCGGTCGTTGTAGCCGCGCAGCTGCAGGTCGAGGTCGATCCGGCGCGCCCCGACCAGCACCAGCCGCCGCTGTTCGGCCGAGCCGCCGCGCGCCTCGTAGACGGCGATCTGACGGTTGACGGTGTCGACCAGGTAGAGCACCGAGGTGCCGACGCCGTAGCTGCCGGTCACCGCGACGAAGCCGTTGTTGCTGGCCGCCCCACCACCGCCCTCTTCCGTCACGACCACCGGCTGGTTCGCATCGGCGCCGGCATCCGGCGGCGGATTCGGGTTGGGCGGCGCGTTCACCGGGCCGCGGCCCTGGGCCTGCAGCGCCGTCGGCGCCGCCCCGATCGGCAGCAGCTGCCCGAGCAGGAACATGGCGCCGAAGCCGGCGCCGATCAGGAAGGGTTGCAGCAGGGAAGATCGCATCGCGGAGGCCAGCAGGTCGGGACTCGAGGGCGCCGCACTCTACCGCGCCGGCGGCGGCGGCGGGAAGGTGCCCCGGCGCAGGAAGTGCAGCACGGCGTCGATCGCCCGTTCGTCGAACGACAAGCGAGTGTGCCCGAGCGGCAGCCGCAGCGCGGCACTGGCGCCCTCGAACGCCGCCTCGCCGACCGCGACGGTGCCATCGTCGTCGCCCGGGATCGATGCATTGCCGGCGCCGAGGTCGCCGACGACGGTGCCGCTGCGCTCCGCCCACGGGATCGGCAAGCGGTGCAGCGGGTCGCCGGGCGACAGCTGCAGGGCGCCGCTCGTGCCCATCGCCAGCCGGAACAGGAACCAGTGTTTGCGCAGGTCGCACAACACGGCGCCGCGGTGCGGGGTGCCGAGGTAGACGCAGGCCCACGGCGCCACCGCCCCCGGCTGCCGCAGGTACTGCTGGATCACCAGCCCGCCCATCGAGTGGCCGACGAAGGCGAACGCGTCGACGGGACCCGCGGTGCGCCGCGCTTCGATGGCGGCGGCGAGCCGTTCGGCGTGTGCTTCGATGGTGTCGTTGGTCGACGCGTAGCCGGGGTTCAGAACCTCGTAGCCGTGCGCCACCAGCGTGCGCTCGAGCCGACCGAGCGACGCCGGCGTGCGGAACAAGCCGTGCTGCAGCACGACGACGCGCACCTTGCCGTCGGCCGGCGCCACCAGCTCCGGGCGCAGCGGCGCCGCACCGAGATTGAGCACCACGTCGAACGGCCACGCCACTGGCCAACCGGCGAGCACGGCGAGGCCGGCGCCGAGCAGCAGCGCCGACGTCGCGGCCAGCACCCCCCGCCAACGACGCCGGCGTCGTTCAGCGGCCATGCGCCGCGGTGGCCGCCGCTCCCTCGAGGCCGACGAGGCCGCTGTGCAGGCGCGGGCCGAACGGCAACTGCGCCAGCACCGCCGCTTCGTGCGCCAGCAGATCGCGATGGCGCCCGGCGACGACGTCCGGCGGCAGCACCTCGCCGGCGAGCTCGACGTAGATGCCCTCGTGCCGTTCCTCGGCGGCGCCGAGGTCGGCGTAGAACTCGGCCAGCTCGTCGTCGTGCCCCGGCAGCGCCGCCGCCAGCAGCTGCAGCCGTTCGTGCGAACGCGCCTCGATGATGCCCGCGACCAGCAGCTCGTCGACGAGGCGCTCCGGCATCTTGCTGCTGCAACCCGCCTTCAACTTGCCGGCGTAGTCGCACGGCGGCAGCGTGGCGAACGCGATGCGGCGCTGCTGCAGCAACCGCAGCGTGCGTTCGAAGTGCACGAGCTCTTCGCGCGCCAACGCCGACAACGCCTTGTGCCCGTTCGCCGCCGCCGGCACGCGGAACAGGAACTGCACGGCACACGCCGCGGCCTTCTTCTCGAGCTGCGCCTGCTCCACCAGCAGCGTCGCCAGGTGCGGGCGCTGGGCTGCGGCCCACGCCGACGGCGTCACGAAGCGGAGCGCCGGTGCGGCGGCGGATGCGGCGACGGCCAGCGAAACCTCGGCGGACATGGGGCCGAGAGACTAGCCCGCTTCGGCACCGGCGGCCATGCGCGCAGCGCCTCCCCACGCGGCGCGACTCAGCGCGGCGACACCGCCGCGTCGACGGCCGCACTG
>VYME01000408.1_pt1 | contig 15171 bp, 11 predicted proteins | sample 5115281 | NCBI WGS metagenome assembly VYME01 (sample SAMN12291780, study PRJNA351875) | freshwater metagenome | isolation source: freshwater lake | place: USA: Michigan, Wintergreen Lake | collected 2013-08-08
CGAGCTGACGGCCGGCGAACGCGCCTGGCTCACCGCGCTGGCCGCCGGCGAGCTGGGGGCGTGGTGCTGCGAACAGGACGACGGCGAACGCCTGGTCGTGCGCGAAGCGCTGTCGGGGGATCGTTCGGTCGTCGCCAAGGCGCGTGCGGTCGGCTTGCCGGGCGTCGGCGAAGCGGTCGGCGGCGTGCGCGTCGAGATCGGCGGCGGCTCGTGGTGGCTGCCGCTGTCGCCGCGCCTGCCGACGGTGGCGATGCTCGAAGCGCTCGCGGTCGTCGGCGGGGGCCGGCGCGTCGACGCCGAGATGCTGCAGCGGGATCCGGGCGTGTTCGGTCGCTTGTGGTCGGGGCTCGACCTGGCGGACGGCGCACCGTGAGCGGCGCGTCCCGCTGCGTCACGCGTCCGGATTGCGCGCCTTGAACAGCGCCTTGTCGTGCGCCCACGACGCCTTCTGCTTCTCGTAGGTCGCGTCGTTCGGCGCGCCCTTCGTCCAGTGATGGTGCAGCAGCCGCGCGTATGGCACGTAGTGCAGTTCGCCGCGCTGCCGCGCGCGCAGCGTCAGCTCGGTGTCGGCGAAGTTGTGAATGTAGCCGGCGTGCAGGTTCTCGAGCAGGTAGTCGCGGTCGCAGTAGGGCACGCAGGCGAGGTCGCCTTCCTGGATGCTGTCGCTCGGGAAGCACAAGCCGCCGCGTTCGCGCCAGGTCTCGTGCAAGGCCTCGATGCAGCCGGGCAGCACCACCATGTCGTCGTTGAGGCACATCACCGGGCCGGGTGGGGCTTCTCGAGCGAGCTTGAGCGTCGGCTCGACCGCACCCTTGGCCGGCATGAAGCACAGCGAGACCGTGATCGGCAGCGAGCAGTTCTGTTGCAGGCTCTGCAGGCAGAGATGCAGGCGCTCGTGGCGTTCCGGCGTGGTGGGGATGAGGATGGTCGTCATGGCGATGACGGCGACTCCGGCCCCGCAGGCCGAACTTCGCCACTCTGGGGGATGGACGGGAACGAGCGGCCGGCCGCGTGCGAGCGGCCCTTCGATCCCGAGCGAACGGTCGGTCCTATCGGCGCTTCAGCGGTGTGGCTTGACGGGGGCGCGACGACGAAGTGCCTGGCTTCGGGCTGAACCTGACCGCCGCCGACTCCGTGTTCCTGCTCGATCCGTGGTGGAATCCTGCGGCGGAGGCGCAAGCGAGCGATTGTGCGCATCGTCTCGGGCAGGCGCGCGAGGTGGCGGTGTATCGCCTGATCGCGAAGGACACCGTCGAGGAGAAGGTCGTGCCGCTGCCGGAGAAGAAGCGCGCGCTGGTCGACGCGGTGATGGGGCAGGACGAGTCGCTGCTGGCGCCGTGAGTGGGGACTCGACGGGGCGAGATTCCGGCGAGCTCGTCAGCAGTCGACCTCGATGACCGCCACCCGCCTACTGGGCCTTGTTGCGCTTGCCGATCTTCGCCTTGAGCGTGGCTCGCAGGTCTTGCCAGTCCGCGGTGGTCATCTGGCGCTTCGAGGAGTCCAGGCCATCGAGGAGTTTCCGTTCGAGGTCCTCCTGTTCGCGAGCCTTCTGGTCGGCGTGGATGAGTCGGCGGATGTACTCGCTCGGCGTGCTGCAACCGGAGGCGATCGCCTGCTCCTTCACGTAGTCCTTCTGCGCGGCTGGCAGGGACACGGTCATGCTGGTCAAGTCGTTGTCTCTGGCCATGGGCAAAACGTAGTGAGGTCCTAGAAACCGGCAAGTTCTGTGGGCGCTGGGGTCGGGATGTCACTCGATCTGCGCGGAGGCGAGGGGCGGAGGGTGTCCAGAGCTCGCCGGCGTCGCCTTGATCGGGTCTGCGGTGACTGGCAGAGTCCGCAGCGGAACTCGTTCCCGCGCCGCGGTCGAAGACGGAGCAAAAAATGGAGACCCAAGTTCGCACGCCCCAGGCAGTGTTCATGCAGCCGCAGCGCCTGAGCGTGCCACTGTTCCAACGACCCTATGTTTGGAACGAGGAGAACCAGTGGGCACCGCTCTGGAGCGACGTCGCTCGCCTCGCCGATCGATGGCTCGCGAAGCCTGCGCGGCGACTGCAACCCCACTTCCTCGGCGCGGTCGTGCTCCAGCAGTTGCCGCGGTCGACCGGAGCCCTCCAGGAACGGACGATCATCGACGGGCAGCAGCGCTTGACGACTTTGCAGTTGCTGCTGGACGCACTCCACGCCGAGTTACTGGCGGCTGGCGCCACCCAGGCGGCCGCGCGCATCGAGGCGTTGGTGCAGAACCCGGACTCGTACTGCACGCGCCCTGAAGACCGCTTCAAGGTGTGGCCGACCAACCGGGATCGGCCACCGTTCCACGCGGTGATGGCGGCGAAGCCGCCGATCGACTACGCCAAGCTCGGGCATGCCGGCGAGCGCATGGTCGCCGCCCACCGGTTCTTCGGGGAGCAGGCAAAGGCATGGCTCGGGGCTGGCGGCGCCGACCAGGTGCAGGCGCGGGCCAATGCCATCGACCTCGTGGTCCGGGATCAGTTGCAACTCGTCGTGATCGATCTGGCGATCGACGAGAACGCCCAAGAGATCTTCGAGACGCTGAATGCGCGTGGCGCTCCGCTGACGCCAGCGGACCTGATCAAGAACTTCGTCTTCCAGTCGCTCTCCGACCACGGTGCTGCCGTCGAGGAGATGTACCGGACCCACTGGCAGGAGTTCGAGACCGGCTTCTGGGAGGCCGAGGTCAGCCTGGGGCGCCTTCGGCATCACCGTTCGTCGGTGTTCCTGACGCACTGGCTGATCGCCAAGACCGGCAAGATGACGGCGGCGCGCGAGGTCTTCGCCGACTTCAAGCGCTTCGCCGAGGACGCTGCGCCCACACCGATGGCAGCGATCCTGGAGGAGATCCGTGCGGCTGCGGCGGTCTATCGGGACTTCGTCGAACGATCGAGCACCAACGCTGGTCCCGCTGATCGCCTCGCGCTGTTTGGCTATCGGACCGGGGTGCTGGAGAGCGAGGTCGTGAAGCCGCTGGTTCTGTGGCTGCTCGATCCGACACAGGCCAATGTCCCCGAGCAGCAGGTCGACAAGGCCTTTGGTGTCGTCGAAAGCTGGATGGTGCGGCGCATGCTGCTGCGGGCCACGACCAAGAACTACAACCAGGTGTTCGAAGAACTGCTCGTGGCGCTGCGTGCGACGGATCGTCGCGCGGCAGGTGATGTCGTCGAGCGCTTCTTCGCCGATCAGTCGAGCGGCAGTCGCTACTGGCCAGACGACAGCGAAGTGCGCGCAGAGCTCGCCGTGCTGCCTGCCTACCGCCGCATCGGTCGCGGGCGCCTGCGCATGGTGCTCGAAGCGATTGAGGACGAACTGCGCGGCTGGAAGGGTGGCAAGTCCGGCCTCGGCGGTGAGCGGGTCCCGCGCGCGAAGTACTCGATCGAACATGTACTGCCGCGCAAGTGGCAGAAGCACTGGCCGCTGCCTCCTGGTGGCACGGAGGCTGACCGCGATGCCTGGGTGCACACGCTCGGCAACCTGACGCTGCTGACCGGCAAGCTCAATGGCAAGGTGTCCAACGGGCCCTGGCTCGGCGACGACGGCAAGCTGCACGCGCTGCAGCAGCACGACGTCCTGCTGCTGAACCGGAAGCTGGTGACGGCGCATCCGAGCGACTGGGCGGAAGCGACGATCCGGAGCCGGACGCAGGAGATGATCGACGCGATCCTCGCGATCTGGCCGGTGCCTGCCGGGCATCGTTCCGCGTTCCGACCCGAGCCCAGGGCCTTTCCGCGACGGCTCGATCTGGCGGACCTGATCGCAGCCGGCGTCCTGACGGCCGGGATGACGTTGTGGCCGCGAGCCCGCAAGCATGCGCAGCGGACGGCGACTTTGCTCGCGGACGGACAGATCGACATCGATGGTGTGCTGTTCCAGAGTCCGTCGGAGGCGGGCAAGGCCCTCAACGGCGGGCCGGTCAACGGCTGGTGGTTCTTCCTGGTCGATCGCGAGACGAAGAAGTCGTTGAAGACGGTCCGCAGGGACTACCTGGAGCAGCTCCAGGAAGCGGACGACGAGGTCGACGGCGACGACGAGGATGACGACGGGTGAGCGACTCGCCTAGCATCGTCCGGATGGTGCGCCTGGAACGTGCAGCATGAGCGAACGCGGCAACGATGCGACTGGCACGGGCCGCCCCGCGTGGCCGCACACCGAGCCGCTGATCCACGGCGACGACGATCCGCTGCTGCCGCACCTCGCCGCGTGCTTTCCGCGGGCCAAGCTCGTCTGCATCGCGGTCGCCTTCGTGCTCGATCAAGGCGTCGACCTGATCCGGCCGTTCCTCGTCGACCTGCTGGCCAACGGTGGCGAACTGCGCTTGCTGACCGGCGACTACTTCGACGTCACCGAGCCGCGCGGGCTCGAACGCTTGCTCGACCTGCAGGCGGAGGAGCCGGTGCTCGCTGGCCGGGCGCGGCTCGGGCTGCGCCTGTTCGAGACCAGGGGCAAGGCCTTCCATCCGAAGGCCTACGTCTTCCACCACGACGGCGACGGGATCGCGTTCGTCGGTTCGTCCAACCTGTCGCGCTCGGCATTGGGCAACGGCGTCGAGTGGAGCTACCGCATCGTCGCCAGCTCGGATGCGGTCGGCTTCGCGGCGGTGACGCGCGGGTTCGACGAACTGTTCGTGCACCCGCACACGGTGCCGCTGACCGCGGAGTGGATCCGGGACTACCGGGCGCGCCGCGTAGCGGCAGCCAGGGGGAACGTCGTCGAGGTGGCGTCGGAGGAACTGGCGCCCGCGTTGGCGCATGCCATCCAACGCGAGGCGCTGGCCGCCTTGCGGCGTTCGCGAGAGCTCGGCAATCGGGCTGGCCTCGTCGTGCTCGCCACCGGCCTCGGCAAGACGTGGTTGTCGGCGTTCGATTCGGTGACCTTCGCGCGCGAGGTCGGCGTGCCGCCCGAGTCGCAGCGCGTGCTCTTCGTCGCGCACCGCGACGAGATCCTCGATCAGGCGCTGGCGACGTATCGCCGCATCCGGCCCGGCTGCGTGATGGGCAAGTTCACCGGCGCGCAGAAGGACCAGCACGCGCCCGTGCTGTTCGCGTCGATCCAGACACTGAGCCGGCCGCAGCACCTCGAGCGCTTTGCGTCCGAGCACTTCGACTACATCGTCGTCGACGAGTTCCATCACGCGGCGGCGGACACCTACCGTCGCCTGATCGAGCACTTCCGCCCGCGCTTCCTGCTCGGCCTGACCGCGACGCCTGAACGCACCGACGGCGGCGACCTGCTGGCGTTGTGTGGCCACAACCTGGTGTTCCGGTGCGACCTCGGCGAAGGCGTCAAGGCGAACCTGCTGAGCCCGTTCCGCTACTTCGGCATCCACGACGACGTCGACTACAGCGCCGTGCCATGGAGCCGGCAGACGGGGCGATTCCAGGAACTGGAGCTGACGCGCGCGCTGGCCACGGAGCGCCGCGCGCAGAACGCGCTGGAGCAGTGGCGGCAGCACGGCGGCGATCGCACGTTGGGCTTCTGCTGTTCGCAGGCGCACGCGGACTTCATGGCCGGGTTCTTCCGGCAACGCGGTGTGAAGGCGGTGGCGGTGCACGCGGGCCCGAGCTCGGCGCCGCGCGCGAACTCGCTGCAGCAGTTGCAGGACGGGAAGCTGCAGATCCTCTTCTGCGTCGACATGTTCAACGAAGGTGTCGACGTGCCGGCGATCGACACGGTGCTGATGCTGCGTCCCACGGAGTCGCGCATCGTCTGGCTGCAGCAGTTCGGTCGCGGCCTGCGCAAGGTGGCGGAGAAGACGCTGCGGGTGATCGACTACATCGGCAACCACCGCGTGTTCTTGACCAAGGTGCAAGCGCTGCTGTCGTCGGTGCTCGGGATCGGCGAGAGCCATCAGGAACTGCGCGAGTACGTGCTGGCGATCGAACGTGCGGAGGCTCCGTTGCCCGCCGGCTGCGAGGTCGCCTACGACCTGCAGGTGATCGAGGTGCTCCGGGCGCTGCTGCGGCCGACGACCAGCGAAGAACTGCTGCGCGAGGCGTACGAGGAGTTCCGCTTCCAGCATGGTCGCCGGCCGAGCGCGCGCGAGATGTTCCTGGGCGGCGGTCTGCAGCGAGAGACGTTGCGCCGCGGTTTTGGCTCATGGTTCGGACTGGTGGGGCAGATGGGCGATCTGCAGCCGAGCGAGCGGGAGACGGCGCAGCGGCACGCGGCGTTCCTCGGCGAGATCGAGCAGTCGCGCATGGAGCGCAGCTACAAGATGCTGGTGCTCGAGGCGATGCTCGCCGAAGGCGCGCTGCCCGGTGTGATCCGCACAGAAGTGTTGGCGGCGCGGCTGGAGCGCATCGCCGAGCGCTCGCCGGTCCTGCGCCAGGAACTCGCGGCGACCATGGAGGGCGGTGGCTCGGTCGCGGCGATGCTGAAGAGCAACCCGCTGCGTGCGTGGGCGGGGACGAAGCGCGGCGAAGGCTCGGACTTCTTCGAGCTGGATGGCGATCGGTTCGCGACGCGGTTCGGCGTGGACGGTGGCGCTGGGATCGAACCGGGCGATCGCGAGGCGTTGCCCGGGTTGGCGCGGGAGCTGGTGGAGTGGCGGTTGGCGGAGTACCTGTCGCGCGTGGAGGTTCGCATGCCGCCGGAGCCGGCCGGCGAACCGAAGCAGCTGCGGGTCGGTGCGAGCCTGATGCGCGAACAGATCCCGCCGTTGCTCGGCAGCAAGTTCAGCCGCACGGTGTGGCAACAGGGCATCGTCGCGGTGCCGAGTGGCCTGGCCCTGCTGGTGACGCTCGACAAACAGGGCAAGGTCGAGAACCAGAAGTACGAGGACCGGTTCGAATCGCCGAGTCGGTTCCAGTGGCAGAGCCAGAACCAGACCACCAGGACCGGCAAGCACGGCCAGCTGATCCAGGGGCACGTCGCCACCGGCAAGCAGATCCACCTGTTCGTCCGCAAGCGCGGCAAGCGCGCGAACTCGACCGCGGCGCCATTCTACTACTGCGGCGAGCTGGTGTTCGAGCGCTGGGAGGGCGAGCGGCCGATCACGGTGTGGTGGCGGCTGAAGGTGCCGCTCGGCGAGGAGCTGTGGGCGATGCTGGGGCCGATCGCGCAGTGACGCCGGAGCAGATGGAGCGGGTGATGGGGATCGAACCCACGACATTCAGCTTGGGAAGCTGACGTTCTACCGCTGAACTACACCCGCGGCCGAGACGCCCCACACTACCGGCCACGCACGTCGGATCAAGGCCTCTGCCAACGCCCAACCCCTCACACCCGCACGCCGCACGCCGCGCACCACGCGACCACCAGCCAGCGCGCACTCCCGACCCAGCCAACCCAGCTACCCTCGCGCATCGCCCGCACGTCCCGCGGGCGCCGAGGACTCGAGGACTCCGCATGCGCGCTCCCGTTCGCAGCATCGCGTTCGTTCTGGTCGCCATCATCGCGGCCGCCTTGCTCGGCTGGCTGTGGCTCGCCACACCGCCGCTGCCGGCGAACGGCGGACTCCCCGCCGACACCAAGACCTCGACACCGCAGTTCGCGAACGGTTCCCTCGCCGACGCGACCAACGCCGGCGACGCGCGCACCCAGGCCGCCGCCACCGCGCAGCGCCCGGCGAACGCCGACGCACCACCACAGACGCAATGGCTGCGCGTCGTCGACGGCATCACGCGCGCGCCGTTGCCGCACGCGACGATCCACTTCGAGGACCGGCGCGTCGACTACCAGCAGCTGCCCGCGGCCGAGGTGGCGGCGTCGTGGGACGATCCGGAAGCGTTCGCGCAGAAGCACGGGCAAACGGCACACAGCGACGGCGACGGGCGTGTCGCGATCCAGTTCCACGGCTTGTGCCACGCCTACGGCCGCCTCGGCGAACGCTTCGGCGAGGTGCAGTTCGGCGATGGCTTCTCTCCGGCGGTGGATCCGCAGTTTCCGGGCGAGGTGGTGCTGCCGCTGTTCGCCGACCAGAACCTGCGGCTGCGGCTCGTCGACGACGGTGGGCGGCCGGTGGCCGGGCTCGTGGTGCGCGGCGAGATCGCGAGCGAAGCGGGGCCGGTGGAGTCGAAGGTTCCACTCGAACGCACGAGCGACGAGAACGGGCGCGTCGTGTTCCTGCACCTGCAGCAGCAGCTGCAAGCGCGTGCTGGGGCATCGGTCGACGCGCGCACGCTGACGGTCGAGGTCGCGTGCCTCGGCGGAAGTGGGCCGCGGCGCACGTTCGACGCTGCGGCGCTGCCGAGCGACGAAGTCGAACTGCAGGTGCCTGCGTGCGGCGAACTGCGCATCGCCGTGCAGCAGGCCGACGGTTCGCCGTGGTCGTATCCGGGGCTGGTGTACCTCGCCGTCGCGGTCCAGCCGCTCGTCGTGGCGGCGGTCGGTGCCGGGGGCCGTGGCGAGCCGGCGAACGGTGCCGCCGCCGTCGGTGTCGCCGACCGTTCCGCTGGTGCTGGCGATGCCGCCGTTGCCCGCGCCGCTCCAACGCTCGCGGCGACGAGCCACGAGTTCGTGCCTCCGGGGCCCCTCGTGGTGCGCGGCGTTCCCACCGGCCTGCGCTTTCGCATCGGTGGTGACGACGACATCCTGGTGCCGAGCGAATGCGACGGCCCGCGCTACGCCGGCGAACGCGTCGACGTGGCGGTGCGGTTGCGCGACGACCTGTGCATTCTCTGTGGTCGTCTGGTCGACGCCGAGCGTCAGCCGTTCGTCGGCTCGGCGCGGCTCACCTTCGAGAGCGAGAGCGGCACTGGCGGCTTGCCTCTGCTCCACGACGATGCGGGCTTCTTCACGGCGCTGCTCGACCGCGTCGGCGAACGGCCACAGCTCGTGGTGCGCGAAGTCGACTACCGCCGCGGATCCCCGCGCACGGCGCGCATCGCGCTGGCTGCCCCGCTGCAGCAGGGGCGCAACGACCTCGGCGATGTCGTGCTGACGGTCGGGCCGCTGCTGGTCGCTGGCCGCTTCGCCCTGCCAGACGGTTTCGATGCCGAACGTGCGGCGCTGCAGGTCGTGCTCGAGCGGAGCCCGCCGCCGCTCTTTTCGTTCTGGAGCGACCAGCGCACGCCGGACGTCGTACTCGACGCGCAGCACGCGTTCGCCGTGCACCAGCACCACGAAGGCCATCGCTGGCGTTTGCGCGTGCTCGGCGAATGCGTGGCGCTGCCGCCGATCCCGTTCGAGCCGGGCACACGCGACCTGGTGATCCCGGTCGCGAAGCCGGCGACGCTGACGGCGACGTTCGTGCCCGACCCGCTGCTCGCCCACCTCGAACTGCGACTGCTCCCGCGTTCGCCCGACAACGCAGCGCCGGGCATGCACGAACGCGGGCTGCTGCCCGAGCCGCTGTCGCCGCGCGAAGAGCGCACGTCGGCGACGTGGCGACGGCTCGCGGGTGGTCCCTACCGGCTCGTCGTCTCGGTGCCGGGCGCAGCCCCGCTGTGGCAACTCGACGTCGACGTGCCGGCCGGCGGCGCTGCCGATGATCCGCGGCTGCTCGGCATCGACCTGCGCGGGAGCGCGCGCCTGCTGCGCCTCACGCTGCGCGATGCCGACGGCACGCCGTTCGCCGACGAGGTGTCGCTGGTGGTGCCCGATCGTCAGCTGGTGCTGCCGAGCCAACGCGGGCCGACCGTGGTGTTCGCGGCGACGACGCCGACCGACGTCTGGCTGCTGCCGCGTGGTCGCCGCGCCGTGCGCGTGCCGGCACCGCACGACGACACGACGGTCACGCTCGCGCGCGCGGTGCCGTTCGCCGTGGCGTGGCCGGGGATCGCCGCACTGCCTGAAGGCGGCTACGCCTACCTGCGCTGGTCGGTGGTCGCAGCCCCTGACCTCTCGGCGCACGTGCAGCGCTTCGGGGACGAACGGCGTCGCGACGGCGACGAGTTGCTGGGCCTGATGGAACTGCCGCGCGGCTTCGAAGGCGGCCGCGCAATCGGGGTCGCCAACGTGGTGGGGCCGGTGCAGGCGATCCTCGTGCTGGGGCACGAGGCGCCGGGCGTGCCGAATCGCGAAGTCCGCACGGCGACCGTCGTCGATCCGACGACGCTGACGGCGGACGCCGTCGTGCCGCTGTTGCCGGACGCCGGCGAGCTGGCCAAAGCACTGCAAGCGCTCCGCCGGTGAACGGATCCCTTGCGTGTTGGTGGCCCAGCACGCACGGCGAGTAGCGGCCGTGCCGTTGTCACCCCTCAGCAGGCTGCCGAGGCTCCATTCGGATACCCAGGAATATCCATTTCGCGGCGGGGTGCTGCGTGGTCGTGGGCGCGGGGCCTGGTACGAGCTGGCGTGACGGCTCACGCTCGCGTGCTCACCACGCTTCGTCGCTGATCTGGACCTTGGGCAGCAGTTCTTGCAGCTGCCGCCGCAGCGCGGCGTCGAGGCCGACGATGCCGAGGCGCCGCAGCGCCGGGAACTTCGGGAGCGGGGCCAGATCGGTGGCCGTCGGTGCTTGCGTCGGTGCGAGGCGCAGCGAGCGCAGACGTTCGAGACCGGCCAGCTGCGGCAGGTCCTCCGTGCGAAGGGGACCGACGATGCGCAGATCCTCGAGCGATGCAGCCTTCGCCAGTGGCGCCAGGGCAACCGCCGGATCCTCGAGCCTTGGACGCAGGAACAGCGTCGTCAGCTTCGGCAGGGCGGCGAACCGCGCGAGCACGGACTCGTCGAGCGCCATGTCCATCCACGAGACACGCACCAGACCGTCGATCCGCGCCAACGACGCACCACGCACGTGCGGGCAGTGGGCCAGGTGCAGCTGTCGCAGCGGCAACCTGGCCAAGAAGGCGAGGCCGTCGTCGCTGACGTCGACGCCGGCGAGGACCAGCTGGTCGAGAGCCTTCGCCGCGCCGAGCGCCTGCAGTGCCTTGTCGTCGAACTTCGCGCCAGCGGTCGGGAGCACCCTCGTCTCGTAGAGCGCCATGGGCGACGACGCGCACACGCCAAGGAACCGCAACTCGCGCCAGGTTGCGATCGCCGCCGCGCCGTCGGCATCCAGGTGCTGCGGCGAGAGCCAGGCGTCGCGCAGCGGCAGGTCCGCGAGCCGGCGCAGGACCGCGGGGTCGTGCCACGCCGGAGCGCGCCGCAGGTCGAGGTTGTGGACGGTGAGGCGGCGCAGCAGTTCGTCGAGGGCGGCGGTGGGCACGTCGACCAGCTGCAGGGAGGTGGCTTCCGTCGGCACCAAAGCGAACCCGCTGGCGCCGAGCACGATGCCGACCCGCGCCAGCGTCGCCTGGGTCGTGGGAATGGCGACGCGCTCGAGTTCGCGGCGCGGCAGCTGCGGCACACGCAGGAGCTTCGCCGCCGATCGCGTGGCGAGCTCGAGCCGCGAGGGATCGTCGTCGGCGAGGCGAAGGCGCAACAGGTGCTTCCTGCCGCCGGCTCGCAGTTCCAGTTCGTGCGTCCATGGCGTCGTCGCCGGTGGCGCGTCGGCGGCGATCGTCGCCAGCGCCAAGGCCGTGAGCAGGCTCTGCTGCAGCTCGGCGCCGAGCTCCGGGCGCGTGTCCGGCCACGGCATCGTCTGCACCTCGTGCACTTCGAGTGGCACCCAGCGCTGCAGTTCGTCGGACCACGCGGCCAGGGCGCGAACTGCGATCGTGCGCACCGCCGCGAGGTCGCGCTGCAGGTCTGCCAGGTCTTCGGTCGACGTGCGCGGCGGCTCCTGGGCCAGCGGCACGTCGGTGTCGCGACGCGAACGATCGAGGGCCAGGGCGACGACGACGAACGCGCCGAACAGCATCGCCGCGGCGAACTGCCACTGGCGGCGCCACGTCGGCTGCGTGCTGCCTGCGACCGCTAGCTCGGATGCTTCGGCGAACGGCGTCGTCCGTCGACGCCGGTCGACCGCTGCGTCCGTGGCGTCCGTGGCGCCCGCCACGGCCGGCGCGCGCGCGTGGCCGAAGTGCTCGGCGAGTGCCAGCTCCAGCACCGCGCGCTCGGCGTCGGCGTCGGCGTCGAGGTCGTCGGGACGATCCAGGTCAGCGTTCGTCATCGTGCATTCTCCGGTCGATGCAGGTGCGCAGCGCCTGCTTGCAGCGGCGCAGCAGCGAGCGCAGTGCTTCGGGGGCAAGGTCGTGGTCTGCAGCGAGCGTCGGAAGGTCCGATCCACCGACGTGGGCTTCGAGCAGTTCGCGCTGGCGTGGCGGCAAGGTCTCGAGGCAGCGTGCCAACGCCTGCCGATAGCCAGCGCCGTCGTCGTCGCGTTCGTAGCGCGCCAGGGCCGCCTCGACGGCGCTCGGATCGAGGGCGATCGGCGACCGCCGCACGGCGCGGCAGTGGGCGTAGAACAGGTTGCGCGCCGTCGTACGCAGCCAGCTCTGCAGCGCGGCCGGGCCGCGGTCCTCGAACGGCGTGCGCAGCAGCTGCACGAACGTCTCCTGCAGCAAGTCGGCCGCTTCGTCGTCGCGGGCGCCGAGCACACGCAGGAAGCGCCACAGCGAGCGCTGGTGCTGGTGCATCGCCGCCGCGGCCGGGCCGTTGGCCGGCGAGGCAGGTGCGGTTGGCTGCGGACGATCGAGTTCGGTCATCGCCCCTTGATGATCGCACGGCCGCGACCCGGTCGAGAAATCCTGCCGCCAGCCGTGCTTCACCCAAACGTCGCGGCGACTACCATGCGCCCGTGACCGAGCCGCTGCCGACCTTCCGCTTCCACCCCGATCCCGTCCTCAGCGGCGCGATCGAGCCCTCGCCCGAGCCCTGCGGCTGCTGCGGCAAAGCGCGCGGCTACCTCTACACCGGGCCCTGCTACGTCGAGGACGACTTCGACGCGGCGCTGTGCCCGTGGTGCATCGCCGACGGCAGTGCGCACGCGAAGTTCGGCGTGACCTTCCAGGAAGTCGACCTCGGGCCGGATCTCGACGAAGCGACCGCCGACGAGATCGAAGAACGCACGCCCGGCATCACCAGCTTCAACCCGGTGGCGTGGCCGACGTGCTGCGGCGGGCCGATGGCGTATCTCGAACCGGCGGGTCATGCCGAGATCCGCGCGCGGCATCCCGAACTGCCGCCGCTGCTGATCCCGCAGCTCGAGGCGCAGATGGAGATGTCGCTGGCGGAAGCGAAGCAGTTGTTCGCGTCGCTGCACCGCGACCACTCGCCGTGCGCGCACGTGTTCCGCTGTGCGAAGTGCCGCGTGCTGCGCGCCGAGATCGACTTCGATTGAGGCGGCGATGGACCTCGGCACGTTCCTGTTGCGCCTGCAAGGCTCCGGCGACGTCGCCGTCGGGCGCGAACTGCCGCCGCCGCCGGGCGACGCGCTGCGCGTGCTCGCCGACGTCGACGAAGTGATCCGCATCGACGGGCCGGCGGGGTTGCCGCCGTTCGACGCGACGGCGGCGCGCTGGGCGGCCGAACGGCTCTACGCGGCGTGTTCGCTGTTCGTGCACCGCGACCTCGACGCCGCCGACGTCGAGGCGCAGTTCCAAGCACCGTGCCCGAGCGATCGGGGCCTCGCGGCGACGCACCTCGCGGTCGACCTGACGTTCCGCCACCTCGGCGAACTGCTGGCCCAAGCCCGCGGCGTCGCTACGGGCGATCCGCTGGTCGTGGCGCTGCGCCGCTTCGCGTGTGCGTGGCCGCTGTCGTCGGTCGGCATCGCCGACCTCGGGCCGCTGGACGACGACGCGGTCGCGGTGATCGCCGGCGACGAAGGGTTGCGCCGGCTCTACGTCGACCGCATCCTGCGCCACGACGATGCCGTGCGGGTCCAGGACCCGCGCATCGCTCGCGCTGTCGCGGCGGCCGTCGGCGAACACCGGGAGTTCGCGCGTTCGGTGCTGGCCGTGCACGAAGCCCTGCTCCGAACCGATCCTCGTCCATGACCGCCGTCGCCCCCGAAGTGTTCGCCACCGCCGCGCGCCTGCGCGAGCGGGTCCTCGTGCCGCTGCAGCGCGCGTTCGTCGGCAAGGACGAAGTGGTCGACGTGCTCGGCGTGTGCCTCGTCGCCGGCGAGCACGCGTTCTTGTTCGGGCCGCCCGGCACCGCGAAGAGCGCTCTGGTGCACGAACTGGCGCGGCGTCTCGACGGCAACGTGTTCGGCTACCTGCTGACGCGCTTCACCGAGCCGAGCGAACTGTTCGGGCCGTTCGACCTGCGGCGGCTGCGCGAAGGCGAGCTCGTCACCAACACCACCGGCATGCTGCCGGAGGCGGCGCTGGTGTTCCTCGACGAGCTGCTGAACGCCAACAGCGCGATCCTGAACAGCCTGCTGACCGTGCTCAACGAGCGCGTGTTCCGGCGCGGCAAGGAGACGCGGCGGCTGCCGATGCTGATGGCGGTCGGCGCCAGCAACCACCTGCCCGAGGACGATGCGCTCGGCGCGTTGTTCGATCGCTTCCTGTTGCGCGTGGTCTGCGACAACGTGCCCGACGATCGCCTCGGCGACGTGCTGCACGCCGGTTGGCGCTTCGAAGCGAACGCCGCGGCGAGCCTGCCGACGCTGCCGGTCGACGACGTGCGCGCCTTGCACAAGGCGCTGCCGAACGTGCGCCTCGACGGCGTGCACGACGACCTGGTGACGCTGGTGCAGCGGCTGCGGCGCGCCGGCATCGCGGTCTCCGACCGCCGCGCGGTCAAGCTGCAGCGCCTCGTCGCCGCCAGTGCCCTGCTGTGCGGGCGCGGCGCCGCCGAGCGCAGCGACCTGTGGGTGTTCCGCCACATCTGGGACACGCTCGAACAGCGCGAGGTGCTCGCCAGCCAGGTGGCCGAAGTGGTCGGTGCGATCCCGGACGGTGCCGCGGCGCATCCGGCCGCGCGTTCGCCGCAGCAGCCGGACGCCGAGGCGTTGGCGCGCGAGCTCGAAGCGCTCGAGGCCGACGTCGCGAAGCTCGCCGCCGACGACGTGCTGCGCGCGCGTTGGCAGGATCGGCTGCGCCTGCTCGCGAGTCGCGTCGAGTGGGTCGGCGACGACGGGAAGCGAACGTTCCTGCGCGGTCGCGTGGAGGCGCTGTGGACGCGCGTGCCGAAGTCGTCGTGAACGGGGCGTGGGCGCTGCGCCTGCCGACGAGTTCGTCGCCGGCGGCCGCGGCCTTGCGCACGCGCACCGACGTGTTCGTCTGCGACGCGCCGGATGGCTGCTGGTTGCGCGGCGAACGCGCCGACCGCGAACTGCGCCGCCTGCTCGCGCGTCTGCCGGGCGGTGAGCCGTTCGAACGGCTCGCCGACGGTCGCGTGGTGCGACCCGGTGGTCGCGTGCCCGCGGCGACGATGCCGGCC
>VYME01000584.1_pt1 | contig 15123 bp, 15 predicted proteins | sample 5115281 | NCBI WGS metagenome assembly VYME01 (sample SAMN12291780, study PRJNA351875) | freshwater metagenome | isolation source: freshwater lake | place: USA: Michigan, Wintergreen Lake | collected 2013-08-08
GGGGTCGAGCACCGGATTGGTCGGCCAACAGACGGCCAGCAACAGGTCGGCAGGAACGCGTTCGCCGCGCAGCTGGCGAACCAGCAGCTGCGCGGCGTCGCTGCGCCGGCTCGCGCCAGGGCGATCGCTGCACGTGGCCGCGTGGGCGGCGGCGCGCAGGTCACCGAGCCAAGGCGCCTGCGGGGACACGCCTTGGACTCGCTCCACCAGCAGGTGCAGTTCCAGCAGCTCGAACGCCGGCAGCACGCACGGCGTCGTCGCCGCGAGTTCCCGCTGCAGCTGCTCGGCGAAGCCGTCCGCGAGCTTGTGCAGCGTGAGGTAGCTCGACGCGACGCTGGTGTCGTAGAGCAGCACGGTGGTTCCGAGCCGTTCGCCGAACGTGAGCCGGCTCCGGTCGAGCCGGTAGATGCGGTAGACCATCCGCTTCAGCTCCGCGCGCTGCTCGCCGCCGCGCATCGTCGAGCCGGTGACGAGCAAGCCACGCACCCCGAGCACGAGGTCGGTGACCGTCGCGTTGGACTCCGGCGCCGCCCAGGGCAGCAGTACTCCGACACTCGGCAACAACGGGAAGTGCGCCGACAGCTCGCAAGCAGGCGAATCTCGGTGGTTCCACTGGTTGCTGTCGAAGGCCGACTCACCGGAGAGCACCTGCTCCTGCTGCTGGCCCGGCAGCAGCATCGCCAGCAGCGAGACGAACGGAGCGAGGAGGCAGCCGGACCGCATGCGCGCGCCCAACGCACCGGCGGCTAGCGCGGTTCACTGCGGCCAGCACCGCCCGATGGACGAGCCCCGACCGCCCGCGCCGCCGCTACCATGCCCCGCCATGCGCACTCTCGCCGCCGTCGCGACCCTGGCCCTCACCATCGCCAGCGCCGCCGTCGCCCAGTGCACGACGAAGATCGTGCCGATCCCGATCGGCACCAATGGCCCGGTGCACGAATTGCTGCGCCTGCAGAACGGCGACCTCCTGCTGGTCGGCGACTTCACCTCGGCGCTCGGCATCGCCGCCAACCGCATCGCCCGCTGGAACGGCAGCACCGTGGCCGCGCTCGGCAGCGGCCTGAACGGCCTCGTGCGCGACGCGCTCGAACTGCCGAACGGCGACCTGCTGGTCGGCGGCACGTTCACCACCGCCGGCGGCGGGCCCGCGGTCGGCATCGCGCGCTGGGACGGCAGCAGCTGGTCGAGCCTCGGTGCTGGACCGGGCGCCGACGTGTGGAGCATCGCGGCGCGGCCGAACGGTGAGATCGTCGTCGGCACCAGCCACGTCGATCGTGCGCGCCGCTGGAACGGCGTCACCTGGAGCGGCCTCGGCCTCGCACCGTCGCCGCTGTTCAACTTCCCGGTGTGGGCAGTGCACACGCTGCCGAACGGCGACGTGGTGATGTCGGGCGAAGCGCTGGTCGCCGTATCCGGCGGCTTCCGCGACATGGCGCGCTGGGACGGCACCAGCGTGCAGGCGATGCCGGGCCTCGGCTCCGGCACGCCAGGCCTCTTGTCCGGCCACGCGAACCGCTTCGCGACGCTGCGCGACGGCACGCTGTACGCAGCCGGCGGCTGGAGCGGCATCAGCGTCGTGCGCTGGACCGGGACGATGTGGGCCGTCGTGCCCGGCACGCAGGTGGCGCTCGGTGGCGCACTCGACCTGAACGAACTGCCGAACGGCGACTGGCTGCTCGGCGGCGGCTTCCTCTACATCGGCCCCAACCAGGCGGCGCGCGGTGTCGTGCGGCGGCGCAACAATGCCTGGGAGCCATTCGGCAGCGGCGTCACCGGCGGCGCGCGTTCGTTCCTGCCGCTGCCCAACGGCGACGTGCTGGTCGGCGGCGAGCTGTCCGTGGTCGACGGCCAACCGGCGAACAACCTGGCGCTGCTGGTGCCGACGTGCCGGGCAACGGCGACGATCGCCGGCAACGGCTGCAGCGGCGGCGGCGGCCCGTTGGCGCTGACGGCACTGTCGCTGCCGTTCACCGGTTCGACGCAGCGCTCGCTGGCCACCGGCCTGCCGGCGAACGCGTTCGGCGTCGGCATCCTCGGCTTCACGCCGCTGTCGCTGCCGCTGAATGCGCTGCTGCCGCAGGCACTGGCCGGCTGCACGCTGCTGGCGAGCCCCGACGAACTGACGCTGCTGCCGCCGAGCGGCGGTGCGGCGACGACCTCGCTGGTGGTGCCGAACGTGCCCTCGCTGGTCGGCGCGGTGCTGCAACAGCAGGTGGCGTCGATCGAACTCGGCGTCGGCGGTGCGATCACCGCGATCGCGACGACCAACGCGCTGCAGCTGACGATCGGTTCGTCCTGACGAGGATCGAGGCGAGCACCGCCCGGGGCGCCGTTCACTGGCCCGGCGCGTCGACGATCTCCGGCTGCAGACGAGCCGCCGTGGCGACGATCGCGCGCACCACGTCGTCGGGCACTCCCACCGCGAGCAACGCCGCCTGCAGGTGGCCGGCAACTCGGGCGAAGTGCGCCGCGGTGATGCCGCGCCCACGATGCGCGGTGCGCAGCGAGGGACCGCGGTAGCCGTTCGGGCCACCGAGCGCGGCGGCGAGGAACTCGAACTGATGGTCGCGTTGGCGACGACGGTCGGTGGCGGCGAAGAACGGCGCCAGCTCGGGGTCGGCGAACACGCGGTCGTAGAAGTCGTCGACGGCGGCGCGCAACACGGCGGCGCCGCCGAGCGAGGCGAACAGCGGATGCAGGTGGGGATCGCTCACGGATCCATCAGCGCTGCCCCGGAGCATTTCCGGACAGACGGCGCCGCGGACCCGTTCGCGTTCAGAAGCCGACCAGCGCCTGCAGGCCGCTGGTCAACGCCAGCGTCGCCGCGAAGGCGCCGTTCGGATCGAGCACTCCATACTGCGCGAACACCGACAGGCCGACGACCGCCGGCGAGGCCGGCAGCGGCAGCGGCAACTGCACCGCACCCGCGGGCCCGGTCAGCACGCCGGTCACGACCAGCGCGTCGTTGAGCGCGCTGCAGCCGCCGCCGATCGGGATCTCGAAGCCGGTGAAGCCGAGGGCGAGCACGGCGATCGCGTTCGGCAGCGCCGACGACAGCTTGAAGTCGATCGTCGCACCAAGGCGCGGCGCATCGTCGGCGGCGATCTGCGGCACCAGGCCGCCGGTGCCGGGGCAGCCCTGGCCGTAGGCGAACACGGCGGGGAACGTCGCCATCGCCCACAGTTCGCGGCCGGTGGTGCCGTCGTCGGCGGTGAAGTAGACGAGGCCGCCGGCGTGCGTGAACTCGCGCGGCGCCGACGACGCGCTGCCCGGGTTGACGTCGAGCAGACGCGACGTGCCGTTCGGCAGGCCGTTGCTGCGCCACGGTTCGCGGCCGAAGCCGGTCGACACGCCGGTGAACACGGCGACGTCGGCGCCCGGCAGCGAGAACCAGTCGGCGCCTTCGGCCAGCGTCGGCGCCTGGCCGAGCGGGAACGTGTTGATGCCGGTCGGATCGGTGCGCTGCACCGACGTGCCGAGGCCGAACAGCGCCACGCCCTGCACCGGACTGTAGGCGGTGAACGCGATGCCCGGCGCCACCGCGCCGCCGACGAGGTTGTTCTGCAGCACCGTCGACGCGGCGGTGCCGCTGGTGCGGTAGAGCCGCGACGTCGACGCGTCGCCGATGGTGAACAGCCACTGCGGACCGGCGGCGCCGAGGAACTGCACCGTGTTGCCGGTGAGGTCGTCGACCAACAGATCGGTGCTCAGGTTGCCGTCGGTGCTCCACACGTCGCGTCCCGTCGTCGGCGACGTCGCCGCGAACAGCAGCCGCCCCGTCGCCGTGGTCGGCCCGAGCGTGATCAACGCGGCCGCCGGGCCCGGCGCGATGTTGGTCACCGGTGCGGTGCCCGCCGTCGTGCCGTCGGTGCGCCACACTTCGTCGCCGAGGCTGTCGTCGGCAGCGAACAGCAGCAGGCCGGGCACGGCCTGCAGCGACCACGTGGTCTCGGTGCCAGCGCCCAGCGCACTCGCCGGGCCAGTACGGATGTCGCGCACGACGGCCGCAGCTCGACGCCGGTAGCCGCGGCTTGCCCGCGGAACAGCACCAGGTTGCCGAGCCGCGCCGGTGCTGGCTGCGCCGCGAGGCCGCTGTGCAGCAGCTGCGGGGCGTTGACGCCGTCGATCGCGTAGAGGTTGTTGCCGAGGAACAGCAGCAGCTGCGTCGGCGTGCTCGCCCACGCCACCGTGGTGCCGCCGCCGACCAGCCCGGGCAAGAACGTGGTCCCAGCGGGCGTGCCGTCGGTGCGGTAGACGCGGAGCCCGGCGAGGTTGGCGACGAAGAAGCGCTGGCCGAGGAAGCGCGGGCTGAACGAGCCCGACTGCAGCGCCGGCACGCCGTAGAGCGGCTGCGTGCCGGCGACGGTGCCGTCGCTGCGCCACGGCAGGTTGCCGGTGCAGAACAGCACGACGTTGCCGTCCATGGCCGCGAGCCGATCGGGGTTCGAGCCGGCGTTGACGAAGGCCGGCACCAGCGGCGTCGGCCCGTTCGTCGCCGAGACCACGCGGCCGTCGGCGAGCAGCGCACCCGCACCGCCGGGCAGCTCGGTGACGACGCGGGTCGTCGTCCCGCTGCCGATCGCCGTCGTGCCGGCCGTCGTGCCGTCGCTGCGGTGGATCGTGTAGGTGTCGAACGGATCCTCGCAGACCATCACCGCGCGCGGTGGGCTGTTGCCGATGCGATGCGGCTCGCCACCGGGGACGCGGTTGATGCTGCTCACCATCGTGGTCGGCGTGCCGCCCGTGCCTGGGATGCTGCGGAAGTTCCAGCCGAAGAAGGCGCCCTGGCTGTAGACGATCCTCGTGCCGAGCGCACATTCGACATAGCCGCCGAAGGGCATCGTGTCCTGCACGCTCAGGCTCTGGCTGAACGGGTTGTAGCGATAGAGATCCTGGTTGGCGACGAACCAGAAGATCGGCTGCGTCAGCGCCGGCTGGTAGACGGTGATCGTGCGCGGCACGGATCCGCTCGCGCCGGGCTGGACGTCGATCGCCTGCAGCACACCCTGCGCGACACAGTAGGGCTCGAGGCCGTTCGCCCCGGCCGCTGCGAACATCAGGTAGTCGCCGCTCCAGCAGAAGTCGCGCGGGTTGCTGCTCGCCGAGCCGGTGGCGAGGTTCGCGAACAGGCTCTGCGCGATGCCGCTGATGCGCCACAGCTCGACGCCGCTGGTGCTGTTCTGGCCGGCGAAGTAGACGCCGCTCGGCAACGGTGCGATCTGCTTCGGCTCGGCCAGCATGCCGTCGAGGCCACCGGCGCGCAGTTGGGTGACGCGCACGGTGTTGGCCACGGTGCCGCCGCTGCGCCACAGTTCGCGGCCGTTGCTGGTGTCGGTCGCCGAGAACCAGCAGAGCGCGGCGGTCGCGTCGTAGGCGAGGCTGCGCGGTGCGCTGCCGCCGTTGCCGATCGCCTGGGTGCCGGCGACGGTGCCGTCGGTCGTCCACAGCACCGTGCCGGCGCTGGCGTCCGGGCCGACGAAGAACGCGCGGTCGTTGCCGCCGACGACTTCGACCTCGGTGCCGCTCGGGTAGCCGACCGGCACGCGCAGCAGCAGGACCGTCCCCGCCGGCGTGCCGTCGGTGCGCCAGATGCGGGTCTCGCCGTCGTCGCCGGCGATGAACACGGCGAAACTGCCGCACAAGCGGCCGCCGAGCAGCGTGCCGAAGTCGTAGGTCGAGGCCGCCGCGGTGGCGAGGTCGACGACGCGGAACGGTGCCCCCTGGGCGACGAGGGCAGCGCCGAGGAACGCGGCGCAGACGGCGGAGCGAAGCTGCGGAACGATGGCCATGCCTTGGGAGCAGCGGCCCGCGGTGCCCGTTCGTTCGCAGTCGCTCGAGAATCCCGCCGTTTGCGCAGCCCCGCTCAGGCCGCTTCCGGCGACAGCCCGGCCCCGGCGAGCGTGTGGTCGACGATCCACTCGACCAGCAGCTTCTCGGTGGCCACCTCGTGCGCGACCACACCGTTGCTGCGCGCCAGATCGACCAGTTTGTCCTGCAGGGCGCGCACGGCGCCGAAGTGCTGCAGGTGGCGCACACCGGGCATCGCCGGGTCGCTGCGCACGCGCCGCAGCAGCCGGGCCCGGTGCAGCCGTTCGTCGTCGAGCGTCAACAGCATCTCGACCACGACCGCTGGCGACCCGCGTTGCCGCAGTTCCTGCCGCATGACGCCGGGCACCAGATGGGCGCCGACCAGCAGCACGTTGCGGCCCTCGGCGACGGAACGTTCCGCGACCGCGGTGGCGGCCGTGCTGACCGCCTGCGCCTGGCGCAGGAAGCCGTTGCCGAACGGATCGCGCGGCGACGTCACCGCTTCGTGCGCCGGCAGGTGCAGTTCGGGCAGCAGGCTCTTGCCGACCACCGAGCGCAGGATCTCGCGCACGGCCTCGGTCGGCACCACGCGGTGGATGCCGAGGCGCGCGGCGAGGCTGGTCGCGAGCGACGACTTGCCGACGCCGGGTGCGCCGAGCAGGCACAGCACCAGCGGCCGGCCCATGTGGCGGAACTGCCGCCAGGCGCGGTAGCGCCCCGCCTCCGCCGGGCCCACCAGCGCTTCGAGCAGGTCGCCGGCGCGCGCGGCCACACGTTCGGACTCGATCTCGGAGTGGCCCTCGAGCCGCAAGCTGGTGCCGAGGCGCGAGGCGATGGCGTAGGCGTCGGGCGGCTGGATCCCGGTGACCAGCAGGCTCGTGGCCAAGGTCTCCTCGGCGAACGGCAGGCTGGTGCCGTAGCGGTTGTGCACGAGCAGCAGGTTGGTGTCGGACGACAGGACGGGATCCATGGTGCGCTCTCCTCTCGCAATCGGGACTCGGGCGAAGCAACCGCAAGTACGGCGGGTGCAGGTCGCGGCCGCCGCTCAGAGCCTGAGAGAGAATCTCTCGAAGGCTCTGCGCGGCTGCGAAGGCAGCCGCCAAACATGACTCTGAGAGGCCGTATGCTGGATTTCTTCTCGGCCTCTCAGGGCCGCTCGCGCGGCCGGCGGCGATCGACCAGCACGCGTTGCGCGCGGCGCGACAGCCGGATCACGGCCTCCTTCGGCGTCGCGGTGAGCTCGCGCAAGAACAGGCCTTGGCCGTCGACCAGCTGCAGCGCCAGCGAGCACTGCTGGTCGATGCCACCGCGCTTGCCGTTGACGTCGCGCACCCGCAGCAGGGCGTGCACGACGCGATGGCGGTGGCGCTGCAGCGCGCGGTTCAGGTAGAGGTCGGCGAAGCGGGCCAACCAGTGGCTGCGCGGGCGGCCGGCGAAGCGGACCTCGACCGGCAGGCGCGGCGTCGGCGCCGAGGCGCCTTGGACGTCGGCGGAGCCAGCGGGAAGAGAAGACTTGCAGAGCGTCGGGCGGGTCATGCCGCAGTGATCGGGCCGCCAACCCTTTGGCTCCAGATCATGTTTCCGACGGTATCCTGACGAAAAATCTAACCATGCTCGACCGGCTGAACTTCCACCACCTGCGCTACTTCCACGTCGTCGCGCACGAGGGCAGCATCGCCCGCGCCAGCCGGCTGCTGCACACCAGCCCGCCGTCGATCAGCGTGCAGCTGCGCCAGCTCGAACAGCAGATCGGCGAGCGTCTGTTCACCAAGCAGGGACGCAGCCTGGTGCTGACCGCCGTCGGCGAGACCGTGCGCGACTACGCCGACCAGATCTTCGCGCTCGGCGGCGAGATGATGGCGACCGTGCACGGCGCGCCCGGCGGGCGGGCACGCTGCTGCGCTTCGGGGTCGCCGACTCGGTGGCGAAGGAACTGGCGGCGAAGCTGATCGGCCCGGCGTTCGAAACGGAGCACCCATGCCGCGCGATCGTGCGCGAAGGCCCGGCGGAACGGCTGCTCGCCGAACTGGCACTCCACCGCCTCGACGTCGTGCTGCTCGACGAGCCGCCGCCGTCGCTGGCGCGGCTGAAGCTGTTCCAGCATCCGCTCGGCGAAGCCGCCATCGGCGTGTTCGCGCCAGCCGCCACCGCGCGCCCGCTGCGCCGCCGCTTCCCGGCCTCGCTCGCCGGCACGACGTTCGTCCTGCCGGTCGCCGGCAACCTGCTGCGCGCGGCATTCGACGGTTTCTGCCGCACCGCCGGAATCACGGTCGCGGTCGCCGCCGAAGTCGAGGACTCGGGCCTGGCGAAGACGCTGGCGCGCGAAGGCCGGGGTCTGCTGCTGGCGCCGGCGGCACTGGCCCCGGTGCTCGAACGGCACTACGGGCTGCAGCGCGTCGGGGAGCTGCCGGACATGCGCATCCCCTACGTCGCGTGCACGGCGTGGCGGCAGATCGACAGTCCGCAACTGCAGCGCGTGCTGGCGGCGGGCCGCGACCTGCTGAAGGCCTGACGGCCCCCCGTCAGCGCCGGGGCGCGTGGATGAAGCGGCGCAACGCTTCGAGCAGGCTCGGAGCCGCGTGCGGGCCGACGCTGGCGAGCGGCTTCAGCTGCGCCAGTCCATCGAGGCACGCCAGCAGTTCGTTCTCGTCCAGGGCGACGTGGATCTTGCCGAGCGCCTGCAGGTGCTTCGCGGTGGCGAGCTGGTGTTCGTTGCGCTGTTCGCCGAGCGACGCGCGGCGCGGCATGACGACGATCGGTTTGCCGTAGCGCAGCGCCGACAGGATCGTGCCCATGCCGGCGTGCGCGACGATGACGCTCGCTTCGGTGAACTTGCGGTGGAAGTCCGCGGGTTCGATGAACGGGGTCGAAGCGATGTGCTGCGGCCGCTTCTCGGTGTGGCCGATCTGCGCGAACACGTCCTGGCGGCCGTTCTTCGCCGCCCAACGGTCGACGGCGGCGACGAGGCGATCGAACGGTTGGTCGGTGCCGACGGTGACGAGGATCATCGAGGGAAGCGGGAAGGTCGGAGAAGCGGAACGGACGCGCGCGATCAGCCGAGCACGTTGCCGGCGAACTTCGGGCCGTCGGGGCGCGCCAGGTGCTCCCACTGCGTCAGCCAGAGATCGGCGTGGCGGCCGATCTTCTGCCCGGACAGCGACAGCTCCTCGGCGTTGGCGATCGAGTCGACCCAGATCGTGCGCGCGCCGAACAGCTTGCCGAGGCGCAGCGCGAAGTAGCCCGGCATGGCGCCGGTGGACACCACGACGTGCGGGCGCACGCGCAGCAGCACCCACAGGATCGTCAGCAGCATCCACACCGCCTTCAGCTTCTGCGTGCGGTTGGCGTCGGCGATCGTGAAGAAGCGCTCGCCCGGGACCTCGCTGGCGTAGGTGGCGCGCGTCGTCGCGAACACGACGTCGCAGCCGTCGAACGCCGGGCGCAAGCGCTGCAGCTGCACCCAATGGCCGCCGCTGGAGGAGATCGCGAGGAGTCGTGGCATGAACGATCGGGAACGGCCGGCGTACGCGGGCCGCGTTCGGGCGAAGACGGTAGCAGCCGGCATCGGCCGTCGCACCGGCAGGAATCGAAGGGAACCGCGAACGGGCCGGCGACCGGCCCCGCCACCTCCGATGCCAACCACTGTCTGGCTCCCCACCACGGACCGACTGCGATCGCCCGCGACCTACGCAAGCGCGTAGTCATCGGCATCGTGGGTCGCGTCCGGTAGCGCGATCGCGCCGTCGACCACACCGCCATGGCATCCGGGGCATGCGGTAGCCGGCTTCCGGCGAAGTGCCTGCTACGGACGGTGCCGTTCGAGACTGCGGACGTCTTCGAGATCCTGCGGACGAGCGACGGTTCGCTTGTTCACGATCAGGTCTTCGCGGGCGAGGTAGGCCACGTCAACGTCGCCGAAGTGGGCCCTGACGCGACGATCCCAGCATGGCGCGAACTGCAGGCCATCGACCGCCGTGAGGATGTCGATGCGATTTGGAGGCAGGCCGATCTGGTAGATCGTGCCGACAGTCGAGAAGTCCTGCACCGTGACGCCGTGCATCTGCAGCGGGGCGCCGAACGCTGCCAGGGCCTGGAACGCACGCTCCGCGTTGTCTGCGGTCGGCTCCACCCACACGCCCAGGTCCTTGGTGAACCGCGGTCGCGCGTGGAAGGTCACCGCGTAGCCGCCGACGGTCAGGAACCGCACGCTATGGGCGGACAATGCGGCCAACAGATTTCTGAAGTCGCGGTTGGTCCTCCGGGTTGCCGCCTTGGATGGCGATGGCGTCCAGTGTCATTCCCCACAACGTCTCGACGCGTTGCTCGCCGGTCATCGATTGCCAGAACTCGCGGTCGAAGGCGTCTCGGTCCTCGCCAGGGCGAACGAGTCGACCCGTCATGCGGTGGTTCGGCGATGGATCGTCGGGGTCGGTCACGGCGGTCAGCGTAGCGCGTCGCGCCGTGCCGCTCGAACCTAGGGCGGGGCTTGGCTCAGCCTCGCAGCCAGCTGGCGTGGCGCACCGAACGCGCTGCCACGCAGCTCGCAGCGACCGCTGCGGTCTCAGCGACCGACGGTGGCGTCGATGCCGTTCGACGTGGCGACGCCGGCGGCGTTGGCCGGGCTCAGGGCGAGCGACTGCGCGACCAGGGCGAGGCCCAGCAGCGCCGTCTGGTTCGGCACCGCGACGTCGACCGAGGCCGAGCCGCTCAGCGCCGACGTCGACAGCAGGCCGAACACGGTGCCGACGTTCAGGAAGCAGTCGGGGGCCGCGAGGCCGAGCGACGGCAGCGAAGCCGCCGGGTCCTGCCGCGAGCCACCGAAGTAGAACACACCGAACGGCGACACCGGATCGACGCCGCTGGCGGTCAGTCGCCAGTCGAAGCCGACGCGCGGCGCATTGCTGGCCAGCGACAGGCCGTGGCAGCCAGCGCCGAACGGCACGCGCAGCGCCGCCGGCACCGGCCGCAGGTCGTTGGCCGGACCCTCGAGCACGACGCGGTTCTGGTACGGCCGCAGCTCGTAGCCGGTGACCGTGAAGTTCGCGTCACCGGCGTTCAGCGGGAACGTGTGCCAGTTCTGGAAGGTGATGCGGAAGTTGCCGCCGCTGGTGCGCTCGACGTCGAACTCGAGGAAGCCGTAGTGCTTGCCGCCGCTGACCAGCTGGTTGCCGTTCCACGTCTCCGGCTCGCTCTGGTCGGCGCACCAGACGTGGTAGGGATTGATGTTCCACGCCGCCCCTTGCGGGTTCAGCGGGTTGTTGCGCCAGTTGGCGATCGCCGCCGTGGTCGCACCCGGCGCGTCCTCGACGCCGCGCAGCCCGTCGCCGGCGGCGCCGACGTCCCACAGGTGCACGCCGTAGCCGTCGTTGTCGAGATCGAAGTAGCTCATCTCGGCCACTTCGCTGTGGCCGCAGAACACGCCGGCGACGCGGTACTGCTCCATCAGCGGCGCGTAGATGCGCATCGCCTCACCCGACTGCGTGCTGGTGACGCTGCTGCCGTGGATGCCGCGGCTGAACGGCGTGTGGTGCCACTGCACGAAGATGATCTGCCCGGCCGCGCGCGCCGCCGCCAGTTCCTGCACGGCCCAGTTCCACTGCGCGGTGCCGACGTTGAAGTCGGGCAGGTCGCCGAACGGATAGTTCAGCAGCCAGGCGCGGTTGGTGTCGCGGATGTCGGGGAAGTTGACGTTCGTGCCCTGGCCCTGCGGCGGCGCCACGTTGTCGTTGGCGCCGAGGGCGCCGACCGAGCACAGCGTGAGGATGGTGATCGGGCCGTAGTCGGTGCGGTAGTAGAGGTCCTTCGCCAGCGGATCGTTGTTGGCGGGATAGTCGAAGTAGGCCGACCACTGCTGCCGCGCGTACTGCACCAGCGGGTTGGCGGTGATGGCCGCGCCACCGTTGTAGATGCAGTTGTTGCCGATCGCGGCGACGAACGGCAGGCCGCTGAACAGGTCGTCGTACTCGCCGGCGTTGTGGCGCCAGAACTCGTCCCAGCGGCGCTGGCACTCGTTCGCCGTGCCCTCGATCAGGTCGCCGGCGAAGATCAGCAGGTCGGCGTCGCGCGCCTCGATGTTCTTGATGTTCTCCTGGTAGCCCGCGGTCTCGCTCAGGAAGTACTGGTCGCGGCCGCGCCCGTTGCCGGCAGGACGACCCGTGCTGTTCGGCGTCTGCGGCGTCGTGCGCGCCCATTCGCGGAAGCGCGTGCGGCCGAGCACGAGGGTCTCGCTGTCGGAGATGGCGACGAAGCGCAGGCGGCGATTCGTCGACGTCGACGGCGCCGTGCGGAACGTGTTGGAGTAGCTCGAGGCGCCCTGGGTGACGACGTACGTGTACTCGGTGTCGGCCTGCAGGCCGGTCACGGTGACGCGATGCCGCCAGTTGCGCGCCGGCACACCGGGCGCTTCGAAGATCGCCGTCGTGGCGAACGGGAATGCGCCAGCGGCCGTCAGTTCGGCGTTGATCTGGTAGTCGAGCACGGGCTCGAGCACCGGCGTGCTGGCGAACACCAGCGGCGATGCGAGGCCGGGGCCGGTGACCGTCAACGTGCCCGGGTTGTTGGCGACGGTGAACCAGGTCAGCTGCATGCCGTCGAGGGCCGGGTTCATCTGGTACGGGAGCACGCGGAAGTCGGCGGTCGACTGCGCCCCGGCGGGGTTGCACAGGAACGACGCGGCGGCCAGCGTGACGAAGGTGAGGAGTCGGAGGTTGCGCATGGGCGGTGGGGTCGGCGACCGCCGCCGTTCGCTCGAACGGCGCGACGGTCGAATCGAGGCACCGTGATCGACCCCATCCGTGCAGACTCGATGGACGGCAGATGAAGCTCTCCGTTCGCGCCCACCGACGCTTCGAACGTCGCCGCGGCGAACGTCAGCGCGCGCGCTTCCGGCTGGCGGTTCGGCTGCCCCGTTGGTCGCGTCGGTCGCGGGCCGTCGTGGTCAGGGTCGCACGCCACTGCTCGAACGCCTCGACCAGGTCGCCCGGCACGAGGCGCCAGTGCACGTCGTGCACCGCCCCCGCCATGGCGAGGAACATCAGCTTCGTGACCTGCGCGTGCCGCTGCCGCAGCTGCGCCCACAGCGCGAACAGGTCGGCCGCCGCGAGCTGCCCATGCGTGTGCACGCCGAGTTCGGCGAGCCAGGCCGCGGTCGTGTCGCTGAGGTTCCACAGTTCGCGGCACGGTGTGTCGGGCCGCGCCGGCGTGCGTCGCGCGGGCATGGTCAGCGACGCCCCGCGGTGCAGGGCCGGGCGTGGCGAAGGCGTGGCTTTGGCATCGGTGCTCTCGGCGTCGCTGGCGGCCCGTGCTCTTCGGCGACGTCGCCTCAGCGGATGCGATCGATCCGGTAGAGCGCCTCGAACGTCAACAGCCACAGCACGCCGTCCGGCCCCCACTGCAGGTCGACCGGCTTGTTCTGCACGCCGTCGGGCACCATCGACAAGAAGCGCTGCTCGTCGTCGATCTCGGTGCGCAGCGCCCCCGACAGGCGGAAGCGCTCGACCACTTCTTCGTCGTACATCGACAAGAACAGCGACTCGCGGTGCGCTACCGGCCAGTCGGCCGCGTCGTTCGGCACGAACGCGAGGCCGGTCGGCACGACGACGTCGGGCCACAGCCGCAGCAGCAGGCCGGTGGCGGCACCGAAATCGACGCCCGGGGAAGCACCCCACTGGAAGTTGCGGCCAGGCTGCACGAGCAGCAGTTCGTCGTTGTCGGCCGGGCCGTTGTCGGCGGCGAACAGGCCACCCGAGTTCGGCTCGCGCGCGAGCGCGAAGACGTTGCGCAGGCCCTTGCACAGCACCGGGCTGCCGGACTGCGGGTTGTCGGGCGCGGCGCTGCCGTCCGCCGGATCGAGGCGCAGCAGCTTGCCGGCCAGAGAGCCGTCCGACTGCGCTGCCGACGGCGTCTCGGTGTCGCCGATGCTGACCACGAGCATGCCGCCCTGGTCGAAACACATGGCGCCGCCGTTGTTGATCGTCGCCACCGGCAGGTCCGAGCGCAGCACGAGCTGGTTCTGACCGATGCCAGAGACCTCGGTCCAACGGTAGAGCACGCTGCGCTCGGGTTGGCCCGAACCCGCGGGCACGGTCGCCAGCGCGAACACGAAATGGTCGGAGGCGAACGTCGGCGACACCGCGAGCCCGAGCAGGCCGCGGTGGCTGCCGGTCGTCACCTGCACGGTCGCGAACGGCGTCGCCTGCAGCGTGCCGCCGGCGTCGATGCGGCGCACGACGCCGCTGCTGCGTTCGCTGACGAACACGCTGCCGTCCGGCGCCAGCGCGAACTTGCCCGGCGCTTCGGTCAGCGTCGCGAAGCGTTCGATCGCGAAGCCCGGCTCGAGCCACGCGACCTCGGCCGGCAGCGCTGCCCCGACCGCGAGCTGCAGCGTCGCCGACACCATGACGTCGCCGACGAGGCCGGTGACCTGGTGCGTGCTCGCCGCGGACGTGCCGGTGGCGCTGCCGGTGATGGCGCCGCTGCTCGCATCCAGCAGCAGTCCGTTCGGCAGCGGCGGGGTGGCGACGAAGCCGCTGCCGAGGCCGTTCACGCCGGCGAGCATCACCGCTTCGCCGACGCGCACGCGCAGCGGTTCGCTGCCATAGTCGAGCACCGGCGCACTGCCGCCGCCGCCGCCCGAACAGGCGAGCAGCAGCGGCAAGCACAGCCAGGACGAATGCGAGGCGCGCATGGTCACACCACGTCGACGGCGACCGGCGAAGTGAACGACTCCGTGAACACCGCCGCCGGATCGGCGAGGCCGAGGTGGTCGCGCAGCAGCTGCGCGTAGACGGCGCGGAAGTCCACCCGATACGGCAGCACGCTCTGCGCCAGGTCCTGGTCGGTCGGCAGCACGCCGTGCTCGCCGGGCACCACCGCGCCGCCTGTCAACAGCATGCACGTGGCGGCGCCGTGGTCGGTGCCCGACGAGCCGTTCTCGAAGTTGCGGCGGCCGAACTCGGAGATCACGGCGACGACGCAGTTCTGCCAGATGCCCATCGCCTTGCAGTCGTCGGCGAACGACAGCAGCGCTTCGTCGAGTGCAGCCAGCAGGTTGCCGTGCGTGCCGGTCGACGAGCCCTGCGCCGCGTGCGTGTCGAAGCCGCCGAAGCCGGTGTAGAAGATGCGCGTCTCGAAGCCGGCCTGCAGCATCCGCGCGACGTCGCGCAGCGACTGGCTGATCGACGCGGTGCTGTAGGTCACCGTCGACGTGTAGCCGGCCACGGCGGCGGCGATCTGGTCGGCGAGCTCGTGGCCGGTCAGCAGGGCGTCGCGCGGCACCGAGCCGGCCTGCGCCTGCAGCATCTCGCGCACCAGCTC
>VYME01000409.1_pt1 | contig 15121 bp, 11 predicted proteins | sample 5115281 | NCBI WGS metagenome assembly VYME01 (sample SAMN12291780, study PRJNA351875) | freshwater metagenome | isolation source: freshwater lake | place: USA: Michigan, Wintergreen Lake | collected 2013-08-08
CGGCCAAGGGCTGACGCGCGGATCCGTCCCGATCACTTGGCGGGGGCGCTGCGGCGGAAGTCGAGCGCGCCGAAGTCGAAGTCGGCGATCGGGCAGTCGATCCGGAACGCGGCGACCTTGCCTTCGTGGTCGAAGTCGAAGCGCACGAGGCCGAACGGCAGGAACTTGTCCGGCCAGTCGACGCGGAACGTGTCGTGGTGCCAGTGCTGCAGCGTGCCGAACAGGCGGCGCTTCGACGGCAGCAGCACGATCTGCAGCGCGGTGCCGTCGAGCGTGATCTCGGCCGGGCCATAGACCGCGTCTTCGTAGCGACCGGCGTAGGCCTCGAGCGAGAGCGTCGGCTTGGTGCCGTTCTGGCGCGCGTCCTCGCGCTTCTTGACCTCGGCCGCCTCCTGCGCGGCGATGCGCGGCTTGATCACGTCGAGGCGCTTCACGACGGCGAGGCCGTCGCCGCCAGCGCGCTGCGTCAGCAGGGCACGCTTCAGCACTTCGTTGAGCACGCCGTCGTTGGCGTTGTTCAGCACGACGAAGCCGAAGCGCTCGGCCGGCATCAGCGAGACCTTGCTGAGGAAGCCCGGCATGCCGCCGTCGTGTTCGACGACCTTCTGTCCGCGCTCCAGCGACACGGACCAGCCGAGGCCGTAGCTGCGCATGTCGTCGGTGGCGGCACCGGTGCCGCGGCTGCTGGCGATCGTGTGCGGGCGCCACATCTCGCGCAGCGACGCTTCGCCGAGGATCTCGGTGCCGTTCCACTTGCCGCCGGCGATCAGCATGCGCATCCACGCGGTCATCTCGTGCACCGACGAGTAGATCGACGCCGCCGGCTTGCAGGCGGTGAACTCGTGATCCGGGATCACCGCACCTTGGATGTGCGGCAGCGCCTTCTCGGCGTCGGCCGGCAGCCGCTGCGCCGAACTGCGGCTCTGGCTCATGCCGAGCGGCGTGAAGAAGCGGCGCTCGACGAACTCCTCCCAGCTGCAGCCGGCGTGCTTCTGCACGATCAGACCGGCGACCAGGAACATCAGGTTCTGGTAGCCGAATTGTTCGCGGAAGCGCTGCACGATCGGCAGGCGCGCGGCGCGGCGCAGCACTTCGCGATCGTCGTAGTCGCTGCCGTACCACAGCAGGTCGCCGGCGAACGTCACCAGGCCGCAGCGATGGCACAGCAGATCCCGCACCGTCATGTGCTGCGTGATCCAGGCATCTGCGAGGCGGAACTCGGGCAGGTGGTCGACGACGAGGTCGTCCCACTGCAGCTTGCCCTCCTGCACCAGCAGGGCGACCGCCGCGGCCGTGAACGCCTTGCTGCACGAGGCGATGTTGCACAGCGAGTTCGCGGTCATCGGCTGGCCGGGGGCGCGTTCGCCGACGCCGAGCTCGACGAGCACTTCGCCGTCCTGCACGACGGCGATCGCCAGGCCGGTGGCGCCAGAGGCTTCGCGCGCGGCCTTGGCGATGGCCTGGACTTGTTCCGCGGTCAGCGGCGTCGGCTTCTGGGCGACCAGCGGCAGCAGCAGGAACAGCGCCGCGATGGCGGCGCCGACGAAGCGGATGGGTGCGAGCATGCGCAATCGGACGAAGGGGAGGACGGCGACGGCGGGCCTGCTTACTCGATGCCGCGCCGGCGCGCCGCTGCGAAACCGTGCGGTGGCCCTCGGCGCGATGAGCAAGGGTCGTTCTCCGCGGCGAAACCGTGACAGGGCGCACGGTCGCCATGGATCGCCGGCGTTCGCTATGTTCCCGCCCACTCATGCGCCTGCCCTCTCTCGTGGTGCTCGGCGCGTTCGTCGTTTCCGCGAACGCGCAAGGATGCGTGCGTCCCGTGCCGCCCCCCGGCGGCTTCCCGCTGCAGGCCGATCTCGTCGTGCCGGTGACCTACAGCGATGGCTACGAGACGTTCGGTTCGCTGCTGCGCCCGGTCGGTCCGCCGCCGTCGTGCGGCTGGCCACTGGTCGTGTTCGTGCATCCGCTCGGCGCGATGCGCAGCTACCAGCTCGACGTGCAGCAGCGCATCGCTGGCCAGGGTTACGCGGTGTGGAGCTACGACGTGCGCGGGCAGGGCCAGGCGCAGCTGGTCAACACGCAGCATCCGAACCCGGGCACGACGTTGTGGGGGCCGGTCGAACGCGTCGACCTCGCCGAGCAGATCGCGTTCGTCGCCGCCAACACCGCGTGGACGGGCGAAGTCGATGCGACGCGGCTCGGTGTGATGGGCGTCAGCCAGGGTGGCGCGCACGCGTGGAGCGCCGCCGCGTTGTCGGGCCAGACGATCAGCGCGCCGGGGCGCCCGCCGATCGTGGTTCCGCCGGTGGCGTGCGCGATCCCGTCCGACCTCGTCGCCGATCCGATCGACGACTGGGTGCGCGGCGGCGAACTGTTCAGCACGTGGTTCGTCGAAGCGATCTCCGGCAGCTACACGGGCACACCGTTCGATCCGGCGTTCGTGCAGGCGGCGCGTGCTGCGTTCGTAGCACAGGATGCGCCGGGCCTGGTGACGACGCTGCAAACCGAAGGGCGCGCGCTGCGGCCGATGCTCGCGACCAGCACGGTCCCGATCCTCTACCACCACGCGTGGTTCGACATCGTCGACGGGCCGCTGTCGGCGGTGCAGTGTCTGGAGTCGCGCTCGGCGCCGTTCCGCGTGCACCTCGGTGCCGTCGGCCACGCGGTGCCGGCGAACGCGCACGAAGTCGCGCGCCGCGACGAAGCCTCGCTGCGCTGGCTGCATCGCTGGCTGTGGAACGAAGCGAACGAAGTCGATCTCGAGCCACCGTTCGTGCTGGCGCAGCTGCCGCTCGATCCGCTGGTGCACGACGACCTGCAGTCGAAGTGGAACCACGCCACCGCCGCGTCGGTGTTGCCGCCGCCGACCGCGCAGCGCTTCTACCTGCACGACGACGGTGTGCTGCACGACGCAGCGCCGACCGCGCCGCAGACGAACCTCGCGATCCACCAGCAGATCGATCCGCTGGCGACGACGTTCACGCCGACCGACTACCTGAACGATCCGTCGGTGCGCCTGCTCGCCAACGTGCTCGCCGCCTGCCCGCTGCAGGAGCGCGTCTACACACGGACGACCTCGTCGCCGCTCGAGATCGCCGCCAGTCCGCTGCTGCACCTCGAGCTCGTGCCGGACCAGGCGTCGTGGATGCTCGCCGCCGTGCTGACGGTGCAAGGGCCGGAGCCGGGCGCCATCGAAGTCATGCTCGGGGCGCAGGCGATCGCGCGGCACAGCAGCGTCGCGGGCATCGCCGAGCAGCACGACGTGCGGCTGCCGCCGATCGCCGCGCGCATTCCCGCCGGCGCCACGCTGCGCTTGCGGTTGCGCAACCTGTGGCTGCGCGAGTGGCCTGGGCAGAGCATCGAAGTGGCGCCGCGCTTCCACGACTTCCAGGTCGCACTGCGTCACGACGTGGCGCCCGCCGGTTGCTGGCTCGACCTGCCGCTGCTGCCAGCGAAGCCGCGGCTCGTCGTCGCGGCGGCTTCGCTCGAGCTGGCGACCGCGCCGGCGATCAGTGGCACGGTGCGCGGCGGCAGCGAACGCGGCGGCTATCCGTACTTCGCGGCGATCGGTCTGTCTGGGCAGGTGCCGGGCGTGCCGTACCTCGACGACGTGGTGGCGATCGACGGCGACTGGCTGGTGGTCGCGTCGGCTGGCTCGAACGAAGCCCCGTGGTTCAGCGGCTTCCTCGGCTTCCTCGACGTCGACGGCAATGCGACGTTGACGCTCGATCTGTCGTCGGCGGCACCACTGCCACAGCTGCTGAACGGCATGCAGCTGACGTTCGCCGCGTTCGTCTGGGATGGCCCGTGGGCGCCGACCGGGGCCGGCAGCAATCCGTGCGACGTGCAGCTGCGGTGAGCAGCCTGGCGTGACTACGCGTCGCCGGCGGCCTGCATGCGCCGCTGGCGACGTTCGTCCGCCGTCATCTCGCTGTCGAGGCGGCCGAGGAACGCGGTGCCTTCCTTGGCGCGGATCCACTGCGCGAACAGCGGCGAGACGCGGCGCACCTGCGCCAGCATGTCGAGTGCGACCTTGCGGTAGGAGAAGTGGCCTTCGGGGCCGCTGCGCAGCTCGATGAAGTAGGCGACCTGGCGCGGGTCGAAGACGATGCGCACACGCTGCAGGAAGCCGAACGGCGTCACGTAGGCGGCGGCGTGCGGGAAGCGCTTCGCGATGCGCTGCTGGCGCTCGGCGGTCTGCTCCATCACCGCGAGGTAGTCGGCGGCGAGGCCGGCTTCGTGCAGCAGCGGCGGCACCGCGAAGCCATGCACCGTCGTCAACTGTTGCTGTTGCTGGAAGCCCTTCCGGTGGCGGCCGATGTCGCGGTAGGCGCCGAAGTCGAGCACGGTCTCGAACTCGAACGGGGCCGCACCCTCGAGCGCTTGCGGCCAGGCATCGTGCGGGCCGCGCGCCGCCATCAGTTCGCTCATCAGACGTTGGCGATCGCCGTCGGGCAGCGACCGGACGCGGTTCTGCAGCGCCGCGAACGGCTGCTGGCTGTGTTCGTAGAGCAGCGACGCGAGCAGGCGGTCGTCGAGTTCGCGGTCCCAGTGCAGCAGCTGCGTGTGGCCTTCGCTCGCGCCGCGCTGCACCGGCACCACCGCCGCACCCAGCTCTTCGCACAGCTTCGGCAGCGCCTGCTGCAGGCTCTGCGCGAACGCGTTCGGCTTCGCGTGCTTCAGCAGCGTCGGCAGCGCCTTCTCGGCCTCCTGCTGCATGCGTTCGCCGACCAGCCGGAACTCGGCCAGCGGATGCGAGCGCAGTTCGGTGACGACGTCGGCCAGCGTGCGCGCGTCGACGACCATGCCCCACTTGGTCTGGATCGCCGGCGTCAGCAGGTAGCGCGCCGCATCGAAGGCCTCGGCCTTCAGCGTGCGCAGCCACGGCGCTTCCTTCTCGCCGGCCTGCAGCGGCCGCACGCGCTGCAGGTGCTGCAGCAGCACCTCGGTCGCGCGCGTGTAGAGCGCGAACGTGTCCCGCAGCACCGCTTCGTAGTCGGCGGCGAGGTCGCCACCGGCCGCCATCACGTCCGGATCGCGCCAGTGCGACTCGGCGGTGAAGGCGATGTATCGCGTCGAGCTCTCTTCGAACGAGCAGCGCCGCTCGCGCTGGATGAAGCGCGTCACCAGCTGCGAGACCTTCTCGATCGCGAGGTGCACGACCGAACCTTCGCGCAGCGAGTTGTGGCCGTGGTCGATCGCGTAGGTCTTCAGGAACTGCCCCGACTTGTCGGCCATCACCGCCGACAGCGTGTCGACGACGGCGCCCGGCAGCGGCAGCGACTCGAGCTTCTTGCCCTGCGCCTCGAGCCCCTGGCGGAGGCGTTCGAGGAACTGGTCGCGCATCGACTTGCTCGAGCGCGAGTAGACGCCGTTCAGCGTCGCCGCCACTTCCTCGGGCAGGTTGCGCACGAGGTAGACGTCGGCATGCTCGGGGCCGTCGACGACCGAGAAGTAGTGGCGCAGCAGCTCGCGTTCGAAGTCGCTGTAGGGCATCGGTCGCTGGAGAGCGGTGGGGCGGGTCGAGCGGTCAGTTGCGCGCGGCGCGCTTCTGCATCACGAACCAGGTCGAGATGGCGCCGAGGGCGATGCCGGCGGCGAACACGAACCAGACGAAGGGGGTCTCGAGCGGGGTGATGTGGGCGAACATGGCGCGCCATGGGAGCGGGCTCGCCGGCGAGGGGCAAGGCGCTCTTCGGCAACCTTTCTGCCGCGCGATGCGGGCCGCCGTCTGATGGCATTGTCATCTGGCGGCGACGCGATCTCGTTGGTCTTCGCCTCGCCCTCCGTCTCGCGCCCAGGTTGCCTTGTCGACGACGACGGCGAGGACGGCTAGCCTGCGCCGACTCGGCTGCATGGAGATCACCGACTACCACGCCAAGCCCTTCGCCAGCAAGAACGACGAGAGCTTCAAGAAGCTCAGGACGGTGTAAGCATGTCGTCTGAAGCGATGCCGCCGGTGCGCGACCTGCCGAGTTTGATCGTCCAGGGGGAGGGCCAGTACCTCGAGTTCAAGTCCGCGCTGCACGGTCCGTCGGGAGCCAAGCACAACCGTCCAGCCGACGAGATCCGCGACGACATCGCCAAGACCGTGGCGGCGTTCGCGAACGCCGACGGAGGCACGCTGCTCGTAGGCGTCGAGGACGATGGCTCGGTCACGGGCTGCCACCACCCGGACGAGAAGCTCGCGGCGATGCTTGGTGTACCGGAGCAGCGGCTCAGGCCGCCTCAGCTGCGTGGTGTTGCCGAATCCGTCGGCGGCAAGACGCTGCTCGTCTTCGACGTTCGCTCGTCGGCCGAGGCGGTCATGGTCGTCGGTGGCGGCTTCCCGCGCCGCATCGGCGACGAGACCGTCCAGGAATCCGAGGCCGCGATCAACGCGATCAAGATGCGCGCTCGGACGGAGAGTGTTGAGGCGGACAGCATTTTGGGTGCAGACCTCGGTCAGTTGGACCCCAGCCAGATCCTTCGTGCGAAGACCGCGGCAGGCCTCGCGACGGCCACTGACATCGAGTACCTGGTCGCGCGCCGCCTTGCGGATCGGCGTGGCAGCGAGGTCGTGCTCCGCTTGGGCGCGCTCCTCATGTTCGCGCGAGATGCTGCATCGATTCCAGTGCCGAACTGCGGGGTGCGGGTGCTTCGCGTGCGAGGCACGAGTCGGCAGACCGGCGCACGGCTCGACACGCGAGAGGTCGCGCGACTGGAGGGTGCGTTGCCGCACGTCATTCAGCAGACCTATGACGTGCTGATGCGGGAGATCGGCAAGTCGACCAGGCTCCACGACCTGTTCTTCCGTGAGACTCCCGAGTATCCGACGTTCGCGTGGCAGGAAGCCATCGTGAACGCGGTTGCGCATCGCGACTACCGAATCCAGGGCCGAGGCGTGGAGGTGTGGCTCTACGACGATCGTCTCGAGGTCCGCAGCCCCGGCGACTTGTTGCAGAGCGTCTCGATTCGCGCGCTCGAACGCCGCGAGATGGCTCACGAAAGTCGCAACCCGCGAATGGCGCGGGTGCTCGCAGAGTTGGGACTGATGCGCGAGCAAGGCGAAGGCGTGCCGCGCATGTTCGAGGAGATGGAGCGCTCCTTGCTGCGGCTGCCAGAGCTCGCTGCAGGTGCGGGCAGCTTCACGGTCACCCTGCGCAACGAGCCCATCTTTCGTTCGGCGGACCCGGAGTGGGTGCGCTACGTTCGCAGCCTGCCGATCGGGGATCGGCAGCGGCGCGCGCTGGTGGCCTTCAAGGGGGGCCGGCTCACGAGCGCCGAGTACCAGAACATCAACCAGGTCGACAGAGACCAGGCCTATCGGGAGCTGAGCGAACTGGTCGAGCTGGGCTTCCTCGAGCCGTCGAACAAGCGTGGTCGTGGATCCACGTACCAGGTGTCGTCGCCAGGAATTGGCGACCAGAAGCACGAGCCGGTCCATGTCTTCGCCCGCCGACTGGCGTCTCTGGGCAGCATCCAAAACGCCGACTTCCGCGAGGTGTTCGGCATCGAGCGCGAGGCCGCGAAGGAGGAGCTGCGGCGGCTTGTTGCGCGCGAGGTGCTCGTGCGAACCGGAGTGCGCCGCGGCACGCGCTACTCGCGCGGCCCTCGGTTCGACGCGTGGGTCACGGAGACCGCAAAACACCCATGAAGGTATGGGGGGTATGGGGCTTCGGATGTGCAGGACGTGATGCCACCGCCACTTGCGGCCGTCGCAAATGGCCGCGTCGGCCCCCCAAACCCCAGCTCCAGTTCGACTGCTCCTGGAAGGGCTGGTGTCGAACCCGCGAATGCAGAGCTGCCTGACCAAGCACCCGACCGACATCGGGCGGATGCTCAAGGGACTGATCGTGCGTGGGATGCTGCTCTCGGACGACCGGAGACGTTGGACGACCTACCGCCTGACAGGAGTCGCGGGGGATGCGGCGGCTCCTCAGGCATCCTTGGTCGACGGCTTCGGAGGCGTCCAGGGCTCCGAACCCGACAGCTCCGAACACAACGGCGTCGACTCCGAACAGAAGCTGCGGGACTCCGAACACAATGCGGCGTTGCTCTCCGCCGAACTGGTAGCGGTCGCTGCTGCGGTGCGCGGTCGGGAGCGAGTACTTCACGACCGGATGCGTCGCACGATCGTCGACCTGTGCCGCGACCGGTTCCTTTCTGCGGAAGACCTCGGGAAGCTGCTGAATCGTCACCCCAATGGCCTGCGGCAGCGATTCCTCAAACCTCTGGTCGACGAGGGGAAGCTGCGCCTGCGCCACCCGGGATCCTCGAATCGCCCCGACCAAGCCTACACTGCGACCGTCCAGCCGATGCCGCCATGAAGCTCCCGATCCGCGGCGACCAGCCGTTGCAACCCGCCGCCAAGCCGACCCTCGTCGACGGCCTCGCCATCCTGCTCGAGCCCATCGGCCTCGGCGGAGCCGTCGTGCTCTACTTCTTCGTCACGTGGGACGGCGAACACGCCGGGCGGCGCGATCCAATCTGCGCCGCGCTGCTGGTCGCCGGCGTCGGCGCCGGCATCCGGAACCTGCCCGGCATGGCACCTGGAGTGAAGCGGATCGGCGCGATCACGATGGGGGCGGGGCTGGTCGCGTTGTTCGTGCTCGGACTTTGGTAGTCGCCCCGAACAGCCTCGTTCACGGCTTCGACAGCGTCAGCGTGCCCAGATCGACGCGCTGGCCAGCGGTGAGCTCGGACAGCACGAGCGTCGTGTGCTGGCCGATGCGCTCGGGGGCGACGGAGGCCGCGACTTCGACGCGCATCGCGTTCGGAATCGGCTCCTCGGTGTTCAGCCACAGCACGATCGTGCCGTCGGGCTGGCTCCAGGCTCTGGATTGCAGCTGTTCCGAACCTCGCGCGAGCAGGAACTGGCAACGCTCGGCAGGGGCGCCGTCGTGGGCGAGCAAGCGCGCGCGAACGACCGCCACTTCGGGCGGCATCGGCAAGGTCACCTGGAACAGGCCATCACCGACCGGTGGGCCTGGGACGCCGAGGGCCGGTTGCTGCCATGTCCACGGGGTTCCCATCAGGCTCATGCCGATGCCGGGCGGGCTGTAGAGCACGCTCTTGCCCGCGACCTCGGTCGTGCTTCCGATGCCCCAGTGCCGCGTCCAAGCGTCGAGCCCGCGCGGCCAGAGGTCCTCGGGCGTCGTGAACTCGATGCGCTGGACGAAGCTCAGCCTCAGCGTGACCTCCTCGGAGCGTCGAGACGTCAGCCGGATGCTCTGCTTGTCCCCGTAGCCGAGGCCTTCGGCGATGAGGATCGCGCTGGGGGACTCGACATGCTGCTCGCCCTTCTGCCGCGCGGAAAGGCGGGTCTCGGCTTCGAGGTCGATGCTGCCAGGAGCCCGCACGACGAGGCGTCCTGTGGCATCGGTCTGCCCGAGCACGACGTGGAAGGGTTCCATGGTGTCTATACCGAGGCTCGGGGACGCTCCGATCGCGACGTCGGCGAGCGGCGCGCCTTTGTCGTCGACGGTCCGCACCACCCAGTGCCAATCGTCGATCGCGAGCCGCACCGCAGTCGCCGTCGCCGGCAGCGGGTCCGGCACGCGGGTCACGCCCGCGAGCTCGCCGGACAGCGCCGCGACCCAAGCGCCAGGCGGTGCAGCGACGAGACCGTTCGCGTCGCTCGTCCGGGCATTTCCGTGGCGACGCAGCACCTCGAACGTGTTGTCGCGCCCGAAGGTGTCGGCGCCGCTCACCCACCAGCGGTTCGCCATCGCGCCCGCCGGCAGCCACCAGGTCGACGCGTTCGGGATCGGCGTTCCTGCGGTATTGGTGACGACGACGAGCGCGTGGCCGGCCGGCGGTTGGAACGTGCCGTCGCCGCAGCTGGTCAGGAGCAGCAAAGACGCGAAGAGAAGGCGCATGCAGGGAGCAGGAGAGCCGAAGGGCGAAGCGTAGGCCCGCGAACGCGGCGCTCGTGCACTGGGTTCACACCGCCGCGAGCGGGTAGTCGCGACCACCAGCGGCCCTCAGGGCTTCGACAGCGTCTGCGTGCCCAGGTGGACGCGCTGGCCGGCGGTGAGCTTGGGCAGCACGAGCGTCGTGTGCTGGCCGATGCGCTCGGGGGCGACGGAATCCGTGACTTCGACGCGCACCGTGTTCGGCATCGGCTTCTCGGTGTTTACCCACAGCACGATCGTGCCGTCGGGCTGGCTCCAGGCTTGTGTTCGCCGCTGTTCCGAACCTCTCGCGAGCAGGAAGTGGCAGCGCTCGGCAGGGGCGCCGTCGTGGGCGAGCAAGCGCGCGCGGACAACGGCCATCTGGGGCGGCATCGGCAAGGTCACCTGGAACAGCGCGTCGCCGACCGGTGCGTCCAGGTCGCCGAGAGCTGGTTGCACCCAGCCCCATTCGGTTCCGTACAGTCTCATGTGCAAGCCGGGCTGGGTGTAGAGCACGCTCTTGTCCGCCACCTCGGTCGTCGCGACGGAGGCGTAGTGATGGGCCCCCGCACGCAACCCGCGCGGCCACAAGTCGGCGGGCGTCGTGAACTCGATGCGTTGGAAATAGCGCAAGGTCAGCGTGACCTCGACCGAGCGACGTGAGGTCAGGCGGATCGTTTGCTCCTCGCGGAAGCCGAGACCTTCGGCGACGACGATCGCGCTTGGCGACTCGACGTGGCGTTCGCCTTTCTCCTGCGCGCGCCCGCGTTCCGAGGCTTCGAGGTCGATGCTGCCCGGGGCTCGTACGACGAGTCGTCCCGTTGCATCCGTCTGCCCGAGCACAACGTGGCTGGAAAATGGTCCGTAGCCTCTGCCGAGGCTCGGCCTCGCGCGGATCAGAACGTCCGGCAGCGGCGCGCCATTGCTGTCGACGGTCCGCACGACCCAGTGCCAGTCGTCGATCGCGAGCGGCAAAGCACTCGCCGTCGCCGGCAGCGGATCCGGCACGCGGATCGCGCCCGCGAGTTCGCCAGCCTCTGCCGCGATCCACGCGCCCGGCGGGGCGGCGACGTGACCGTTCGCGTCGCTCGTCCGGGCATGCCCGTGGCGACGCAGAATCTCGAACGTGTTGTCGCCGTTGTCGGGGGAGTAGCTTTGTGTGCGGTTCAGCCACAGACGATTCGCCATCGCGCCCGCCGGCAGCCACCAGGTCGACGCGTTCGCGATCGGCGTTCCTGCTGCGTTGGTCACGACGACGGCGGCGTGGCCTGGCGGCGGCGCGAACGCGCCAGGGCCGCACGCGGACAGGAGCAGCAGACAGACGGGGAAGCCAGGACGCATGGGGGAGGTGCGAGTCGCGAACGGCGACTTGCGGCCGAGCAAGACGGACCGCGTCGCGGCGAACGGAGCGTGCCCGCCGTCGGTTCAGCTCGCAACCTCGCCGCGGGCGCAGCACCTGCGCGCAGACGGCCACCGCCGCGCTGCAGAACATTTCTGCCGAAGTTGCGGTGCGAGTTCCCCATGTCCTGCATGGCGAACCGCACCCGACAACTCCTGTTCGGCCCGCTGCTCTGGCTCGGGCTCTTCCTCGCCTGCGCTCCGGCGCAGGACGGCTGGCGCATCCCACCGCTCGGTGCAGTGGAGTACCGCCGCACCGACCGCGGCAACGCGAGCGAACCGGTGCGTTCGCTAGGCGCCGCGAAGCAGGCGCCGGCGAACGGCAAGCTGCCGGACCAGTACCTGCCGCGGCTCGCGCCTGCACCATGGGTCTGCCAGGGCGAACTGCGCGCCGACCAGAAGGCGCTCACCGGGCCGGTGCGCGACCTGCGCGACGTGCTGCGCGCGCTCGCGTGCGACCTCGGCAGCCGCGGCAGCGTGCAGAAGAAGTTCCCGCGCCTGCTGCCGTTCGGCGACGTCGTCGTCAGCGGTTCGTGGTCGGCGCCGGATGCGCAAGGCCGCCAGCAGCTGAAGGGCACGTTCGCGGCGAGCGCAGTCGCGGCCCAGGGTGGCGAAGGGCGCGACGTGGCGCCGCTGCTGCGCACGTTCTGCATCGTCGACGCCGCCGGCACGGTGGCGATGACGCGGCACCTCGACGGCGAACGCGGGCTCGTCGTCGCGTTCGCCGGCAGCTTCGATCTCGTCGTCGACGAAGGCGAGAAGACGTTCCGCCGGCTGCTGATCAGCGACGCGTGGGACCTGGTGGCGGTGCGCGACAACCAGGACGGCGACTTCCGCGTGCGCGTGCAGAAGGCGATCAAAGCTGGCACTGCGTGGGTGCGCGACGCGATCGACGAACAGAAGTCGTTCCTCGTCGACAAGGGCGGCGACGACCGCAACTACGGCAGCGGGCGCCTGGCGCTCGGGCTGCTGACGCTGCTGCACGGCCACGTGCCGAAGGACGACGCGGTGCTGCAGCGTGGCTTCGCCGAGCTGCGGAAGCGCCGGCACGAAGACAGCTACACGCTGGCGACGGCGCTGATGGCGATGGCGGCGCTGCACGCGCCCGCCGGCGAAGGCGCGATGCTGCGCGAAGGCAAGCTGACCGCACTGCCGAAGCGCGACGTGCCCGAACGCGACCTGAAGCTGATGCAGAAGTGGACGAAGCAGCTGCTCGACAACGTCGACCCGCGCGGGCCGCAAGAGGACCAGCTGCGCTTCAACTACACGGCCGGGCCGCGCTACGACACGTCGCTGCAGCAGTACGGGCTGCTCGGCATGTGGGCGGCGCAGCAGAGCGGGGTCGAGCTGCCGGCGGGCGCGTTCGCGGCGGCGGCGCGCCACCTGCTCGCGGTGCAAGCGCCGCCGAGTGGCTCGCTCGGCCTCGCGCTGTCGACCTACGCGCAGGTGCGCAGCGCCGAAGGCAGCGACGCACCGGTGCCGGACAGCCAACAGCGCGCGCAGCCGCGTGGCTTCGCCTACCAGGAAGCGAGCGAGCCGCCGTTCGGTTCGATGACCAGCGCCGGTGTCAGTGGCCTGCTGCTCGCGCGCGCCGGCATGCTGGCGCGCGGCGAGAACGATCGCGGCCTGCAAGCCCGCATCGACACCGCCGTGCGCGACGGCTACGCGTGGCTCGCCGACGAGTTCTCGGTGCGCTGCAATCCGGGCTTCGCCGAGCGCGGCGACCGCCACGTCTACTACTGGCTCTACGGCCTCGAGCGTTCGTGCGAACTGGCGGCGATCGCGCGGCTGCACCACCGCGACTGGTACTACGAAGGCGGCGTGCAGCTGCTGAGCCACCAGCAAGAGAACGGTTCGTTCCGCGCCGAGCACGCCAGCACGCTGCTGCTCGACAGCACCTGCTTCGCCGTGCTGTTCCTGGCCAAGGCGACGCCGGCGGTGCCGTTCACCGGCCGTTGATTCGCCTCGGCGGCGGCGGCCGAGTCGTTATGGTGCGCGCCTCGTCGATGTCCGCCGCTCCCGACCACCCTCTCGCGCGCCTGCGTCCGTGCCTCCTGGTCGCGATCGCAGCCCAGTTGCTGATGCTGGGTGCGTCGCTGCGCCATCACTACGTCTGGGGCGAGTCGGCGAGCATGCCGTGGCTGCTGCCGCTGCTGAACACCGGCGAAGCGCTCGCCGTCGTGCTGGCGGCAGCGCTCGGCGCGTTCGCCTGGTGGCGCGCGATGGCGAAGGTCGAAGCCGAGGCGCCGTCGCTGCAGCGGCTGTTGTGGTTCAGCCTGCCGCTGCTGCTCGCCGCCGTCGTCGTGCCGCCGTTCCTGACCGCGGACCCGATCGACTACGTCGTGCGCGGCCGCGTGCTCGCGGTGCACGGCGAGAACCCGTACGTCACCGTCGCCACTGCGTTCCCCGACGACCCGTTCCTGGCGTTCGGCGACAAGGCGTGGAAGGGCTTCCCGCTGCCGTACGGGCCCGTGCTCGCCAACGTGCAGGGGGCCGTCGCCTGGCTCGCGCACATGCTGCCGCTGCCGCCGCGCGGCGAACTGATCGCGGCGCTGCTGCTGCTGAAGCTGCTGTTCGGCGGCGCCTTGCTGCTCGCCGCCACGAGCCTCGCGCGCTGGGTCGAGGCCACCGCCGGCGCGGCCGCCGCCGCGCGCACGTTCGTCGCGATCGCGTGGAACCCGCTGCTGCTCGCCGAAGGCGTCGCCAACGCGCACAACGACCCCCTGCTCGCCGCCTGCCTCGCCATCGCCGTGCTCGCCGCCCAACGCGGCCAGTTCGCGCGCGGCACGCTCGCCCTCGGGCTCGGCGTGCTGACCAAGGTGACGCCGCTGGTCGCCGTGCCGCTGCTCGCCGTGCAAGCGCTCTTGCGTCGGCAACTGCGCGGCCTGCTGCTCGGTGGCCTCGCCACGGCCGCCCTCGCGGCACTCTTCTACCTGCAGTTCTTCCGCGTCGACGGCGCCTTCGACGTGATGCGTCGCCAAGGCGAACTGCACGGCGCCAGCCTCGCGTGGGCGCTGCACGAAGCGACCGGGGCACCGCTCGCCACCTTCGTCACCATCGGCCGCGTCTTCGTCGTGCTGGTCGTCGGCCTCGGCATGCTGCGGCTGTGGCGCGAGCGCGGCACGCCGACCCGCAGCACACCGAACGACGACGCGCTGCCGCACACGTTCGCCGCTGCCCTCGCCGCGCTCGCCTGCTGCGGGGCCGGCCTGTTCGGCGTCTGGTACCACCTCTGGTGGATCCCGCTGGCGCTGCTCGGCCGCGGCACGTTCCTCGGGCGCTTCGCGGTCGCCGCATCGTGCACCTCGCTGCTCGCCTACGTGCCGTGGACCTTCGCGCGGCGGCTCGACGCCCCGGCGCAATGGGCGAACGTGCTCGCCGCCGTGCTGCTGCCGCTCGCCCTGGCGTTCGCGTGCGGTCGGCGGACCGAGCGTTCCAACGCGTCCTGAGGCTTGCCTGCGACCAGCCCGCCGTCGCCGTGGCCCCGTTGGTCGGCGTCCGCCGCTGCGGCAATGGACCGCGGGCGGTTACCAGATCGGTGGCGCCGGGCTACCGTGCCCGCCTGCCGATTCCGGCGGCACCAAGCCACCGCCCCGCCATGCGCACCCTCTCCCTCTTCGTCCGCTTGCTCCCGCTCGGCGCCATCGCCGCGTGCTCCGGCAGCGGGGATTCCTCGACGCCGCCCGCAACCGCAGCCGCGCGCCTCGTCGTCGCCGCCGACACCGCGGTGATCGCGCCGAGCTCGCTGCGGCCGCCGACCTACGAGCGCCAGCTCGACGGCATCACGGACGTCGATCGCTACTACCGCCTGACGACGCCGGCGAACGTGCCGTTCGCGTTCGACG
>VYME01000520.1_pt1 | contig 14987 bp, 10 predicted proteins | sample 5115281 | NCBI WGS metagenome assembly VYME01 (sample SAMN12291780, study PRJNA351875) | freshwater metagenome | isolation source: freshwater lake | place: USA: Michigan, Wintergreen Lake | collected 2013-08-08
TTTAAAACAAACGAGAGTCTATCAAGAGGCACTGGCCGAAGGAGAAGAACGGGGTCTAGAACGGGGTCTAGAACGGGGTCTAGAACGGGGTCTAGAACGGGGTCTGCAAGAGGGGGAACGTCTGGTGGTGGAAAACCTGCTCCGAGTCCGTTTCGGTGAGTTAGACCCAGAAATTCAAGCTATTATCAGCCGGATTTTACAACTGTCCCCAGAAGAATTTACCCCTTTACTCCTACAGTGTTCCAAGCAGGAACTCTTAAATCGATTCGGCAACTGCCAATAAACCCTAGAAGCGAGATTTCTCGTGAAGACTGACAGTCTCTTTTACCAAATCTTCCTGCGCTTTCCCGACAGTTTCTTTGACCGGAAGTTCCCCCATACAGATGAACCAGACGAGGTTCAAATGCTTGCCCAGTAGTCAACAGAGCAGTTGGACTAACCTTTTTGTACCCATGTAATTAAATGTTTTTTTAAATTCATGGCAACGAATTTCTCATACCATGTAGTCGTGTATATATAGCGGTTCTCACACCTGTGTGGCACACTTAACCCTTTGCTAATTAAGCTTTTCAACATCGATAATGTACCTCTTGCGAACAGGAAACGCTATAGAAAAAGTCCCTAATAGAAATTCCCCCCTACCGACCTCCGTGGAAAACTATTCCTGTTTTTCTTTGATTCATTGGCTTTTTGTATAATTGGCATGACTGGCATTGAAAACCGATTTTTCTGCCGTTAGCCTCCGACTCTAGCCAAACTTTCCACCAATTCCATCTGTTTAGGTAAACAAATCGTTTTTAGATCATATCGGTCAATAATTGTTTTTCTAGCCCTTTGGCGAAGGGCTAACATTCGTTCAGAATGGTCGAAAACTTGGTCAACAGCAGCGGCAATTTGCTCTGGAGAGAAAAAATCCACCAATAGTCCATTTATTCCATCTTCGATTATTTCCTTAACTGGGGGAGTCGCTGAACCAACCACTAAACAGCCTGTACTCATCGCTTCTAGCATCGACCAAGAGAGGACAAAAGGATAGGTTAAATAGACATGAACGCCCGAAACTCGCAGGATTGAGAGGAATTCCTCGTAGGGAACGCGACCTAAAAAGTGAACCCGGCTATGGTCTAGTTTTTCCCCCACTTCCGCCAGATATTTCTGCTTATAGCTCTGACCATCTGGCAGCGGTTTACCATAGCTAATGTCATCGCCTCCGAGTATCAACACCTGTGCTTGCGGTCGTCTTCGCAGTATCTCTGGCAGCGATCGCATAAAAGTATGAAAACCCCGGTAAGGTTCGAGGTTACGGTTAACAAAAGTAATTACCTCATCCTTAGAGGTGAGGGTCAAACCAGCTTGAGCGAGGATGAGGTTTTGGTCTGGTTGGGGACAAGCCACTTGAGTATCGATACCGTCGTGAATAATGCTCACTTTATCCCGATAGGCTGTTGGTATGCTCTGCCATTGCCAGTGAGTGGGACTGACTCCCCAATCACACAATTCTAGATTTAAAAGATTATTGGCATTTTTCATTCGCGCTCGACAGAGAGTCTCAAAACTTTGGTCGAGAAATTCTGGATCGAAATCTAGATCGGACTGGTGAGTATGATAATAAAATTCAATAAAAGCGAGGAGTTTGGCCTCTGGAAAAACCTCCTTGAGAAATAGCGATTCTCCCCAACCCGGATGGGCGCAAATAACGTCGGGAACAAATCCTTGCCTACGTAACTGTAGACAAGCCTTAGCTGCTGCCTCTCCGCGTATTACTTTGGTTTCGGTCTCCGATACCCAGGGATGAATGTTGGGACTTGTCCCCCTTGAGAGACGATAAGGAAAGACTTGCACCCCGGGCAAAGAAGGCGGCTTTTTTAGGGTGAGTGCCACCACTTGATTACCAGACTTTGCCGCTAGAGCCGGAGCCAGATGTTTATATTGGGCGGGAAAGTTTTGGTGAACAAAAAGGATCCGCATTTTGTCTAGTTATGACCTCAAGAGACTGTAGCTAGAGTAGCACATTAGTAACAGAAGACTTTTGTTAAGAAATCTTGATAATCATTAAGATCGAGCAATAGTTGACTCTTTCAGAACGGTCATCAAAACCTTATCCAGTCTATATCAATGTCCTTTGTCTCCCGCCCAGTCCTCGATAGCGGCGGACTATTGACTTGTGGCTGTTTTTGTGCGAGTATGGTTACTGGAGTGTTCTCTGTTTAGAGATTCAAAGAAAACGTTTTCTTCAAGGTGTTGAGGAGAGTAAATGAAAATCGTCATGGTAAACGGAGCAGCCGTTCTAATCGGCTCCGAGTCGCCCCCTTTTGCAGCAAGAGGGGGTGTGCAGTGCTAGGAATTAATCAAAACAGAAATAAATTAGCTGGTCACGGAGAAGGCTGCACAGGTGGAATTGAACACCTGTCTGGTAGCCAAGGCAAACCCTACAGCCATTCTCCCGAGAGGATACTTAACGGGCTAATCACCTCAAGACCTGTGTCCTATAGGTCTCTCTTCTGTGAAAATTGTGAAAATTAGGCTACGGTTTCCTGTAGTTAGGTTATGCGATGTGCAAATAAAAACGACAGAATCAGGGTTCCAGAGGATACTTTATCTCTGCTGATTTCTGAAAGCCTTGTAAATCAAGACTAAAAATATAGTTGCACACGGGGTTAGGTTATGCTTGGGAACCAAGATAGAAGATTTAAGACATTAATTTCAAGGTTTTTGGCTAGAAGTTGCCATAGCTGCAATTGACTGCTAAACATCTATTGTCTAGGTCAGTTACCCAAAAATAATCACCTCTAAAAATTACCCTAGAGTCTTCCTAGCTTTTGTTAAGAAAGATAGAGAAGCTTAACATTTTCTTATCCTTATCCCTGATTTAAGGATAGGAAATTTGGGCTGATTTATAAGCCATTTCAGTAGTTTCACGATAACAAAAATAAGCAAAAAAAATTGCCGATTTTGTTATTTTTGTGCTAAGGTGATTACCGAAGATAGAAAATAGTTCACAACTATTGACTCAAATCGAGGATAAGGAAAAATTATGGCTACAGTATTTGGAACAGTGGGTAATGACCTGCTGAGAGGCACTCTTGAGGCAGATTGGTTTAATGGTCTGCAAGGCAACGACCAACTCAATCTTAGTACCGACGGTAATTTTGGAACAGACGGTAATGACACCGCCTACGGTGGCTACGGTTTTGACAATATTTTCGGCGGCAACGGTGATGACTTCCTCGTCGGCGGCGCGCCGGGGGCCGATGGCTTAGATGACGGCAGTAGTCAAGACGGCTCCGACTTCATCGATGGTGGTGGCGGTAACGACAATATCCTCGGCGGTTTCGGTCAAGATACCCTCGCCGGTGATGTTGGTAACGACACTCTCTACGGTCAAGGGGATAACGACACCGTTAATGGTGGCACTGGCAATGACTTCCTCTTTGGCGGTGATAGCACCTCCCTCGGCGGAGTTTCCAACGCTTCCGGTAACGACTCGATCAACGGTGGTGACGGCGATGACAACCTCTACGGGGAAGACGGCAACGACACCCTCAACGCTGGTAACGGTCTGGATGTGATCTACGCTGGCCAAGGTGATGATGAAGTATCTGGTGGTGAAGGCAACGACTTCATCATCGGTGGTGGCTGGACCCCCGACGGTGGCATTGCCGGTGCGGGTGAAACTAGCTCCGGTCGAGATACTCTCAACGGTGGCAACGGCAACGATTATATCTGGGCCGGTGATGAAAATGACGTTCTCACGGGCGATTCTGGTAACGACACCCTCTACGGTGGTGCTGGTGCCGACTTCATGAGCGGTGGCAACGGCAACGACGTTTTCTACGTTGACAACGCCGCCGATATAGTCGAAGATCGTCCGGGGGTAGAAGGCGGTGTGGATGCGGTTATCGTTCTTCCCACCTACCAAAATAATATCCCCGATCTTCTGATTACACTCTTGCCCGACACCTACAACCTCAATCTTCTCGGACCGGAAGCGGAAATCGAGTCGATTATCCTCGATGGCACCGCGAACTTCAACGCTGTCGGGAACGCTTTTAACAACGCTATTCAGGGTAACGCTGGAAGCAACTTCTTGGCTGGTTTAGATGGCAGAGATGTCCTCAACGGCTTAGGGGGCAACGATACCCTTATCGGTGGCGATGGCGATGACAATATGATTGGTGGCGACGGTTCCGACCTCATCGGCGGTCGCAACCTGGGCGGTGGTATTTTCGTCGTTATCGAGGATGGCAACGACACGGCCGACGGCGGTGCTGGTAATGATACCCTCATCGGTGGCGCAGGCAACGACAATATGACTGGTGGCGATGGCAACGATAATATCGGGGCTGTTGTCACAGGATTCGTTGTCGGAGTTCCCATTGCCGCTCCTGAAGCTGGCAATGACACCTTTGACGGTGGTGCTGGTGACGATAGCATAAGTGGTGGTCAGGGTTCCGATAGTTTAATCGGTGGTGGGGGTAATGACTTCATCAGCGATGGTAGCTATACCCTGAATCCTTTGAATGGCCAGTTCCAGTTCACTGGTGTACAAAGTGACCTCGACACTCTCGTCGGTGGTGTTGGTAATGATATCTACTTCATTGATCGCTTTAACCAGGTTACTGGGGTACAAGATACTATCATTGAACTGGCTGACGAAGGTACGGATACGGTGTTCTATTCGGGAAATGACCTAGCCGAATTAACCTACGTTTTAGGAGATAATCTCGAGAATCTTACCCTGGGTGAGAATGGTGCCGCGCTCAACGGTATTGGTAATGCTCTGGCCAACGTCATCACCGGCAACGGTCTGAATAACTCTATCACTGGAGGCGGTGGAGCCGATACCCTCAGTGGAGGCCCTGCAGCCGCTGCCGATGTCGATACCTTCGTTTATACTAATCTCGCCGATTCACTTCTAGCTAACTTCGACCGCATCACTAACTTCAGAGCGGGAGCGGCTGGTGATCTAATTGGTGTAACCCCTGTAGTTGCCGGTACTGGGTTCGTCGCTCTTGGTAATGCTACCTCTCTAGATGCAGGTGCAATTGGTGCGGTTCTAACGAATGTGGCCTTCACCGCTAACATTGTGGCAACATTTACAGTTGGTGGCTCACGCAATTTTGTGGCTATTAATAATGCCACTGCTGGCTATAACTCGACTACTGATGCAATCATCGAAATCACTGGCTCCACAGGTGTTTTTGGTGCGCCTAATATTGTTGCTATATAATAGCCCCAATCTAACCACTGAAATCAGTTAGCTAGATAGCTATGGGGTGGGCAATGCCCACCCTTATTTTGTTAAAGAAGTTTTAATTAACGCAAATAAGCCATAGGCAGAAAAGCCGAACACCAACTGAAAGCCTGTTTAAAGACTTCGTATTCGCGGAAAAAGAACACATTCCCCCAGGAATTATCCACGGTTTGGGGATAGTTTCCATAGAAGAAAATATCATAATTAAAATCGTAATTACTGGGTTTATCTGAGCGAGCGATCACTAAATACCAATGATAGTCTCGCTTTTTCATGCCTTCTACCAAAAGGTCTAAACGATTGAGGGTTCCCGACTGCCCAAAAATATGATTCTTATCCCAAAATTCGGCAACTACGACCGGATACTGTGCTTTACCCATCCCCTGAATCACTTCTAAATCATAGCCTTCGGTATCAATTTTTACCAATCCTATATCGTGGCTAATCTCTCCCGTTTGATGAAGACTTTCTAAACTTCTCACCTGAACTGGTCGGGTTTCGGTAAAGTTTAAACCCTGGGGCATAGAATGGGGCAAAAGGGTATTATAAAGGGAAGGATTCTGGAAAATTCCTGCCTCTGATTGGTCAGAACAAATATGAAAATCCATCGTGGTATCATGGGAACCAATGGCAATGTTATAGGCCTGAAAATCGCTATTTTGCTGTAAGCGCTGACATAGTTGCTCGAAAACAGGGGTATAGGGTTCAAAAGCATACACTTGATAACCAGCTTTCAGCAAAGATTCCGAAATATCTCCCCGATTGGCACCGATATCTATGGCTTTTCGACTGGGTAAAAATGAGTAGAGAAAAGCTATAAGTTTTTCTTCCGGCTCTAAGTCTTCTCCCCGGTTATTCTCCGCTTTAACTCGCAGTCCCGAATTATCCAAAAGGGTATTATACTGCTGGTGTAAATCTGCTTGTAAATGCTGATAATCATCCTTAATTTGGGAGATTATATCACTATATTGCTCTCGAATTTCTCCCTGTAACTGCGAGATTAAACCCGAGTGTTGCTGTCGAATTTCTTCCTGGATTTGCCCAAGCAAACTTTTATGCTGCCAGTCTAATTTTCCCTGTACTTGCGAGAATAAACCGTAGTGTTGTTGTTGAAGTTCTCGTTGGATTTGCGGGAGTAAATTAGTATATTGTTGTTGAATATCTGGCAACCATTTTTGTAATAACTCGATCAAATAGATGCAAGCTTGCAGGGATGAGTTATCGTTAAAGGTTTGTTGAGAAAGTAGAGTCTCTAGTAAATCTAATTTATCTTGGGAAGTAGTAGAGTTTGTAGATAATTGGGAGACTATCTTTTCCAATACATCTAGCTTGGATTGCGATGTCTGACTATTTTCGCTCAGGAGACAGACAATTTTTTCTAAGTCATCTATTCTTGACAGGGTGGTATCTAACTTGTCCAGTAATAGATCCTTAATAGCTTTAAATCTTTGAATTACCATGATATTTACCTTTGTCTATTCCTTATTAACTAAACGATTTGACCTTCAACCAAGAAAAGATTTTTTCTCACAAAAAGAATATCTTTTTGGAAGAGAGTGCCATCGGACGGTAAGCGCCATTCTCCCACCTCGTCGTAATAGCGAAATCCCAATTGTGTCATAACTTCTAACATTTCGGTCAAAGTTTTAGTTTCTTCTTGGTATTTCCAGAGAGAAAGCTCGATAATACACACATCCACCTGTGATAAAAACTGTTTTGCTCCCTCGATTACCAGATGTTCAGCAAACTGTACATCTAGCTTTAAAAGTCCCCGTCCTGTAATCGCTTTTTCCTGAGCGAGGGAATCTAAAGTAATAACATCTACCGTCACAGTTTCAGTCAGTTGAGAGGTTTTTACTTCGTAAATAGAGCTATTATAAAGGTCGGCACTAACTTTCATAGTTTGCTGACCTATTTGATGAGAAACTAATGCTTCTACCGCTTCAAAGTTATCATGTAAGTCAATAAAATATTTTCGAGCTAATTTATCGTAGCGAGAAATTAAAGGGTCGATTAAAATAAATCGAGCTTGGGGATAAATTCTGTTAATAGCATCAGACCAAATTCCCGTAGAAGCACCAACATCCACCACAAAATTCGGTTGAAATCCCTTATCTTTTAAGCGTTTTAAAGCTTGATAGGGGGGAATAAAATCACGCCAGATATCCCCAGGAGCCGGAGGTTCGAGATAATAGACAACTTCATTAGGAGAATAGGGCATTAATTTTTCAAATTTTAAATCCGTGGGTTGCCCTTGTTCTAAAGATTCCCACAGCCATTTATCCATATCTTTAGCGGAAAATAACTCAGCAATATTGGCGGCATTTTGACGTAATTTTTTCTGGACATCAGGGAGAGATAGATGATTAACTACTTTTTGAAAATTCGGGGCCTGATAATCAGATACAAATCCTACTTCAAAGCGTTGAACAAAACGAGCGGCAGCTGTTTCAGGATTACCCAAAACTATAAAAGGAGTTTGGGATGAAGCTAAGATAAAAGGGATTCTTGATGGCAAACTTAGTCGGGCGATATTTTGAATATTATCACTTTCATCTAATTTCCCAGAAGGAATAACAGCGAAGGAATAGTTTTTGAGTTTTTCCGCTAATTCTGTTTCCTGTAATGGGGGATAGATAGTGATACCATCACTTTTTAATTCCTCTCGATCGAAAGTTAACCAGCGAGGATTATCATAGTTATTACAATACCAATCAATGCTAACTCCAGTTTTACGCACAGTTTCTCGAAAAATGTCGAGATATTTCTGGCTCCAGATATTACCAACCAATATGCCTCTATTTTCTCTCTTGGTTTCGCTGTCTAGGGGATTTTGAATTTTAACTATTTCCTTGTCAACCAGAGGAGGTAATAGCCAGAATTTTAAACCATATTGTTGTTCGTAGGCTCTCCGTAACTCTGGGGAAATAGCTAATCTCAGGGCTGATTTTTCTAGGGTTTCTTTCATCAATTCTGGGGAAATTGGCTGATTACCTTGGGCGTATAAATTATTATCGTCCATGATGTAGGTACACAAGGGAACATCAAACAATTCCTTGATGGCTATTGCTGCATAGAGTTCTTCGGGATGGAAAGGAACACAAATAACTCTTTGGGGGGTGATACCCTGAAAAACAGATAGCATTTCTGTAAATATTTCTGCCCTTGATTTATCGGCAATTGATAGGCATCTGTTTAAACAACCAAATTCGTGTTCGCTATCGTAGTGATTAGCAGAGCGAAGAGAAAAAATATTTTCATCTTCGCTAAAAATATTAATTAAAATTGTACCCGTTCCATGTCGTCTGTTAACTTCATTCGGGGTAATAATAACATCAATTTTTCCTAAATATTTTGGTTTAGCTACAGTTTGATTATAGGGCAGTAGTTGATTGATATACAGACGTAGATTGACGTTGCTAGTTATGGTGTCATGAAGGGGATTGGCCATTGATTTTTTTGAGAATTAATTTTTGTCTGTTAGGGCAAGAAAGGGGTTTACAGTGATACAAAAACTGCTAAAAAGAAGTTGGTAAGTCTGTATACATTATTGACTAGGTGATACCAGCGTGTCAATCCTCATAGGAAATTATTCCATCTCCGCAAACTTCTAAGCTTGGCGACAAGTAAACCTATCGGTAGCTTGATTTATAACTTTGAAAACGACCCTTTTATATCGCTTTTTGTTTCCCCATCAGGAATTATCATCTTGCCTTGGCAGACTAGAACTGATGCACCACCTACGCAAACTTCCGTAATGTCACGGTGGTTTTTCTGAAACTTTAATTGTAAACTGCTGGGTCTGCCCATTTCCACTCCTTGGATTATTGTCCATTGATTCACCCCTTCCCTAGAAGATTCTAAGGCCCCTAAGTAACCTGCTAAAGCGGCCACAGCCGAACCGGTAGCCGGATCTTCCATAACTCCTAAACCGGGGGCAAACATTCGCCCATAGAGACGAGATTGCGGTGATTCTGGGTCAAAACAGCAGACAAAAAGGGAATTAGCGGCGGATTGGGCGAGTAAAGATGACCAGAGGCTTAAATTAAGTTTGATTCTCCCTAAAGTTTCCCGATTTTGCACGGGAATGAATAAAAAAGGGAGACCGCAGGAAAAGGCGCGGGGGGGATAACCGGGTAAGAAATCGGCAACGCTTAGGGAAAGAATCGCCGCTAAATCATCGAGAGCATAAGTATCCGTCACTAATTCTGGCAATTGTGCCACTTTTAACTCACTATAGACGGGTTTTTCCCCGTCCCTGCTAATTTTTACCGGTACTAAACCGACTCCTTCCTCCAGATAAATCGTGGTTTCTTGGTGGGGGGGAATAGCAGCGATTAGGGCTAAAATATAGGCTGTGCCGACGGTAGGATGACCAGCAAAGGGTAATTCGGTACTGGGGGTGAAAATCCGGACTTTTTTAGTGCCTTGGGGCGTTTCTGGCGGAAAAACGAAGACTGTCTCCGAGAAGTTAAATTCGGCGGCGATTTTTTGCATCTGGGTGCGGGTTAATCCAGATGCTTCCGGAAAAACCGCCAGAGGATTACCGCCAAAAATGCGATCGCTAAAAACATCGGCGGTATAGTAGGAATAGGTAGGCACGCGGGGAACAGGGCAACAATTATCGGAGAATTTTCTTATCTTACACCTATTTTCACCAGTTACCGCCCCGGCGCTCTGTCTAGGGATAGATTCTCCTTGTCAGTCCTGTTGGTTTCTATTAAGAAATAATTAAAATACAGAGTTTTTCATAAAGATAAGGTATGTCTTGATAGGGCATCGTCTCGGAGTCTCCTAATAACTGCTATAGCCTCTACTACTTATTCGGTTCTAATCTGGCTAATAAACTGACTAACTTATCTCTGACGGAATTGTGAGTGTATTCGTCTTCAGGGTGAGGTTTTTGATTGGGTTGTTGAAAATAGGGACGTTCCCCGTATAATTGTCCCCATTTCACATCGACTCGGTGTACTAATTCATAGAGTAATTCTTGATTGTCTAAAATTTCTTCTAGGATTAACTGTAAAGCTTGAACAGGATTATCTAAATTTTGACTGACTTTGGTTAATTCTTCATCAACGATAAGCTGTAAAATTATCTGCAAAGCTCCCGAAGAATCCCCTAAATTAGCGGCAATAAACTGTTTAATTTCAGTCTTTACCTGCACTAATTTGGGGACGGGAGATTCCCCTTTGAGGAAATCCGCCCCCTCTTGAGCGATAAAATCTGCTAGGGTAAACTCGCGCCTTTCGATGATATCTTGGGAAAAATCCGGTTCTTCAGGTGTCATAAACTAAAAAGATTAGCGATAATAGAATCTAAGACTTATTGTGACATTTTTAGGAATATCTATGGGCATCGATCGCAGAGAGTTTCAGCACCGTCGTCAGCAGGTAATGGAAAAAATCGGCAATGGAACCGCAATTTTTCGCAGTGCGCCCATGGCGGTCATGCACAATGACGTAGAATACACCTATCGTCAGGATAGTGACTTTTTTTACCTGACAGGATTTAATGAACCGGATGCGGTGGCGATTTTAGCACCCCATCACCCCGAACATCAGTTTATCCTGTTTGTGCAGCCAAAAGACCCAGAAAAAGAAACTTGGACCGGCTATCTCCACGGTGTGGAAGGAGCAAAGGAGATTTTTGGTGCTGATGAGGCCTATTCTATCCAAGAATTGGAGGAAAAATTACCCCAATATCTCGAAAAAGCCGAACGAATTTATTATCATCTCGGACGGGACAAAACTTTTAATACAAACGTTCTTAATCACTGGCAAAAATTAATCGCTACTTTTCCCCGTCGCGGCACCGGACCGACTGCTTTAGAGGATACTAATTTTATTCTCCATCCTTTGCGCTTACTGAAAACCGAGGCCGAATTGGACAATATTCGCAAAGCAACCGCTATTTCGGCCCAGGCACATAATCGCGCCAGAGAATTCACCAAAGTTGGTCACTATGAGTATCAAATTCAAGCGGAAATTGAGCATACTTTTCGCCTAGAAGGGGGTATGGGTCCTGCTTATCCTTCTATTGTTGCTAGTGGTGCTAATGCCTGTATTCTGCACTATATCAACAATGATCGCCAAGTACAAGAAAATGAGCTTTTGTTAATTGATGCCGGTTGTGCCTACAATTACTATAACGGTGATATTACACGCACTTTTCCCGTTAATGGTAAATTTACCCCCGAACAAAAAATTATCTATGAAATTGTTCTAGAAGCTCAATTAAAGGCGATTGAAGTTGTAAAAACTGGTAATCCTTATAATCTTTTTCATGACACAGCCGTGAGGACAATTGTAGAGGGATTAGTAGATTTAGGACTATTGGTCGGCGACATTGATGAGATAATTAAAGAGGAAAAATATAAGCCTTTTTATATGCACAGAACCGGCCATTGGTTAGGATTAGATGTCCATGATGCAGGAGGTTATAAAGTTAACGAAGAAACTTGGCAAACTTTGCAGCCCGGTCATGTTTTAACCGTGGAACCGGGGATTTATATCGCTCCCGATATTAAAGCTGCTGAAGGACAGCCGGAAGTGCCGGAAAAATGGCGGGGTATCGGTATCCGTATCGAAGATGATGTGTTAGTTACTGCCACAGGAAATGAGGTTTTAACTGCAACAGTTCCCAAAAAAGTTGAGGATATCGAATCTAAGTAAAAAGCTAGGTGTTAAAAATTGTCAGATTCCCCCTAACCCCCTTATTAAGGGGGGATCAAAGGCAAAATTTATCTTCAAAGGAGATTCAATTAAGTTTTTTCTAGAGATTATCATGATTGCTACCAAAGAAAAATTATATACCTTTGCGGAATATTTAAATTATCGGGACTCCACAGATAATAAATACGAATTATTTAACGGAGAATTAATTTCCCTGCCTCCCGCTAGTGGCTTTCATGCTTTGATACTTAGAGCTATATTTAAGGTGTTAGAAAGGGAAATAGAGAGGCTACAATTAGACTGGCAAGTTATGCCCGCTACGGTGGGAATTCGCACCGATAAAGCTAAATCGAGAATTCCAGATTTAATGATTTTAACTGCTGAACAATGTCAAGAGATTAGAAATATGACCACAGCAGATTTAACAACAAAGATAGGATAATGTCGGTAACATTTACCGATTTAGAATTAACTCCTCAAATGGTCTTTGAATAGTAAAATATTGGCGGGAGGTTATCATGATTGCTACCCAACAAAAAATATATACCTTTACAGAATATTTAAATTATCAGGACTCCACAGATAATAAGTACGAATTATTTAACGGAGAATTAATTCCCATGCCTCCCGCTAGTGGCTTTCATGCTTTAATTCTTGCCTTTCTTTATGATTATTTAATAGCAGAAATTAAAAGATTAAATCTAACTTGGAAAGTTATGCCCGCTACGGTGGGAATTCGCACCGATAAAGCTAAATCGAGAATTCCAGATTTAATGATTTTAACTGCTGAACAATGTCAAGAGATTAGAAATATGACCACAGCAGTCGATCCTATTGCTCTAAAAATATCAGTTTTAACCCTGATTTCGGGATTTTATGAACTGGCAGAATTTAACAAAGAAGATAGGATAATATCGGTGACATTTCCCGATTTACAATTAACTCCTCAAATGGTATTTGCCCAGTAGCATTATTAACGATTATGACTATCCCCTTAGAAATCCAACAACGTTGCCAACAACTAAAAACAGAACTACAAAGAGCCAGTTATGCTTATTATGTTCTCGATGATCCTTTTATACCCGATAGCGTTTATGATCAACTTTATCGGGAATTAGAGGACATAGAAAAGCGTTATCCTCAATTAATCACCACCGATAGTCCCACCCAAAGAGTCGGGGATAAAATCTCTAGTCAATTCGTTTCTGTTCGTCATAATATTCCCCTGTATAGTCTCGAAAATGCCTTTAACCTCGAAGAATTAAATAAATGGGGCAGCCGTTGGCAAAGATATGTAAATGAAACTCAAGATACAGAATATGTGTGTGAACTAAAAATCGATGGTTCTGCATTAGCTTTAACCTACGAAAACGGTTTTTTCGTCAGAGGTGTTACCAGAGGAGATGGAGTCACTGGTGAAGATATTACCCCCAATGTGCGGACAATTCGCTCTATTCCTTTGCGCTTAAATATAGATAATCCCCCGGCAATTGTGGAAGTGCGCGGCGAAGCTTTTTTACCCCTCGATACCTTCGATAAAATCAATCAAGAAAGAGAAGAAAAGGGTGAATCTCTCTTTGCTAATCCCCGCAATGCGGCAGCAGGAACCCTACGACAACTAGATCCGAAAATAGTTGATAAAAGACGCTTACAATTTTTTGCCTATACCCTGCATTTAGACGATAACAATATCACTACTCAATGGCAATCCTTAGATAGATTAGAAACCATGGGATTTCTGGTTAATCCCCACCGTCAACTCTGTCCATCCCTGCAAGAAGTGGCGCAATACTATCAAGATTGGCAAGAAAAACGTCATCAATTAGCCTACATGACCGATGGTGTCGTAGTCAAAATCAACGATTTACAGCGACAAAATCGGTTAGGATTCACTCAAAAATTCCCCCGGTGGGCAATCGCTTTAAAATATCCTGCCGAAGAAGTCCCCACAGTAGTTAAAGATATTATCGTTAATGTGGGACGCACTGGCGCAGTTACACCCATGGCGGTGATGGAACCGGTACAAGTCGCAGGAACCACCGTACAAAGGGCTACTTTACATAATAGCGATCGAGTGGCCGAATTAGATATCCGCATCGGTGACACGGTAATTATCCGCAAAGCGGGGGAAATTATCCCAGAAGTGGTGAGAATCCTGCCCGAATTGCGTCTTACCCAGACTTTACCCTTCCAGATGCCCACTAATTGCCCTGAATGTCAATCTCCCCTAGTTCGTCCGGTGGGGGAAGCGGTGACGCGCTGTGTCAATAGTTCCTGTCCGGCGATTTTGCGGGGAAGTGTAGTACACTGGGCTAGTCGCGATGCCCTCGATATCCGGGGATTAGGGGAAAAAGTGGTGATTTTGCTGATTGAACAGGGATTAGTTACCGCCATTTCTGACCTCTACAGCCTCGAAAAAACGGAAATTGCCAAATTAGACCGAATGGGCGAGAAATCAGCCTTAAATTTGATTACAGCTATGGCTCAGAGCAAAAATCAAAGCTGGTCGAGGGTACTTTATGGGCTAGGAATTCGCTATGTGGGCAGCGTTAACGCCAAAATTCTCGCCGAAAGTTTTCGGACTGTGGAGGAGTTAGCTAACGCCAGCGTGACTAATTTAGCCTCTGTCTATGGTATCGGTGAAGAAATCGCTCAATCAGTCTATGATTGGTTTAGAATCGAGGCTAATCGGGATTTAGTCGCTAAATTACAGGCAGCGGGTTTACAATTTGCCGCAGCAGCAAAAACCACCACCACTAAAGCCACCTTAGCAGGGAAAACCTTTGTGATTACTGGCACTTTACCAACTCTCAAACGGGAGGAAGCGAAAGAATTAATCGAAAAAGCTGGGGGGAAAGTGACGGGTTCTGTGAGTAAAAAAACCGATTATTTAGTGCTAGGAGAAGCGGCGGGTTCTAAGCTAGAAAAAGCCCTAGAATTGGGCATTACTCAGCTAACCGAAGCACAATTACTCGAATTAATCAAGGCTTAAAAGCTTAAGATTGCAGCAAATCTGCCGAAGCATTAAGTAGGGTTTGCGGCAAAAAGTTTTTCGTTGG
>VYME01000451.1_pt1 | contig 14903 bp, 11 predicted proteins | sample 5115281 | NCBI WGS metagenome assembly VYME01 (sample SAMN12291780, study PRJNA351875) | freshwater metagenome | isolation source: freshwater lake | place: USA: Michigan, Wintergreen Lake | collected 2013-08-08
CCGTGAATGGGGCGCGACGAGCCGTGCACGCGGTCAGTCGAGCGCCTGTCGGCGCCCGCTGACGCTGAGTTTATCCACACTGCCCGCGATTCCTACCTGTTCAGACTTTCCCTAAGTCGTTCCACGGCAGGCATCGCGAATTCGACCGTACCTCGTAAGCGGGGCGCCCATCCGGGCTCACCCGCATGTCTAGTCTGAACTATACACCTTAGTTGTCAAGTCTTGGCTTGACACTTCGATGCCGGTCATTCTCTGGCATCCCGGGCATTACTTGCATATGCGCGTTGCATATGCCACCTTTTACTTGGCAATCCCTTCCCAAGGAGCAATGATGGCAACGCAGCTACAAGAACTGGCAGCGCTGGAGCGTTTGCGGGACGATTTCGGCTTTACCTATGATGACCTTGCCGCGGCACTGGTGACCAACGCGAGCACCCTCCATCGGTGGAGAAGCGGGACCGAGCCGACGCCGATCTACCTGCAGCGCCTCGCCGCGTTCGCCAGCTTTTTGGAAGAACTCGACGCGTTGTTCGTGCCAGACGCGCAGCGCCCGTGGATTGATGCGCCACGCGACGTGTTCAAAGGCGCAACGCCCCGGGAAATGATTCTGGCTGGCAACGTCGACCGCGTCACCGGTGTGCTGTACGCCATGAATGCGGGGGCGCCACTCTGACCGTTCACCCACGCGTGTTGGTCGGCTACCTGTTCCGCTTCACGTCACCGCGCTATCGCGACTTCGTAGAGACTGCTCGGCAGAGCAAGCACTTCCCGCAGCGATTCAACACGGCTGCGTTGGGCGCTGTTTACCTCTCCCGCGATCCAGACACAGCAGCGGCGGAGGCGCTCAGGCGTTACGCGCGGGACGCGCGTGTGGCGGGCGATGGCAACCGGTCAACGCAGTTCGACCGTCTGGCTCCTCGATCGATATTTGTTGTGCGCGTGCAGTTGCGCGGTGTATTGGCACTCACGACCCAAGCCGCGTTCGATGCATGGGGACTCACAAACGCCAGTCTCGTGGACGAAGACTTCTCTCGCTGTCAAGAAGTCGCGACCCTGGCGGCGCTGCAGGGGGCTGAAGGCGTACGATGGCCATCCGCCACGGGGTCAGGCGAAAGCGTCGAGATTTTTTGGGACCATCTCCAAGCCAGCTCGCAGGTCACCATCGAGAAGGAATTATCTGTAGATCGTCGCTGGTTTGACGCCATCGCGGACGGAAGGCCGGTGTCCGAGTTTCTCCCCGCGCTGCGTGAATTCCCGCTGTACAGGCTCGATTGAGGAAGCGCCACCGAGACATCGAGGTCAAGCGCCGCGCGTAACTGTGGAACAGAGCCCCCTTTATATTCCCTTGTGCTCCTCTACACCCTCGACCTCGGCCTCACCCCCTACGACGCCGCCTGGACGCTGCAAAAGCGCGCGCTCGCCGCTCGTATCTCTGGCGAGCTCCCCGAGGACCTCCTCATCCTCCTCCAGCACCCGCCGGTCGTCACGCTGGGGCGGAGCACCAAGCCCGGTCACTTGCTGGCGAGTGCGGAGTATCTCGAGGCCCAGGGCATTCTGCTGCGCGAGGTGGAGCGCGGCGGCGACGTCACCATTCACGAGCCGGGACAGCTCGTGGCGTATCCCATTGTAGACCTCAAGCGCCACAAGAAGGACCTGCACTGGTATCTGCGGCAGGTCGAAGAGATCGTCTTGCGCGCGATGGCTACCTTTGGCCTCGAATGTGCCCGTGTAGAGGGGCTGACGGGCGTCTGGCGCCTTCGCCCCGACGGCACTCGCGCCAAGCTCGCCAGCATTGGCGTGCACGCCCGTGACTGGGTCACGTGGCACGGGGTAGCGCTGAACGTGGAGAACGATCTCTCCACCTTCAACCACACCGTCCCCTGCGGCATCGATGGCGTGGAGATGAGTACGGTGGGGCGGGAGTGCGCGCGCGCGGGGCTGTCGGCACCGTCGTTCGCCAACGTCCAGCACGCCGTGGCGAGCGCGGCCGGAGCCGTTTTCGGCATTTCACCGCTGGTAGTACCGTCGTCGCTGCGCGCGTTGCTGGAGCAGGTACCGGCGTGAACAGTCACCCGGGAAAAGGCTCCTGTCCCGCGAGTCTTTCCCGCATCGCGGTCACGCGTTACTGTCACGCATCGTAGGACCTCGGAAGTCGCTCCCGACGTGAAAGTTCGGTGTCGGAGGATTCTTCATGTACGTTCGTTTTCCCCACAACCCATTGCCCACGCCTATGCTCAGACGCGCTTCCTTTCCCTGGTCGGCGCTCGCCGCCTCTGCCGCGCTGTTGGCCGCCTGCAATGGCGATGACGGCCCCCGTCCGCCCGCCACCCTGGCGGCGATCACCTCGACCAGCCTGACCGGTACCGTTGGCGAGCTCGCCGGCACGCCGCTCACCGTCAAGGTCACCGACGATCGTGGCGGCAACCTTGACGGTATCGTCGTCACCTTTTCCGTTGCCGCGGGCGGCGGTACCGTAACCCCCGCGGTCGACACCACCGATGCCAGCGGAATTGCCACCACCAGCTGGCGCTTTGGCGGCACCACCGGTGAGCAGCGTGTCACGGCCACCGTGACGGGCGTGACGACCCCGGTGAACTTCGTGGCGTCGACCATTGCCGGTGCGCCGGCCACGGTCGCCATTCAGGGCGGCGATAACCAGAGCGCGGCGGCCAACACCGCCGTCGCGACGGCGCCGTCGGTGATCGTGCGTGACCGCTTCAACAACCCGGTCAACGCCACCTCGGTGTTCTTCAGTGTGTCTGGTGGCGGCGGCTCCGTCACGGGTGCTGGCGCCGTCACCAACCCCAGTGGCATCGCCACGGTGGGTGCGTGGACGCTCGGCCCGGCGGTCGGCGCCAACCGCCTTACCGCCCTGGTGGTGGCCAACGGCGTGACCGCCAACCCGGTCACCTTCAACGCGACGGCCACGGCCGGTGCGGCGGCCTCGGTGAGCGCCACGAGCGCGACGACGCTGTCGGCGGTTGTCGGTGCGCTGGTGGCGCCGGTTCCCTCCATTCGCGTGCTCGACGCAAACGGCAACCCGGTGGCCGGTGTGAACGTGACGTTCGCGGCCTCCAACGGCTCCACGGTGGTGGGTGGCAGCAAGACCACCAACCAAAGCGGTGTGGCCTCGCCGGACGGCTGGCAGATGGGGGCCAACGTCGGCAGCTTCACGCTCTCGGCCACCGTGGGCTCGCTCACGCCGGTGGTGTTTACCGCTACGGCCCGCAACGCGGCCGCGGCGGCGCTCACGATCGTAGCGGGCAACAACCAGACGGCCACGGTGGGGCGCACGCTCCCCATCGACCCGGCCGTGCGCATTACCGACGCCTTCGGCAACCCCATCGTTGGCCAGGAAGTGGTGTTCGAAGTGATCTCCGGCGGCGGCTCGGCAGTGGTCCGTCGTCCCCTCACCGATGCGAGCGGCACGGCCACGGTGGGCGCCTGGACGCTCGGCGAGACACCGGGCACGAACACCCTCCGCGCCACGGCCACAGGACTCACGCTGGCTGGTAACCCGGTGACGTTCACCGCAACAGCCACAGCCGGTGCGCCATCGGCGCTGGCCATTGTGGCGGGCAACAACCAGACGGCTACGGCCTTCTCCACCGTCGCCGTGAATCCGTCGGTCGTCGTTCGCGACAGCCGCGGTAATCCGGTGCAAGGCGTCACCGTCACGTTCGCTCCCTCGGCGGGCGGCGCGGTGACCGGCGGGTCGGCCATCACGAACGCGGCCGGTGTGGCCACGGTAGGGAGCTGGCGCTTGAGTGCCGTTGCCGGTGCGCAGACGCTCACGGCGTCGTTGGCCGGTGTGGCCGATGTGGTCTTCCAGGCCACGGCAACCGCCGGTACCGCCACCGCCGTGCAGGTGGTGGGCGACTCGGTGCTCCCCGCGTTCCCGGTCAACAGCTTCGTGTCGCCGCTCCCCACGGTGCGCGTGGTGGATGCGAACGGCAATCCGGTGGCGGGTGCCTCGGTGACCTTCGAAGTAGTCACGGGTTCTGGCAACACGCTCACGGGGACCATCAAGACTACCGGGAACGACGGACTGGCACAGATCACCACGTGGCGCATCGGTACCGTCGCGGGTGTCTATCGCATTCGTGCGCTGGTGTCGGGCTTGGCGCTTGCTGGGGCTGAGCCCACGTGGGTAGTGACGGGCACGGCGTTGACGGCGGCGCAGGTAACCGTGGCTGCAACATCCTTGGCGACGCAGACTGGGGTCGCGAGTACCGCGGTCGCCACGGTGCCGGTGGTCCGGGTGGTCGACCAGTTCGGCAATCCCGTGTCGGGGGTGTCTGTCACGTTCACCGTCGCCGCGGGTAACGGCACCATCGCAGGCGGGCTCACGACGTTCTCTGTGGCGACCGACGGTCTCGGCTTTGCCTCGGTTGGTTCGTGGGTCTTGCCGGCTGGTACGGCAGTCTCCCGTACATTGATCGCGACGGTTACCGGCACCGGCATCACCGGCAACCCCATCACCTTCACGGCAAACGTGCCGTAACGGTTGGTGCGGCGCCGCCTCCCGGCGGGAGGTCTCGCCGCGAGGCGGGCAGATACCACGAACGAGGGCCACCGGAGCTGATCCGGTGGCCCTTGTTTTTGCACGGAAACGTGTACGGCGTCCGCCCGCGCGGGCGCTCCGCAGAACTACTTGGTGCTGTCAGGCTTCGCCGGAGCACCGTTCGTGGCAGCCGCCGCAGCCGAATCCAGCTTCTTGGCCGAATCGGAGACCAGCGGTGTGGTCATGGTATCGACGGCGCGAAGGGGAGTGGGGAGCTGGAACTTGCCCATACCCTCATCGACGAAGTAGCGCCATCCCCAGCCCAGCAGCGTGTCGTTGCGGAACACGATGGGGGTTTCCTTGGCCTGGAGCACCGGCTCCTTCACGTCACCCGGGAGGTCTCGGGAGTACACGACGTTGAAGTCGGCTCCGTTCATGAGATACCGCATGCGGCGGTAGCCGTTGAGCAGCCGCATGGTGTCTGAGTAGGTCGCAGTGAGCGGCCCTTTGCCCATGGCGTCGAGCGCCTGGGTAAGGGTCATGCCTTCCTTGAGGTTGCTGAGGCGGGCGGATCCGGGTTCATCGGAACCACCGCAGGCCGCAATGGCCGTGAGGGACGCAACGAGTGACAAGCGAACGAAAGCAGCCTTCATGATGGTGAGGTGTGTGTAGGTGAACCTGCAGGCGCCTGCCAGGGCGGTACGCCCTGCTAGCAGCCAATACCAAAGTTAGCAACGTTGGTTCAGTTCACGAAGGGTTTGGTGACCACCCGACAAACGAAAGGCCCCGCCCGTGAGGGCGGGGCCTTCGTGTACCACGTGCTTCCCAGAATTACGGGTTGCGCGTGATGGTGGTCTGCGACGTCCGCGAGGTCGTCGAGAAGCCAGAGCCCGAGCCCGTCACCGTGAAGGTGATCGTGACCTGAGTCGCGGCACCGGCGACACCAGCATCGTCGATGTTACACTGCGTCGGGATGACCTGATCGATCGAGGCCGTCACGAGCGTGCTGCTCGACGAGCAGCTGTAGACCACGCTGGCACCAACCGCAGCGCCACCGGTGATCGACAGCGCGATGTTCTGCGCAGCGCCACCCTGGGCCACGTTGGCAACCGTGAACGGACCGAAGCTCGAGCTGGTCGGGATGGCCAGCGGGAGACCGTTCGTGCTGGTCGCGGTCGAGAGGCCGTTACCCGACGCGTCGACGCCGATCGCCTTGATGAGGTCGCCGCTGGCGAGTGCCGCCATCGTTACACCGTTGCCCTGGTCGAAGGACGACGACGGGAGCGTGTAGCGCCAGAAGCGGTTGGCACCCTGGTCGAGCGGGCCGGCGTACGTGGCCGTCCCAATGAACTCCCACTCCGTCGCGCCAACCTGGCGGACGATGTACACCGAGGTGAACGGCGGGTTGGTGATCGACGTCGAGGTCTGTGCGCGGAACTCCGACACAGTACCAGCGGTCGAGATCTGCCAGTTCTGAATGCCGGCGCCGCCGGTAGCCGTCGTCCAATCCTTGGTGCTCGCAGCCGACGACGGGGTCGGGATCTGAGAGCCGGAGATCGCCTGGCTCACAGGTGTCGAGCGGCCGTTGCCAAAGGACGTCACCGGCGACGTGGCACGGATGTCGTACAGCACTGCCGTGACCTGGTTCGGACGCGGGTCAGCCGCACCCGGGAACAGCGCGAAGAGCTGCGCCTGGGTGAGCGGAGCCGCACCGGCCGTGACCGTGGCGATCTGCTGGATGAACGGAACCGGCACCGTCAGACCGGTCGACGCGAGCGAAGTGCCCGGGCCAATCGGCGTGGTGAGCTTGTTGTCCGTGACCGCCGCGAACGGATTGTGCCAGAGGCCCAACGGAGCGGAGGCCGAGAAGTGCGGTACGCGACGGAAGCGGATCGTCGTCGGGAGGGTACCAACCGCGGCACCGACACCGTCGTCGTACTGCAGCTGCGGGTAACGCAGGGCCAGGTCGCCCGTAATGGCTTCGAGGTCGTCCGTGCCGCTCGGGTTGAACGCCACCGTCGTGCCGCCCGTGAGGACGCCCGTGACGTTGATACCCGCGATGGTCGGGTCCGCGTTGTCGATGGCCACCGAGCGAGTCGGGAGCGTCGCCGTGTTGCCGGCGCGGTCCGTCAGCGAGCCCGAGAACGTGTAGTAACCAGCCACCGTAGCGGCCGGAGTACCACCCACCAGGGTCGTGCCAGACTGCACACGGTTGGCGGCACCGAAGATGTTGATCGAGAACTCACGGAACGCGTTGTCGAAGCTCGAGACCGGCGCGTCGATGACGTTCAAGTAACGGTTCGTGGCCGTCGTCGAGGTGTTCGACGTGGTCACGATCGTTTCGTTCACGGCATCGTTGGTCACCGTGGCGAGCGTCGGAGCCGAGCGGCGCTGGATGCTGAACGTACCGGCACGCACGCTCGTGGCGGCGGCGCCGTTGCGGCAGGTACCCTGGCTGGCCGTGGCCGCAGTGGCCTCGACGCAGATCGGGAAGCCCGAGCGGGTATCCGTGAAGCGAACCGCGAACACCGCGTTGGCGTTGTTGGTCGAGCCGTAGGTTGCGCCGATCGACGAGTAGATCGAGTCGACGTCGGTACGGGCGAAGTTCGTGATGGAGCCCGTGCCGGTGTTCGGCAGGGTCGAGACCTGCGGGGCCGTGAGGTCGACACCGAAGGCCGCACCGCTCGTGGCGTTGTTCGCGAAGCCGTTGAGCTGCGCGAGCGTCGGGGTGCGCGTCGCGCTGGCACCCGTCGACGAGTTGCTCCACGAGTACACGATGGACGTGGCGCGGTTGCCAAGACGGTCCGTTTCCGCGACCTGGGCGAAGTACGCCGAGTTCGTGAAGTTGGCAGCCGCCTCCGGCACGTTCATGCTGCCGATCGTCGACGCAATGCCACCCGTGGCGACCGGCGTCGTGCAGTTGATCGGAGCCGTCGGGGTCGTCGCCGGGACGCTCGTCTGCGCGCAGACGCTGAACAGCGTGTTACGCTGCGCGGCGCCAGCGCCGAATTCCGCATTGTTCGCCGACGTCAGACCGACGTTGGCGTCGCTGATGCGGTAGCGGAGTCCACCCGTGCCCGTCGCCGTCGTCGGGTTGGTACCCGCGAGGAAGTAGGCCGCGTTGACCCACGCCGAGTCCTGGAACGACGCCGTACCATCCGTACCACCACGAATGTCGAACGCCGAGATCGTCGGCGCCGCGTAGTCGTGCGGGAGGTACAGGTTGTTCGGGCGGTACGACAGCGACTGACGGTAACCGCCGGAGGTGCTGTTGGCGATGTTCGTGAAGTCGTCGAAGATCGAACGCGCAACGGCCGGGTTCGACGTGACGCCGGTGTACGTGTTGTTGTTGTTGTCGACGCCGCTCACGACCTGAGGCGCGAGGCCCGAAGCGGCCGTAGCGGTGCCGGTGCAGTTGAACACGCCGGCGAGCGTGTCACGCGTGAGCGTGCCGTAGGTCGCGGCAAACGGACGCGTGCGGTCCGTGATGTTGCTACCGCAGGTGCTCGAGAGGTTGAGCACAGCCTGCACAACCGTACGATCCGGCGTGTAGATGACCGGCACGACCACGAACGAGCCCGTGCCCGACGTCGCCGACGGGGTGAGCGCGTCCGGCGTGCTCGGACCGCCGTAGTACGTGATGTTGTTCACGTCGTTGGCGCGGTTGGTCGGAGCGGTCCACCGGATCGTCCAGCCGTCCGGGTTGTTGAAGTTCACCTGCGAGATGCTGTTCGACGCGATCGTCGACGCGGCAGCCGGCGTGGTGGTCAACGTCGCGACGAGCGTACGGAGGCCGTTCTTGTAGAGCGTGTTCGCATCGGCACCCGACGTGAAGTCAGGCGTCGTGAACTCGTTCGTGTTGATGTACAGCTGCACCGTGGCCGCCTGCGTGCCCGACGCCGTGAACGACTGACGGGCCGCCGGCACACCGTTCGTGCGCGCGGCACACGCCGCGACCGTTTCGGCCGGGGCGCACACCCACAGGTTCACTTCCGACACCGTCTGGCCGTTCGGCTGGATGGCGATGTTGGCTTCGATCTGGTCGGTGACGTTCGACACGTCGATGACCGAACCACCGCGCGTGAGGTTCACGATCGCGACCTGCGCGTTCGGCGACACCGTCACGGCCACGAGGCCCGTGATCGACGACGCCGCGAAGGCGCCCGACTCAGCCGACTGCGCCGTCACCGTGACGACGGCCGTACCGGCCGACACCGCCGTGATGACACCCGTCGTGCTCACGGTCGCGATCGCCGGAGCGCTCGTGCCGTAGGTGATCGTCGCGGCCGCCTGACGCGGGCCCTGCACGGCCGCAGTCAACGCCTGCGTGCCGCCAAGCGCCAGCGCCACCGAGCTCGGCTGCACGTTGAGCGCCGTGAGGCCAGGCGTCCGCTCGGACACCGTGATCGTCACCGCCTGGGCGATCGTGGCGTTCGAGAAGCCCGCCGCCGAACCCGCCGCCGTCACCGTGATGGTGGCGACGCCAGGCGCCACCGCCGTCACGACACCGTTCGCGACCGTCGCGATGGTGGACGCCGACGTGGCGTACGTGTACGCGACCGTGCGGCCAGCCGGCTGCACCGTCGGGACCAACGTGACCGACTGACCAACACCCAACTGCGCCGCCGACGGCGACACCGAAAGGGCCGTGATGGCCGGGGCCGGGGCCGACACCGTCACCGACGCCGCCGCCGACTGACCCGTCGACGCCGCCGCCGTCACCGTGGCGTTACCCGCGGCCACCGCCGTGACGCGGCAGGCGCCGGCGTTCACCGCCGCCGTCGCCACTGCCGTGTTGCTCGACGTGCAGCTGGCGAGCGTAGGAGCCGGGTTCCCACCCGAGATCTGCACGGCGAAGCTCACCGACTCGCCGACATTCAGCGACGAGCTGGGCGGAGTGATCGTGATCACGACCGGAGCGGCCGGTGCAACGGGCACCGTGACGTCATCGCCGCAAGCACCGAGCGCCGCCAGGGCGCCGAGGCTCAGGACGCTGAGCGCCTTGTTCCGAGAAAAGAGTTGCATTCATCCCCCTCTTGCGAGGTTGTGGAGGTAGTTGCCGTCACGAAGGTCGGGTACCCGCGCAACAACAGAACTGCTCGTGGTAAGCGCCGTCGGTCGACGGCCGCTCCATCACGCATGCACCGCAGAGGAGCTGATCTCGGATCGGGGAGCGGCCGAAAAGAGGATCAGGATCGTACGCGTGTACCGTGATGCCCGGTAATGCTGCCTGCTTCACGATCGAAGCAGCCCTGCCCTACCTCACGCTGTACGGTCCAAGCTCCGTCAACACGCGAGTCCTTCAATCTATTACCCACGAATACCCGTGCGCGTGACACCCACGGATTGGGTGGCGCGCACGCTCCTCGCAGCAATAGCCGGATGCAAAGCTATGGGTGATGGGCGGAACGGTCAAGCTGCCGAGCTCCCCAAATCTTCGCGAGTCGTATCACAATGTCGTCACGTTGCCCGCAGCAGGGGAACTTATCCACAGTGCAGCCCGTAGAAAACCCGCAAATCCCCCCTGATGGAAACCTCGTTCCCGCTGGACGCCCGGCACCACCAATCGTCACGGAGAACGCCGTCGGAAACGTTACACGACGGGCACCGCGCCGCCATTCGGGTTCCCCTCACACGCCGCCGTCATACTATTGAGTATGGCCGAGGACCTGCCCCGCATCCACACCCCGCTCCCGGCACGCCGGGTCGTACCGCCGCCCCCCGCCCCCGAGGGACCGGCACTCAATGCGGCGCAGGCCGAGGCCGCCAGCCATGGCGACACCCCCCTGCTCATTGTGGCCGGCGCCGGCTCGGGGAAAACGCGCACCCTCATCCATCGGGTCGCCGCGCTCATTGCCCGCGGGGTCCCGCCCCAACGCATCCTGCTCCTCACCTTCACCCGCCGCGCCTCACAGGAAATGGTGAGCCGCTGCGAACGGCTGGTGGGCTCCACCTCGCAGCAGGTGCAGGGGGGCACGTTTCACGGCGTCGCGCACAAGCTGCTGCGCCGCTTCGGCCCCGCCGCCGGCCTCCCCGCCGATTTCACCATTTTGGACCAGTCCGACGCCGGCGATCTCATGGGGCTCTCGCGCAGTGCGCTGGGCTACGGCGATCTCAAGAGTGCGCCACGTGGGGCGCCACGCTTCCCGCGCGCCGAGACGCTGCTCGCCATCTATTCGCGCCATGTGAACACGGCGCAGGAGGTGGCGAACATCCTGGGCGAGCAGTGGCCGCACTTCATCAGTTGGACGGGCGACATCGAGCGCTGCGTGGCCGACTACGTGAAGCGCAAAAGCGAACGCAACCTGCTCGACTACGACGATCTCCTGTTGTCGTGGGCGCTGCTGCTGGAGCAGGCACCGCCCATCGCGCAGCAGATGCGCGCGCTCTACGACCATGTGCTGGTGGACGAATACCAGGACACCAACCCGCTGCAATCACGCATTCTGCGCGGGCTGTGCACGAACGGCAAGATCACGGTGGTGGGGGACGACGCGCAAAGCATTTATGCGTTCCGTGGTGCGACCATTCGCAACATTCTCGATTTTCCGCACCAGTTTCCCGGTACGCGCATTGTGACGCTCGAGCAGAACTATCGCTCGACGGCGCCCATTCTCGACACCACCAACACCGTCATCTCACGCAGCAGCGAGCGCTACTCCAAGCGCTTGTGGACCGAGCGCGATGGCGGCGAGTCGCCATGGCTGGTGACGGTGCGCGACGAAGCCGCGCAAACGGCGTTCGTGGTGGACCGCCTGCTCGAGTTGCACGAGCAAGGTACGCCGCTGCGCGAAATGGCGGTGCTCTTTCGTGCCGGCTTCTTGAGTGCCGACCTCGAAATCGAACTCGCCAACCGACGCATTCCATACGAGAAGTGGGGCGGCCTCAAGTTCCTCGAAGCCGCGCACATCAAGGACATGCTCGCCTTTCTGCGCGTGCTCGAGAATCCGCGCGACGAGGTCAGCTGGTATCGCGTGCTGCGCCTGCTCCCCGGCGTAGGTGACGCCACCGCGCGCGCGGCGGTGGAGATGCTGATGCGGCACCACTGGGAGCCGATGGCCCTGGGCGCCGTGCGCGCCGCCGCGCGCGCCAAACCGGGGCTCATGGCCGTGTCGGCGCTCTTCGACGGCATGCGCCGGGTGGAGAAACAGGAACACACGCACAGTCCCGGCGAAAGCATCCGGCTGGTGCGGCAGCTGTACGACCCCATTCTCAAGGGCACCTACGACGACGCGCCGCCGCGCCTGGCCGACCTCGATCAGCTCGAGCTCATCGCCGCCGGCTACCCCGATCGCTCCGCGTTTCTCGCCGCGCTCGCCCTCGAGCCACCCGCGGCCACGCAGGATCTCGCCGTGGGCAGCACCGACGAAGACGACGCGCTCATTCTCTCCACGGTGCACTCGTCGAAAGGCAAGGAATGGGATGTGGTGTTCGTCATTCATGCCGCCGACGGCGTCTTCCCCATGGCCCGCGCCGCCGTAGAGGAAGCGCAGGTGGAGGAAGAGCGTCGTTTGCTGTATGTGGCCATGACACGCGCCCGTAACGAGCTCTACGTCACCTACCCGCTGCAGAGCTACGCCAGCCGCATGGGGGCGGACTACGCCTTCTCGCAGCTCTCGCGCTTTCTGGATAGCGGTGTGCGGCAGACGATGCAGCGCGTGACCATTGGCGAGCCCGAGCCGCCGCTACAGGCACTGCCGGGTCCGCGGGAGGGGGCGATCATCGAGCCGATTGTGGACTTGCGGGCGTTGTTGCGGGGCAAGTTCTGAGGGTGTGACGCACCGGCCTTTTGTGAGAGCTGGCTTGGTTGCGCTACCCGACACGCACGTTGCGCGGTCGTTCTTGAAGTGACGGTGGGGCCGAACTCTCCGGCAGCTTCGGACGATCCTCCGGCCGGAGGTCAGGGAGGTCTTCGGGAGCAATCCAATGGACCGCACCATCGCGCCACGTCGCCCAGGGAACACCTAGCGCCTTGTGGACCGCCTGCTCCCGGCGCAGTGCGCGGTTTGCGTAATCGAGCGCATCCTGCATAGCGGGTGAGACATTCGTTGGCTTCGTATCGTGGGTCATGGGGTCCGATTTCTTGAAGAATGTGTGGAAGCTCTGGTGAGCGACGCCTACGTTGCTCTCTGCAGATCTCCCCACGACGCAGGGTCGGTGACCGCCAGCGGAAGGCCGCGGCCACCATGGGCGACATAGCGCAGATCGGCTCCCGGCGGGGCGTTGGCATCGGCGACGTGCCACGCATCGACCCTCGGCCCGACAACCTGCTGAAAGTTCAGCAGCCCTGAATCGTAGCGCCGCCGGATGTCCCCCTCAGATACACCGTGCCCCCCTTTCATGACGCGCGTGCGGACGCGCGCGATGCACACTGCCGGGTCGGCAACCCACAGATAGTACATCGTGACCTGGTAGTCGGCGGCCTCCAGTGCGGCAAGGAATTTCGGCCACCGCCGACCCGACAAGGTCGTTTCCATAGCGAAGTCGTGTCGCTGAACGATGTATCGCTCCTGTGCCCTCAGCGCCAACTTTCCGGCCTCGACGGCGCCGAGCTCCGGAGCGCCAGAGAGCCCACCAGCGATTTCGTCGGGATTGACGATGCGAGGCACGTTGTGCCACTCGCTGGCGAGCCCGAGTGCGGTGGTCGTCTTTCCAGACCCATTCGGACCGGCGACGATGATGCAATGCGGGCGCCCAAGGGCAGCGTCAGTCTCGCCGAGTGCGGTATCCATCCCGTTCATGCCGAAAGATACTCCACAGCCACGCCGGCGGAATCCGTGGTGCTGTTCCGCCCCGACCCAGTAAATTTCGCTTCACCTGCGGCACCAATCCCCGCCGCCAGCCTGCCTTCATCAAACGACTGCATATGACCTTTCCTGCTGTAATGCGCCGCATTGCCGTGCTGGCATTTGCCGCCCCCCTGGCGCTTTCGGCGCAAGCCACGAAGGCATCGCCGAAAGCCGCGCCCAAGGACTCGTTCGCGCTCACGGCGCCGTTGCCCATGGACCCGGCGGTGAAGGTGGGGACGCTGCCCAACGGCATTCGCTACTACATCCGGAAGAACAGCAAGCCCGAAAAGCGCGCCGAATTGCGACTGGTGGTGAACGCGGGCTCCATTCTGGAAGACGACGATCAGCGCGGGCTTGCCGCTTCGGCGCCGACCTCAATGCGTTCACGAGCTTCGACGAAACGGTGTACATCCTGCCGGTGCCCACCGATAGCGCCGGCATTCTCGACAAGAGCTTCCGCTTCCTGGGTGATGTGGCGACCGGCATCCTCTTCGACAGCGCCGATGTGGTCGCCGAGCGCGGTGTCGTGCTCTCCGAGTGGCGCAACGGACTGGGCGCGGGTGCGCGTCTGCGCGACAAGCAGTTCCCGGTGATCTTCCGCGGCTCGCGCTACGCCGAGCGGTTGCCCATTGGCAAGCCGGAGATTCTGGAGACGGCCAGCTCGGCGCCGGTGCGCCGCTTCTGGCAGGATTGGTATCGCCCCGACCTCATGGCCGTGGTGGCCGTGGGTGACGCCGACCCGGCCACGCTCGAGCAGCTCATTCGCCGCACCTTTGCCGGCATCCCGCGCCGTACCAACGCGCGGCCGCGCACCTTGGCCACGGTGCCGACGCACGACAGCACGCTCGTGACCATTGCGACCGACAAGGAGCTCACGACCTCCAGCGTGGGGGTACTCTGGAAGCGTCCCGGCAAGAGTACGCGCACGGTGGGCGATATGCGCGACGATCTCATCGGCCGTTTGTACAACGGCATGCTCAACCAGCGCTTTCAGGAGTTGTCACTCAAGCCGGACGCGCCGTTTACGGGCGCGGGCGCGAGCAGTGGCGGCTTTGTGCGCGGCAGCGAAATCAACTCGCTCGATGCCGGTGCCAAGGAGGGGAAGATCGTCGAGTCGCTGCAGGCGGTGCTCACCGAAGCGGAGCGTGTGCAGCGCCACGGCTTCCTGGCCAGCGAACTGGAGCGCGCGCGCACCAACACGCTACGTGCCTACGAGCGCGGCTATCTCGAGCGCGACAAGACGCCGAGCGGCGCCTTCGTGAACGAGTACATCGCGAACTACCTGAGTGGAGAGGGCGCGCCGGGGATCGCGTTCGAATACGCGGCGGTGCAGAAACTGCTCCCCACGATCACGCTCGCCGAAGTGAATGCCGTGGCCAACGCGCGCGGCGGTGCGGCCAATCGCGTGGTCACGGTCACGGTGCCGGAAAAGGATGGGCTACGCGTACCCACCGAACCGGAACTCCGCGCCGTGTTCGGCGCCGTGGTGGCGTCGAACATCACGCCGTGGGTGGAAACGCTGGCCGAGGGCGCGTTGGTCGCGACGACGCCCACGGCTGGCCGCGTGGTGAGCGAGAAGCGCCTTGCCGCGCAGAACATCACCGACTGGA
>VYME01000411.1_pt1 | contig 14815 bp, 8 predicted proteins | sample 5115281 | NCBI WGS metagenome assembly VYME01 (sample SAMN12291780, study PRJNA351875) | freshwater metagenome | isolation source: freshwater lake | place: USA: Michigan, Wintergreen Lake | collected 2013-08-08
CCGATCCCCGCCTCGACACGACCGCCCCGGTTGTCGATCAGGGTGTCGGCGTTGCTCAGGCCGAGGTTGAAAGTCGCCCCGTCGAAGGCGCCGAGCACGCCGGTGTTGCGAATGGTGGAAACAGGCGCGACGAGGCTCGAATTCGCCCCACGGACTTCGACCCGGCCGCGGTTGTCGAGGTCGACCTTCAGCGTGCCGAAGGTGTTGGGCAGCGTGGTCAGCGTCTGACCGCGGCCGATCGTGAGCAGGGCGTCGCTGCTGCCCTTGTCGATCAGGTTCTCGTTGCCCTGGGCGATCACGATCCGTCCGCTGCCGTCGACGGTCACTGGTCCGTGCACCAGAAGCTGTACATTGCCCGAGGTGAAGGTCGTCGCATCGCGGAGTTCGAGCACGCCGGCATTGAGGATGCTCCCCGACAAGTGCAGCACGGCGTTCTGAGTGTTCAGGGTGGCGCCGGCCTCGAGCGTCAGCGCGCCCGAGGTCGCACCGTCGAGCCAGAGATGGCCGCCATTGCGGAACGTACCGCTTCCAGCCAGCGTTCCGCCCACGATACTGATGGCGTTCGTGGCGAACAGGATGCTGCCGCCCGACAAGGATTCGATCCGACCTCCGGCATTCTCGATCCGTGTGCCGGCCCCTCGCGTCAGCTGGAGCTCGCCGCCGCTGGAGCGAAGGATCCCGGTGTTGGTGATGTCGGCGCTCCAGAGTTGGACGCTCGCCCCCGCGGTGTCGACCAGGCCCTCGTTGACGAGGTCTGCCGTGATGGCACCGCTGTTCCCGCGGCTGCCCAGGATCCGGTGCTGCGGCCCGTTGCGGAGCCGGAAGGCGGCGCTCGCAGCACTGATCGTCTTGGGGCCGCCGTTGGACTCGCCGAACAGCAGCTCGCCGGTACCGAGCAGGTCCGTATCGCCTTGCAGGATCAGTCGCAGCTCCTGATTGAAGCCGGTCGTGTTGCGGAGGGCGATGCGGCTGTTGTTGACGACGCGGCCGGCGATGCCATGGGTGTTGTTGAAGAGATCGATCTGTGGACCATCGAAAGTGATGGTGCCGGTGACGCCGTCCCAGAAGCTGGCGGTCGTGACGGAGAGTCGCCCGCCGCCCTGCCAGGTGCCGCCCCGGAACGTGTTGCGGATGCCGCCCGTGGTCGCGTTCACGCCCGCGGCCAGCTCGATGCGACCGAGCGGCATCGAGATGTCGGCATCGCGGAACCGCAGGCTTCCGCCATCGGCCTTCAGCAGGCCAATGAGCTCGATGCCGCCGCGAAGCTCCGTCACACCGCCGGCCGCTGAGATCATGCTGTCCGGCGCGGCGTCGAGTCGGCCGGCGTCGATGACGTTGTTGCCCGTCAGCACCATGGCGCCGCCAGGGTGGGTCCGCAGCACGCCGCCGCGGTTGTCGATCACGAGATCCTGCAGCGACACCGTCCCTTGCGCCCGTGCCTCCACCAGCCCGCCATTCGTAAGCGCTGTGCTCTCGATCTTGACGAAGCCGTTCTCGGCCACGACTTCCCCGCTGTTCTTCATGCCGAGCAGCGGTTTCAGACGCAGCTCGCCGCCCACCTCGCCGGAACCTTCCACCCGCGGCCCAGCCCGAAGGAGCCCGCTGTTGTCGAGATGGCCGCCAAGGAACTTCAGTGCCTTCCCGGGAGTGTCGGCCAGAACGCGACCCTGATTGAACAGCGACGCCACGCTGATCTGGCCGAAGCCGGAGATCGTGTGGCCTGCACTGTGGGTCAGCACGCCGGCCAGGCCACTCAGGAAGGAGTGTTCGCTGGCCAGCACGATCTCGCCCTCGCCGGTGACGGGCATGATCAGCGGGAAATCCAGCACCGACGTGCCGGTCAGCCGGATCAGGCCGTCGTTGTGCAGGAGGCCCCCGACCTGGCTCACGCCCTGGATCGAGAGCGTGGCCTGGTTCTGCAGTGTCAGCTCCGCGCCCTCGCCCATCGCCAGCGTCGACACTTCGACGCCAAGGAAACTCAGCGGCACGCCGCCCTCGCCCGGGATCACGTCGACATTCAACTGGACATGACCGCTCGGGATGGTGGCGAAGAAGTACCGCGTGCCGTTGTTATCCGGAAAGAACTGCCAGGGGCTGGTGAAATCCGTGATCAACCAGTCGCCCGGCTTCTTGGCGAGCCAGGCACCACTGTTGCCGACCCACACGGCGGCGTACTGCGCGAACGCATCGGTCGAGCCGAGTGCCCAGATGCCGATGGTCGCGAGGATCGCGACGTATCGAGCCAGTCTCTGCCTCTGGCGGGAGAAGGTCTGACGCATGCGAAATCTCCTGCTCATGGCGGCACGCCACGACACCAAGGTCGGCGGCCGCCCTCCGCGAAGGACGGACCGCCGCGCCGACATCGTCAAATGGCGGCTCGCCTGACGTGAACCAACGCCAGCACCGCCAGGCCGCACGCCGTCAGCACCAGCACGCCGGGTTCGGGCACGGGACGCAGCACGAACGCCCCCACCGTCACCTCGCCGACGCGCGACCCGACCAGGGAGCTGTAGACGTCGAAGGAGATGCCCGACAGGAAGTCCTGATACTGCTGGTAGTAGCGCGCGTACATCTTCGGGTTGTCCAGCAGCGCGCCGAACCCCATCACGCCATCGTCCGACAGAGTGGGATTCGGGAACTTGTCGACGGCGCCGCCGAGGTACTCGTCGTAGAGCCCGATCATGTGGCCGAACTCGTGCGCCTGCGTAGCAGCCTTCGAATCCGTGAACCACTTGGCGAGGTTGTCGCGACAGTCGAGATCGTTGGGACGGGTTGCGCAATCGTCGGGCCGCTTGACGATCGACACGGCCTGATCGAAGGGCCCGGTCAACGTGACATCGACCATGACGGGAATGACGAGGCGGTTGGCGGTGTCCTCCACGAAGAACTTGTTGTTCCAGACCCCTTCGATGTTCTTCTCGGCCTGCGTCTTCCAGGCCGTCTTCTGCGCATCGTCGAGACCGGTGCCTTCGGCGAACTGGAAATCGATCTCCACGTGCTTCACGACTTTGGCGCCGTCGAAGTAGCGGTCGTAGCGGACGTTCCACCCGAAGGCCGGTATCGAGTTCTTCGGGTTCCCGTACTCGTAGGCAGCGGTCTGGACGGCGCGATCGATCCGCTGGGAAAACGCGCCGGCGGGGATGCCGGACTTCCCGCCAGCCTCGGCCGTGGTACCGACAATGCTCCCGGCAGACAGCAGGAGGTCGGTGAAGATGGGACTGTTCGGCGCGTGGTGCGGATGCGAATGGACGGCGGCCGATGCAAATACGAGAACGATGCTCGCGATTCTGACAAGCGCTTTCATGGTGGTCTCCTATAGGTCGTGGGAAACGCCGCCCATTTCTGCTCTTCTAGGGAGCCTCTGCATAGCCTGCGCGGATCGCGTTGCAGTCGGAACGGTCACGCAACTGCGATCGGTGGCCAGGCACGAGATGCAGTCGATTCTGGGATATCGACAAGCCGAGCAACACCGCCAGCGATCGATTCCGGCGCAACCCTTCGGGACGGGGCCTTCCGGGCGGCTGACATTTTCGGCACAGCCCTTGTGTGCAATGAGCACACGGCGGCCTGGTCCTTCGCCTCATCCGCCCGGAAGACCTCCGTCGCTACCGCGCAGGCTATGCAGAGGCTCCCTCGCCTTTGCCTGGCCGGTCGTCAAAGAGAGTCATAGCCCCGCTATTGGGTGGCGTCAACCACCACGAGACGCCCAGCCGACGTGCGTCACCCGAATGACGCGTCGGTCCGGCCATTCGGCCTATCCCTGGCACGCCGGCGACGACGTTCGGTGCCATCCGGGTCGACGGGTTCGCCTCCCGCCATGCATCGAGGCCGGTGTCGCCAAGACTCGCCGGCAGAAGGCATATCTAAAGGACAGGGGCATTCCACCGATACACACGGAATCTCACCAGGCAGGACACGACGGGTCGCCCCTACCCTGCGGCCATCCCGGGAGGAACAATGCCCCGACCATCTCGATCGCTGTCCCGCCTCATCCTGCTCGGCTGCCTTGCCGCCAGCGTCACTGCGCACGCGGACGAAGAGCCTGCGCGGCTCAAGCTGAGCGGCTTCGGCACGCTCGGTATCGGCTACCACGGCAGCGATGGCCTCGAGTACCGACGCACGACCGATCAGTCCCAGGGCGTCCGGGGCGGGCACCTCGACGCGGGCACCGACAGCGTGCTCGGCGTGCAACTCAACGCCAGTATCACCGACCAGTTCGACGCAGTGATCCAGGCCGTCAGCCGCCGACGGTCGGACAGCAGTTCGACCCCCGACATCACCTGGGCCTTCCTGCGCTACAGCCCCGACGAGAGCTTGGAGGTGCGCCTGGGACGGGTCGGCACCGCAGCCCAGATCAACAGCGACTCGCGCCTCATCGGGTACTCATTCCTGCCCGTCCGGCTTCCGCCTGAACTGCTCGGGACGGCGCCTCAGGACCACGTCGATGGCATCGACATCGCCTATCGTCATCCGATGGGTGACACGCTTTTGAGCGTCAGGGGGTTCCTCGGTCAGCAGACGGCGCACATTCACAGCATCGGCCGCAGCGTCAGCACGCCCAACAACGAGGTCGCCGGACTGATCCTCGGCGCCGTAAGGGGCGACCTGCAATTGCGTATCGTCGCTGGTGCCGCGCGCGTCAAGAACAACGGGGACGGGCAGGGGATCCTCGACGGCCTCCGGGCGACCGGGATGAATCAGGCCATCGCCGCTGCCTCGCGCCTCGACATCGCCGGCCGCATGATCCACTTCGGCAGCGCCGACGTCAGCTACGAGCACGGTCCGCTGCGCCTTCTCGGATCCGCCTTCTTGCAGACCGCGCCCGACGACTCGGCCTTGCTGGTCCCCATCCGGAGCGCGTACTTCCTGGCCGGTTATCGGGTTGGGGCCTTCACGCCCTACGTCGCGGCGGCACGTTCGGCAACCTCCGGCGTGACCTTCACCACCGGCCTGCCGCCGGCACCCGGCCTGACCATCCTCGATCAGGCCGCCACAGCAGCCGTGGTCAGTACCCAGTGCAACCAACGCAGCCTCGCCCTTGGCGTGCGGTGGGACTTCGCGACGAACCGCGCGCTCAAGTTGCAGGTGGATCGCGTTCATGCGGATCAATCGCCTCTGGTCCGGGACGACCAGACACCGGCGCGGGACCAGCGCCAGCTCACGTTGATCTCGGCCACACTGGATTTCGTGTTCTGAGGCGAGCCATGCACCGCCGCCGCGCGCTCCTTCGCGCCCTCCTGCCGATCCTTCTCCTCGCGGCTGCCCCCGTCGCGGCGGCGGAGTCCATCGTGGTCGTCGTGGCGGCCAACGCGGGAGTCGACCAGCTCACCCAGACCGAGGTCACCAACATCTTCCTCGGGCGCTTCAAGAAGCTGCCATCGGGCGCTCGCGCCGTCCCGGTGGACGTGATCGCCATCAAGGAGCAGTTCTACGCGCGCCTCGTCGGCAAGTCGCTGGCGGAGATCAATGCCTACTGGGCACGCCTCAAGTTCTCGGGGCAGACGACACCTCCGCGACAGGAGTCGCAGGCCACCGCATTGGAACTCGTCGCCACGACGCCAGGCGCGATCACCTACATCGAGCGCAACCTCGTGGATCGGCGGCTGAAGGTGGTGTTTGAACTCCCCGACTAAATCGCAAGCGGCATCGCCGAACGCGGCGGCTACCCAGAAGGTGTCCGCCCTTCAATCGAGCATCGCGCTGCGTGCGACGCTGGTCATCCTCGGACTGTCGGCGTTGGTGGGGGTCATCGCCGCCGGGGGAGTGGCGGCGATGGCCGAGCGCCAGGAGACCGCCCGCCTCGCCGCAAACCTCGAACAACTGCTGGACACCGTCGATCGCACGGCGGAGATCGCCGCGTTCGCCAGCGATGCGACGCTGGGAGCGGAGGTGGTCACGGGTCTGATGCGCAATCCATCGGTGGCGGGGGTGACCATCCAAGGAACGGAATCGGTCCTTGCCACAAGGGGGCGCGCCCCGACGGAACTTCCGGACATCCAGGTCCACAGGCGCGATCTGCACTCGCCCTTCGATCCCAAGGAGGTCGTCGGCAGTATCGAAGTGGTGCCTGCGAACGAGGAGATCCACCGCCAGGCGACGGCGTACTCCCGCGCCGTCACCCTCACGCTCGCGCTGGTCGTCGCCATGGCGGCGCTGGCGGTGGCGGGTGTGGTCGTCGTGACCATCACGCGGCCGATCAAGCGGATTTCCGACGAACTGCACGCGCTCGATGCGAGCGCCGCGAGGCCGCTCGCACCACCCCCCGGCAATGCGCACAACGAACTGGGGCGCCTGGTCTTCTTCGTGAACGATCTGGTCGCTCGGGTGGCCGCGCGCGAAGCGCTGTACAGGGGCATCGTCGATCAGGCACTCGACGCCATCACCCTCATCGATCCCGTCGAGGACCGCTTCGTGGAGTTCAACGATGCCGCCTGCCTGCCCTTCGGCCACACCCGTGAGGCCTTCGCCCGGATGACGCCTTCCCGGTTGCTCGGCCTGCGCGTGGAGGCCGAACTGGATGCCCGGTTCCCTGGCGGGCGCACCCTGGGCGGCGTGTTCGACGCCCGCTTCCGCCACGCTGACGGCACCTGGCGCGACGTGCGCATCAGCGCGCGGATGATCGCCCTGCGCGGCCGCGATCTGCTCATCTGCATGTGGTCGGACATCACCGCGCAGAAGCAGGCCGAAGCCGAACTTCTGCGTCACCGCGACCACCTCGCGGATCTCGTGCAGGACCAGACCCGCGACCTCGAGCGCGCCAAGGACGCCGCCGAGAGCGCCAACGTCGCGAAGAGCGAGTTCCTGTCGAACATGTCGCACGAGCTGCGGACTCCCATGCACGCGATCCTCAGCTACGCCCGGCTTGGCCGCGACCGGCTGCCCTCGGCCTCGCACGAGAAGCTGCTCCACTACTTCCGGACGATCGTCACCAGCGGCGAGCGGCTGCTGCGCCTGCTGAACGACCTCCTCGACCTTTCCAAGCTGGAGGCGGGGAAGATGCTGCTGGAGCGCGCTGACTGCGACCTGCGCGAACTGGCGGAAGCGAGTGTCGCCGACTTTGCGCCGCTCGCCGCCGAACGCGCGATCTCGCTCGTGCTCGGGGACGAAATCGCCGAGCAGCCGGTGAACTGCGACGGCGGCCGCATACGCCAGGTGATCGGCAACCTGCTTTCCAATGCGATCAAGTTCTCGCCCGACGGCGGCCGTATCGACGTGACCCTGTCACCGGCCAGCCTGCCGGACCAGGCCTCCGACGGAACGGTGCCGCGCTCCGGCGTCGCCGTCGCGGTGAGAGACCAGGGCGTGGGCATCCCCGAGGGCGAGCTGGAAGCCGTGTTCGACAAGTTCGTGCAATCGAGCAAGACCCGCAGCGGCGCAGGCGGCACGGGTCTCGGCCTCTCGATCACACGCGAGATTGTCACCCTCCACGGTGGGATCATCACCGCAACGAACAATCCGGGCGGCGGCGCCTGCTTCACCGTGGTGTTGCCCGCAGCAGCCTGAGTCCCGGCGTCGGTGGGCCACCGGCGCCAGGTCCTGCCACTCCGCCCGCCCCGATGACTGCAGCGCGTTGCGCATGAGGTGGCACCGGATCGATCGACGATGAGGCATCGATGCCTGTCGGTGCGAACGCCATGGCCCTTCGAGCTACATTGCTTCGACCGCCGTCGATGACGCGCCCGCGCGCCGTCCGCCTTGGCGATTGCGGATGACTCGGATGCATGCAAGGATCAGCCGCACATGACCTGCGCCGGGATCGTCGACAAGTGGCGGCGACCGCGCCGTCGGATAGCGATCACGGATTCCATGAACTGCCATCCAGCACTACGCACCGTCCGGAAGATCGCCTTCGCCCTTCTCGCCGCGGGCATTGCGCAGACCGCGTCGGCCGCCATCTCCGTGGAAATGCAACTGGGGCCCGACAGGACTATTCCTCCGTACCGCGTGACTTGCGGTGCCGGTCTCGCAATCACCCGTGCGAACGGCCTCCGCGAGCCCGGTCAGCCCACGTTGTCCGACAGATCCCTGGAGTCAGCGATCGGACGCCACCTATCCGCTGCTCCTCGTCAGGGCGCCGAACGGCACGGTCGCCAGCGCCGCCCAGATCGGGTTGACCCAGCCCGGAAGCAGTCTGCCCTACGACCGAAAGGAGCCCCACCGTGCGCGTGATCGTGTCGGTCATCCTCGCCTGCCTGTTGCCCTCGCCTGCCTCGGCCGCCTGCTCGCCGGACGATTTCCCCGTCACGCTGACAGGCTTCCGGTGGATCAACGCATGCACCGATGTCCCCTGCCTGACGCTGAAGGCCGAGGGAGAGATCGAGAACCGCTGCGACATGGCCCTCGGGGCGCGGGTTAAGCTCAAGGCCCTCGATGCGGAAGGCGAGACGGTCGTCGTGTCGCAACTCTGGCCGTTCGGTTCACGGAACATTCCGCCGGGGAAGCACGTGATCTCGTTCGATCAGTGGATCGGCCACGATCCGGCGATCAAGTCCTTCACCGTCGAGATCACCGAGTTGAGGATGTGGCGCTGAGGCGGAATCGGAGGACGATCGGTCGACGGCCCTTCGCGTCACGGACGCAGAAAATCCGTCGGGCGCATTTTCTCGTTCGCGGCCTGGACCATCGAACCGGAAGAGCGACGCTCCGGAAAGGAAACCAAGCCGCCGCCCGCCGCGCCGCGGCTCGCGACCCTCACTTGCAAGCGTGTTCACGCCTCGCTTTCGCGCCTGCCGCGATGATGCCCGGGGCGGGATGATGTTCCCGGGACTGCGGGAGTCTTCCTCAACACCTGCCCCCCCTCTTCCCGCCCGGGAAGCCTCTCGCAGCGACGATCCTCCTGGACAAACGCGCGTGTCTAGGGGCGTGCATTCGATCCGGAACCATTCTGCGAAGGTCCTACTCGGAGTCGCCGGCACATGTCAGGCCCCGAGATCGATCTGCCTGCCGTGGCCGCCATTCCGGAAACGACCCCATTGGAGGAATAACATGTCGTCGAAATCGTTCGTGATGCGAGGCGCAGTGGCACTTGCACTCGTCGCGCTCAGCGCGACCAGCCAGGCGCAGGAAGCCAACCTCGAAAAGCTGTCCGCATTCAAGACCACGGGCACCCCGCTCGACATCCCGACCATTCCGCAGACGGGCGCCCAGGCCGATGCCATTCGGGAGTCCCTCAAGAAGGTGCGCCTGCCCGAGGGCTTCAAGATCGACCTGTACGCCATCGTTCCCGACGCGCGCAACATGGCCGTCGGCCCGACGACCGGCGTCGTGTTCGTCGGCACCCGCAAGACCAAGGTCTATGCCGTGACCGACCGCGACAAGGACCGCGTGGCGGACGAGGTGAAGGAGTTCTCGCCGTCGCTCAAGTTCAACGTGCCGAACGGGGTCTGCTTCTCCAAGGACGGCTTCCTGTACGTGGCCGAGCACAACCGCGTTCTCGTCTTCCCGGCCGCCGAGTACTTCTACGAAGGTCCGGACGTCGCTGCCTTCGTGGTCGTGCCTCAGGGCAAGCTCATCCCCACCTCCGAGGAGAGCTACAACCACGGCGCCCGCGTCTGCAAGATCGGCCCGGACAAGAAGATGTACGTCACGCTCGGGCAGCCGTACAACGTGTCCCCCACCGACAAGCTCAAGCTGTACGACGAAGTCGGCATCGGCGGCATCATCCGCATGGACACCGACGGCAAGAACCGGGAAGTCGTGGCCCGCGGCGTGCGCAATTCCGGCGGCATCGCGTTCAACCCGAAGGACGGCGTGCTCTGGTTCAACGACAACCAGGTCGATGGCATGGGCGACAGCATCCCGCCCGGCGAGACAAACCGTCTGACCAAGGTCGGTGCCAACTTCGGCTTCCCGTGGTACGGCGGCGGCAAGGTGCGCACGGCCGAGTACAAGGACGCCACGCCGCCCGCCGACGCGATCTTCCCCGTGATCGAGCACGACGCGCACGCGGCCGACATGGGCGCGACGTTTTACACCGGCAAGATGTTCCCCGAGAAGTACCGCGGCGGCTATTTCTGGGCGCAGCACGGCTCGTGGAACCGCAACGATGCAGTGGGTGCGCGTGTGATGTGGGCGCCGGTGAAGGCGGACGGCACGGCCGGGAAGCCCGAGCCCTTCGCGGAAGGCTGGCTCACGGCCGACGGCGAGTATCTCGGCCGTCCGCTCGACGTGGCCCTGCTGCCCGACGGATCGATGCTGGTATCCGACGACTACGTCGGTGCCATCTATCGCATCTCGCACGGCAAGTGACGTGAGTGCCGCGGTGTGGTCGATGCGCGCCGCGGCATCCCTGTTCGCGACGCTGGCCCTGGTGACGGGGCCGGCGGTCGCCGGGGATGCTGCCCAGGGCAAGCGGAAGGCGATGTCCTGCCAGGCCTGCCATGGCGCCCAGGGTCTGTCGATGCGCGACGATGCGCCGAGCATCGCCGGACAGAGCGAGTTCTATCTGACAAAGGCGCTGCGCGAGTTTCGCGACGGCAAGCGCGAGAACGAGATGATGTCGGTCGTGGCGCGCACGCTCACCGACGACGAGATCGGCGACCTCGCAGCCTACTTCTCCTCGTTCAGGATCGAGGTGGTGAAACCCAGGCCGTGAGGCAGAGGGGAAAGCCGTCGGCGTGGTCCCGGCGCAGCCCAGGCGCCTCTAGGGGCATCGGACGGGCGGATTCGCACGCGCCCCTCCCTGCCGACGCGGTAGTCCGCGCGCGAGGCTGACGGATCGCGAGGTTTTCGACACGCTGTGTCGCGCGCAACCCGGAGGCGGAACGGCGCGCCCGTGCAATCGCTCCCGATCGGCCCACACACCAGCCGTCGTCCCGTCACTCGGATGACATGCTGGCGTCGTTCCATTGGATGTCGCCATTTCCGGTTGAACTCCCGCGATTGGCGCCAATTCGAAATGTCCGCCTAGGCGTTCCGCCGTGCTTGCGCGCACCGCGGCCTGGGCACAAATCACCCACACCCGCAAAGGAGTCTCCATGACACTCGCCACCTGCTTCGCCCCCGTTCGCCGCGCCATCGCGGCCCGCGCCGGGGGCTCCGTGATCCAGCCCGCGGCGATCGCCGCCACATTGCTGCTCGCGGCCGGCGCGACAACCTCGGCGACGGCCGCCACGCAGTTCTCGGCGTACATCGAACCGGCGCAGATCGTAGGCTCGACCCCGACGGCATCCGGCTACGGCACGGCGACCGCCACCCTAACCGGCGATCCCGGGACTTGGGTCTTCTCGTATGTGGCCGACTTCTTCGGCTACGACTTCGGCGCCTACATGCTGCCGTTCGTGACCACCGGCACGAGCCCCGCCGACGGCCAGCCGTCGGACACCGCGACGACCGCCAGCCTGCTCGACGACGTGCGCAACTTCCACATCCACACCGGGGCCCGCGGTGCCACCGGGCCGGTCGCGTACTCGGTGCGCGCGCCCGACCGCGAGAACGGCGTGGAACCGAACGTGCAGATCCAGTTGCTGGGCCCGACGCACGCCCGCATCACCGGCACCTGGGACCTCGCCGATGGACAGGTGGGCGGTTCCAACGAGCAGACGCGGGCCGGCAATCTGGGCTTCTGGGCGCCGATCATGCTCGCGGCACAGCCCGGCACGGAGATCGGTCTCTACTTCGACATCCACACCAACGCCTTTCCCGGCAGCGAAATCCGTGGCCAGATCACTGCCGTTCCCGAACCCGGGACGTGGGCGCTGATGCTGGGCGGTCTCGGCCTCGTCGCGGTCACGGCACGCCGCACCCGCAAGGCCTGATCTCGTCGTTCGTGCCTTCCCGGGTGGGCGGTCGTCCGCTCGCCCGGGGACACCTCTCCCCACGCCCTCGCGTTCTTCGCCCCCCCGGTCGTCCCCGCGTTCCCCGCGTTCCTCGCGTTCCTCGCGTTCCTCCCGTCGACGACAGCCACGGCCGGCAACTCGCCCGACGACGACCCCGTCCCGCCGACCTACTTCCCTTCGATCGACGCGCACCGTCGAGCCGTCGAGCCGCAACGTCCGATCGGTTCGCCGAACCACCCGGCGGGCCGGCATACCATTCGGGGAGCCTCTGCACGGCCGGCGCAGATCGCGTCGCAGTCGGCATCGGACGGAAATCCCGGCGCAGAACTCGTCCTCGCGCAATCGGTAAGGGATCCGTGTACGGTACGTGGCCATCCTGATGGGGAATGTCCGGAGGGCATGGCCACCGGGTCCCAGGCAACCCCGATCCGGGCCATCGAACAAGAAGACCAACCCTCCGCAGAGGAGACCATGCCGCCACCCGCCGCGCCGCTGCTTGCGAAGCTCACCCGCCCCCGTCTTCACGACGTCCTCCCGCGGGAGCGCCTCTTCGATCTGCTCGACGATGCCCGTGAACGACGTCGCGCCATCTGCGTCGTCGGCCCGCCGGGTGCGGGCAAGACGACCCTGGTGGCCACCTGGCTCGAGGATCGTGGGCTGGTGGGCCCCTGGTTTCAAGTGGATCCTGGCGATGCCGACCTCGCGACGTTCTTCTACTACCTCGGGTTGTCGGCAGCGCCCTTCGACACGCCCGATCGCCGACCGTTGCCGCTGCTCACGCCTGAGTATCTGGGTGACGTTGCCGGCTTCAGCCGACGCTTCTTCCGGGAACTGTTCGCCCGTCTGCCTCCCGGCGCCGCGCTGGTGCTGGACAACTATCAGGAGGTCGCCGCCGAGCATCCATTCCATGGCTTGATCGCGCAGGCCGTGGAGGAAGTGCCCCCCGGTGCGACGCTGGTCGCCATCAGCCGGCGGGACCCGCCGGACGCCTACGCCCGCATGATCGCCAACGAGCACGTGGCCCTCGTCGAGTGGGACGACCTGAAGGTCACGGCGGACGAGGCCCGAAGCATCGGTGCGCGGCGCTCTTCGTTGACGGGCGACGACCTCGATCGCATCTACCTCGAAAGTGGCGGATGGATGGCCGGGCTCACGCTGCTGCTCGAACGCGCGAGCCGCAGCGCCCCGTCGGTCCTGCCGGATTCGGGTGAACCGCCGCAACGCGTCTTCGACTACTTCGCCACCCAGATTCTTGCCGAGGCCTCCGAGACGCAGCGTCAGATCCTGCGCAAGCTCGCACTCGTTCCCCGCACGACGGCGCGGATGGCGCAGGCGCTCACGGGTGAACCCGAGGCCGGGTCGCTGCTCGACCTGCTATACCGCCGACGGCTCTTCACGGACCGCCGCGGAGGCGAGGCCGGCAGCTACACGTTCCACGCATTGTTCCGCGCTTTTCTCCGACACAGTGCGGAAGTGGCGTTCGGTCCTGCCGGGGTCGCGCAGATACAACGCCAGGGAGCACATCTCCTCGAGATGGAGGGGCTGGCCGAGGACGCCATGGAGCTGTTTCTCGCGGCGCATGATTGGTCCGCGACCGCGCGACTGATCGTGTCCCAGGCCGGCTCGCTTCTCGCGGCGGGGCGGTGGCAGACGGTGGCGGACTGGGTAGGCGCACTGCCGGGCGAGGTGGTGCAACAAGACCCATGGCTGCATTACTGGGCGGGCGCCGCCCAGGTGGCGATCGCGCCGCCCTCGGCTCGCGAGGCGCTTGCAGCGGCCCATCGGACCGCCGTCGCCCGCGGCGACGCCATGTGCCAGATCCAGTGCGCGGCCGCGATCATCGAGTCGTGCTGCATCGAGTGGTCGCGATTCACGCTGATGGACCCATGGATCCCCGTGCTGGAGCGCGCCTTCGACGACACGCTGCCGTGGCCTTCGCCGGACGCGCGGCTGCGGGCGATGAACGCGCTCCTGAGCGCGCTCGTCTATCGCGCCCCGGAGCATCCGTTGCGGCCCCTCTGCGTCGAGCGCACGCTGGTCCTCATCCCCGCTGCAGCGGATCCGAACATCAAGGTCGTCGCCGCATCGACGCTCGTCAATCATGGCGGGCATTCGGCCCAGCCGCGGATCACTCGTGAAGGGCTCGCCGTGCTGGAGCTATGGCTCGACGAACCCGCCGTGACGATGCCGAACCGGGCCGCGGGGTTGTTCTCGCTGCTCTGGGGTCGCTACAGCCTGCGGGACTTCCGCGGTGCGCTCGCCGCCGTCGCTGCGCTGGAGCGACTGGTGGAGGACACCGGACTGACGTATGCCGGCACGTTCTCGGCCTTCATCGCGACGTTCGTGGAAGGGGCCCGCGGACATGGTTTCGCGGCGCACCAGTGGTTCGACAAACTGCAGCAGCGTGCTGCGCCGGGTCGTTGGTACGACCGATCCATCATCTGCGTCGCTGCCGGCGGGCTCGGCATCTACGAGTGCAACCCCGCGCTCGTGCTGGAGTACGGAGACGAAGGCATCGCACTCATTGCCGACGGCGTGGTCAACAGCGCGATCCAGTGGCGGTGGCCGGTGGCGGCGGCCTACGCGCATCGCGGCGACGCGGCGCAGGTGCATGAGCGGCTCGCTGACATCCGCGTGTTCATCGACAAGCATCGGATGCACTACTGGGAACCGATGTGCCGCGCCATCGAAGCGATCCTCGCGTTTCGCACCGGCGATCGGGCGGCAGGATTGCAGGCTCTGGCCGAGACCCTCCATCTGCATCGCAACGTCGAGGAGTCGAATCTCTGGTACCTGCGCGCGTACCTGTCGGATCTCTTCGCGCTCGCCCTCGAGGAATCGATCGATCCCGAAGAAGTCCGCCGGCTGATCCAGGTCTACCGCCTGCCTGCGCCGTCACCGCTAACGGAGCCCTGGCCGTGGCCGATCCGCGTCCGGCTCTTGGGACGGTTCACGCTGGAAGTCGACGGGGCGCCGACGATGTTCGCGCGGAAGGTGCCACGCCGCCCGCTCGCACTGCTCAAGGCGCTCGCATGCTT
>VYME01000471.1_pt1 | contig 14795 bp, 7 predicted proteins | sample 5115281 | NCBI WGS metagenome assembly VYME01 (sample SAMN12291780, study PRJNA351875) | freshwater metagenome | isolation source: freshwater lake | place: USA: Michigan, Wintergreen Lake | collected 2013-08-08
GTGCGCGAGCGCCGCGGCGAGGCCGCAGGCGATGGCGAGGTCGTCGAACAGGCGGTGTTCGTCGGCGGCGCCGGCCCTCTGCAACAACAGGTCGACGTGGTCGGCGACACGCCGCAGCAAGCGCGCGAGGCGCGGCAGTTCGGCGCCTTGCGCCCACACCGCGAGCGTGGCGAAGCGCTGCTGTACGTGCGGGGACAGGTGGCAGAGGCCGATGGCGAGGCACTCGCCGGCGAGCTGCTGCACGGCGCTGCACAGCCGGGCGCGCGCGCCGAGCACTTCGTCGCCGGCGGCGAGAGCCGGGGTCCAGTCGGCGCCGAGGTCGAGCCGCGCCTGGTGGCCCCTCGGTGCCGCCTCGTCGTCGCCGAGTTCGCGGCCGTGCGCACGCTGGTAGACCAACACGACGGCGGCGCGGTGCTTCTCGACGTTCCTGGGGATGCCGTCGACGACCAGGGCTTCGACGCCACCACCGGCGAAGTGGGCGACGAGATGCGGTCGCAGCAGCGTGATAACCACCGCGCGCTTCGCTTCGACGCGAAGGTGCTGTTGCAGGTCGAAGTCGCGGGCGAACTGAACCGCCCAGCGATGGCCCTGGGCGCCGGCGTGCGCGCGAAGCGCTTCGGCGTCGATCGCCATCAGCGCCTCGTGCAGCGCCGTGGCATCTGGAGCCACCGCGCCGTCGTCGGTCGCGATCGCCGCGCCGTCGTCGGCCACCGGCACGCGTTGCAGCGCCAGGATCGCCGTCAGCACGTGCTGGCACGTCGTCGTCGCCGGGCACGAGCACTTCGCCTGAGCCGGCCCCCCGCGATCGAGGCGAACGCGGTGTTCGCCGACCGCCAGCACCAGTGCCTCGGCCGTCTGTTCGGCGACCGTGGGCATCGCCTTCTCGAGGTCCTTCGCAGCGCGCCGCAGCAGGCCCTTGTTGGCGAGGGCCGCCAGCGCGTCGTCGTCGAACGCCGCCAGCAGGCGGCGCAGTTCGCGCTGCAGCGCCGAAGCGTCCGTCACGAGATCACCCGCAGCAGCCATTGCGCCAGCCGCGCCGGCGTCAGCGCGGCGATCTCCATGCCGCAGGCCGCCAGCTGTTCGGCCATCGTGCGGTCGTAGGCGGGCGCCGCCTGGTCGTCGAGCGACGCGAGCCCGAGCAGGCGAACGCGCGCTTCGGCGAGCTTGCGGGTGGCGCGCACCAGTTCCGACGGCTGCGCGCCTTCGCAGAAGTCGCTGACCAGCACGAGCACGGTGCGGTGCGGATTGTCGACCAGCTGGCTGCAGTAGCGCAGCGCCTGGCCGATGTCGGTGCCACCGCCGAGCTGCACGCGCAGCAACGTCTCGACCGGATCGTCGAGGTGATCCGACAAGTCGACGATCGACGTGTCGAACACCACCAGCTTGACGCGCAGCGACGGCAGGCCGGCGAGGATGCCCGCCATCACCGCCGAGTGGATCACCGAGTCCACCATGCTGCCGCTCTGGTCGACGCACAGGATCACGTCCCACGGCAGTCGACGCTGGTTGCGGTCGAAGAAGCGCAGCCGTTCGATCGCGAGCCGGCGGCGGTTCGCGTCCCAATGGCGCAGGTTGGTGCGCACGGTGCCGGCGACGTCGAAGTTCGCCAGCGAGGCGAACGGCGCGTGACGGAAGCGGTGCAGGCGGCCGGCGAGGATCGCGCGCACCTGTGGCTCCAGTTGGCGACGGATCTCGTCGGTGACCTGGCGCACGATGCGGCGGGCGACGTGCAGCACGTCGGCGTGCAGGCTGCCCCGCAGCGACAGGATCGTGCGCAACAGCTGCTGGTTCGGCTGGAGTCGCTCGAGCGTCTGCGGGTCGGTGACCAGCTCGGTCATGCCGTAGCGGTCGAGCGCGTGCTTCTCGAGGATCTCGCAGGTGTCGCGCGGGAACAGTTCGCGCACCTCGTGCAGCCAGCGCAGCACCTCGACCTGGGTGGCGTCGAGCGATCCAGCCTGCTTCGGGCCGTCGTCGCGCAGGCCACGGCCGCGGTACTCGCGGCCGTAGAGGAACTCGAGTGCGGCATCGAGGCGCCGGGTGCGCTCGTCGAGGTCCGCACCCTGCGGCATGGCTGCTTCGGCGTAGCGACCGAGCACGAGGCGCCAGCGCGGAGCGGTGCTCACGAAGCACTCCAGGCCGCGAGGCCATCGGCAGCGAGCAGCTGGCGCACGCGCGCCGACAGCTCCAGGTTGGCCTGCACCTCGCCGGCTGCGAGATCGTGGCGGACCAGCGGGCCGATGGACTCGCCGCCGAGCAGCGGGCCGAGTGCGCGCGCGACGCGGTCGGTCTCGTTCGGCGTCAGCGCGGCGAAGGCGAGCCGCAGCTCGGGCAGTTTGTGCACGAACTCGGCGTCGTCCCAGTCGTGCAGCACCTCGTCGACGCGCTGCAGCACCCCCGGCTCCTGCCACGCCAGCTCGCGCGCGGTCGTCAGCAGGCCGCGCAGGAACGCCACCGCGTCGGCGGCGCGTTCGCGTCCGCGCAGCGACCCGCCGAGTTCGCCGAGCACGTCGGCTGCGGCGACGTCGCCGGCACCGTGCAGCAGGCCGGCGGTGGCCCCGCGCAGGCACGAGTCGGGATGCTGCCGGCGCAGGTGCGCGAGCAGGTCGTGGAACGCTTCGGCGTCGAGCTGGCGGCCGGCGTTCGACGCCACCAGTTCCTGCAACTGCTGCAGTGCTCGCACCAGCGGGCGGGCGTCCGGCGGTGCGGTGGGCAGGTTGCGGGCGAGGAACAGCGCCCGTTCGTAGGTGGCGGCGAGCACCGCCGGCAGCTCCTCGATGGCGCGCGCCTCCAGTGGTTCGCGCGATTCGTGCAGCAGGGCCATCGTGCCGGCGGCGGCGACCACGGCGGCGAAGTCGGCATCCGCGGCGATCGCCTGGCGCAGGTCCGCGAGCAGGCGAGGCATGTGCTCGTGCAGGCCGAGCACGCAGCCATGGCTCAGCATCGCCGCGGCGATGCGAGCGTCGCGCGCCTGTCCCGCTTCGGCGAGTGCCGCCAGCTTGTCGAGAAAGCGTCGCGCCACCGCCTCGGGCACCGTGGTGCCGTGCATCGCGGCCTCCACCAGCGCTGCCTCGGTGGCCGGCGTGCACGCGTAGTGCCAGTGTTCCTGCAGGCGCTCGAGCTGGCGACCGGCGACGAAATCCGGCCCGGCGGTGCGCGTCGCGAACGGCACGCCGAGCAGCACGAGGCCGTGCAGCAGGCGGCTGGTGCGGCGGTGCTCGGGCCGGCGGTAGAGGTCGAGGCTCAGCTTGCGCGGCTCGGTGTCGTCGATCTTCAGCCGCTGCCGCCGCGCCCGCGCGTGGAAGTCGCGCAACAGCGGCGGTGTCGATGCTCCGGCCGGCACGCGGCCGACGGCATTGCCCGTCAGTGCGCGTGCGCCGACAGCGCGGACCAACGACCCGTCGGCGTCGGCGTCGCCCTTGACGAACGTGCCGAGTGCGTCGCGCACGTCGTCGACGGTGGCAGCCGCGCGGCCGCGCAGCCGCACGAGCCGCTGTAGCTGTTCGAACGCCGCGACCAGCGTCGGCATCGGCACCGACAACCGGTGCTTCTCGCGCAGCTCCTCGGCCACTTCGCCGAGCAGCTGCAGCGCTGCTTCGTCGCGCGCGCGCGCGACGTCGCTGCCGCCGGCGTCGTGCTGGCGTACGAGCCGCTGCCACACCTCCTGCTGCCAGCGTGGTGCCTGCATGCCGGCGGCGTAGCCGTGCAACCGCTCGAGCCGGTCGAACGCGTAGCGCACGACCGCCTGGTCGTGGCGCAGCACGCGCGGTCCCGTGATCACCGGCCGCGGCACCCGATCGCGCACGAGCTGCGGCAACACGACGGCGTGGAAGCCGCCGACGACCACGACCACCGGGCCGGCCCCGGGCCCGCGGGCCGCGAGGGCCTGTTGCACGTGCCACGCCATCTCGGCCTCGCGCGCGAGCGTGCCGTCGGCGGCGAGTTCGCGGGCGCTGCTGTCGCGGCGAGCCAGCGCGCAGTAGGCCAGCACCTGCGCATCGTGGCGTTCGGGCGTCTCGCCGACCGCCGGCACTTCGAACAGGTGTTCCCACAGTTCTTCGTGATCGCGGCACCCCAGCCGTGCGGCCAGCAGCTGCAGGTGCTCGCTGCGGCGCAGGTGGCGTTCGTGCAGCAGCGAGTCGGCTTCGATGCGGTCGGCGACGTCGGCTTCGAGCTGGCACTGCTCGTCGTAGTCCAGGTCGACGAAGTGCACCGGCACGCCGAGTGCGAGTCCCGTGCGCAGCGCGACCAGCTCCGGCGAGTGGTCGCAGAACGGGTACCACGCGGCGCGCCGGCGGCCGTCGTCGCCACGGCCATCGTCGTCGTTGCCGCCCGCGAGCACGACATGGCAGTGCACCGCGAACGGTGCTTCGGCATCGGCGTGGCCGAGCGAAGGCAGCAGCGCGTCGAACGACCGCGGGCCTTCGATCAGCACGGCGCTCGGTCGCAGCGCGCGCAGGCGCCGGTGCAGCTGCAGCGCGCACGCCGGGCTGTGGTGCCGCACCGGCACGACGACGAGCTCGTCGGTGCGCGCGGCCAGGGCGAGCGCGGCGAGACGTTCGTGTTCGGCCAGGATGTCGGCGGACCGGCCCATCGTCAGCGATCGACCTCGCGGCGTGTGCCGAACGCGCGGCGCCACTGCGGGTGCTGCTGCGCGCGCGCCTTGACGACGACGTCGAACCAATGGCGCAGCTTCTTGCCGTCGTCCGGGTTGTCCTTCAGCACGGTGCCGACCAGTTGCCGCGCCACGTGTTCGCCACCGACGTCGCCAGAGCCGAGCCAGTGCGCGTCGAGGCACGCGGCGTAGCCGACGGCGACCGCTTCCGCCGACGACATCACCGCGGTCGGCTTCTCGACGACGGTGCCTTCGACGGTGACGCCGCTGCGCAGGTCGTGGAACGCCGTCACCAGCAGTTCGACGACGTCCGGTGGCAGCACGGTGTCGACGCCGGCGTTGGCGAGCAGCGCGTCGGTCTGCTGCTTCACCAGCTGCATCTCCAGCTTCTTGTCGTGCAGCGGCCGCACCGTCTCGAAGTGGAAGCGCCGCTTCAGGGCGCTCGACAGCTCGTGCACGCCACGGTCGCGCAGGTTGGCGGTCGCGAGCACGTTGAAGCCGTTTGCCGCGAACACCGTCGCGTGCTCACCGGTCAGCTCGGGCACGTGCAGCACGCGGTCCGACAGGATGCCGATCAGGCAGTCCTGGATCTCCGGCTGCACGCGCGTGATCTCCTCGACGCGGCACAGCGAGCCCTGCTGCATCGCGGTGTGGATCGGGCCGCGCACCAGCGCGCGGGGCGACGGGCCTTCGGCGAGCAGCAGCGCGTAGTTCCAGCCGTAGAGCATCTGGTCGGTGGTGGTGCCGGCCGTGCCCTGCAGCGTGCAGGTCGAGCTGCCGCTGATCGCGGCGCTCAGCAGCTCCGACAGCATCGTCTTCGCCGTGCCCGGTTCGCCCACCAGCAGCAGGCCGCGGTTGCTCATCAACGTGACGATGCAGCGTTCGACCAGCGGGTCGTCGCCGTGGAACTTGCGCGCCACGCCGAACGTCTGGTCGCCGAGCACGAAGGCGCGGACCATGCGCGGCGATAGGCGCCAGCCGGCGGGACGTTCGCCCCGGTCGGCCGCGGCGAGGCGCTGCAGTTCGGTGGCGAAGGCCTGCTCGGCCGGGAAGCGCTGGATCGTGCGCGGGTCGGGGGCGCTCATCGGTATTCGCTCTTCTTCTGCCAGTCGGGGTCGAAGCCCGGGCCTTCGGCCGCGCACGCGCGCAGGTCCTGCCAGCACTCGGACAGCAGCACCGCCGGCACCTCGCCGAGTGCGAGGTCCATCTCGCGATCGCCGAGCTTGCGGCGGAACCCCAGCGTCTCCAGCGCGACGGTGCGATTGGTCTCCGGCAGCGGATTGCCGGTGAACGTGATCACGGCGGTGATGCCGAGCGTCGGGAAGCGCTTCTCGTAGGTGACGAACCAGCCGGCGTCCTGCGCCTGGCCGCGCACGTAGCCGAGCTTGCCGGCGCGGCCGCGCAACGCGAACGCCTCCAGCAGGTGGCCGCGGAAGTCGTCGATCTCCATGGTGCGCGCCTTGTCGGCCGGCAGCTGGTACGTGCCCTTGCCGAGTTGCTGGAACAGCGGTTTCACTTCGTAGTCGGCGAGATGGCGCTGCCAGGCGCCGATGCGCTCGGCGTCGAGACACGAGTCGTGCGCCAGCTTGACGCGCGCGTCGGCGCGCAGCTCGAGCGGCTCGTCGTCGACGTCGGTCAGCGTGCCGTCGTCGAGCGGACGGAACAGGCGTTCGCTGCCGTCGGCGCCGACCTCGATCCACACCAGGCGCTGCAGCAGCAGGCGCACGACCGGATGCGGCAGCAGGAACGTCGTCCAGTCGCTCGCCGACCAGTCGCGGCCGGTGCACATCGCTTCGTAGAGGCGATCGCTCTGCAGCGTGTGGATCGTCTTCAGCTCCTTCTTCGCCGCCGACAGCGCCTTCTTCGCCGCCTTTGCCAGCTCGGCGTCGTCGTCGCTGCGTGGTTCCGGCAGCGACGCGATCTTCTTGCCGTCGGGATTGCGCAGCTCGATCGACAGGTCGGCCTGCAGGTGCGCCGTGAACGTGCGCGGGCCGTAGGACAGCTCGAGCACCAGGCGTTCGTCGAAGCCTGCACTCGGCATGGTGCGGTCGGCGAGCTGGTCGATCGTCCAGCCGCGGCGCTCGGCCAGCGCCTGCGCCTGCTTCATCGCCTCCTCCTGGAAGCTCTTCGTGCGGAAGCGATTGCCGACCGACAGCATCAGCTGGATCGCAGTCGGGTGGTCGACCCACGCCAGCATCGCGATCAGCGCCTTGCCCTGCGCCGCGCGCGACCCGAACCACTCCTTCAGGTAGCGGCCGACCGGCGCCGCGACGCGTGCTCCACCGGCGGCGGCGACGACCGCCAGCACGCCCTTGCTCGCGATCGCCGAACCGCGCGGCTGCCGCAGGAACGCGGGCAGGTACTTCGCCTGCAGCTCGTCGACGGTGAGGTCGCGGTTGGGATCGTCGGTGTGGTACTGCGGGTACTGGCGGATCTGCTGGAAGAGCGCAGCCGCCTGCTGGGCGGCGAGGCTCGCAGCCACGTCGGCGGCGATCGGTGCCACGTCTTCGTGCAGCCACGTCTCCAGCACGAACTGCGCGAACGCCTCCGCCGCCGCCGGCTGCATCATGCTCGCGTACTTGCGCAGCAGCACGTTCGGCTCCGGCGACTTCGCCTTGCTCGCCTGCACGCACAGCCAGACCAGCACGTCGCGCGGCACTGCGGTGCCATCGCGCCAGGTGACCGTTGGCAGGGCGTCGACCGGCAGCCACGCGAGCTCCTTCGGCAGGCCCTTCTGCAGCCCGCGCTGCGCGTCCTTCGCCAGAGCCTCGCGATCCAGGTACTTCTCGATCGGGCAGCCGAGCGCTTCGAGGGCGTCGAGCAGCGCGCCGCGCGTGACGTCGTTCTTCTCCTTGGCGATCGCCTGCTCCAGCGCCGCCACGGCGGGCTGGTGGCGCAGCACACCGAGCCACGTCGCCGCGACCGTGCGCACTTCGGCCTTGCCGTCGGCGAGCGCCTTGGCGATCCGCGCCTCCTTGTCGGGAACGTTCGCCAACGCTCGCTGCGCCAGCGGGCGTTCGGTCTTGCCGGTGCCCAGGGCGACGTCGAACAGGCGGTTCACCGCTTCGGGCGGCAGTGCCGGCAGCGTGCCGAGACCGCGGTAGAGCGCCGCGAACTCGAACGAGTAGGTGCGCGGTGGAGTGCGCAGCCAGCCGAGCACGACGTCGAGCTGGTGGGCGATCAGCGGCCAAACGTGCTCCGTGGGCCAGTCCTTGCCGATCGCGTGCCAGCTGTTCGTGTAGGTGTTCAGCACGGCCAGCCGCGGGCCGCCGAGGCCGGTGACCATCGCCTGCAGTTCGAGCAGCGTCGGTCGGCCGGTGCGCGCGTGCATCGCCTCGAAGGCGACCAGTGCCGGGTACTCCAGGTCCTCGTGGTCGGCGAGGGCGCCGAAGAACGCCAGCACCTTGGCCATCGCCACGGGCGACACGTCGGCGGTGGGTGCGAACGCCACCAGGATCTGCCGGAGGCCGTACCAGTGGTTGTCGCTGCGCTTCCAGGCGCGGCCCCTCGGCGGTGCGATGCCGGCTTCGCCGTCGACCAGCCATTCGTGCAGCTGCGCCATGGTCAGCTTGTCGACCGGCGACTCGAGCATGCCCCGGTGGTAATTGCCGGCCGCCTTGGCTGCGGTCACCTGGTCGTTGTGTTCGGCGATCGACTTGTCGCACGCCTCCCACAGCTTCGCCAAAGCCGCCTCGAGCGCCGGCGTCGCCTCGACCCGCCAGTCGATCGACGGCAGCGCCACCGTCAGTTCGACCGGCAGCGGCGCTGCTTCGACGGCGGCCTTCGTCGTCAGCTCGTCGAGCAGCGCGCGCACCGAGGCGGCCTTGTCCGCCGCGGCAGTGGTGCGCACGAACGTAGCGAGTTCGTCGTCGCCGCGCTGCTTGCCGATCTGCGCCAGCAGTTGCAGCGCCAGCCGCCGCTCGTCGGGTGTGCCCTGGCCGGCGGTCGTGCGCAGGATTGGCGCGGTCGCGGCTCCTGCCCACAGCACGAGCATGTCGGCGAGCGCGCGCACCTGCTTGCTGCCGCTGAGGGCGTGCACGACCAGCGTGTCGGCGAACGCCTCGAGTGTCGGCACCTGCGCGTTCATCAGCACCTTCAGGCAATGCAGGCGCTGCTCGAGCTCGGTCGGCCTCAGCCACAGCCGAACCGCGTCGCGATGGCGGTGCAGGGACTCGGCGAAGTCCGGCAGCTTGGTCAGGGCCAGCAGTCGGTTCGCGGTGTAGCCGTAGTGTTCGACCGGCGTCGTGAACAGCGTGTGCAGCCAGGCATTCGCCGCTGCACCGTCGGCGACCAGGGCCGCTTCCAGCAAGCCCGCGGTCAGTCCGCGCGGGCGTGGCACCTCGCTGCCGGAGTAGCCGTTGACCGGTGCCGCGAGCGACTGCATCAGGATGGCCTCGAGCCAGCGACGGTCGCCTTCGATGGTCAGGCTCCAGGGCACCCGGTGCGCTTGCAGCATGGCCACCATCGCCTTGCCCCAGCGGACCAGCAGCTCGGGCGACGCTTCACCGAGGTGCGTGAGGAACGGTCCCGCGTTCGCCGGCTTGTCCGAGTGCGCCCAGACGAGTCGGAAGTGCTCGGCGAGATCCGGGCGGCTTGCCAGTTCGCCCAGCACCTGGCTCGGTTCGCCGCTGACCACGAACGACCCGAGGTCGTCCGCCAAGCCGACGCGCGCGGCCTTGCCACCGTAGCTGTCGACGCCCTCCAGCATGGTCGCCAGGCCGTCGAGCAGCGGGTTCGGCGGTGGCGGTGGCGTGGGCGAGTTGCCTTTTCCGGAGACGAGCTTCTTCAACCACTTCATCATGCGATTCCCGTGTGGCGCGGCGAGAGGGGGCGCGGATGGTCGCGATCGCCGACGCAGGGGTCAAGGCGAGGCAGGGGATGGCGCCGCGCGCGCACCGCGGCACACTTTGCGCCCCGCATGACGGACGCGACCGCACCCCTGATCGGCTCCGGCCTCTCCGGCCTGCAGAAGGCCCTGCCCGAGGGCAAGGCGCTGCTGGCGCGCCGCCTCGTCGCCGCCGGGCGCACGCCGACCCTGGTCGACTTCGACAAGCACGGCATGCGGCTCGCACCCGACGAGAAGGTCGTGCTGCAGCAATGGCTCGACGCCGGCCTGGTGACGCGCGTCGCCGCGGAGACGCGCGCCAAGGATGGCACCGTCAAGCTGCTGCTCGAGCTGCGCGACGGCAAGAAGGTCGAGACGGTGGCGATGCCGGTCGGCGCCTGCTGCGTGTCGACGCAGGTCGGTTGTGCCGTCGGCTGCCGCTTCTGCGCGTCGGGCCTGTTCGGCGTCGAACGCCACTTGTCGACCGACGAGATCGTCGAGCAGATCGTGCACGCGCGGCGCGTGATGCGCATCGATCGCATCGTGTTCATGGGCATGGGCGAGCCGTCGCACAACCTCGACAACGTCATGGCCGCGGTGGCGCGCATCCGCGACGAGGTGCTGATCTCGGCGAAGAAGCAGACGTTCTCGACCGTCGGCGGCGTGAAGCCGCTCGAACGCATGCGCACGTTCGCGGTCAAACCGTGCCTCGCCTGGTCGCTGCACAGCGCCAACGAGCAGAAGCGTCGCGAACTGCTGCCGCGCGCGCACAAGGATCCGCTGCCCGAGATCGCCGCCGCCGCCGATGCCTATGCGCGCGAGGTCGGCACGCCGGTGCAGATCGAGTGGACGATGCTGGCGGGCATCAACGACAGCGACCAGGACGTCGACGAACTGTGCACGCTGCTGCAGGGCGTGCGCGGCTACGTGAACTTCATCGTCTACAACCCGGTCGACGGGCTGCCGTTCGCCGCGCCGAGCCGCGAGCGCATCGTCGCGATGGTGCGCGCGGTGAAGAGCCGCGGGATCCTGGCGACGATCCGCGACTCGAGCGGGCCCGATGCCGAGGCGGCGTGCGGGCAGCTGCGGCTGCGCGATCGGCAGCCGGCGGCGCCGCTCAGTTCGTGAACGTGTGCTCGAGCGGCGTGCCGCGGATCACGCCGCCGGGCTCGGCGACGACGACCGGCGTCAGGCCGTGGGCACCGACCAGCGTCGGCGCGACCGGCACGCGCAGCTCGTAGGAACCGTCCGCTCGCTTCGCCGCCGGCAGCAGCTGCGTGGCGCCGTCCGGGCTGCGCACGACGAAGCCCGCCGAGGCGACGACTCCACTGTTCGGCAGCGGTGGCACCTGAAAGCTCAGCACGTGCTCGTTGCCGTCGCGGACGACGCGCGTCTGCCAATCGCCGAGCACCGGCGGCGGCGGCACGCGCAGCACGAACACCGCGTCGTCGCGTTCGATCGTCCAGCCCGGCGGCAAGGTCGCCGTGCGCAGCGTGGCCAAGAACTCGTGGGAGCGCCCGCGGTTGTAGACCACGTAGTCGGCATGGTGGCGTTCGACCTGGTCGCGCAGCCAGGCAACTTGCGCGTCGGCGGCGAGGCCGCGCCAACCGGCGAACGTCGCCAGCACCAGAGCACCCGGCACGTCGCCGGTGCGGCCGAAGTCGCACAGGAACACCAGCGGCCTGCCTTCGCGCTGCACGCGTTCGCGCATCGCCGCGAAGTGCTCGTCGATCTGCATGCCGGCGAAGTCCCGCACGGTCCGCGGCAGCGACGCCAGCGTGATCGTCAGCACCAGCGCACCGAGCGCAGTGGCCGCGCGCGGGTCGAAGCGTGCACCGGCGGCGAGCAGCAGTGGCACCGTCGCCGGCAGCAGTGGCAGCAGCATGCGATCGTTCGCCAGGAAGGTCAGGCCGAGCAGGGTCGCGTAGGCGAGGCCGGCGAGCGCCAGTGTGTGCTGGCGGCGGTCGCGCGTCACCAGACCGAGCACCAGCGCCGTCGTCAGCACCAGCGCGAGCGCGGTTGCGGCGAGACCGGGGGCGTTGGTGGTGAGGGCCCGCGCGAGGGTGTTCGCCAGCAAGTCCCACACGTCGCCGAGGCCGCGCTGCAAGTACTCGAACCAGTGCTCGCGCAGGTCCTGCTGGATCGCCGCAGCGTCCATCGTGCCGATGCGGTCGTAGTCGAAGTCGAAGCGATACTTCAGCACCAGGTTGGCGGCGTTGCCGGGATGCGGCGGGCCGGCGCCCCAGATGCGCTCGGCGAGCCAGTGCGGCGCCAGCCCGAGGGTGGCGCCGATGCCGCTGGCGCCAAGGCGCGCGAGCGCCATTCGCCACGGCACGAGCAAGAACAACGGCAACGCACCTGCGGCGACGAACAGCGACGACGGCCGGCACGCGAGTGCCAGCCCCAAGGCGACGCCCGCTGCGAACGTGGCCCGTGCGGCGAGCGTCGTGCGCGCATCGGCAGCAGCGCGCTGCCAGCCGAGCAGCGCGAGCGCCACGAAGGCCGCCGCCGGCATGTCGGAGCTGGCGAGCATCGCGTTGCTGAACGTCATCTCGGTGGTGGCGATCGCGAGCGCACCGAGGCCGGCGGCCCACGGACCGACGAAGGCGCGCAGCAGGCGATGGCAGGCGGCCACCAGGGCGCCGGTCGCGATGGCGCTGACCAGGCGGCCGGCGGCCAGCGGTCCGAGGCCGAACTGCATCGCGGCGAGGATCAGCAGCGAGGTGCCGTACGGATGGTACGGATCGCCGGCGGCTTCCCCGTTCGCCATGCGCAGGGCGCGCCCTTCGTAGTCGTCCATCTCGCCGTAGATGCCGGCGGCGGGATGCAGCCATGGGCCCAGCAGCGCGAACACCAGGGCTGTGGCGGCGCCGAGCAGCACGGTGGTGCGCAGGTCGCGCGCGCCGTGCGTTGCCGCGCTGGTCGGGGCGTCGATCACGGCGTGACCTCGAACGGCGTGCCGCGGCGGATCATGCCGGAGGCGTGGATCACGGCCGGCACGAAGCGACAACGAAGGCCGCGCAGGGCACCTGCGGGCAGGTCGAACGCGTAGCTGCGTTCGCCGGTCGGGAGCAGCGGCACGTGCTGCCAGTCGATGGCGCCAGCGCGCGGCGCGCCGACCAGGAACGCCGCCATCAGGATCGGGTCGTCGTTCGGCGCCGTCGTCGTGCGTTCGAGCTGCAGTTGCAGCGTGCCGTCGCGCGGCGTGGCGCTCGCGGATGCGAGCCACGGCGTCGGCGTCTGCGTCGCGTCGAGCACCAGCAGTTCGTCGTTGCGCACGATGGCGAAGTCGGCGGGCACCGGCCGCGCCAACAGAGCGTCGATGGCCGACTGCGACGTGGCGCGCGTCAGCACGGCGAACTCCTGATCGTGCGCGTGCAGTCGGCGGCGCAGTTCGTGCCATGGGTCCTCGCCTGCGAGCTCGAGGAACGGCCGCACCAGCGCGCGCACCGGTTCGCCGCGCTCGGCACCGAGAGCCGCGATGGCAGCCCGTTCGGCATGCGGATGCAGCTGTGCGAACGAGTGCAGCACGCGCGGCACCTGCAGGACGACGGCGGCGAACAGCAGCAGCAGCACGGTGGTCGCAGGTCGCGCGTCGCCGCGGCGCGCGAACGGCAGTGCCAGCAGCAGCACGGCCGGCACCACCTGCGGGATCGTGAAGCGGTCCATCGGCCGGAACGTCGCCGCCAGCAGCGCGGCGTAGCACGCCAGTGCCAGCGCCAGCACGACGCGCGCGCGATCCCCGCGCCACAGTGCGTGCATCAGTCCGGTCAAGACCGCCAGCGACAAGGCGGTGGCGAGCGCGGTGGCGACGCCGACGCCGAGCCCGCTCAGCCACGACGTCCACTCGTCGCGCACGATCGCCGCGTAGCGTGGCGTCGCGGCCAGCCAGCCGGGCTCGTCGTAGTGGCAGTGGAACTTCAGCACGAGGCTGTGCCAGGCGAGGTTGTGCAGCGGCGAGCCGAACACGTGCGCGAACCAGACGAAGTGCGGCAGCTGGCCGACGACGAGTGCCAACGCGGTCCAGCCGACGCGGCGCAGGCGTTCGCGCAGCGGGTGTGCCGGGGCGACGTTCCACAGCAGCGGCAGGAAGCCCGCGCCGAGCCACAGGGCCGGCGAACGGAACGACGTGGCGATGCCGAGGGCCAGGCCGCCGAGCACGAGCCGGCGCGTGGTGACGCCGTCGCGCGCGGCGCGGCACCACTGCAGCAGCGCCACCGTGCCCATCGCCGCTGCCGGCACGTCGCTGCATGCCTGCACGGTGGTGGTCAGCACGTGCTCGGACAGCGCGACGATCGCCGGAACCAGCAAGGCCTGACTCGGCGGCAGCCAGAGCCGCGCCAGGCCGTGGCTCGCCCACAGCAGCACGAGGCCGAAGCCGACGCCGAGCGCGCGCGCGGCCGCGAACGGTTCGACGCCGCAGCAGCCGAGCGCCGCGATCCACAGCGGATAGCCGGCTGGGTGGTAGGGATCCTTGTTGTCGCTGCCGGCGAGGATCGCGCGCGCTCGGACGACGTACTGGTCGAGTTCGCCGCCGAGGATCTCGACGGTGTGCACGCCGAACGCGAGCCAGCTCCAGAACGCCGCCGCGGCGAGCAGCAGGGCGAGCAGGCGGCGGTCCGGAGCGGCGGGCATCAGGGCGCGCAGTCTAGGTCCGTGCGCGCGCAGGGCGAGGGTGCGGCGGACTCAGCGTGCGAGCGGCGGTGTGTTCGCGCGGGGACGCCGTGCCGCCAGGGCCGGTGGCAACACGGCTTCGCGCGCGCCGAACGCGAAGAAGCGCCGGTGCAGTTCGGCATCGGGCACGCCGGCTTCGATCGGCGTTCCGCGCGCGCGCAGTGCTGCCGTCAGCGCGTGGTCGTGCACGCCGTGTGCTGGCTTGTGCAGCGTCAGGTCGCCGGCTTCGCCACTGCCGACGACGAGCGAGGTCTGGCCGCGCGAACGAACGACGGCGACGTCGTTGGCGACGAAGAAGCGAAGGCTCGCGGCGTGGGCGAGCAACTCGGGCAGCGCCGCTGCGGGCAGCGTGTGGCTGGCGAGCGACTCGCACGCGGCGGCGGAACGCGGTGCGGCGTCGCCGCTGGCCCGAGCGTGGCCGACGACGAGGTCGTACGGCAGCTGCCGCAGCAGCAGCTTCGCCAGCTGCGCCTTGGCCCACGCGTGGTCGCGCGGCGACAGCGGCAGGCGCAGTTCGAGTCGGCCCGGTTCGACGCGCAGCAGCCGTTCGCCGTTGCGCAGCCGTTCGGCGAGCAGCTGCCGGCTGTCGTCGTCGAACCGATGGCGGCCGTCGCCGAGATCGAGCCCGTCGCGCATCGCGTCGGCGAGGGCGCGGGCGAGCTGCGCGTCGAGTGCATCGAGGCA
>VYME01000412.1_pt1 | contig 14792 bp, 10 predicted proteins | sample 5115281 | NCBI WGS metagenome assembly VYME01 (sample SAMN12291780, study PRJNA351875) | freshwater metagenome | isolation source: freshwater lake | place: USA: Michigan, Wintergreen Lake | collected 2013-08-08
CGCTGCGGCGACTGCGCGTCGACGGCGAGCTGGCGACGACGACGATGGAAGGCCGGCTCGAACTGCCGCTGGCCGACGTGACGATCGGCCCCGACGTCGACCGCGACGGCGCCTGGTTCGATCCGTTCGTCGCACCGCGCGATGCCGCGAACGAGCTCGACGTGCCGTGCTACGGCTGGCTGCAGGTCGGCAGTGCGGCCGTCGCGCCGAACGTCGACGTCGAGGTGCGCATCGTCGACGTCGAGTCGGTGCCGCCGGGCGAGATCCAGGCCTGGCTCGCGGCGGAGCCGGCGGACGCGGCGGCGATGCCGGCGTGCTTCGCGGCGGCAGAGGTCCGCGGTCGTCCGGGCGAACGTTTCCGGCTGCGCTCCGGCCGCACCTGGTTCGTCGGCGCGTTCGGCAAGGCGCCGGCGGTGCTGCAGCCGGGCCATCATTCGCTGGTCGGCACCTGGTACGAAGTCGAAGGACGGCGCCACTTCATCGCCGGCAGCAATCGCCGCGGCGGCGTGCGCCTCAGTTCGGGCATCGCCGTGTTCCCCGCCGTCGTCACCGACGTGCCGCTGCGCATCGACGGCCTCGGCACGATCGCCGTGCACTTCGACGCGCTCGCCGCCGATGCCGCGGCGCGTGTGCAGTGGTTCCGGCGCGCGAAGCCCGACGAAGGCGGGGCGAGCGACGCGTGGCGCAGCGTCGAGACGTTCACCGGCACCGTGGCGCGCGCGGGCGAACCGCTGGTGCGGCGCGACCTGCCGCACGGCGCCTATCGCGTCACCGCCAGCCTGGCGACGGCGACCGGCATCGACGTCGTGGCGTGGCAATGCGACGTCGGCGAGACGCCGGTCGACCTGCTGCAGTCGCGCTACCTCGGTCGGCACGAACTCGAGGTGCGCGGGCGCGAACCGGGCCGCCGCCATGCACTGGTCGCGCTGTCGGGGTTGCAGCTGCCGGGCGCCAGCGCCGCCGAGGCCGACCTGGTCCTGCTCGGCGACGTCGACGTCGAAGGCGACTTCGTCATCCGCGGTCTGCCGTGCACCCGCGGTGAACTGATGCTGCTCGAGCGCGATGCGCCCGGTGGCAGCGAAGGGCCGTTCCATCGCGACTTCGACTTGCAGCGCAGTTCCTTCGTGAGCCTCTGAGCTGGCTGCGCACGAAGCGCCGCGCCACCGTTGGCCGCGCGGTGGCGCCTCGGCAGAATCTTCGCCCCCATGAGCGAAGCCCCCCGGATCCTGAGCGAGCGCCGCGGCGACGTCGTGCTCGTCACGCTGAACGCGCCCGAGCGCCGCAACGCGATCGACCAGCAGATGGTCGACGGCCTGCACGCGCTGCTCGACCAGTACTGGCACGACGAGTCGGTGGCGGCCCTGGTGCTGACCGGCGCCGGCGACAAGGCGTTCGCGGCGGGTGCCGACATCGCGCAGCTGCGCGAACGCACGTCGCGCGACGCGCTGAAGGCGATCAACAGCGGCATCTTCAACCGCATCGAGGAGTTCCCGGCGCCGGTGATCGCGGCGATCAAGGGCTTCGCACTCGGCGGCGGCTGCGAACTGGCGATCGCCTGCGACCTGCGCGTCTGCGGTGAGTCGGCGAAGCTCGGCCAGCCCGAGGTCAAGCTCGGCATCATCCCGGCCGCCGGCGGCACCTACCGCCTGCCGCGTCTGATCGGCCTCGGCCGCGCGCGCGAACTGGTCTACACCGGCCGCATGGTCGACGCGCAGGAAGCGCTGCGCATCGGCCTCGCCAACGCCGTCGTGCCCGACGCCGAAGTGGTCGACAAGGCGCTCGCCATCGCCGGCGAGATCGCGCAGAACGGCCGCCTCGCGGTGCGCGGCGCCAAGCGCGCGATGAACGCGTTGTCGCGGCCGGGGCACGAGAACGCGGTGGCGTTCGAGAGCTCGGTGCAGGCGGTGCTGTTCGACAGCGACGACAAGAAGGCGCGCATGGACGCGTTCTTGAGCAAGCAAAAGAAGGGCTGAGGTGACGACGATGACGACGACGTTCGCGAGCGTGGCGGTTCTCGGTGCAGGCACGATGGGGGCGGGCATCGCGCAGGTGTGCGCGCAGGCCGGCTCCAAGGTGGTCCTGCAGGACATCACGGAGGAGTTCGTACAGAAGGGCCTCGGCCGCATCCGCGACTTCCTGCAGAAGGGCGTCGAGAAGGGCAAGGTGAAGCCCGAGGACCGCGACGCGGTGCTGGCGCGCATCACGACGACCACCGACCGCAAGGCCGCGTGCCGCTCGGTGGCGCTGGTCGTCGAAGCGGTGCCGGAGAAGCTCGAACTGAAGAACGGGCTCTTCCTCGAACTCGCCGACGTCGTCACGCCGCAGTGCGTGCTGGCGAGCAACACGTCGTCGCTGTCGCTGGCGAAGGTGTTCGCCGGCGTGCGCGGCCAGGAGCGCTGCATCGGCATGCACTTCTTCAACCCGGTGCCGCTGATGGCGCTGCTCGAACTGGTGCGCACCGACGCCACCAGCCAGGCGACGATCGACGCGGTCACCGCCTACGGCAAGCAGCTCGGCAAGGAGCCGATCCTGGTCAAGGACAGCCCCGGCTTCGCCAGTTCGCGCCTCGGCGTGTGCCTCGGTCTGGAAGCGATCCGCATGCTCGAGAGCGGCGTCGCGTCGGCCGAGGACATCGACAAGGCGATGGTGCTCGGCTACGGCCACCCGATGGGCCCGCTGAAGCTGACCGATCTGGTCGGCCTCGACGTTCGCCTCGCGATCGCCGACTACCTGCGCAAGGAGCTGAACCACCCTGGCTTCGAGGCGCCGGCGCTGATGCGGCGCATGGTCGCGGAAGGCAAGCTCGGCAAGAAGTCGGGCCAGGGCTTCTACAAGCACTGAAGAGGCACTGCCGCCCCGTCGCGCAGGGCCGCTGGCTGCGGATAATCTAAAGTGCCGCCTTACTTTATCATGATTAAGCAAGGCGATGATCGTCCGAGCCCTGCGCCTTGCCGCGTCGACGGTTGTTGGCCTGCGGCATCGAGGTGCTGCCGGTGACCGAGTTCTTCCGCCAGCTCTGGGCTGGCGAGATCGACTGATCGTCACGACCCGGCCCACACGACGCGGCGTCGTGTGGGCCGGAAGTTCGGTCGCACGCTGGCCTGCCAGATCAACCGATCAGTTGCCTTGCAGCTCCCAGCTGATGCAGTTGCTGAGGCCGTAGCCGAGCCCACCGCCGCCGAGGCACAGCGTGAGGCATTGCGAGCTGAACACCGCGCCGGCGAGGGCCGGTGCCGACGGCAACGGCACGTTGAACGACGCCTGGCCGTCGCACGGGAACATGCCACCGCCGGTCGGCACGGCGCCGAGCGAGCCGATGTAGCCGAGCGTGTAGATCGGGCCGCACAGCGGTGCGATGGTGACGCCGGGGGCGAGGCAGGGGCCGTTGCCGAGCAGCATCCACGAGAACGCGCCCGCTGGCGCCTGGTCGAGGCCCAGCGTGAACGCGAGGTTGCCGAGGTTCGGGTCGTTGCGCAGCGAGTGGATCTGCGGGCACGGCGGGCACGAGCCGTTCGCGCACGGCTGGCCGGTCGACGTCTCGCGGCCCGGGCGGATCGCGAGGCCGATCATCGGCTCGTTGACCGCGATCGGCGGGCAGCAGGTGATGCCGACGACGTTCAGCATCGGCGCCGCCCAGACGTAGTTCATGCCGATCGTGCTGGTGCCGTCGGTGGCGTAGAGGATCGACTTGCCCCAGTCGCAGGCGAGGCCGAGGATCGGGCCGAACGCGGCGAAGCACGGCGGCGCCAGGAAGTTCGCGACCGGCGTGCACGGCGCGCCGATCTGGGTCACGACGATGCGGTTCGGGCCGCCGCCGAACTGCGGATAGCTGATGAAGACGAGGCCCTGGCTTTCGTCGACGGCGAGGCCGGTGGTGACGTTGCCGATCGCCGTCGGCAGCAGGCCCGTGTTGCACACGCCGAGCGGGTTCGGCGGGCAGGTGTTCGAGTAGAAGTGCAGGTTGCCCTGGCTGTCGATCATCCACAGCTGGTTCAGGCTCTCGACGTATTCGAGGCCGGTGACGAACGCGCCGGCGGGCAGCGTCGGGATCGCCATCGGCGGGCACATGACGGCGCAGTTGTCGTCGTACTGGCCGATCAGCAGGCCGTTGCTGACCCAGGCGCCCGAGCGCACCGAGTTCCACGCGGTGCCGCCGACGAACGGCGGCAGGCCGACCGAGCCGGGCATGCCGGGCAGCACGCACTGGTTCAGGATCGAGCAGGCCGCGTGGCTCTGGTGGCGCAGGGCGGGTGTGACCCGGGTGATGCCGACCAGGTGGTCCGGCGTCTGCGCCGGCAGCAGCGTGGCGAGGGCGGGGAGGAGGAACGACAGCAGGGAGGAGGCTTTCATGGCGGGAACCGCCGACCCGATCGGATCGGCGGCACCCCGGAAGAACCGTTCCTCGCCGAGCGCACGCAGATTCGTGCGGAAAACCCGGTGCGGCGTCCCTTCGAACTCCCCGGTCGGTGGGCCGGAGCGCGATCGCTCCGGCGGCGGCACTCCTTCACATGCGCATGCGCAGGCGCAGGCCGTTCTTCGACGTGTGCGTCGTGCTGACGAGGCGGTTGATGCCCAGGCGCTTCATCTCCTCGCCGAGGCTCTGCAGCATGCCGAACACCATCTCGGCCTGCGGCGGCATCTCCTCCGCGCCCATCTGCGCCTGCATCTGCATGGCCTTGGTGAAGTCCTTGAAGGTGTCCGACATCGACATCACCGCGAGGCCGGTCCAGCCTTCGGGCATGCCCGTGACCATGCTCTTGATGCGCGCCGGCATCTCGCCTTCGGCGCTCTTGCGGGCGTCGAGGGCCGAGCGCAGCGCGCGCGCGCCAACCTCGTCGTTGCGCACCGACAGCATCAGCATGTCGTCGGTGACCGTGTACTCGACCTGCGCCATGCCACCGACGCTCAGCTTGTAGACCTTCTGGCCCTGATACTCCTCGGTCTTGCGCGCGGCGTGCAGCCCGGCGCTGCGCAGCATGGTCTCGAGCGACTCGGCGAACGCCTTGCCGTTCTTCAGCTCGATCGCCATGACCGGCATCGTCTGCAGCGCCATCTGGATCGGGTTGCCTTCGGCTTCGTCCTCGGCCCCGTCCTTGCTGGTCAGGTTCAGCATCAGGACCTGGGCGCCGAGGTGGTCGATCACGTCCTCCTTCAGGCGCACTTTGGTGGTTTCGCTGGCCGCCGCCATCGCGTCGTCCCAGCTCATCGGCGCTTCGTCGCCCATCAACTTCCAGGCCTTGGCGATGGTTTCGAACAGCACCTTGGCATCGAACGTCCCCAGGTTGAAGTTCTCGACGTCGTCGGGCACCGCGCGCAGCAGCTTGAGCGACGGCTGGTCCGAGACGAAGGCGCCGAGCAGGCCGAGCTCACCAGCGAGGCCGAGTTCGGCGTCGACCTGCACGCCCTCGCCTTCGGCGGCGATGCTCATGTCGAACCTCTGCATGCTCTCCAGGCCCAGCGTGCGCATCATCTCGGCGACGTCGAACGGGGCGCCTTGCATGTCCATCGCGGCGCCCATCGCCGTGGTCATCGCCTTCATCAGGCTGCCGAGCTCGGCGTGCACGAACATGCTCGCCGTGGCGTTGCCGCCGGTGAAGTGCCCGGTTGCCGCGATCGCGCGGTTGATCTGCGGCTCGAGCTTGCTGCCGAGGAACATGACCAGGTGGCCGTCGACCAGCGTCGGCAGGCTCATGTTCGGGCCGTCGTCCTGCTCGAGGATGCGCGTCTTCAGGTTGCCCACCGACAGCTCGCGGACCTTGCCGCGCGACGGCGGGTTCTTGTCGGCGGCCTTCTCGATCTCGGCAGCGATCTTGGCCAGGTCGAACGAGCCGTCCGGCGACAGCGACATCACGACCTCGAACTCCGGCTGCTCGCCGGTCTGCATGATCTCCTCGAGGTTCGACATGTCGACCTTGGCGGCGATGACGATGTCACCCGTGTAGGTGGTCACCAGCGCGTCGATCAGGTCGGCGTCGATCGTGCCCTGGCCGCGCAGCTCCTCGATCATCTGCCCATAGCCTTCCTGCAGCATGCCGACCATCGGCGCCACCGTCTGGCTCTGGAACAGCTTGGTGATCTGGGCCTTGGCGAACTGTTGCTGCCACTTGGCCGGCGAGCTGATGCGGACGACGAAGTTGGCGTCGGCCGGCACGAAGCGGAAGGGCGACTTGTCCTGGGCCGGCAGGGCGCACAGGAGCAAGGACAGTGGCAGTGCGTACAGGGTTCTCATGGTTCTTGCGGGTAGATGAGGAGACGGTCGTGCGCGATCAGGACGAAGTCGGTCCGGCCGTCGCCGTCGAGGTCGCCAGTGGCCAGCTCGCGCGGTTCGTTGTCGGGTTCTTCACTGGGGGGCGCTTCGAAGACCGGAATCGCCAGAGCGCGGGCCAGACCTGAAGCGCTGCCGGCGAGGATCTGCACACCCGGCAGGTGGCGGTCGACGACCACCAGATCGGCGATGCCATCGTGGTCGAAGTCACCGCTGCGTGCGGTCCAGTAGAAGGTGCGCTCGGTCGGCGGTTCGTGGGTCGCGATCGTCTTCAGGGCGGCGCCGCGCTCGAACGGCACGCGCAGCACGCCGCGGGCGCCGAGCAGCAGGGCGCCGCCCTGGTGCGGCACCAAGTGCACGAAGTCGAACGCCGGGACCTCGACCGCTTCCGCCGCGCCGTCCGGGCGGGTGCGGATCAGCTTGTTCGTCTTCTTGTCGAGGTAGAGGCGGCGGCCGTCGCCGCAGTCGGCGCACAGGCTCAGTTCGGTGACCCCGTCCGGGCCGTTGTCCTGGGCCAGCACACGCACCAGGCCCTTGTCGTCGACGCGGAAGGTGCGCACGAAGCGCTCGCGCACGGCCAGCAGGGCCTGGCTGCCGCCGGTGGTGCACAAGGCGACGGCTCCGTCGTCGAGCTTCTTGGTGAAGCCGGCGGCCTCCTTCTCCTTGCCCTTCGGCGCCTTCGCCGGGTCGGCGCCGAGCGTCAGCGTGCGCAGGCCTTCGCCGGGCACGACGAACGCCACTTCGAGGCCGGCGGCATCGCCGACGTCGCCGAGCAGCAGCCGGGTCGGGTCGGCCGGCACGCGGCCGAGCTCGGCGACCTTCTGCGGTTCCTGACCCGGCACCAGGCGGTGCAGGTGGCCTTCGCGCTTCTCGGTGCGGGCGAGCACCAGCACGCCACCGTTCGGGTCGATCGCCGCCGTCAGCGGCTTGTCCACGCCGGTCAGCAGGGCCGGGAACGTGTCGATCGGCAGCGCTCCCGACATCCAGCCGACGGCGTCCTCCTCCGGGCTGACCAGCACGAGGTCGTTCTTGCCGTCGCGATCGACGTCGCCGATCGCCAACGCCGCCACGCCGGCGAGCGTCGGCACGGTGCGCAGCACGAAGCTGCCGTCCTTCCATTCGTGCAGCACCAGCTGCGCGCGATCCGGCCGCACCAGCACCAGGTCCGTGTCGCCGTCGCTGTCGAAGTCGCCGACGGTGAACGGCAGCGCCTTGCCGGTCGGGTTCTCGCCGAGTGGCCACCACTCGAGCGCCGCCTGGTCGCCACCCTGGTGCCACTGCTGCAGCGAGACGCGGCGCAAAGCACCGGCGATCGTGCCGAGCGCCAGCGAGCCGTCGGCCAGCCTGGTCGGGAACACGTCGCGCAGGTCCTCCATGGCGACGATGCGCCACGGGCCGAACGTGCCGTCGCCGCGGCCGCTGCGCAGGCGCAGGCTCATGTTCGAGCCCGGCGACACCGCGATCAGGTCGAGCTTCTTGTCGCCGTCGACGTCGGTCAGCTGGAAGCCGAACGAGTTCTCCTCGGTCGGCTCGAGCGGCGACAGCTTCGGCGTGCCGCCGAGCCCGGTGACCCAGCGCAGGTTGCCGCGGCCGACGGCGACGAGGTCGGCCTTCTGGTCGCCGTCGAGGTCGCCGGTCAGCATGGCGATGCCGCGGCCGCCGAGGCCGAGGTCGATCGGCGCGCCCGTCGGTTCCTTGCCGGGGTGGCGCACGGTCAGGCGGCCGCGGCCGTCGACCAGCAGCAGGTCGGGCACGCCGTCGCCGTGCACGTCGGCGAACGCATAGCCGCCGACCTGGCCGTTCGTCGGCACGGGCTCGAGCGTGGTCTCGCGGCCCTTCACCCGCACGGCGACGAGGCGCGCGCGGCGCGAGTCGATGGCCACCGCCTCGACGCGGCCGTCGCCGTCGACGTCGGCGACCTTGAGGTCGTAGAGGCCGTCGCCGACCTTGACGACCAGCGGCCCGTCGAAGCCGAAGCGCCCGCGCAGTTCGGCGGGAATCGGCGGGGGCGTGGCCTGGGCCAGCAGGGGAACGGCGACGGCGAACAGTGCGACGGGAACCTTGGCGAGCATCCGGCCGGCAATCTATGGTTCCGCAGATGCTCGTCGCAACGCTCGCAACGCTGTTCTGCTGGCAGGATCCCGCCCCTTCGACCGCTCCGGCCCCCGTGACCCCGGTCGCCACCCCGGCCAAGCAGGAGCCGACGCCGGTGCGCGCCGACGCCGTCGAGGTGCTCGACCTCGGCAACGGCAACCGCATTCAGGGCCGCGTGCTGCGGACCACCGAGACGCACGTCTTCGTCGACGTCGGCTACGACGTGCTGAAGGTGCCGACCGCTGCCGTCCTCCGCCGCGAGACCGTCGACGGCCAGCGCACCGGCGGCATCGTGCGCGAGAAGCTGTGGGCGCGCGCCGAGCTGCCCGAGCGTTCGGTCACCGAAGGCGCCAAGGTTATGGGCGAGGCCGTCGTCAAGATCGAAGCCGCCGGCGGCCAGGGCTCGGGCTTCGTCACCAACGAAGAAGGCTGGGTCGTCACCAACTTCCACGTCGTCGCGCGCGAGGTCGAGGTCGACGTCGTCGTCTACTCGCTCGGCAAGAACGGCTTCGAGCCGCGCACGGTGCGCAAGTGCAAGGTCGCGGCGATCAACCCGCACATGGACCTCGCCCTGGTCAAGATGGAGGCGCCGAGCGACCTGAAGCTGAAGACGGTGTTCCTCGGCGACAGCGAGACGATGCAGGTCGGCGACACGGTCTACGCGATCGGCGCGCCGATCGGCCTCGACCGCACGGTGTCGACCGGCATCATCAGCGTGACGAACCGCACGTTCGAAGGGCGCTGCCACTTCCAGATCACGACGCCGATCAACCCCGGCAACTCGGGCGGCCCGCTGTTCAACCTGCGCGGCGAAGTGGTGGGCGTGAACAGCTCGGGCTACACCGGCCTGCAGGGGTTGAACTTCGCGATCCCGACGAAGTACGTGATCGACTTCCTGAACAACCGCGACGCGTTCGCGCTCGACAACACGCGGCGCGAGAACGGCGTGCACTATCTGCCGGCGCCGCAGAAGCCGAAGCCGGCGAAGTGAGTCGGCGGGGGCGTGTGATCCTAGGTGGCGGCGGCGAGCTAGGTCAGCTGCAGCTGAAGAACACTCGCACGTTGCCGCACCCGTCCAGGTATAGGCACGTGATGCCGTCGCCGGGTCCGCTGATGAGCTGATTACGCTCCGCAAAGTCGTGGGGGCCGAGCGGCGCTTCGCGGTTCACGACCGGGAACGGCACGCCGTCGGTCGGCCATACCGCGGTCAGTTGGCCGAGGAAGCGGTAGTCGTTCGGTACCTCCGGCGGGCAGATCGACTGGCAGTCGTTCGGCGCCCCACCGACCTTCGTCGCTTCGCCGGTCAGCAGAAACACGTCGTCGATCTGTTTCGCATGAAGCAGATCGAGCTGGCTCGGGTCGTCGAACGTGCGCACTCGGTAGCCGTGCATCGTGGCCCAGGTGTAGCCGTCCGCGCAGTTCTTCGATACCTGCACGGACTGCTGCACGTCCGCGGGATCGATCAGACGCCGCTCCGTCGAGTCGACCCAGACGAAGTCGTAGAGCTCTTCCTGCCAGCTGGTGACGTCCGGAAGGTCGTGGAAGCGGAACACCAACAGGATGTCGCCGGGCAGCGACGGCAGCAGGTCCTTCGAATCGACGAAGCTGAGCTGCGCGTAGAAGTCGCCGACCGTGCCGCGGCGCCGTGGCCACGGCATCGACGCCGGCAGGAACGGCACCCCGCCGAGCTTGGTCATGGCGCGATGCGGTGCTTCGCCGCTCGCAAAGACGAAGTAGTCGGCCGGGATGGCGGCGGCGCTGCGCACGATCCGCTGGCGCCGGCGCTGCTCGAAGACGTGCAGGTCGTGCGGCCCCACGATGCGGGTGAGCACTTCGGCGCGGGTGGGCGCATCGCGCAGGGTTCTCGCGAGTTCGTCGAGGTCGATCTCGCCGTGGAGCCGTCCGTCGGTCCGGCGGACGAACGGCGGCAGTGATGCCGAGTTCCAGTCGTAGGTGGTCATGTCTCGTCCTTCACCCCAAGCGCGGCGGTCGCGCTTCTTCGCACTCCGCCGCGAACAGCGCCGCCGGCTTGCAGCCACTCACACTCGCCACGAACGACGACGGGAACTGCTCGAGCCGGGTGTTCCACTCGCTGACGACGTCGTTGTACATCGACCGCGCGTGCGCGATCTTCTCCTCGATCGCCCACAGCCGTTCGTGCAGGTCGCGATAGAGCGCATCGCTCTTCAGGTTCGGATGGCGCTCGTGCAGCAACAGCATCGAACGCGTCGCCGTCACCGCCGCGAGTTCGCCGCGCACCTTGCTGTCGACGTCGCCGCCGCTGCGGATCGCCGCGAGACCGGTCAGCAGCTCCTGTTCGTGCGCCGCGTAGCCCTTCACGACCTCGACGAGGTTCGGCACCAGCGTCGCGCGCTGCGCCAGTTCGATGGCGATCTGTTGCTGCGTCGCGCGCACCTGCTGCCGCAGGCGTACGAGGCGGTTGTGCGTCAGCAGCCACCATTGCGGCACCAGCACCAGCAGGCCGATCAGCACGGCCAGCAGCCAGCCGGGTACGTCCTGCGCCCCGGTCCACAGGCCGCCGGCGACGGTGAGGCCGGCGAACGGGAAGAACATGGCGAAGAACAAGAGCCAGTTCTCGCTGCTCGCCGAGCTCTGCACGCGCTGTTCGCGCAGCTGCCGCGTCACCAGCAGCGGCACCTCGGCGAGCGGCCCGAACGTGCCGTCGTCGCGTTTGACGCCGAGCACGCTGACCTCGGTGCCGGGCTCGAGCACCTGCGCCGAGTGCCGCACGTCGGTCCATTCGTGGTCGTAGCCCGTGCTGCGCATCGCCTCGTTGCTGCCGGCGGGCAGGTCGACGACGATGCGCTGGCCGTCGTCGAGTTCGAACGCGACCGCTTCGCTCTCGCTCTTCTCGGTGCGCCACTCGGTGCGCGTGCGCGTCTTGCCGTCGCTGTCCTTCTCCGTGATCGTGTGCTTGCGTTCGCGCTCGTAGCGGAAGGCGACGCAGTCGATGCCGAACCATGGGCAGCGCAGCAGCGACCCGTGCGCATGCACGACGCCGCGCAGCCACGCATCGTCGTGCGCGCTCAGCGAACGGATCGGCAGGCCTGGTGCTCGCGCCAGCACGAACGTCTTGTGGTCTTGTCGCCGCGCGGCGGTCGCGAAAGCCCAGCCGAGCAGGGCGCCGCCGGCGAACACGAGGATCCCGACCATCTCCGTCGACATCGCGAGCATCGCGGCATCGGAGCGCGCGCTGGCCGTGTCGGCAACTTCGTGGCTGCTGCGAACTCAGCCGAGGCCGCGCAGCACGCCGAAGCCGCCGTCGACGCCGAGCACCTGGCCGTCGATCCAGTCGTTCGCCGGGTCGAGCAGGAACTCGAGCGCGCGCGCGACATCGTCCGGCGTGCCGATGCGTCCCGACGGGTTCTGCTTGGCGGCGGCGTCGCGCATGCCGGCGCGCTCGAGCAGGCTCGCGGTCATGCGGCTGTCGACGAGGGCGGGCGAGACACAGTGGAAGCGGATGCGGCGGCGCAGGTGCGTCGCGGCGGCGGCGCGCGCGAGGCCGATCAGGCCGGCCTTGGCGGCGGCGATCGCTTCGTGGTTGGCGAGGCCGAGGTTGGCCGCGACCGAACTGCAGAACACCACCGAGCCGCCGTTCGGCAGCAGTTCTTGCGCCGCCATCGTCACGCCGAACGCCGACGACAGGTTGGTCTCGAGCACTTCGTTCCACTCTTGTGGCGTGGTGCGCGCGGCCGGCTTCAGCAGCAGCGAACCGACGCAGTGGGCGATGCCGGCGACTGGCTCACCAGCGCAGGCGGTGCGCAGCGCCTGCTGCACGCTCGCCGGATCGAGGGCCGGCAGCAGGGCGGTGCGGGCGCCGAGTGGTGCTGTGACCTCGTGCAATCGCGCTTCGTCGCGCGCCAGCAGCACGAGCCTGGCCCCGCGCGCGTGCAGGCGCTGGGCGAGGCGCGAACCCACGGCGCCGGTGGCACCGAGCACGACGAAGGAACCGGCGGTCGACAGATCGTCCATGCGGGCGCTGTTCGTCGCCACGCGGCGCGGGATGCACGGCGGCGAACGCCCGGCCCCGTCGTTGTGCCGGGCCCTTGGCCCTCGCATCATCGCCCGACCGTGCCCGCACTCCCCTCGTTCCTCCAACACCTCGCCAAGAGCTGCGCCGACGACAGCTTCGTCCGCCTGACCCTCTCGTCGCCGCGCCGCGCGGACGAGCCCGTGCAGCGGATCGTCGCCAAGCTGATCGAGCTGAAGGGGCAGCGGCACCTGTCGTTCACGCTGCGCGAGCAGCGGCGCGACACCACGCAGAACGTGGCGTTCCCCGAGGCGCTGGCGTTCGTCGAACAGAAGCTGCGGCGCGAGTATCGCGGGGCGATGCTGGCGACGACGGCGGCCGACTGGCAGCTGCAGCAGGACGACGGCGACGGCAAGTTGATCCGCCACAAGCCGAGCACGAAGGCGCCGCCGCCGCGTGCGCACGACGCCGACAAGTGGACGCTGCTCGGCATTGCGGCGCAGCCGTGGTTGTTCGGCCTCGGCCTGGTCGGCGCCGACGGCAAGGCGCGGCCGCACCTGGCGCACAAGCTGCAGCAGCTCGAGCGCTACACCGAGATCCTGTCGCACCTCGCACGCGATGCAGGCTTCGATCGGGCCGACGACGCGAACGTGCCGCTGGCGATCGTCGACGCCGGCTGCGGCAAGGGCCACCTGACGTTCGCGGCGTGGCATCTCGTGGCGAACGTGCTGCGGCGGCCGGCGAAGGCCGTCGGCGTCGAAGCGCGCGCCGAGCTGGTCGAACAGGCGAACAAGCTGGTGGCCGAAGTGGCGGCGACGGGGCTGTCGTTCGCCGCCGGCGACATCGAGCACGTGCCGTTGGCGCAAGTCGACGTGCTGATCGCGCTGCACGCGTGCAACACCGCGACCGACCACGCCATCGCCCGCGGCGTGCGGGCTTCTGCGCGCGTGATCGTCGTGGCGCCGTGCTGCCACCAGCAGGTGCGGCCGCAACTCGGCAAGCCCGAGCCGCTGGCGCCGGTGCTGGCGCACGGGTTGTTCGCCGAGCGCATGGCGGAGTGGGCCACCGACGGCCTGCGCACGCTGGTGCTCGAGTGGGCGGGCTACCGCACGAAGGCGATCGAGTTCGTCGACGGCGAGCACACCGGCAAGAACCTGATGCTGGCGGCGGTGAAGGCGGCGACGCCGCCGAACGAGGCGCAACGGGCGGCGGCGAAGGCGGCGATCGACGCGTTCCGCGCGTTCTTCGGCATCCGCGAGCACGCGCTCGACGCGCTGATGGCCGGCGGCTGAGCCTGGCTGGTCGAGGACCTCGGCCGGCGGCTGATCGCCGGCGATCAGCGCGGTGGCGATTCGCTCAACGAGTCGCCGTTGCCGCCGCCGCACCCGGCGCGTGCGCGAGCACGAGGCGCAGCACGTCCTTGATCGACACGATGCCGACGACGCGGCGCTCGGCGTCGACGACGACCACGTGCTTCACGTCGCGGCGGCGCATGATCTCGACGGCGCGTTCGATCGGCGCCTCGGCCTCGACGCACTGCACGCTCCTGGTCGCCATCGTCTGCAGTGGCTGCTTCAGGTCGACGTCGCTGCGCAGCGCCGCGAACACGTCGGTGCTGGTCACGATGCCGGCGATGTGCCCGGAGTCGTCGACCAGCGGGAACGCGTTGATGCGGCGGTCGAGCAGCGTCTGGATGCTGTCCTGCAGCGTCGCCGTCGGCGGCATCGTCAGCACCGGTGACGTCATCACCGTGCGCACCGGCTCGCGCAGGCGGTCGGGCGTGACCCACGCCGGCAGGATCGCCTTCGCCGGCTGGAAGCGCCGCGACGTCGCCTCGAGCAGCTTGCGCAGGCCGGCGAAGCAGCGCGTCAGCGTCGCGAACTCGCGCGCCGGGAACGCCAGCACACGCGTCGGCTCGACGGCGACGGCGGTCGTCGCGCGCACCTTGCGCCGCAGCAGCGAGCCTTCGCCGAAGTGTTCGCCGGCGCCGAGCGTGTCGTTGGCGACTTCACAGCCGCTCTCGTCGCAGCGGCTGAGCAGGATCTTGCCGGTCTCGATCACGTAGAACGTGGCGCTCGGGTCGCCCTGCTGGAACAGCACTTCGCCGGCTTCGAGGTGGATCGCGGCGTGGCCCTGCGACGGCTGCAGCGCCAGCGCGTTCAGGTCGCGCGGGAAGAACAGGTTCAGCGTCCAGTCGATGACGACGCGCAGCTTGCGGTCGAAGCGCGGCAGCTTCAGCAGATAGATCGTGCGCCAGAGCCACCAGGCCAGGAAGCCGGTGACGCGCAGCCGACCGAGCGCGGCGACGGCGTTCAGGTGGCCGAGCGTGGCGAGCTGGCCCTGGCTCTTGTGCTTGAACGTGCGCAGCGGGCGGCCGGCGAGGGCGGCGGCGACGTTGGCGCCGGCGACATCGCCTTGGCGCGTCGCGAACTGCGCGGTCGG
>VYME01000416.1_pt1 | contig 14706 bp, 10 predicted proteins | sample 5115281 | NCBI WGS metagenome assembly VYME01 (sample SAMN12291780, study PRJNA351875) | freshwater metagenome | isolation source: freshwater lake | place: USA: Michigan, Wintergreen Lake | collected 2013-08-08
ACACGCGAACAGGGCCCACTGCAGCACGTCGCTGCGGCGATCGGTCAGGGCCTTGTGCAGGGCCGGCACGGCGGCGTCGCCGAGGGCGACGAGGCCAGCGACGGCGGCGTTCTGTTTGCCGGGCTCGGCGAGCTCGCGCACGAACTGCTCGGCCTGCGCGCGCGGCGTCGGTGTTGCGGCTGGAGCTGGCGCCGGCGCTGGCGGCATTGGTGGCGTTGGTGGCGTTGGCACCGGCTCCTGGGCGCACAGCCATCCCGCGATCCCGACGACGAATGCATGTCGCAGCATCGCTGCATGCTACCGGCGACGGCCTCGCCGTTGGGCGGTTGCGTCCACGACCGCGAACCGGACGAAGCCGCCCGCATGGACGACTTCGACGCCACGTTCGAATACGCGCTCGACCTGCCCGCCGCCGACCGCGAACGCCTGCTGCAGTCGATGCGCACCAGCGATCCGGCGCTGGCCGATCGGCTCGCCGACGCGCTGCGAGAGCAGCTGCAGAACCCGGACTTCGCCACGCACACCGCCGCCGAAGTGGCGCCCGCTGTGCTGCGCGCGGTGACGCTGCCGGTCGCCGACGTCACCCGCGCCGTCGCCTGGTATGCCGACGTGTTCGGCTGCCGCGTGGTCCGGCAGGACGCGCTGCGCGCCGTCGTCGCGTTCGCCAACCTCGAACTGCACCTCGTCGTGCCGTCGCTGTCGCCGCCGGCGCTGACGGTGTTCGCCAGGCACTTCGCCGGCAACGGCACCCCCGTGCGCAACGTCGACGGCGCGCGCGGGCTGCGGGTCACCGACCCGTGGGGCAACGCGCTCGAAGTGCTCGCCGAGCCGTAGCGGGTGGGGCCGATTCCAGGGTGACCAGTCGACTGGTCACTTCGGCCAGTGACCAGTTTACTGGTCACCGGTCCGGAACCCGTTGTCTCGGACGGTCTTGGGCCATGGGTGCGCGTCGATGCCCACGGCCCGGTGACGTTTCCGTGGGTTCGGGCCCAGACAAGGCGCATGACTCGAGCCATCGATCGTTGGTTCCTGCGCTACCGCCTTACCGGCGACGTGCGCCTTCTCGGCAAGGTCTTCGACCGCACCGCTCCCGAGCTGTGGCGACTCGCGGCGCATCTCTGTGCCGACCGGCACGACGCCGAGGATGCCGTGCAGACGGCGTTCCTTGCGGCGATCGAGAACCGCGACGCCTGGGACGAGGCGCGGCCGCTGGTGCCGTGGCTGCTCGGCGTGCTCGCCAACCGTGTGCGCGAACAGCGGCGGCGGGAAGGTCGCGTGGTCGATGCGGAGCGCGCTGGTGCGCCGACGGCAGTGCCCGACCCAAGCGTCGTCGCGGCGCAGCGTGAACTGGACGCGCGCCTCGCGTCGTCGTTGGTGGCGTTGGGCGAACCCTACACGACGACGCTGCATCGCCACCTGTTCGAAGGGCTCGCCGCCGTCGATCTGGCGCGTGAACTCGGCGTGCCGGCCGGCACCGTGCGCATGCGTCTGCATCGTGGACTCGAACGCTTGCGCGAACTGCTGCCTGCGGGCCTCGGCACGGCGGGGATGGCGAGCGTGGCGGCGCCGCTGCTGCTGACGGACTCGGCGAAGGCGGCGATGCGCGAGCAGGTGCTGGCCAAGGCGGTCGCGGTCGGCGGGACCGCACGCGCTGGTTCGCTGGTGGCGTTGCCGTGGTTGCTCGCGGCGCTGTTGCCGATCGTCTTGGTGGGGGCGACATGGGCCCTCATGCCGTCGGCTGTCGCGCCGCCGCCGTCTGTCATCGCGTCGGCGGATGCGCCGAGCGTTTCCCTGGAGACGGGGAACGGCGCCGCGTCGTCGCCATCCGACGCCAGCGTGGTCTCGTCGACGCAGCCGTTCGAAGGAGAGCGGCGTCGTGTCGAGGCCACGTCCGCGAGGTCCATGGTGGCCGGCACGCTGCGCGTCACGGTGGTGCACGGAGCCACCAAGGAGCCGCTCGCTGGCGTGCGCGTGACGGCGAGCCGGGACAGCGAACGGGCGGGAGCCGCGGGCGACGAACCGCAGACACGAACCGTGGCCACGAGTGTTCCGGTCGCCGAAGCGAACCGCGAACCGGCGAGCGCGGCTTCCGCCAGCTCGTCTTCGGCAGGACGCGACCGGGCGCCGACGTTCGTCTCTGGGCAGACCGACCGGAAGGGCCGCGCGGAACTCACGATCGCCGCTGGTCCCGTGCACGTGACGGCCACCATCGGGACCAATGCTTCGAGCGGCATCGAGGTCGTCGCTGGCGCCGTGACCGAGCACACGCACGAAGTGCCGGTGCTGTTCACGGCCGACGTGCAGGTTTTCGCGTCTGACGGAACCCCATGTGAAGGAGCGACGCTGCTGGGGAAGGTTGTCAGCGCCAGCGAGTTCGAGCCCATGGGCGTCACCGATCGGGAAGGTCGCTGGCGTTCGTCGCGCCTCGATCCCCAGCTGCAGGTGCGTGCCGTGCGCGACGGCAACGCGGCGTCGAACGTGGAGATGCTGACGATCGGACGAGAGCAGGCCCGGCTCGTGCTCGGTGGCCCGGCGCCGCGCTTGCATGGCGTCGTGCGGGATCCGGCCGGTGCGGTGCTGCCGAACGCGCGCCTCGTGCTGTGGCAGGACGGGGCTACGTTCGATCCGCTGGAACTGCGCGCGGGCATCGCGGGAGCGTTCGACTGCTCGTGGCTCGCCGCAGGTCGCTATCGCTGGCTCGCGGGGGACGCGGAACGCAAGCTCGCACCTGGGCTGGGGCAGCTCGACATCGTGTTCGGCATGCAAGCGGTCGACCTCCAGACGAGCCGCGGCGCACGCATCGTGGTGCGCGCACAGCGACCGGACAACTCGGCCATCCTGGGCATCGGCGTGAGCGCGGAAGCGAAGCGATCCGACCTGCCTGACGCAGCGAAACCGTGGCGAGTACGCCATACGATCCTGAACGCATACGAAGGGGAGGTGTCCGGGTTGCTCGCTGGTCCGGTGTGTGTCACCGCCAATTGGGGCGGCAAGGAGTACTCCGAGACCGTCGAGGTCGCCGATGGCGGCGTTCGCGCGGTCACGTTCGTTTGCGTCGAGGGCGAGACGTTGGCCATCGAAGTCGTGGACGAACACGACCTCGCGTTCGCCGGCATCGGCGTCGCCTTGCGAGTGGAGGGTGGCCAGAACATCCAGACGACGGATGCGCGCGGCCGCGTGGAGTTCGCGGGGGTCGCCGCTGGCCAACACGAGGTGGCGATCGGTCCGGCCGGCATGAAGGGCATGGCCTGGGTCCGTCATCCGGTGAACACGGGCGACGGGCAGCGCCTCGTCGTGCCACGTTCGTTGGGTTCGGCAAGGGTGCGCGGCCGGTTGACCGGGGACGGACTCGACGGCGAGGTGTGGGTGCTGTGCTCCCGCGCCGGACTCGGTGCGTCCATGACCGAACGATCGAGCGGGACCTTCGATGCTGCATCGGGCGCCTTCGTGGTCGAGAACCTGCCGGCCGGATCGTTCCACCTGCAAGTGCTGTCGCCCGCGCGAATGCAGGTGTTGGCGATGCGCACGGTCGAAGTGCCCGCGGGTGGCGACGTCGACCTCGGCACCATCGCCTGCGGCCACGGCGAGTTGGTCGTGCGGCTGCACGGCGATGGCGAACTTCGCAACCTTCGCGCGGGGGCTGGCATGACCTCGCAGTTCGGCCTGATGCCGACGACGAGCGACGGCGTGATGAAGCAGCCGCTGCCCGAGGGCACGTGGCAAGTGCTCGCGTGGGCGGAGAACGCGCAGCCGGCGATCGCGTCCGCCGCGATCAAGAACGGCGCCAGCACCGAACTCGACGTGACCCTCGTGCTAGGCACGCCGACGACGTTCCTGATGGTGCTGGACCCGATGCTCGAGTTCACGCTGGCCGACGGGCGGCAGTTCGGGTGCATGGTGGCGCAGACGAAGTCGCTGACGCTCGGCCTGCCGCCGGGGCGCCACCAGGTGGTCAACCGCGACCTGAACGGCGAATGGGTGGCGACGACGTTCGACGTCGGCGCCGAGCCCGGCACCGTCGACCTGACCAAGCTGCCGACGACGCGTTGAGCTCGCCGCGGCGAGCGGTCGCCCGACGCGGCGCCGCAGCAGGTTGGTGTCCGGAGCCCGGCACCGCTCTACTGCGCCGTCCCGATGTTCGCCTTCGACGCCCCGAACGACCAACTCGCCGCCGCGATCGCGAGCCCGACCGTGCTCACGGTGCTGGCGACGCTCGGCGGCGTGCTGCTGGTCGTCGTGTTCCGCGAACTGCGCCAGGTGCAGGCCAACCTGCTGGTGCTGATGGCGGCGGCGTTCCTCGACATGGCCGGCCTGTTCATGGTCGTGCCACTCATCCCGTTCTACGTGGAGAAGTTCGGCGTCGGCGCGTCTCTGTTCGGCTTGCCACTCGCCGAAGGCACGCTGACGGGGCTCGTCGTGTCGGCGTTCACCGTCGCGCAACTGCTCAGCGCGCCGTGGTGGGGGCGCTGCAGCGATCGCTGGGGGCGGCGGCCGGTGCTGCTGGTGGCGCTGGTCGCGTCGTCGTCGGCGTTCCTGCTGTTCGGCTTCGCCGAGTCGCTGCTGCTGCTGGTCGCGTCGCGCGTCGTGCAGGGGCTCGGTGGCGGCACCACCGGCGTCATCCAGGCGTATGTCGGCGACGCGGTCGAACCGGCGCAACGCGCGCGTGCGCTCGGCTGGCTGTCGGCGGCGACGAACCTCGGTGTGGCGCTCGGACCGGTGCTCGGCTCGCTGGCGGTGACGCTCGGCGAACACGACCTGCTGCCCGGGGCGAGCGAACTGCGGCTCGGCCACGCGGCTCCGGGCGTCGCGGCGGCGCTGCTGTGCCTGCTGAACGCGGGGTTCGCGTGGGTCTACTTGCGCGAGCCGGTGGCGGCGTCGGCGAAGCCGAAGCCGCAGGTCAAGGTTCGCGAGGCGATCGACCGCGTGCTGCAGCAGCCGCGCGCGCCGGCGTCGCGGTTGTTGCTGATCTACGGCATCGCGATCGGCGCCGCGCAGGGCGTCAACCCGACGATGATCCTGCTGCTCGGCGAACGCTTCGGCGCGACCGAGCGGTCGGTCGGCTACCTGTTCATGTACATCGGTGCGCTGTCGGTGTTCGCGCGCATCCTCGTGCTCGGCCGCGCCGTCGATCGCTTCGGCGAACCAGCGCTGTCCACGGTGGGGCTGGTGACGCTCGCCGCCGGCATCGGCCTGCTCGGCGTCGTCGGCTCGGTGTCGACGCTGGCGATCGCCGTGGCGATGCTGCCGCTGGGCTCGGCGCTGACGTTCCCGTGCCTGACGTCGATGCTGTCGCGCGTCGTGCCTGCGGGCGATCGCGGGCTCTACATGGGCCTGCAGCAGACCTTCGGCGGCGTCGCGCGCCTGCTGGCGCCACTGGCGTACGGCTTCGCCTACGACTACGTCGGCCGGGCGGCGCCGTTCGAACTGGCCGCGGCGTTCGTCGGCATCAGCGTGCTGCTCGGCCTCGGGCTCGCGCGCGTGGTGCCGCCGAAGAACGCGCCGGCGCCGAAGGCCTGAGCGTGTCGGCCGCGACGTCGCGGCGATAGCCTGCAGCGCATGAGCGAACTGTTCGGCTCGGATGCGTTCGCGCCGCCGGAGATCGCCGCGCGCGTGGAGAAGGTTGGCGTCGCCAAGACGCGCTTGCCGCTGGCAGCGACGGCAATGCTGTCGGTGCTCGGCGGCGCCTTCATCGGCCTTGGGGCCATGTTCGCGACCGTGATCACCGCCGATGCATCGCTGTCGCCGGCCGTGTCGCGTGTGTTCAGCGGCGTGGTGTTCGCGCTCGGCCTGTTGCTCGTCGTCGTCGCCGGCGCCGAACTGTTCACCGGCAACAACCTGCTGGTGATGGCGTGGGCCGACCGCCGCATCCGCACGCGCACGTTGCTGCGCCACTGGTTCGTCGTCTTCGCCGGCAACGTCGTCGGCGCGTGTGGCCTCGCGGTGCTGGTGTGGTGGAGCGGGCACACGAGGGTGGACGACGGCGCGATCGGCGCGCGCTACCTGGCGATCGCCGCGCACAAGGTGCGCCTGCCGTTCGGCGCCGCGGTCGCGAGCGGCATCTTGTGCAACGTGCTCGTCTGCCTCGGCGTGTGGATGGCGTTCGCCGGCCGCAGCGTGGTCGACAAGTTGGTCGCCGTGGTGTTTCCGGTCGCGGCGTTCGTCGCCTGCGGCTTCGAGCACAGCGTGGCGAACGTCTACTTCCTGGCGATGGCGTGGCTGTCGACCCCGGCCGCCTTCCTGCCGCTGTCGCTCGAGTCCGCGGTCGGCAGCCAGCTGCCCGTCGTGCTCGGCAACCTGATCGGCGGCGGCCTGTTCGTGGCACTCGTCTACCACTACGTCTACCGGCGCAGCGCGCCGCCCGCGGCCTGAGCCTCCGCCGCTACGGCTTGCTGCAGTGCATGCGCAGCTGGTGGAAGCGCACGCCCGGTGCCTCCACCGGATAGCGCTTCACCGAGCGCCACACGAAGCCGAGCTTCTCGAGCAGCGCGCGCAGCTCGGCCTCGGTCCAGAAGCGCATCTCGAACGTGTCGTCGCCGGGCGGATCGTTCGGTGTGCCCTGGCCGACTTCGGGCATCTGGAAGACGAGGTCGCCGCCCGGCCGCAGCACGCGCAGCACGTCGGCGAGGTAGCCACGCGTCACGTGCCGCGGCGTGTGCTGCAGCACGATGTGGGTGAACACGAGGTCGGCCGACGCGTCCGGCAGCGGCAGCCGGTAGCCGTCGCCTTCGACGAAGCGCACGTTCGGCAGGTGGGCGAGCCGCGCGGTGGCCTTCTTCACCATCTCGCCACTGACGTCGACGCCGATCAGCTGGCCCACATGCGGCGCCACGAACTCGTCCATGCGGCCGATGCCGCAGCCGATGTCGACGACGGTCTTCTGCTTCGTCAGCAGGTGCTCCAGTTCGGCGAAGAACGCGTCGACGTCGCGCTGGCCCGACGCGCGGAACGCGTCGCCCTGGTCGGGTGCGGCGCTGGCGATGTAGTACTCGGCGTTCTCGACGGCGCGCCGGTTCCAGTCGGACTTCATGTCGAGCTTGCCGCCGGCGAGCGGTGTCTGCTGCACGAGGTGCTCGGTGACCACTTCGCCGCGGATCAGGTGCTGCTGCACGATCTGCTCGAGCACCGCCGGCGTGCAGCCGCGATACCACGTGCCTTCGGGGTAGACGACGGCGATCGGCCCGTCGGCACACAGCCGCAGGCAGGCCGCACGCGTGCGCTGCACACCGCCCTGCTCGGACAGGCCGAGTTCCTTCAGGCGGCCCTTCAGGAAGTCCCACGACTCGGTCATCGACTCGGCGCTGCAGCACTTCGGCTTCTGCGTCTCGCAGCACAGGAACACGTGCCGCCGGGCCACGGGCAAGCCGATCTTCTGCGCCACGTCGCGCGCCTTCTGACGATCTTCGGTCGAGCTCATGGGTCCAGTGTGACCGCTGCGTTCGGCGTTCGCCACGCTCAGGCGCCGCCAAGACCATTGCGCGCGCCCGCCGCCGTCGGCTAGCACTGCGCAGATGAGCAAGATCAAGGTCAAGAACCCCGTCGTCGAGATGGATGGCGACGAGATGACGCGCATCATCTGGAAGTTCATCAAGGAGAAGTTGATCCTTCCCTACCTCGACATCGACCTGAAGTACTTCGACCTCGGGATCGAGCATCGCGACGCGACGAACGACCAGGTCACGATCGACTCCGCGAACGCCACCAAGCAGTACGGCGTCGCCGTGAAGTGCGCGACGATCACGCCCGACGAGGCGCGCGTGCAGGAGTTCAAGCTCAAGGAGATGTGGAAGTCGCCGAACGGCACGATCCGCAACATCGTCGGCGGCACGATTTTCCGCGAACCCATCATCTGCAAGAACGTGCCGCGCCTGGTGCCCGGCTGGACCAAGCCGATCGTCATCGGCCGCCACGCGTTCGGCGACCAGTACCGCGCCACCGACTTCGTCGTGCCGGGCGCTGGCAAGCTGACGATCACGTTCGAGGGCAAGGACGGGAAGAAGATCGAGCACAAGGTGTTCGACTTCCCCGCCGGCGGCGTCGCGATGGCGATGTACAACCTCGACGACCAGATCGTGGGTTTCGCCCGCAGCTCGTTCAACTACGGCCTCGAGCGCGGCTGGCCGGTCTACCTCAGCACCAAGAACACGATCCTCAAGAAGTACGACGGTCGGTTCAAAGACCTGTTCCAGAAGGTGTTCGACGAGGAGTTCGCCGCGAAGTTCAAGGCGAAGGGCATCACCTACGAGCACCGCCTGATCGACGACATGGTCGCGTCGGCGCTGAAGTGGGAAGGTGGCTTCGTCTGGGCCTGCAAGAACTACGACGGCGACGTGCAGTCGGACACGGTCGCGCAGGGCTTCGGCTCGCTCGGCCTGATGACGTCGGTGCTGCTGACCCCGGACGGCAAGACGGTCGAGGCCGAAGCGGCGCACGGCACGGTGACGCGCCACTACCGCGAGCACCAGAAGGGCAAGCCGACGTCGACCAACCCGATCGCGTCGATCTTCGCGTGGACGCAGGGTCTGAAGTTCCGCGGCAAGTTCGACGGCACGCCGGACGTCGTCGCGTTCGCCGACGCGCTCGAGAAGGTCTGCGTGGCGACGGTCGAGTCGGGCCGCATGACCAAGGACCTGGCGATCCTGATCAGCGACAAGCAGCCGTGGCTGACGACCGAGCAGTTCCTGGACGCGCTGGACGGTGAACTGAAGAAGAAGCTGAAGCGTTGATGCGCGGATGAGCGCCGAGCGCCCCCGCCGCAGCCGATCGAAGTGGCTCGCTGTCCTTGTTGGCGCGGGCCTCGCGGCGGCCTGCGGGTCGCGTGAGGTGGTGCCTGCGGCGCTGCCGCCGGCGTCGCCGACCCTGGAGCTCGCCTTGCGCATCCTCCGCGAAGGCGCCGAGGCGCTGGCGGAGGACGAGCCTGCGATCGCGCCCGAGGAGCTGACAGCTCCCAACAACTGGGATCCGTTCGATGCTGCCGCGGCAGGAGACCAGGAACCGACCAGCCTTGTGCAGTCCCCGAGGCTTGGCCCGGTGGCGCTGCGCGAGTTCCTGTATCTGCCGATGGTCGGCTCGGCCGTGCAGTCGGGTTGCAGCGACATGCTGTATCCGATGGAGGAGCGGCTGGTGGCCATTCTCGACCGAGGGGACGACGAGGCTCGTGCCCTTGCGTTGGCCGTGCTTGTGCGCGTGAGGGCTCCGCGGCACATCCTCCGCCAGTGGCAGGTCCTGCACGAACTCGACCAACGACACGGTGCCGACCCGGCTTGGTCGCCGCTGCTCAGGGCGCTGCGCGAACCGTTCGCGGCTGAGAGGCTCGATGCAGCGCTGCGCCGCGAACTGTCGGCCGACCGCCTCGAGCTCCACGAGGCCCAACAGTGGGCGGTCCGGGCGGTCGGGGTCACGGGCTGTCCTTCGTTGTTGGCACGAGTGGCCGTTTGGTCCCGGAGTGCCAACGTGTTCGTGGCCAAGGCGGCCGAGCAGAGTCTCAATGAGCTTCCCGGCCCAGACGCGGACCAGGCACTGGCTGACTGTCTCGCGGATTTCGGGCCTGCAGCTGGTTGGGCCGGCCACGACTTGCTGCGCCGCAACCCGGCACTGCTAACCCGCACGCTGCTCGCTGCCGAGGTGCCAGCATCGGAACGGTTCCTCGTCGGTCAGCTGCTGGCAAAGGTCGAGCACCCAGCCGCCGTGCCGCACCTCTGTGCGACCGTCAGGAGCATGTCCCGCGTCGACCGCGAGATGTTCGACGCGATCGAGCGCCTCGCCACCGACGACCACTGGCCCCTGGTCGAGGCCCTTCCGAGCACGGTGCGCGCCGAGCAGCAGGAACGCGCCGCGGCCGTCGTCGCCGCCGTGCGCCAACGCCTGAAGCGCTGACCGCATTCGGAACGGGCCCATCGCCCCGCCCGCCGCGAATCCACAGCACTGCGCGCTCGGCTTCGCCGACGCCCCTGCCTACCATGCCGCGCCCGGCGCGATCCCGCGCAGCGGGGATCGCCTCGTCGAGAGAAGCGCATGCTCGAACGCGTCCGCAACCTGTTCCGTCCCGCTGCGGCGCCTCCCTCCGTCGAGCCTGCGGTCGTTGCCGCGCCCGCGGTCGAGCCGACGAGCTGGGTGGTGCCGCAGAAGGCATGGCCGGCGCTCGAGCCCTTCCTCGCGCAAGTGCGCCAACGCTTCGGCAACTGGTCCTACCTGCTCGGCACCTGCCCGGTCTGCGGCGAGAACGCCGCCTTCGTCGGCGACTTCGCGATCGCGCGCGAGTCGATGCTGTGCTCGTCGTGCCTGACTACGTGCCGCTACCGCACGCTGGCCCTCGGCGTACTGCGTGCGATCGAACGCGCGACCGGCGTGCGCGTGCCGTCGCTCGCCGCCCTCGCCGACGTGCGCCTGCCGCGGCGCTTCCGCGTCTACGACGCGCAACTGCCGTTCCGCTACCTGACCTGCGCCTACCCGCTGCCGGACCTGTTGGCGGCGTGCAAGGACATCGACGTGCAGGTCTCGCGCTTCCGGCCGCGCGATGCGCTGGGTTCGCCGGTCGACGTGCGGCCGTTCGCGAGCAACCAGAACCTCGAGCACCTGACCTTCGCCGACGGCAGCTTCGACCTGGTGCTGACCAGCGACGTCATGGAGCACGTGCGGCTCGACGCGGTGGCGCATCGCGAGATCCGCCGCGTGCTGGCGCCGGGCGGCTGCTACGTCTTCACCGTGCCGCACACGCGCGCGCAGCGCGACACCGTGCATCGCGTCGTCGTGCACGAGGCGAACGATCCGGCGCGCGACGAGCACGTGCTGCCCGACGAGTTCCACGGCGACGCGAACGACGCCGAGAACGCGGCACTGTCGTACCGCGTCTACGGCACCGAGCTCGACGAGAGCTTGCGCGCGCTCGGCTTCACCGTCGACTACGACGACTTCGACCGGCCGGAGGTCGGCGTCGTGCGTTCGCAGCTGTTCTTCTGTTCGCTGCCGAAGCCATGAGCGACGGCGGCGTGCAGCGAATGCGGGCGACCCCGTGGCTCGGCCCCGTGCTGGTGGCGGCGGTGCTGCTCGGCGCGGCCCTGACCGCCTACGGGTGGTTCGCTCGGGAAGGACGTTGGCGCACCGCGCAGCACCTCACGTACTTCGCCGTGCTCCTCGTGGTCGTTCTGGTCGGGATGGCCGTCGGGGGGCGCCGTCGCCTGCGTGCAATGCCCGTCGGTCTCGTGGCGGCCACCGTGATGGCGGGGGCGTTCGGGCAGCTCGGCGCCCTCGCTCTCGTCGTCTGGTTCGCGTCTTCGTGCGTGCTGCTCGGGCGCCTCGTGCTGCGGCGCTGGCCGCAGGTCGGTGACGTCGAGTGCGCGCTGGTCGGCATGGTCGGCTATGGCACCGTCGTCGGCCTGCTGGTGGCCTGGCCCGTCAACTACACCGGCGTCTACGCGCTGCTGTTGGCGCTGCCGCCGCTGCTGGCGCGCGCCGAAGCGGCGGCGCTGCTGGGCCGTGTGCGAGGCTGGTTCGCAGCGGAACGTTCCGCGGGCGCAGTCGGCTGGCTCGAGGAAGGCGTCGGCGCCGGCGTCGCGGCGATCGCGCTGGTGCACATGCTGGTCGCGGCGATGCCCGAGAGCGGCCACGACGCGCTGGTCTCGCACCTGATGATGCCGGCGCGCATCGCCTTCCGCGGGGTGTGGGAATTCGACGTCGCAGCACATGCGTGGACCGTGATGCCCGCCCTCGGCGACTGGCTCTACACCGTCGGCTACGTGCTGGCCGGCGAGAGCGGCGCTCGCTTCGTCAACCTCGCGTGCGTGCTGCTGCTCGGCCGTGTGGTGTTCGACACGGCGCGCTGGCTCGGCGCCGAACGCACTGCCGCGCTCGCTGCGGTGCTGCTGTTCCTGACGACGCCGCTGACCTTGACCGAGACCAGCAGCCTGTTCATCGAGGGCGCCTGGTCGTGCTGCGTCGTCGGTGCCGCGATGGCCGTGCTGCGCTCGGTCGCGCGCGCGACACCGGACGGCGAACGCGGCGGCCATTTGCTGGTCGCCGGGGCGCTCGCCGGCGGTGGCATGGCCGCGAAGCTGGTGACCATGCTGTCGCTGCCGCTGCTCGCCGTGGTGCTGCTCGTGCGGTGGCGGACGTGGTGGCGCACGAATCGTGCGGCGATGGTCGGTGCTGCGCTGGTGTGTGCATTCGTCGGTTGCCAGCCGTACGTGCGCGCCTGGTGGCGAACGGGCAATCCGGTGTTCCCGTTCTTCAACGGCGTCTTCCGCTCGCCGCACTTCCCGCCGGAGAACTTCACGGCACCGGAGGTCTTCGGCCGCGGCACCACGTGGGACGTGCTGTATCGCATGACGTTCGACTCGGGGCGTTACCTCGAGGCGATGCCGGGTGCTGCGGGCTTCCAATGGCTGCTGCTGGTGGCTCCCGCCCTGCTCGGCTTCGTCGTCGTGCGCCATCGACGGGCGCTGGTGCTCGCCGGTTTCGCAGCGGGAACGCTGTGGCTCGTGTTCGCGCAGACCGCCTACCTGCGCTACGTGTTCCCGACGTTCGCCATCGCCAGTGCGCTCGCCGGGGCGGCGCTGGCTGGGGCGCTGCCGCGCACGCGCGGCGGCGCGTTGCTGGTGGTCGCAGCGGTCGCCGCAGTGCTGCTCAACCTCGTCTGCTTCTCGACCGGTGGCTACAGCCACCACGTGTCGCTGCGTGCGCTCGTCGATCGCAAGGCGATGACGAAGCACATGACCGAGCGCCAGCCGTTGCGCGCCGCAATCCGTCTGGTGAACGAGCTGAACCCCGCGATGGCGCCGGTCGCGCTGTTCGGGCCGGCCATGGCGGCCGACCTGCGCGCCGACGTGCTGACGCCCAGCTGGTACAACCCGACCTTCGCGGTCGCGGTGCGCGAGGCGACCACGGCCGACGCGCTCGGCGAAGTGCTGGCCGAGCGCCGCGTTCGCCATCTGCTGCTCGCCGCCAGCTGGCAGGACGAGGCGTCCCGCGAACGCGTGCGCGCCGTCTCGCACGAAGTGCACACGGTCGGCGACGTGTCGGTGCGCGTGCTCGACGAGCGCTTCCGCTTCCGCCGCGAACTGCTGCGCGGGGGCCGCTTCGAGGACTCGGCAGCCTGGAGCCTCGATGCGGGGGCGCGGCTCGTGCCCGGCCGCGGGGTCGTCGTCCACGTCGCCGCACCCGCCGTGCAGCGCGTGGACGTCGTCGCTGGCCGTGAGTACCGCGTGCAGGCCGAGGTGATGCGGGCGGACCCGGTGACACCGGCCGATGCGCGCCTGCAGGTCAACTGGCTCGGCGCCGACGGTGGCCTCGTGCATTGCGACATCCAGGTGTTCGCTTGCCAGGCCGAAGCGAGCACTCCTAGCATGGACGTCGTGGCGCCGCCCCGCGCGGTCGCCGCGCTCGTCTATGCGACGGGCCACTCGAGCAGCCCGGTGCTGTTCGCCGGACTCTCCTTCAGGCAGTGACGAACCCGACGCGGATGGACCCGATCTCGAGCGCCGATGCTGCGAACGTGAACGCCCTCGGCCCGGCGGCACCTGGCGCTGCCGAGAAGACGTTCGTGCTGCCGCGGCCGCCGTTGCGCGAGCCGGGCACCGGTCGCATCGCCGCGATCGTGCCGGCCTACAAGGTGACGAAGCACGTGCTGGCGGTGCTGGCGGCGATGCCGGCCGAGGTGTCGCGCGTGTTCGTCGTCGACGACGCGTGCCCCGAAGGCTCCGGCAAGCTGGTCGAACGCGAGTGCCACGATCCGCGCGTTCGCGTCGTGTTCCTGGCGCAGAACCAGGGCGTCGGCGGCGCCGTGATGGCCGGCTACAAGGCCGCCATCGACGACGGTTGCGAGGTGCTGGTCAAGATCGACGGCGACGGCCAGATGGACCCAGCGCTGCTGCCGGTGTTCGTGCGGCCGATCCTCGCCGGCGAAGCGGACTACACGAAGGGCAACCGCTTCTTCGACCTCGAACGCATCCGCGCGATGCCGAAGCTGCGCCTGTTCGGCAATGCGGTGCTGTCGTTCATGACGAAGCTGTCGTCGGGCTACTGGGACGTGTTCGACCCGACGAACGGCTACACCGCGATCCACGCCAACGTCGCGCGCCACCTGCCCTGGAGCGGCATCAGCCGCCGCTACTTCTTCGAGACGGACATGCTGTTCCGCCTCAACACGCTGCGCGCCGTCGTGCTCGACGTGCCGATGGACGCGCACTACGGCGACGAGGTCAGCAACCTGCGCGTGCGGCGCATCGTCGGCGAGTTCCTGTGGAAGCACCTGCGCAACGCCACCAAGCGCGTCTTCTACAACTACTACCTGCGCGACATGTCCCTGGCGTCGGTCGAGCTGCCGATCGGCCTCTCGTTGCTCGGCTTCGGCGGCGTGTTCGGCGTGTGGAACTGGATCGCCTACTCGCGCGCCAACCAGCAGGCGCCGACCGGCACGGTGATCCTCGCCGCGTTGACGGCGCTGATCGGCATGCAGCTGCTGCTCGCGTTCCTCGCGCACGACATCGGCACGGTGCCGCGGCAGGCGATCCATCGGCGCTTCGCGTCGGCGCGTCGGTCGTGAGCCAGCGGTCGCAGCTGTTCTTCTTCGCGCACCAGGACGACGAGTTCGGCGTCTACGCGGCGATCGCCGACGCGGTCGCCGCCGGCGAACGGGCGGTCTGCGTCTTCCTGACCGACGGCGCGCTCGGCGGCGAGCCGGCGCGCCGCGACGCGGAGTCGCGCGCGGTGCTG
>VYME01000417.1_pt1 | contig 14704 bp, 17 predicted proteins | sample 5115281 | NCBI WGS metagenome assembly VYME01 (sample SAMN12291780, study PRJNA351875) | freshwater metagenome | isolation source: freshwater lake | place: USA: Michigan, Wintergreen Lake | collected 2013-08-08
ACTGCGGCGCCTGCGGCGGCACGCCGGGCGGCAGGCCCGGTCCAGACGGCGGTTGCGGGGGCAGGGCGCTCATGCCGGGGTCAGGAGGCCGCGGGCGATGACGAGGCGCTGGATGTCGGTCGCACCCTCGTAGATCTCGGTGATGCGCGCGTCGCGCAGCACGCGTTCGGCTGCGGTGCTGCCATCGACGCCGCTCTGGCCGAGGATCGACACGGCGGCGCGCGAAGCACGGTTGGCGAGCCGCGACGCGCACGACTTCGCCATCGCCGCCTCGGCGCTGCAGCGCACGCCCTGGTCGCGCAGGATCGCCGCGCGCCAGGTCAGGAAGCGGTAGGCGTCCAGGTCGGAGGCGAGGTCGGCCAGCATCCACTGGTCCGGCTGCGACGCCGTCGGCCGACCCTTGGCGTCGACCTGTGCCGCGAGGTGCCCCTTGATCAGATCGACCGCCGCGCGGGCGATGCCGAGCGACTGCGACGCGATGCCGAGGCGGCCGCCGTCGAGCGTGTCGAGCGCGATGGTGAAGCCGTTGCCTTCCTTGTCGATCAGGCAGTCGGCCGGCACCTTGACGTTCTCGCAGACGATCTCGGTGGTCGGCGAGCCGCGCAGGCCGAGCTTGCGCTCCTTCTTGCCGACGCTGACGCCGGGCCAGTCGCGCTCGACGACGAACGCCGAGATGCCCTTGACGCGATCCGGTCCCGTGCGCGCGAAGACCACGAACAGCTTGGCTTCGCTGCCGGTCGTGATCCACAGCTTGGCGCCGTTCATCACGTAGTGGTCGCCTTCCTTCTTCGCTTCGCAGCGCAGCGCCGCGGCGTCGGAACCGGAGAAGGCCTCGCTGAGGCAGTAGGCGCCGAGCCACTCGCCGGTGACCAGCTTCGGGAACCAGCGGCGCTTCTGCGCCTCGGTGCACCACTTGCCGAGCAGCGAGTTCACCAGCGAGTTGTGCACGCTGATGGTGACGCCGGTCGACACGCAGACCGCGTTGATCTCCTCGAGCATCACGCAGCTGGCGAGGTTGCCCATCGCCGAGCCACCGTGCTCCTTCGCGACCGTCGTGCGCAGCAGGCCGAGCTTCGCCGCCGCCTGGACCGCGTCGCGCGGGAACTTCGTCTCGGCGTCGTAGACCGCGGCCTTGCCGAGGTGCTTCTGCGCGTAGTCGCGCACGAAGTCGCGGAACTCGACCAGCTGCGGCGTCAGCTGGAAGTCGGGGACTTGGATCGGCGACGCGGTGGCGGTGGTCGTCATGCTCGCTGTCTGTTGGGTCGGGCGCCTTTGGCTCAGGCGGTCACTGGATCAGGAGTACTCGTAGAAGCCCTTCTTCGTCTTGCGGCCGAGGTGGCCGGCGGCGACCAGGCGGCGCATCAGCGGGCACGCGCGATACTTGTCGTCGCCGAGGCCGTCCTTCAGCACGTCGAGGATCGACACGCAGACGTCGAGGCCGATGAAGTCGGCGAGGGTCAGCGGGCCCATCGGGTGGTTCATGCCCAGCTTCATGATCTCGTCGATCGCTTCGCGCGTGGCCACGCCCTCCATCAGGGCGAAGGCGGCTTCGTTGATCATCGGCATCAGGATGCGATTGGCGACGAAGCCCGGGTAGTCGTTGGCGAGCACCGGGATCTTGCCGAGCGACTTCGACCAGCCGTTGACCAGGTCGCAGGTCTTGTCGGCGGTGTCGTTGCCGCGGATGACCTCGACCAGCTTCATCAGCGGCACCGGGTTCATGAAGTGCATGCCGATGACGCGGTCGGCGCGCTTCGTCTTGGCACCCAGCACGGTGATCGAGATCGACGACGTGTTGCTGGCTAGGATCGCGTGCGCCGGCAGCGCTGCGTCGGCGGCCTGGAAGACCTTGGTCTTGACGTCGAGGTTCTCGGTGACGGCTTCGACGCAGAGGTCTACCTTGCCGAGCACGCCCATGTCGGTGCTGGCGTGCAGGCGCCCCTTGATGGCCGCGACCTGGTCCGCGGTCAGCGTGCCCTTCTCCTGGAACTTGCCCAGGCTCTTGTGCACGTTGGCGATGCCGCGATCGAGGAACTCCTGCTTGATGTCGACCAGGTAGGTGGTCACGCCACAGGAGGCGAAGACCTGGGCGATGCCGTTGCCCATCGTGCCGGCACCGATGACGGCGACGGCGGCGGGGAGATTCGTGTTGCTCATGGGAATGCGGGGCGGATGCGTTGGATGGCGAGGGGCTCGGTCAGACGCGCTCGACGCTCATGACGACGGCGTTGCCGCCGCCGAGACAGAGGCCGGCGGCGCCGCGCGTCTTGCCGTGGCGCTGCAGCGCGTGCAGCAGCGTGACCAGCACGCGCGTGCCCGAGCAGCCGATCGGGTGGCCGAGGGCGACCGCGCCGCCGTGCACGTTCCACTTCGCCGGGTCGACCTCGAGCTGGCGCTGCAGGGCCACCATCTGCACCGAGAACGCCTCGTTCATCTCGACGAGGTCGAAGTCGGCCGGGCTGCACTTCAGCAGCGCGCACAGCTTCTTGGTGGCGACCTCGGGGGCCATCATCACCCACTCCGGCGCCAGGCCACCCGTGGTGTAGCCGGTGATGCGCGCCAGCACCTTCAAGCCGTGCGCCTTGGCGTAGTCCTCGTCGACGACCACGACCGCGGCGGCGCCGTCGTTGATCGAGCTGGCGTTGCCGGCGGTGACGGTGCCACCCTCGGGCTGGAAGGCCGGGCGCAGCTTGCCGAGCGCCTCGATCGTCGAGTCGCCGCGCGGACCTTCGTCGGCCTTCACCACGATCGGGTCGCCCTTCTTCTGCTTGATCTCGACGGCGAACAGCTCGGCGTCGAACGCCCCGGCCTTCTGCGCGGCGACGGCGCGGCGATGGCTCTCGACGGCGTAGGCGTCCTGCTCGGCGCGCGTGATGCCGTACTTCTTGGCCACCAGCTCGCCGGTGTTGCCCATGTGGAAGTTGTTGTAGTGGTCCCACAGGCCGTCCCAGACGATCGCGTCGAGGGCCTGGGTGTGGCCCAGGCGGGCGCCGCCGCGGGCCGTCGGCAGGTAGTAGGGAGCGTTCGACATCGACTCCATGCCACCCGCGACCGCAACCTTCAGGTCGCCGGCCTTGATCGCCTGGGCGGCGAGCATCACCGTCTTCAAGCCCGAGCCGCAGACCTTGTTGATGGTGACGGCGGCCACGGCGTCGGGGATGCCGGCGGCGCGCAGCGACTGGCGCGCCGGGTTCTGCCCGAGGCCCGCCTGCAGCACGTTGCCCATCAGCACTTCCTCGACCTCGCTGCCCGGAACGTTGGCCCGGCGCAGCGCCTCGGCGACCGCCAGACCACCCAGCTGCGGGGCGGAGAACGACGCCAGGGCGCCCTGGAACTTGCCGATCGCGGTGCGGCACGCGGAGACGATCACTGGACGGCCCATCGGGATGCTCTCGGTTCGGGGAGGACGAGCCCCAACGCCGGTCGGAGGACGGAATGTCATCCGGGTTGGAGGGGCGAAGATCCTAGGAACTGGCCCGGCCAGCGCCAAGACCGAGTCTTCGCGCTCTCGGTTGCCCACGCCCCGACACGCCCCGCCTCCTCGAACGAAACCGCCCCTGGTGGACCTTGAGGTCCGCCAGGGGCGGGAACTGGTGGAGTCGAGGGGAGTCGAACCCCTGACCTACGCATTGCGAACGCGTCGCTCTACCAACTGAGCTACGACCCCGCACCGTTTGGGGGCGCGCAAGCTAGCGACTCGGTGCCGCCTGGTAAAGAGTCTGCTGCCGCATCCCCGGCTGATTCCTGCCGAGGTCGCGCAGGCGACCGGGGCGAGGCCCGCCGGCCACCTGCATGCCCGGCACCACTTCGCGCTCGGGAAGGAACCGCCAGGCTCCGCGGGCGACGATCCGCCCGTCGGCGGAGTTCTGCGTCACGCCCCCGCCGAGCACGAGCGGCCCGACGACCGTCGCCGGTGCCCGCAGGTGCAGTTCGCCGTGCACGACGAGCCCAGCATCGCATTGGATCGCACGCTGGATTCCGGGCAGACCGAGGAAGGCCGATCCCCCCCCTTCGAGCGGGCCGTGGAAGCTCTCACCGTCGGCAACCAGGCGTTCGCCGGCCGACCAAACACCGTCCCCATCGCGATCGCTGTAGGCGCAACTGCCTGGCGGAGGCTCGACGTAGAACACGAGGCGTCCCTCACCGAGCACACGCACGGAGCCACCGACGTAGAGGTTGCCGCGCACGGCGATCACGACGTCGCGCGCGAGCCGCACGGTCCAAGGCTCGGCCGATGGTGGGATCCAGAGGTGCCCGGGCACGCACACGAACCCACCGTTCGCGAGCACGTCGCCGGCCGGGCGCAGAAACACGTAGTCCACGCCTTCGGTGCCCACGGACCAGGTTGCCAGCGCCAAGCCTGGGTCCTGGGCACACAGATCCGAACGGTCGACGGCCATGGTCGCCGCCAGAGCGTCCGGCGCCACACGAGGCAGTTCGGCGGTCGCGACACAGCGAGCCTCGCGCAGCCAGTCCTTGAGCTCCGGGCGAGTGACCGTGCAGGCGCTGCCGAACGCCGGGTTGGCCACTCCAGGGACAAGGTCGAACCCGAACCAGCGCGGCGGCCCGCCGCCGGACATCACCGAGGTGGTCCAACCATCGACACTGCGGACGACACGGACTTCGCGGTCGCCGACTTGTGAAACAGAGCACGCGCCGCCGACGGCAGCGGCTTCCATGGTCGCCGCTTCGGCGACGATCTCGTCGGCGAGTCGATCGACCTCGGCGCGCACGTCCTCGGCGCGCCGGACGACGCGCGCGGCCTCGTGCAACAGCCCCAAGGCGACGCAGACCGTGGTCACGCAGGCCATGGCCATCGGGGCGAACACACCGCGCACCAGCACCACGAACGGCGTACGACGGTTCATTCGCGCCCCCGGCGTTCGGACCGCAGCCTCAGGTAGGGCCCGGCGGCACCGTGCTCCCATGAGATCTGCTGCCCGTCGAACAGGTCCGAGAACGCCCCCAGGTCACCGCACGAGGACCGCTGTCCGTCGCGCACCAGCTGCAATCGCGCCACTTGCTGTTCGCGCGTCGCCGCCGCGATCTCGGCCGCCGCGGCGGCGTCGCGCACCCAGAAGGCCCCCAAGGTGACCACGGCCATCAGCGACATCGCCACGATGCGCTCGCCGTTCTGGGTGGCGATCGGCTTCACGGCTTGCCGCCCTTCTCGTCGACGAGGCGCGCTTCACCTGCACCGCGCCGATCGGTCGGCGCCGCCTGTGATTGCTTGGCCAACCAATCGACCAACAAGTTGCATTCTTCGGCGAGCCCACCGAGCAGGTCGCCGCGGCGAAGCTCGACGCGGAAGCCGAGGTCGCCGCTGCGGATGCGCTGCAGCGAGCGCCGCAAGCGGAACTCGGGGCCGGCGACGCGGGCCGCCATGCGCGCGACCTGGAACACGAACACCACGAGCGAAGTCAGCAGGAACCCGCCGACCGACAACCAGAAGCCGGCCTCGCCGACGACGACCTCGCGCCCGGCCGCGGCGTCCTGCAACAGAGCGCGGCAATAGACGACGAGGGCGACGACACTGACGAACATCGCGACAGTGGGCATCGCGACTGCGAGGCGCAGCAGGCGACCGCGCAGTGGCACCGTTCCTTCCCGGCGCCCCACCATCGAGCCCGCGTTCGAGTCCACGACCGCCCCCTGGTTTTCCGCCCCAACCTGCGGCTCACCACCCTGGCGCGCCGCGACGGAACAGGGATCGGCTCACCCGGACTTCGCATTGAGCGTCCGGTCGCCGCGACGTCTCGCACTTGGACACAAGAACCGATGTCGCCGTTGCCGATGTCCGAGGCCGTTCCGCATCGCACGGAATCGAGCACGAACAATGGTCGAGCAACCGAATCCGCCGGAGAAGACCGGCAAGCGAGCCACGATCTTCGCCGTGACCTCCGGCAAGGGCGGCGTCGGCAAGACGTCGTTGTCGGTGAACCTCGCTTGCGAGTTCAGCCGACGAGGCTTCCGGACCATCATCGTCGACACCGACCTCGGTCTCGCGAACGCACACATCCTCGCGGGCATCAAGCCGGCGAAGACGCTGTCGGACTACATCGAAGGCAAGGCCGAGCTGTCGGAGATCATCGAGCCAGGGCCGTGCAAGGTGAAGTTCATCAGCGGCGGCAACGGCGTGAAGGAGATGGCCAACCTCGACGACAACGGTCGAGCGCGCATCTGCGTCGCGATCGAGGAGCTGGCGCCGTTCTGCGACGTCATCATCCTCGACACCGGAGCCGGTGTTTCGAAGGGTGTCACCGACTTCGTCAGCATGGCCGACCACACGATCGTGGTGACGACGAGCAACTTCGCCGCGATCGCCGACGCCTATGGCATCGTCAAGGTCGTGGTGCAGGACGGCTACCAGCGCCCGATCCACTGCGTGGTCAATCGCGTGCGCTCGCCGGAAGAGGCGGAACAGGTGTTCTTGAAGTTGAAGGGCTGCACCGAGCGCTTTTTGGGCTTCGACCTCAACTGGCTCGGACTGCTGCCGGAAGATAGCTCCGTTGAGGGCGCCGTCTTGAAGCGCGCGCCATTCAGCGAGGTCTTCCCCGGCAGCGTCGCCGCGCGCTACCTCGCGAAGCTGGTCTCCGGACTCGAGCGATACGTCGCGAGTCCGAAGCCGGCTCCGCAGGCCGCGAAGGACTGACGGGGAAGAACGGACAACACGAAGGGGAGTGCGGGCCAAAGCCCGCCGAGCCAACCGGGGAATACAGGGGATTTCAGGGATGACCCGCACGACGAAGCAGGATGCGATGGATCGCATGGATCAGGCGACGGACAAGGTCGCAGTCGCGGCCGAGGACGCGTTCGGCCGCCAGGCCAACAAGGGCATTCTCGCGGACAAGGTCGCGGAAGAGCTCAACGTGCCGCGCCGCACGGCCGCGCGCGTGCTCGACGCGGTGCTCGACGCCGTCAGCGATCTGCTGCGCGGTCGCGGCAAGGTCGCGGTGAAGGGCTTCGGCACCTTCGAGCGGCGCATCCGCAAGGGGCGCGCCTACAAGCACCCGCTGACCGGCGAGAGCATCGACGTCGCCAACAAGGAGACGATCATCTTCAAGCCGAGCGACCAGCTGATCGTCGAGACGCGCACCAACGCGGCGCCGCGCACGAAGCGCACGCCGGGTCTGCCGACCGACGACATCCTGTTCAAGGGCTGATCGGCAGCGCGAAGAACGGTCGCCAGGATCGACGGGGAGGCTGCGCCGGAGCGGGCGCAGCCTCCCCGTTCGCATTGGCACGTCGGACGCGAGCGTGACCTCGGAGCACCCGACCGGCTATCGTGCCGACGTGGCCGAACATCCTCCCGACGAGTTCCTCGCCGCCTGCGTGCAGTTCGACGTCCGTCCTGGCGACGTCGCCGCGAACTCGGCCGCGATGCGCGCGGGCGTCGAGGAGGCCGTGAGTGCGGGGGCCCGCCTTTGCGTGCTGCCCGAGCTCTGGTCGACGTCGTTCCTGTCGACGTTCGACGAAGCGATCGTCGCCGAGGCCGAACAGGCGGAGGCCGAGCTGGCCGAACTGTCGCGCCAGCACGACCTGGTGATCGTCGGCAGCACGATCGAGTCGGCCGGCGACCAGGTGTTCAACACCGCGCACGTCCACGAGCGAGGCACGCGGCTGGCGTCCTATCGCAAGATCCACCGATTCTCGCCCAACCTCGAGCATCGCCACCACGCAGCCGGCGACAGCCCGTGTGTCGTCGACACGCGGCTCGGCAAGCTCGGCGTCATGATCTGCTACGACATCCGGTTCCCTGAGCTGAGCCGCTACTACTTCCATCGCGGAGTCGACGTGTTGGTGGTGCCGGGGCAATGGCCGGAAGCGAGGGCCCAGCACTGGCGCACACTGCTGCGGGCGCGGGCGATCGAGAACCAGATGTTCGTCGTCGGCTGCAATCGCACCGGGCAGGAACCGTCGCAGCGCAACGGCGAACCGATGGCGTTCCCGGGCGACGGCCGCATCGTCGATCCGACGGGCGAAGTGCTGGCCGCCGGCAGCGGCGAAGCCGGCGCGATCGTCGCATCCATCGAGCTGCGCAAGAACCGGACGATGCGCCGGATCCTGCCGATCTCCCGCGACCAGCGCCCCAGCGTCTACCGCCGCCTGTTCGACGAGACGCAGCCGCTCATGGAGGCGCGCAGCTGGGAGTCACGCGCGGTCGACGACGACGGCGACGACGACGAGAGTTGACCGAGCGGCGGCGCTCGTCACTCGACGAAGGCCTGCAGCTGGCGCAGCTTGCCAGGGCGCTTGATGCGGCCGATCGCCGCATTCTGCAGCTGACGCACCCGCTCCGCCGTGATGCCGAGGTCGTCGGCGATCTCACTGAGGGTCTGCGGGTCACGCCCGTCGAGGCCGAACCGCCGGCGCAGGATGCGCTGTTCGCGATCGGGCAGGTCCGCCATGACCTCGGCCAGAACCTCGCGCAGATCACCGGGCGGGATCGACTCGGGGATCGGCTCCAGGGTCTCGTCCGGCAGCATCTGCACGAGCGAAGCACCGTCGGTGCCCGCGATCTCCGCATCGAGGCTCACCGCATACCGACGGGTCGACAGCACCCAGTCGACGCGTTCCTCGCTCACGCCGATCCGTTGCGCGATCTCGGCGTGCGTCAGCTCGCGACCGGCGCGACGGCCCTCTTCCTGGGCACGCCGGATCTTGCCGAGGATCTTCTGCACCCAGATCGGCACGCGAACCGTGCGCGAGCTGTTGTAGAGCATCTTCAGCACAGCCTGGTGCACCCAATACTGCGCGTAGGTCCGGAAGCGCACGTCGCGACGCCAGTCGAAACCGTCGATCGCCTGGAACAGGGAAGCATTGCCCTCCTGGATCAGGTCGGCCGTGTCGACGCCGAGTCCGCGGTAGCGGTTGACGGTGCTGAGCACGATCGACAGCGAGCCCTCGACGTAGAGGTTCCGCAGCTCCTCGAACTGCTCGACCATGCGGTCGAACCAGGCCCGGTCCAAGCCACGCGGGGTGGAGCGACCAGCCAGCCGCTGCAAGACCTCCCGCGCCGGCGCCCGGTCGATCTCGTCGACAACTGCCGTTGGCAGACCAAACTTCTCCAGCCAGCCGCGCACCAGGGTCGCCAGGAACTCGTGGCGGCGCGCCATGCGGAACTCTTCTTCGCGGTCCATCGGCACGATGCGACGCAGGTCAGCTTGGTAGAGGCCGTCGCGAATGTCAGGCAGTTCCTGCCCGACCGCCAAATCGGCAGGCATGGCCCGCGAGGCGCGATAGCCCGCGAGGTCCAAGGTGGCCTTCGCCCGGCCGAAGTCGCGAACGAGCTTTTGCACGGTCGCCGGGAAGCGGTCCGTGGCCACGTCCAACAACCGATCCAACTCGGCAATGGCAAGGACCTGACCGGCTTGGAGCCGGCGGCAGGAGGCGACGGAGAGCAGCTTGGCGAGGACCATGTGGCACCGGGGAAAGGGGGTCAGCCGGTCATACGACGAACGAAGCTGACGCTCCCTTCGCCGGCCTGCCCCGCCTGGAGGCGCGAAACAGGCACCCGCAGAGACCAACAACCGTGCCGCAGCAGACCGCTGCCAGGCCTCGGGGACGCAGCCGCATCCACCCGGGCACACTTCCCGCCAATCCCCCTATGCGCCTTACTTCTTCCTGGCCAGCATCAGCACCAACACCAGGACCAGCCCGCCGCCAGCGAGGATCGGCCAGAGCGGCAGTCCATCGGAATCGGCAACGGGCGGCAGCGAGGACTCCGAGGCCCCGGCATCCGGGGCCTTCGGGGTAGCGGCGCCCGGCGCCACGCTCGTCATCGCGCTGCCACCGACCGCAGCAGGATTCGCCGGCGCAGCTTCCGACTGCGGCTTGGCAGGCTCGACTGGTGCCGCACCGAGGGCCTCGACAGGCGGCGTCGCAGCCGCGGCAGTCGGCATGCTGACGATCGGCTTCGGTTCCGCACCAACCTCGATCTCCGCCGTGGCGCGGTCGACGAACCGACCGATCGGCTGGGCCGAGGCGCCGTCGTAGAGGTCGAACTTGAGGTCGATCACGACCGGCACCTTCTTGCCGATCTGCGCCTCGGGCGACAGCGTCACCGGCAGTTCGAAGACCACGTAGTTGTCGTAGACCGGGCGCCCCGCATAGCCGGGTGCCAAGCGAGCGATGTCGGCAGGACGCACAGCCAGAGCCCCGACGGTCGCCACGCCCTGCTGCGACGGCGCCACCAGTTCGATCGGCGGCGGCGACGGCATGACGGCGGCGCCTTGCAGCGTCGCCGTCACCAGCAAGGTGCCGCTCTGGCCCGGCATCAACTTGCCTTCGCGGACCGAGGTGGTGAACCGGCAATAGGCTCCGGCACCGGAGGTGATGTTGCGCGCGAGGCGCTCCTCGGGCGTGAGGTTCTTCAGGTCTTCCTCGCGCTCGCTCTTCTCCTCGCCTTCCGGGACTTCCTTGCCACCGGCCTTGGCCTTGGCCTCGGCCCGCATGCGCTCCCGCTCGCCGCGCTCGAGCTCGCCATCACCTGGGCGTTGCTGCGCCGGCAACAAGGAAGCAAGGGCGACGAAACCGACGAACGAACGAAGCAAGGAGACCATGGTGGAAGCGCGATCGGGAGGCGGCGAATCCTATCTCGCCGAGTCGAAAGGACCGACTGAGACGTGGTCCGCCGCAGTGGATTCCCCGAACTTGTGCCGCCACAGCCAACTTGAAATGGCCCTAGTCTGGAGCTAGTTACGACGCTCCTCATGGCCGCACCGCTCGCCGCTCCCACCGACGCCGCCGTCCTCGATGCCCTGCGCGCGGTCCGCGACCCCGACCTCCACCAGGACATCGTCAGCCTTGGCTTCGTCAAGGACTTGCGGGTCTGCGGTGGCAATGTCGCCTTCAGCATCGAACTGACGACCCCCGCTTGCCCGGTCAAGGACCTGATGAAGGCGCAGGCCGAACAGGCCGTCCGCCGGCTCCCTGGCGTCGGCGAGGTCTCCGTGCAGATGACGGCGCGCGTGACCGCCTCCCGCCCGCTGATGGGCGACAAGGGGATGATCCCCGGCGTCAAGAACGTGATCGCCGTCTCGTCGGGCAAGGGCGGCGTCGGCAAGTCGACGATCGCCGTGAATCTCGCCTGCGCCCTCGCGCGCGCGGGCGCCAAGGTCGGCATCCTCGACGCGGACGTCTACGGCCCCAACGTGCCGCTGATGCTCGGCGTCACTGGCCAGCCGACGACCGAGAACAAGAAGATCGTGCCGTTCGAGAAGTACGGCCTGCAGGTGATGTCGATGGCGCTGCTGGTCGCCGAAGACCAGCCGGTGATCTGGCGCGGCCCGATGCTGCACTCGGCGGTGCGCCAGTTCCTGTTCGACGTCGCCTGGCGCGATCTCGACTACCTCGTCGTCGACTTGCCGCCCGGCACCGGCGACGCCCAGCTCTCGCTGAGCCAGCAGGCCCACCTGATGGGCGCCGTCATCGTCACCACGCCGCAGGACGTGTCGGTGCTCGACGTCAAGAAGGCCATCCGCATGTTCCAGACCGTGAACGTGCCGGTGCTCGGCGTCGTCGAGAACATGTCGTGGTTCACGCCGCCCGGATCGAGCGAGCGCTACCACCTGTTCGGCCAAGGCGGCGGCCAGAAGATCGAGCGCGAGTTCGGCGTGCCCTTGCTCGGCCAGGTGCCGATCGAGATGGCCGTGCGCGAAGGCGGCGACAGCGGCAAACCCATCACACTCGCCGCGCCGGAGTCCGCCAGCGCCAAGGCGATGTTCGACATCGCCGGCCGCATCGCGCAGCGCGTCAGCATTCTCAACGCAGAGTGAACTTCGAGAGAACGTCCATGAACAACCAGACCAACGCCAAGAAGGCCCGTTTCACCCCCCAGAGCACGATGCTCGAGTGCCTCACCGCCGACCCGCAGCTCGGCATGGTGCTGATGCGCGACTTCCACCTGGGTGGCTGCCGCAACTGCGGCTTCAACCCGCACGACTCGATCGAGGCCGTGGCCCAGCAGAACGGCATCCCGACGGACCGCCTGCTCGCCGCGATGAACCGCGAGGCGTGATCTCCGGCTGCGTCGGCCGTTGCCGGTGCCTCAGAGCCTGAGAGCGAATCTCTCGAAGGCTCTGCGCGGCTGCGAAGGCAGCCGCCAAACATGACTCTGAGAGGCCGTATGCTGATTTCTTCTCGGCCTCTCAGGCGCCGCCGCCGACGAAGTCGAACAGCCGCAGGCGAGAGCGCCCCACCGGGGGCGCCGTCATTCCCCAGGCTTCGAGCGTAGGGTTGCCCGGACCGTCCGGACGCAACAACGCTGCTGGCACGTGCACGTGTGCGTGGATCGGCACGCTGCCCTGGTCGACCGGTCGCCGCAGCCACTGCATCGACCCCGGCTGCCGCATGCTCGACCGCGGGTGGAACGAGAAGTGCCAGAACCACAGCCCGGGCAGCCACAGCGTGTGCGGCGAAGCCTGCACGTAGACATCGCCGGTTTCGAGGAACCCGTGCTGGCCCCAGCCGAGGCCGTTGCCACGCAGGTTCGCCAGGGACGTGATGCGCGTCAGGTAGTTGTAGGCACCGTGGTCGGTGTCGGGCTGCAGGTAGTCCGCCGGACGGCACGTTCCCGGACCAGCGAAGCCCGGGCAGATGGGCCGCAGCCCGAGGTTCTTCACCAGCGCCCCTTCGGTCGGCGTCGGATTCAAGGGCCGGCCGTGGTTGCGCGGCGGATCCCCCAGTCCCGGATGGTGCTCGTGCACTTCCAGCAGCCGCCGGCAGAACGACAGCACGTCGTCGGCGTAGACCTCATCGCCGTCGAGGGTCAGCACGTGCGTGGCGCCTCGTCGCCGCGCCTCGGCCAACGTCAGCTCGCGGTTCTGCTGCTCGTCGGTGCCGCCGAACCCCTCGAACAGCACCAGCTTGTCGCCGAGATGCCCCATCGACTTCACGATCTCGACGGTGCGATCCGCTGAGTGGTTGTCGAAGACCAGGATCTCGTCGACGTGCGGAGCGACGGAGGTGAGGGCGTACCAGATCCAGTACTCCTCGTTCTTCACCATCGAAATCGAGACGAGCTTCATGTCGGTTCGCCGAGCCTGCTGTCGCGAAGATCGACAAGCGGCGGGATCCACTTGAGCCCGACCCTTGCACCCGCGCCCCCGACGGTCAAAATCCGCCGCCTCGGATCCCCCCGCGGATCCCACTCCGAACATGGTCACCGAACTCACCGACAGCAACTTCAACAGCACGGTCCAGGGCGCCAAGGTCCCGGTCCTGGTCGACTTCTCCGCCACGTGGTGCGGACCCTGCAAGGCCCTCGCGCCGACGATCGGGAAGGTGGCCGACGAGTACAAGTCGCGGATGGAGGTCTACAAGGTCGACATCGAGCAGGCTCCGCAGTCGTCGGAAGCGTTCGAGATCGTCAGCGTGCCGACCTGCATCTTCTTCAAGGGCGGCAAGGAAGTGGAGCGCTTCACCGGCAACGCCGACCTGCGCACCATCAAGTCGTACGTCGATCGCGTGCTCGCGCGCTGAGCTCGCGCCAGAGCAGCCACAGGGCCAAGGGCACCGTGGCGACGCTCCACCCGACGAGATGCGACGGGTAGACCACGGCGAAGGGGGCGAGCGTGCGCACGTCGCCGATCGTCGCGACGAACACGTGCTCACCGATCGTGGCCGGCACGAACCGCAGCCGCCCATGCTCGTCGGTCTTGCCCAACGGCTGGATCGCACCGTCGGGCAACGTCACCGTGACCTCGAGCTGTCGCCGGCCCGCGACGACCACTTCGACCGGCTGCCCCACCACGCCTGGCACGGGGCGCACTTCGAGTTGGGGCAGCAGCACGGCTGCGCTGACCATCGCGACGGAGATCACCTGCTACAGTCTGCCCGCTTGCTCCCGGAAATCGAGAACCTCGGCCGCGTCGCCTACGAGCCCGTGCTGGCCACGATGCGCGCCCTGCACACGGCCGTCGCCCGCGGCGAACACCCGGGCAAGGTGCTGCTGGTCGAACACGAGCCGGTCTTCACCGCCGGTCGGGCGACGCCAGCAGACCAACTGCGGACCGGCATCGTGCCGATCGAGCGCGGCGGCAAGATCACCTACCACGGCCCCGGCCAGCTGACGGTCTATCCGATCGTACGGCTGCCGCGCCGCGACGTGCGCGACTGGCTGCGCCGCCTCGAGGAGTTCGGCGTCGCCATCGCCGCGCACTTCGGTCTCCTGGCCGAACGCTCCGTCGACGGCACCGGCGTGTTCGTCGCCGGCCGCAAGTTCGCATCGATCGGCGTGCACGTGAAGCAGTGGGTCAACCTGCACGGCATCGGCGTCAACGTCGCCATGGACCTGGCACCCTGGCATCAGGTGCGCCCGTGCGGCCTGTCGCCCGACGTGATGACCGACCTGTCGCGCGCCGCCGGCCGCACGCTCACCATGAGCGAAGCCGCGGCTGCGGCCACCGCTGCGGTTTCCGTGCTCACGGCCGTCGGCGATCCGCTATGAACGCCGGCCGATGACGGGCACGGTCGAACTCGCTCCGGACGGTCAGCATCTGCTGATCCGCTTTCCGTACCGCGAGGACCTGGTCGCTGCGGTCAAGGACCTGCCCGGCCGCCGCTGGGATCCGAAGGCCAAGGTCTGGAAGGTCCCCGCGGCGCACGTCGAACAGGTCTACACGCTGCTGTCGCGCCACCTGTTCGAGTTCGCCTCCGAGATCCCGTCGTTGCTGGCCGGCACGCTGCGCGCACCGACGCCGCC
>VYME01000118.1_pt1 | contig 14670 bp, 12 predicted proteins | sample 5115281 | NCBI WGS metagenome assembly VYME01 (sample SAMN12291780, study PRJNA351875) | freshwater metagenome | isolation source: freshwater lake | place: USA: Michigan, Wintergreen Lake | collected 2013-08-08
TCGAATGGCACCGGCGGCGCATCGAGTGGCGCGAGCGAACCCTTTATGTGCGCGCCGTTGAACTCGAGCAGCACGCGACGGTTCTGCTGCAGCGAGCGGCGCTGGCGCGGCGCGAGCGTGCGCGCGTCGAGCGTGGTGGAGTCTACCAGTAGCATCGTGCCGCGCTGAATGCGCAACACGCGCCGCACCACCGGCACGCCGTGTACGGTATCGGCACGCAGCGTCTCGAAGAGTCGCCCCACCGGAATTTCATCGGCATCGCGGAACACGGTGAGCGCATACCGCACCGAATCGCGTGTGACAACCAGTGGCTTGAGCAGGGTATCGCCCGGCAGCAGCAACCGAGGGAGCGGCGCGGTCGCTGCGGGGGGCTGCGCGCTACCGGTTGTGACTTGACCCTGCAGCGAGCCAGCCAAGCACACCATGGCGCCGATTGTCCCAGCGTAGCGGCGGAGACTACTCACGTACAGGAGCCGATGGCGGGACGGCATTGCGCACATGGTGAATGCTCGCCGATCAGCACCATGTCCGTCAATTGCAACCTTTTTTCGCAAGCTGACGTCGTATTCGGCATGCCGTACGTCTACCGTGTGTTGTTCTTTCTGGCCCCGCTGCCGCTCTCGGCGCAAGCCGACATTGTGCGCGGTCGCGTCATCGATGACTCCGCTCGCGTGGTCGTGGGCGCCGCCGTCAACATTACTCGCGGCCCCGATCGCCTCGTGCAAAGCACGGTGACCGACTCGTCTGGTCGCTACAGCGTGCGCTTCGATCCGGGCACCGGTGACTACCTGGTGCATGTGGCGTACGCCGGCTTTCGTCCCGCCCGCCGTCGAGTGGAGCGCGTAGGGAGTGAACGCGAACTCGTCGCAGACTTCACGCTTGGCCGCGACATGGCACTGCTCGCGGCGGTCAAGGTGAATGCTTCACGACCAGAACGGGCGCGCCCAACATCGCCGGCAACCTCAACATGATTGCGGGCACTATTCCGGGCGTTACCATGACGCCAACGGGTCCCAGCATGCTCGGCGCGAGCGCCTCCTCCAACCTCACTACGCTCAACGGCATGGCCATGCCGGCCGGCGGCTTGCCGCGGGCGGCCCGTGCCGATGTGCGGGTGAGTGGTGCCACCTTCGATGCCACACGCGGCGGCTTTGCCGGTGCCAACATCGATGTGCGACTGGGCGCCGGCGATCGCAATTATCAGAATCGCAATGCGTTCGTCACTCTCAATGCCCCCCAGCTGCAGGTGACCGACGCCGTAGGCCGTTCCCTCGGCATCACGAACGGCGGCTTTCGTGCCAGCGTGGGCGCCGATGGTGAAGCCATCCGCCGCGCACTCACGTACAACATGGCCCTCGACGTGAGTCGTACCGTAAGCAGTCCATCATCGCTCATTGGCAGCAATGCCGACGCGTTGTTGCGCGCCGGACTCTCGCCGGACTCCGCGCGGCGCGCGCAGCAGGTCGCACTGAGTGTGGGGCTGCCGCTCGCCGGCAACGGCATTCCCAGCGCGCGCGTGCAGAACGGACTCACCTGGCTTGGACGTCTGGATGATGTGCGCGATACGTTGCGCACGCTCACCCTCACCACCTTTGCATCGCGCAGCGATGAAGGTGCCGTGGGCTTTGGCCCGCTCAATGCGCCAGGTGCCAGCGGCAAGCAGTCGCAGCAGACCATGGGCGCGCAGCTGCTGCAGAGCCGGTACGTGGGCGCGGGCTACTACACGCTCATGCAAAACCGCATCGCGGCCAGCCGCGTACGCGACCGTGCAACGCCTTATCTCGCCATTCCCGGCGCCACCGTGCTCGCACGTTCGGCAAGCGACGCCGCGGCCAACGATATCGTGGCGCTGCAGCTGGGCGGCAACCCGTTCATGGCCACCGATGACTCACGATGGACCGTCGAAGCGGCCAACGAAATGGTGTGGAACGCACAGGGACGCAAGCAACGCTTCAAGACCTCGGCGTGGGTACGCGGCGATGGACTGACACAGGAAGGGCTCCCCAACGCGTTCGGCAACTACACGTACAACTCACTCGCGGATCTCGCCGCCAACAGACCCGCGTCGTACCAGCGCACGCTCACGCAGCCCACACGCAGCGCCACCAGCTACAACGGGGCGCTCGCGTTCTCGCATCAGTGGAACCCCAACCGGTGGTTCAGCCTGCTCTCAGGCGCGCGTGTGGAAGGGAGCATGTTTGGCGACGCACCGCCGGAGAACGCCGCGCTCGAGCAGGCACTCGGCGTAGAAACCGGTGTCGCGCCGCGTCGTGTGCGCGTGTCGCCGCGCGTAGGGTTCTCATACACCTATTCGCGCTCCCGCGAGAACGGCAACGGCCAGATGAGCACGAATACCGGTTCATGGTATCGGAATACCATGGGCATCATTCGCGGAGGCATTGGAGAGTTCCGCGATCTCTATCGGCCCGGGACGCTTGCCGACGCCATGGTGGGCGCCGGCATCTCGGGCAGCACACTCGCCCTCTCGTGCGTTGGCAGCACCGTGCCAACGCCACACTGGAGCGGCTTCGCGGCCGGCACCACGGCCCTTCCCACCAGCTGCGCCGATGGCAACGGCACGCTGGTCGAGCGTGCGCCCAGTGTAACCCTCGTGGACAAGTCCTTCGATGTGCCGCGCAGCTGGCGCGCCTCGCTGGGCTGGGCGTCGAGCATGCATGGCTTCATGGTCAAGGTAGACGGCCTCGCATCGTACGACCTCTCGCAGCCCAGCACCGTTGACGCGAATTTCCGCGGGAGTACGGTGTTCCGCCTGGCCGGTGAAGAAAATCGTCCGGTATTCGTGCAGCCCATTTCCATCGATGCGGCATCCGGCGCGGTATCGCCACGCGACTCGCGCATTGCCAGCGACTTCGGACGCGTAGCACTGCGTACGAGCGATCTGCGTGGTTACGGTTCGCAGATCACCACTACCATTCAGCCGGAGCTGTTCCGTAGTCGCAACGGGCCGCCGCCCGTGATGTTCTCGGTCGCGTACACGCTGCAGGAAGTACGGCAGCAGTTCCGCGGCTTCGATGGCGGCACGTTTGGCAACCCGTACGACAAGGAGTGGGCCGCGGGGGTGAACGACGCGCGCCATGCCTTCGTCATTCAGGCCGGAATGGACATTCCCAAGATCGGCGCCCTCACGCTCTTCACACGCCTGCAGTCGGGAACGCCATTCACGCCGCTCGTACGCAGCGACATCAACGGCGACGGTCGCGCCAACGATCGCGCGTTCGTGCCCAACACGATCAGCGGCAACGCGGCCACCCGCAGCCAGATGCAGGCGCTCCTCGAATCGGCGCCGGGCTCCATTCGCGAGTGCCTGTCATCGCAAGCCGGACGCGTGGCGACGCGCATGAGCTGCCGCGGTCCGTGGACACAGCAGATGAACCTCACGCTGCAGCCCAACATCGGACGCATTCGCGGACGCAACGCCCAGGTGAACGTGGTGTTCGAGAATCCGCTCGCCGGCATCGATCAGCTCGTGCACGGCGAAAGCGGGCTGCGTGGCTGGGGCTCTCAAGCCGCGCCCGACCCGGTGCTGCTCGTGCCAAGTGGCTTCGATGCGAACACACAGGTATATCGGTACGACGTGAACCCGCGCTTCGGTGACACGCGGGCCTTCCGCACGCTGTCGCGCATTCCCTTCCGCGTGGTCGTCGATGTGCGCATGGACCTGTCGACCCCGTACGACCTGCAGACGCTGCGTCGTGCGCTCGAGCCCATCAAGGCCCGCGATGCCAAGACGAAGCAGGTGACGTGGGCACGTCGCAGCACCGATTCCATCGCCGCGCTCTATCTGAGCCGCACGAGCAACCTGCATCGCATGCTGCTGGCAGAGAGTGACTCGCTCTTCCTGACCAAGGAGCAGATCGCTTCGCTGCTCAAGGCTGACAGCGTCTACTCGGCCAAGGTGCGGTCGCTCTACCTACCGCTCTCGCAGTTCCTGGCATCGCAGAAGGATGGCGTTGCCGGCAAGGCCGCACTCGACAGCGTGAAAGCCACCACGAAACTCTACTGGCCGCTCTTCTGGGAGCAGGTGGACATCGTACAGCCCATCGTCACGCCGCAGCAGAAGGAGCTCATGCCCTTCCTCGAGAGCATCTCACGCACCACCAAGGAGCAGCGCAAGAACTCACAGTGGCAGTTCGGCTTCCCGGTGCCGCTGGTGCACAACCGCCCGCGGGTGGGCGGTCAGCCCGAGGGGCCACAGCAACGGTCGATCAGCATTGACGGGTAAGCCATCTGCGCATGCTGGCACACCTTGGGCACCCCCACCAGCACCGCTTATCGGCTAGTTCTGCCGCTCGTCGATCTCTATGGCCGGTTGGCGACATATGCTGCCCGTCGGCCATAGTTTCAAGGCATTCCTTCTGTTGTAATGAGCGATATCCGCACACGACCTCTCCCACCGCCGTGGCCGTACCCTTGGTTCTGGAAGGCCCAGAGCGCCGGGTGGCTGCTGTTCTTCACTGGCGCCTTGGTCAGCGACTTGGCGGCTGAGGAACAGGGTGGGGACGCGATTCTCCCGTCCATGCCGTTTCGGATCGTGCGAGTAGCGCTCGGGTTCATCATCAGCAGTGGCTTCGCGGTTGGACTGCAGCGACTGCCAAGCTTGCGCACGTACCCGAGACAATTCGTCGGTCTGGCGCTCCTCGGTGCGACGCTGGCCGGCGCCTTGTGGTATCCGTCCTACCGTGTGATGAGCCACCCGTGGCGACCTGACGGTAGCGGACTCCTCGAGTTGGGCTGTTTCGTCCCATGCCTGCTGGAGCATATCTGGCTGATGCTCACCTGGAGCGTCCTGTTTCTTGCCGCCACGGAGCTTCGCCTGGCCTCCGCGCGAGAGCAGGACAAACTCCGGGCAGAGCATATGGCAAGTGAAGCTCGTTATCAGATGCTCGTCTATCAGGTGAATCCGCATTTCCTGTTCAATGCCCTCAACTCCATCCGGGCGTTGGCCACTGAAGATGTCATGCGAGCGCGAGAGATGATCACCCAGCTTTCCGCGTTCCTGCGACACACCTTGGCCAATCGCTCGATTGAATCCGTCGCGCTCAGCCGCGAAGTGGAAAGCATCGCCGCCTATCTCGCGATCGAGAAGGTGCGCCACGAGGAGCTGCTACAGGTCGGCTTCGATATCGCGGACGATGTGCGAGACCTGCCAATCCCGGGATTCCTCCTCCAGCCATTGGTGGAGAACGCCATCACTCACGGCTTCAGCGTTCCGGATCAGGTGCTGCACATCTTCGTGCGCGCTCGCCGCGACGGGGATCAGCTGATCATGGAGATCACGAACTCCGGCACCCTCACATCAACGAGGGAAGACGGTACGGGGATCGGGCTGCGCAATGTGCAGGAGCGAATCGCTCATCTGTTCGGATCAAAGGCAGAGTTCCGTCTCATCGAGATGTCAGGCACGGTCGTGGCACGCGTTACGTTGCCGCTCACGCGTCCGGAGAATAAACCATGAAATGGCAGGCAGTGATCGTCGACGACGAACGACTCGCCCGGATGGAACTGCGGAGACTCCTGCAATCGCAGCCCAACATTGCGGTGGCAGGTGAGGCATCGACCATTGACGGGGCGCTCGAACGGCTTCGGCTCACCGGTGCCAACCTCGTTTTCCTCGACATCCAGCTCAAGGGAGAAAGCGGATTCGATCTGCTCTCCCATCTCGCGCCCGAGGTTGCCGTCGTGTTCGTCACCGCGTTCGACGAGTATGCCGTACAGGCTTTCGAGGTGCATGCGTTGGACTATCTGCTCAAGCCCGTGGCGCCGGAGCGATTGGCCGACGCGATGGACAATCTCAACCGACGTGGCAGAATCGAGGTGCGAGCCCCAGGCCCTCTGGCCCAAGCGGCGGAAGATGAAGATCAGCGACCGGAACGCCTCTCTCTCGCGGCGCGGCTCTTCCTCCGCATCGAAGAGCGGATGGGATTTCTTGCCGTGGCGAAGATCCGGGCCGTACTCGCCGACGGCGATCATGCGATCATCATCACGCTGGACGGCCAACGCCTCAAGGTGCGAAAGCCCTTGCGGGAATGGATCCTGCGCTTGCCGGAAGAGCATTTTCTGCAAATACATCGAGGGGCTCTGGTCAACCTCAACGAAGTGCAGCGTTTGGACGAATGGAGCCACGGCAGCTTCCACGTGCATTTACGCGGCGAGCCGACGCCGCTGATCATGAGCCGTCGGTTCGCGGCGCGCGTACGGGCTCAGCTGGGCTGACTCGGGACAGGACCGGTCAGCCGAGCTGTCAGGCCAGTTGGCGGTGACCCGTCAAGGCGCGGCTTGCCGCGCCCGTTGTCCAGGCCGGTAGCGTGGCCCTGGCAGCCAGCTGTCGGCACGTGACCACGCGGTTTCGAACTCCCGTTGGACACGCGCCGCCTCGTCGGCTTTCCCTTGGCCCTCGAGTGCCTGCTGCAAGCCACGCAACGCCCATCCGTTACGCGGGCGTTTCACGAGGTCAGCGCGGAGTACCCGTTCAGCCTGCGCGGCGCGGCCGGCGTCGAGCAGCAGACCTCCCAGAACATGGCGCGGCGGTATCGCCCACAGGTCATGCTCCTCGTACTCGAGCGAGTCCTCGGCAGCTATCGCCTCCTCGAGCGCGGCCACGGCACTGTCTACCTGCCCGCTTGCGGCCAGCAGCTCGCCCGCGAGGATCCCGCGGGCCATCGCGATCCGATGACGAGTCTGCGCCGCGCGCCGCATCACTGACGAGTCGCGTATGGTTTCCCGAGACGGCCCGCGCAGCGACGTCAACATCGCATCGGTCAGTTCGAGCTGTGTTCGCGCTGCTGCGGTCTGTGCCGTGTCAAGCAACGCGAGGCCGAACGCCACCGCCGACCAGGCAGTGGCAACCGGACTATCGGTGCGCGGGCGCATCGCCCGGATCTCGCTCCATCGGCCGAAACGTGCGAGCGCGACCATCACCAGTGCCTCGTTCGACGGCGCCTGCCTCGCCATCGCCCGAAGTGCGTCGATCGACACGGCGCGCTGTCCGTCCATCACCGCACCACCGACGAGCATGGCAAGGTTGTGAAGCGGATAGACACCTGGCACGCCGCCCGCCATTCCGTGCTGGTCTGCCATGACGGCACGTTGGTTCGCGCGCACTGCGTCGCCCCACCGGCCGACCCGATGGTAGACATGCGAGGGCATGTGTAGCATGTGACTTGCTCCCGGCATGCCGTCGCCCAGCTGGTCGGCGCAGCGCTCCGCCTTCCCCGGCTCCGGGCCGGCCTCGGTAGCGTGAATGTAAAGATGACAGGCGCCCGGATGCCGAAGATTGCGCGCAAGGACGGTTTCGAAGGGGAGCAGCGCCCACGCGGTGTGGGTGGTAGCACGCCGGTCATGGCTGTACAACGAGTCCCATCCAACAACGAGCAGACGCGCTTCGCCGAGGAGCGCCTGCACGTCGTCGTCCGACGGGAATCGAGCGGCGACCCTCGTCATTTCTTGCGCATAGGCCGAATCGCGTGCCGCTCGATGCTCCGTCACTGGGACGGGCTCATAGCGGGTGACCATCGCATCGATGAGCGCGCGATCGACCGGACGCGCTGAGCCGGCCAGAGCCTGCGCTCGCCGGGCCGCCGCATATGCCTCGGTCAAGCGAAGACTGTCGGACGCAGGATCATTGAGATACGGGCCGCTCGCCCACGCCACGCCCCACCAGCACATCGCGCACGTCGAGTCGACGGCCACGCTTGTCCTGAAGCTGCGTACGGCATCGGCGTGCCCGAAAGCCCACGTCAGGCGAAGCCCCTGATCGAACCATTGCTGAGCCATTGGCGTGACCTTCCCAAGTGGTCGACCATAGGTCCCGAGCGTCTCGAAAAGCGTCGGCCCCGAACCGGCGCCCTGTGTCGCAGATCGGGGAGGCACGACCGACTGCGAGGCGGCGTGCTCGTGCGCCTGTGCGGGCAGCGATGAAGAAAGTGAGCAAACGAGGACTGTGAGGAGGAGTCGGCGCATCGTCGTAAAGAATCGATAGATGTGAGCGAGTGGCATGCACATGTGACAGGTCATGATGCCGCAACACCGCCCGGACGGAGAGCGCGACGCTGTCAGTGGATCTGCACGTCGATGAACGGCCGTCAGCGCCGATGGAGATGCACGCGGCGGCCGTGTTGGTTCGCATCATCTACCGCACTTGGCACGAACATCCCTTCCGCTGCGCGACAACGCGACGCCGGCGGGAAACCGGCCGTCGAATACTCATGCCGCTCGCCTGTCCTCCTGACCCTTTATCCGATTCTGCTCACGAGGATCCCAGACGGGTCATGAAGCTTGGGATCGGCTGCACCACATCGGCGTGCAGTTACCGGCCCACCTGCTTGCGACCTTCTGATGAATGCTCCACGCGTTGCAATCGTGCTCACCGTTGGCTGTCTCGGCTGCGTCGCGGCACGGACGCCGATTCTGACAGGCGGACGTTTGGCGTCGACGACTGTTGCGGACTCCGTGCCCACTGGGTGGCAGCTCGATGGCAGTGCCGCCTCCATGCGGTTCGACTCATCCGCCATAGCGCGACGTGATGGTCGCCCGACGCTGCGCATCGCCTATGAACCGGGCGCGCCGTACGCCGGCATCATCCAACGGGTCGATGCGGCGTCGCTCGCTGGACGACCGGTCGAGCTGCGCGCGCGGCTCATGCGCGACTCGAGTAGCGCGAGCACCGGCATCTGGATGATGGCCGTGTCCGCCAACCGCGAACGCCTCGCGTACATCAACAGCTACGACTCGGTATCGGCGGCGCCATACCGGTGGGCGTCACACCACCTCAGGATGACGCTACCTCCGACAACTACGCGATTGCTGGTTGGAGCGTCTATCCATACGGAACGTGGAGTCGTGTGGATCAGTGATCTGTCCCTCGCGCAGGGAGGTCGCTGATGTCGTCCGCGCGTGACTGGGGATTCCTGATGCTTCGGGTGCTGCTCGCGAGCCCGATGATCGCGGTGCACGGTTGGGGTAAAGTGCAAAGCCTGTTCGCCGAAGGGCCGGTGCGCTTTGCCGATCCGCTTCACCTTGGTGCTACCACCACACTTGTGCTCGCGGTGCTGACCGAGTTCGTTGCGCCGCTGCTGGTGCTGCTTGGCATTCGCGTGCGATGGGCGGCGGGAGCGACAGCCGTGACCATGGGCGTCGCCTTCGTGATGGTCCACGGCGGGGCGCTCACGGGTGAGCAGAGCGGAGAGCTGGCGTACCTGTATCTGGTCGGTTTTGCGGTGCTGGCGATTGCGGGTGATGCACGCGGCGCCCCGGATCGTGATCCGTGATGCTGCTGACGATCCTGCAAGTGTCGGGCATGTTCCCCCTCCGCCATCGCCGGTGCGCATGGCCGCCGTACGTGCGTCCGCACCCGTGACGGTCGATGGCCGGCTGGATGAACCCGTGTGGAAGACCGCGACGAACGCTGGCGGCTGGCGCAAAAACGATCCCGATCAGGGGACACCGGCGAGCGCGGCGACGGACGCCCGCATTGCGTTCGATCAGGATCACATCTATGTGGCGATCGTCGCTCATGACAGCGTGGGCGCACCTGCACCACGCATCCGCAACCTGCAGCGCGACTTCCGTTTCGATGAGAACGACGCCGTCGCCGTGGTGTTCGACGCCTTCGACGACCAGCGTACCGGACAGCTCTTCCAGACGACCGCGGCAGGAAACCAGCGCGACGCACAGTTTCTCGTGGGGCAAGGAATCGATCAGGACTGGGACGTCCCGTGGCGTGTTCGTACCGTGGTGACGGATAGCGGATGGATCGCGGAGATGGCCATCCCGTGGAGCTCACTGCGCTATCCAGACGGCCAGCGCCCGTGGCGCGTGAACGTCTATCGCGGATTGCGTCGACGCGATGAGTTCAGCTCGTGGTCCCTTGTGCCGCGCGGTATTCCGATGGCGCGCACCGACTACGCGGGCTATGTCGATGGGCTGGAGCCGCCGCGCTCGCGAACCCCCCTTCAACTGCAGCCTTACGTACGATCGCAGACAGGATGGGCGTCGGCGTCGGCGTCGGCGCGTAACGCGAAGTCTGTCGGGGGAGAGCTCAAGTGGCAACCGACAGTCGCCACGGTCGTCGATCTCACCGTCAACACCGACTTCGCCCAAGCCGAGGTTGATCGGCAGGTCGTCAACCTCTCTCGGTTTTCGCCATTCTTCCCCGAGCGGCGCACCTTCTTCCTCGAGTTCGGGCGTTGTTCTCGGCGGGCATTCCGGGACGCGTTCAGCCCTTTTTTTCGCGCAGCATCGGATTAGCCGGTAATGGCGAGCCGGTGCCGATCCTGTTCGGCGGGCACGTGATCCGGCGCACGGCGACCAGCAGCTCCGGAATGCTGTTGGTGAAGCAGGGGGGCGCAGACGGCCTCGTGGCCTCCGAAATCGGCGTCGCGCGCAGCTCCGTGAATCTGGGTGCGCAATCCCGCGTAGGTGCGCTGCTGGTTAGGCGACGTGATCGGCCGCAAGATGGCGCGAGTGGATGGCACGGAACGCTGGCGTTGGACGGCTTCTCCCAGGTGACGTCGTCCGTAGGCCTCGGGGGATCCTTCGCCTCGACCCGACGTTCCACTGGCGGCGGCGACGGCTATGCCGGGCACCTCTCCCTGTCGCAGAGTGCCGCCTATCTCCGAGGCGATCTCACGGCGGAGTTCGTGAGCAAAGGGTTCGCGCCAGACGCAGGTTTCGTCGCGCGAGAGGATTATGCACAACTGTCGAGCAACGCCTTCTTCGACATGCGTCCGCGGTGGATTCCAGCGTCGGTCCGCAGCCTCCAGCCCTATCTCCCGGGGAGTCTGGTAAAGCAGGCGTCGACACTTGGCTTCCTGGAGGCACAGGTGCAAGCCAGTCCGCTGTCCCTACGCTGGCAGAATGCCGCATCTGCCGACATCGGGGTGGAGTGGAGCTGGCAACGCTTGGACGCCCCCTTCGTGCTCGTGCCAGGCGTGCGTTCCGAGGCCGGCGATTACGCGTTCACACGAGTGACGGCAAGTGTGGAAGGCAATCCCGCCAGTATCTTCGCATGGAGTACGTCGGGCAGCATCGGTCGCTATTTCAGCGGCCGTTTGGCCACGGCAAGCGGCGCGGTGTCGTGGAGCCCCGACCCGCGCGTGGCGTTGCGCACCTCTTACACGGCAAATGCGCTCAGCCGTTTCGGCGATACCCCGACCGTTACCACGCACCTGCTGGCCCGCGAGCTGCGACCGGCGCTGAACCCGCAACTTCAACTCGCCAGTTTCTATCAGTACAACACGGCGGCCCGCCGCGGCAGCTTGAACGTGCGATTCGCGTGGGAACTCGCCCCGCTCAGTTTTCTGCACGTGATCTGGAACGCGCAACGCGCGATCGAGGGGCCGGCAGCCGCGCGCCGCCCCAGCGAAAGCGACCAGATTACGGTGAAGCTCTCATATCTGCTGCGTCGCTGAGACATCGGCCAAGAGTATCGCGCGGCTACTTCTTCACCGCGCCCGGAATCTCCCGGGCGCCGGACCAGAGCATGATGACGCCACAGCCGGAGAACCCGGAGTACTGGGAAGGTACCATCGCTGCCCGCGGGTACACCTCCACCGCACGGAGCCATTGCGGAGGGATGAACGAGTCCATCGATCCGTCGTTGACGATACGCATCCCATCGAGCCAGAGATCGGGTGAGCAATAGGCGCCCATTCCGAAGCCACGCATCAGAACCCGATCCCCTCCCATGGCCGGCACAATACGGACGCCCGGTACACGGAAAAGAAGATCACTCATTCGAATCGGATCGATGGAGTTGAGCTCGTCGGGGCCGAAGAACTTGCCGTTCCCCATTCGTCTTCGGTTCTCGAACTCTGCCATATCGCGCCCCAAGGCGGCGGCCCGGATGGCGCGAACTTTCACGGTGTCGAGCAGCACAAGGCGGGACAGCGCGTACGACAGGGTGGTCGTGTCGGCATCGCTGATGTTCACGGGTGTGCGCAAGAGTTCGAACCCGAGCGCTCTCGCTTCGAACAGCTGCGTTCCCGATGGAAGCCCAACGAGCTCGAAGCGCCCCGCCTCGTTGGTTCTCGCACGCTGTCCAGTGCCGGCCACCGTAACGGTCGCGTTGGGCAACGGTTGGCCAAGCGGGTCGCGCAGTACGCCAACGGCGCGTCCCGATCCCCGTCGAAGCCAGATGGACGCCGTCGTGTCCGACGACGACACGGTGCTGTCGAACTGCTCGCGTACATAGCGCGTACGCCCAACCGTCAGGTCGAAATTCACGATCCCCGACGTGGGAAACTCGATATCGAACGCACCTGTCGAGTCGCGGCCACTCCATGCTCGGACGCGCGCGGTCGCCGACGCTGGTATGCCGCATACGACATACGTGCCGTCCTCCACCGCCTGACCCTCATTGGCCGCAACCTGCCGCGTCACGGACCCAGCCGAGACAAGTAACTCCAGCCACTCCACACGCACCGTGCCGGTGGTAGGTCGACGGTCACCGTCGGCGCGCCGAAGTGTGCCGAAGAGATACCCCGTCGAGTCGACGGGACTGGTACTACATACCTGTTGACTCAACGTGCCCCCGGAGGGAACGCTCAGCCGCACTTTGGCGGTCCCGCGCGACTTCACCGTCACGGGCTGCGTGATCTGCGCGATCGCCAGCGAATCCAGCCGCTGGTGCAACGCCCCGACAATCCAGACACCTGGCAACACGATGTCGAATCGAAATCGCCCGCGCTGATCCGTCGTGGCCGACTTCGATGAGGAGCGATCGGACGCATTGATGAGTTGCACCACGCTCCTCACCAGCGGTTGTGCACGGGTACTGTCCCAGACCGTGCCTTCGACACGTCCGCGCGGAACCGGCTTTTCCTCTTGCGCGTGGAGGCGCCCGGCGGCGACGACCATGGAGAGCAGCGCGAACAGCACGCGCGTGATCGTGGTGTAGTGTGCGCGAATCATTATCTCCTCGGTCCGGTCCACATGAGGAATACTCCGCATCCGGTCAGCGACGTGAACTGCGCCGGTACCGTTTGCGGGCTGGCATATACCTCGATGGCGCGTATGTCATCTACCGACACCATCGATTCGACGTTGTTGTCGCCCTGCACACGGATACCGTCCAGCCAGACATCCGGCGTGCACCACGAATTGAAGTTGAGGGCCCGCATCTGAATACGCTCGCCGTACGTAGCGGGAACCACACGCACCCCTGGCACCATGCGCAGCACATCGCCAATGCGCATGGGAGGGCGCTTGGCGAGTTCGCTTGGCCCGAAAAATCGACCGGTGCCGGCCACGCGGCGACGCTGCTCGAACTCGGAAAGCTGACGCGCAAGCACGTCCGCGCGCGAGGCATACACGCGCACCGTATCGAGACTGGTCGTGCGGTTCATGAAAACCGTGACCGGTGGGTTGTCGCCGGCGACGATGTCGACAATCTGTCGCGTCACACGATAGCCGAGCATTCGCACGTCGAGCATATGCGTGCCGGTGGGCATGGTGGGGAGCACGAACACACCACTGTCGGAGCTCGTCGCCTGTACCCCCGTACCCCACACCGTGACCTGCGCGTTGCTCAGCGGGCGACCGCCGGCACCCTCCACGCGCCCGCGCACGACGGCGGGTCCACGCAGCACCGCGGCAATCAGCGTGTCGGCACTGCTGTCGGTCAGCACCAGACGGTCGCGTCGAATGCGTCCCGTATACAGATCACGTAACACGATGCCCAGCTCTGTCGTGAGCAACGCGGCGATACCGGTGGAGTCGCTGCGACTCCACGCCTGCACCTGCACGTTGTCGTTGGCCGGTATGCCACAGAGCACGAAGACACCGGCGGAGTCCGTACGCGCCTGTACGCGTTGCAGGTCACGGCGTACCGCAACGCCATTTAGCGTGAGCGACTGCCACTCCGCCTGCACCGTGCCGATACGCGTAACGCCCGGCTGCTCCGCATCACGCAACATGCCACGCAGATAACCGGTCCCCTGCGCAGCACTCGCTTCGCCGCACACCTGCGTCACGAGCGTGCGCGCCGACGGCACCGCCAACGTGAGTCGCGATTCTCCGCTCCGTACACTGATGCCGCGCGAAAGCTGCTGAATGCCGAGGGAGTCCAGCCGTGGATGGTACACGACCACCGCATAGTCCGCGGGCTCGAGCCCGTCGAGGCGGAAGTTCCCCTTGGCGTCGGTGGTACCGGTTCGCAGCTGCGACGGATCGTCAGCGCGCACCGCCTGTACGCTGGCACCGGCGAGTGGCGTGGAGAGAGTGCTGTCCCATACCGCGCCCGTGAGCCGCAGACGGGCGGTTGTCGATCTGCCACTTTGCGCTCGAACAGCGACAGGAAGTGCGCACAGCAACGCGACGCTCCATGCGAGGACACGATGGTGTGCCGACACGTTACCGCCGCTCCGGGGGCGGAACACGCCGTCCTGTCCAGACCACAATGGCGCCACATGGGTTGGGCACGGCAAGCTCGATAGGCGTCGCGTTTCCGCGGTAAATCTCGAGTGCCAACAAATTGTCGGGCCTCACGAGCATGAAGAAATCGTCCTCACCACTTTCCCGGCCATCGATCAGAAACGCCGGTGTACAGCGTCTCAGTCCGCTGCCTATCGTAAGCGATTCGCCCGCGGCAACGCCCCATTGCACGCGCACGAACGCCGCACGCGAGAACAGTTGCGACATGGTCGCGGGATT